>SDBT01018427.1_pt1 | contig 10975 bp, 12 predicted proteins | sample 2277101 | NCBI WGS metagenome assembly SDBT01 (sample SAMN10404973, study PRJNA504765) | marine sediment metagenome | isolation source: marine sediment core GS10_PC15, 103 cmbsf | place: Arctic Ocean: Southern Knipovich Ridge | collected 2010 | reverse complement strand
CATTGACACCCTTTTAAAATTGTTTATAATTCATCATCATTTATATATTCCGTGTGATCAGATCCAAACTTATCTACCCCATACTGGATACTATCTATATATTCTATACAATAATTCTCACCCATAGCGTCATACTTATCTGCGAGTTTAATAAAATACTTCGGGACTGCCGTTTTATCAATTTCTACAGAATCCGTCAATAATTTATACGCAATAGCCTGTTTTGCCCTATCAACTGCTATGATACGACATGCCGCTGCTGCTGTTGCCATTAACTCATTACTATTCATAGTGAGCAATGCGTCAATTTCCTCGTCTTCAAAAATGTGGGTATCTTCAATTGTGTCAGCTATTAAAAGTCGCACTCGATCTTTATTACTCGAAGCCGTATTACTATAATCAAAACTCAAACTCACCCACCCCCTTCAACTTTTTTAAGCCTATCATCCATAGTTGCAACTTCTTCTATCTTTAAATCCAAATCTGGTCTCTTACAAGATTGATTATACTTATCAGCTTTTTCATACAAACCAATAATTTTTTCAACCTGTTTTTCCATAACAAATTCTTTCCTACGTTCTAAAACATTTTTATGTAACTTATCCCAATCCGCTGCTTCGATTTGTTTTTTAGCGTCTTGTATCTTATCTATAGCAACTCCTATTTCATACTCTTTAACAAAAGCATTTTGTTCCTCTGTGCCAAAAGTTAAAACTGGCGTTCCTGCATTAATGTATTCAAAGAGTTTATTAGTCATACAATATTGTATATGTGTTTTAAAAGGTTCGTTTACAAACCCACTGAAACCCCATTTATACTTACCTAATTCTAATAGTAAGTCTTTGTAATCAAGAGCATTATGTGTTATTGCTCCTAGTTGTTCGTATATTTCTTTTGTTTGTGGGACAACTTTACCATATAAATGAAACTCATACCCTTGCTTTATTAAATGATACACAAGGCTGGTAATATTCCTATAAGTGAAAAAGCTCATATTTTCAGGTGAACGATAACCACCTTCATATACTATAGCCTTTCTTTCATGCCCTTCATCTTTAACTAGCCAATCTTCGGAACACCATGAATAAATTACTTCAGTAGGTATTCCCATTTTATCAAGATTATAAGTTTCCCTTATATGAGCATCTATACCTTGTGATACATTTATTATACCATCCGAATATAGAACCGCAAGAATTTCATCTTCACGACATCCTGGAACTCTTAAAAGATTATAATCATGAGCGTCAAAAATAACCGTTCTCTTCACGTTTTCAATTGTCGCCAAAACTATAGCATTAGGTTCATTGTGAACGTGAAATATATCATATTCATCCTTGACCTTTTTTAGTTTCTTAATAAGTTGATCGTTATTAAAATAACAAGATACATCATCGAAGATATTCCAGCAATGAGGGAGCATATGTGTGATAAGGGAAACGCTATGCCCAGATTTAATCAGAGCAAGGCTCTCTTTCACGAGACGAACACAGGAATGCCAGCCCACCATCAATATTTTTTTTGGACCACTTCCCAACTTTTTTGAATCTATAACAACACTCATATTCCTACCTCCCTATTCTGTAATTGGTTTCCCCAGTATACCCTAACCAACCCCGTTAAATTATGACAGGAGAAACAAAGGGCTACTAGATTTTCATGGGAATTTTTTTGCTTATCATAATCAATATGATGAACTGCTAATTCCCGTTTAGACTTCTGTTCTGTACAATCACATATTTGACAACACTTATCTCTTTCTCTTATTGCCTGTTTTAATGAATAACTAAAATCTGAACCATACTTTGTATATATCCCTGTACCACCCTGCCAAAAATGGTTCTTTTTACCTTTTTTACCTTCGCTTAATTTTTTCCTTGTTTCAATAGTTGGAGGTTTTCTCTTCAAACCAGATTCATGCATTTTATTCCTTGTTTTAAAAGTATGTTTTTTACCAAGCCGATACCTAGGATTTTTTTCCCCACGATAACTTAAACCATAACATTTTTTAGAACAATAAATCTTCTGTTGTAATACTAAACGTGTACCACACCATTTACATTTCTTCCGGAGTTTCATGCTACCTCCTTCAATTCAAGTTTATTGTAGAGTTCTGTGATTTTAAAAATATTTTGTTCTATAGATAATGAATCCCGAACCTTAATAACATTTTTAGCAAAAATTTTCCATTCATCATATCTTTCTTTAATCTCTTTTAAGTCATCCACCACAATACCTATGTCATATTTTTTAACAAACTCTGCAGCCCTTTTTGAATTATAAACAATTATCGGTAAACCAACTGCTATGTAATCAAATAATTTTTGTGGAACGACGTTATCCATGAAACGATGGTTTTTAATAGGACAACCAATTAATCCCCAATGGTGCCGACGTAAATTAAGCAATAAAGTTTCATATGGTACTGTTTCATATAAAAATACATATTTTGGATCTATGGTCTTATAATGCATTATACCAGGAACCATAGCACTAGGATAAATATGAAACGGTATTTTTAACTTAGCTATACCTTCTACTATAGGCTCAATGTTTCTATATTGAACTTTATCAATAGCCCAAGGAGGATGTACTTTTCCACCGTAAGCAATACCACCTTGTTTAAAAGTCGGTTGTTTATAATCTTTACTACAATTATATGGGAATAAATTTACAACGTCCTTAGTAACTTCCAACCCTGCTTCATTTACAAATTGTGGATAATTATCACTATTGTATATTAAACTGTCAGCACTCTGTAATGCTGCTACTTCTTCTAATTCTTTTTGTCCTGTTCTAACTAATTCCAAATCACCAACATCCATAATTACTTTAAACCCTAATTGTTTTGCAACCATTACCATCCATGCCGGTTCATGAAAAACATGAACGATTGTATTTCTTGGTAAAGGACTTAAAACCCCTGCTAAAGACAATGGAGTGGCGTACAACTCTGTTTGTGTAAATGCCAGTTTACTTTCAGGTGTAAGAGAATTATAACACAACCCAAGAACAGAAAATCCCAAATAACGTAAAACAGTAGAAATTTTTTGTGCTCGAACATGATTTGCGTTTATCATAACTATATTCATGATACCTCCCAATTCTGTGGATTGATATGACATAATGCCTTACCACTCCCTGTTTCAATAAATTCATTTAAATTTTGGAGATCTTTAGGACCGTGAACCACAAACTTCGGTGAATCAATTTTATCACACACATATGTAAGCCCAAATTCTTGCAATGGATGTATCCCCATTAAAAAATGAACTTGTTCTCCGTCTTGCATATTAAGTGTGACCCTTTTTTGTGGAGCGTAATTAGAAAAATAATCACTTTCCATCATTTTTGCTTCTGCTAATATAGGATTAGGTGGTAATAATAAACCATCAGGTTGTGAACCCAATCCACGATAAAACTTTAAATGCTCTATTAAAATCGAAGAGGGACTTTTTTCAAATTGATTAATTAAAGAAACATCTCGATTAAAAATAGAAAAGCTAGCAATAGGTTCATGTCCTAAATCACGGATAAATGTATAAAGATCAGGATGCGCGGGGGGACAAGCAAAACCACAATGAACATTGAATGCCTTTTCCAATATGCCAACTTCTTTACACATATCAATATCACCTTCAAAAGTATGCATTATCCCTAATACTTTATCTGTTTTATCACACTCTGCCATTATACCCACTGGTAATATCCACCATCCTTTTTCTATAGCATTTTCTAAAAACTTAGCATACACCGACATTCTTTTCTGTGTTTTTATAGTATGTTCCATTCTTTGTTTAGGATCCATTCTAATTTCCTTTTTTAGGTTCAGTGCTTTCTTTTATAAACCGATCAATCGGTCTAGGAGGTCGAGGAAGAATAACAATCTTCTTTTCTAAAGCAACAGCTACTCCCAATTCAAAAACTGGTTCTATGCTTGTACCATCCCACATGAAATGTATTTCTTTACAACCCTTTATTGCATCAATATTTTGACCAATTATTTCCTTTTCTTTTAAAAAACAATTTGCCGTAGTATCATATTTTTTAGTTTGTTTACCGGGAATATAAACCAACTTACCTTGATTCTGAAGTTCTTTACCATACCGTATTGCTTTATTAGTTAAACCTACTGAGTGTATTATATAAATATCCATTACATCCTCCTATTCTATAAAAGGGGTGCGTGAGCACCCCTGATATATTTAAGTTCCAAAAGCAATCCAATTAACTTCTACACTAGCATCACCGGGAGTAGTACCATCTTCTTTAAAAACCCAAATTACTATACTACCAGCAGTTGCTGCTAATTTTCCAACCGCATAATATGCAGCACTTCCACCAACATCTATTGAAGCACCCCACCCTACAACAACGTTAGTAACAGTGGTAAGACCAGTAGCAATTTCTAAACTACCATCAATGCTAGCACTATTACCAGACGCTATTTTACTTCCTCCAGCAACTCCAATAACAACGGAGTTAAGTTCAGTAGCAGTCTTCGTCATGGAAACTCCACCAATATAAAGATCACCTGCTGCTTCTAACTTTAATGGATTTCTCGTATGCAATCTCGTGCCTCTCGCCATAATTAAAACACCTCCCTTATAAATTAATAACTGAAGTATGTGAGAAATCCTAACCTACAGGCTACTTCAGCATGATAACATTCTAACATTTGTAAATGTGGTTTGCCAATAATCTATTTTTTCTTCATCAAAAGTTATACTTGAATGACAACTTCTGCAAAGAGTAATCAAATTGTTGATCAATGAATTAGATTTATTCCCATCAATATGATGAACAAGTAAATCAGTTTCATTACCACATTTAACACATTTATAACCATCCAATTCTTTTACTTCTTTTTTCTTTTCATTGGTAAAATTTTCGTACCGTGTTGTGTTTCCACAAAACAAAGGATGATTTTCTTGTATTTGATTTTTATACAACCATTTTCCATAACAACGCACATCACAAAAACATCCTATTTTGTTATTACGAACATGAGCAATTCTTTTTCTTAACCGTTTTCCACAATATAAACAATGCACAATAAGTTTATATTGATATTGTGGATGATTCTTGCCCATCATACATTCCCTCTTTTTACCTTTAAGGGATTTATCCGCACACTTTTTAGAACAATGTTTACTTTCTGGAATACCTTTATACTGTTTACCACATTGAACACAAATTTTATCTTGCTTCGTACTTTTACCATGACGGTAATTTGGATTAGCTTCACCATGTTTGTAATAACTTGGTATACCAGTAGGTTTTCCTTTTTGGGAAACATCATGGCATTTTCTAGAACAATATTTACTATTTTCGATTCCTAAGTATTCCTGCTCGCATTGCAAACAAAGTTTTAGCTTAGTTACATGCCCCCCATTTTTATAATTAGGGTTATCCTTCCCTTTTAAAATAAGAACGGTTTCTTTGGGAATGCTATCTGGATAACGACCTTTCATTGAAAGCCCCTTACATTTATAGGAACAAAAGAATTTTTGCCCCTGTAAACGCTTTCCGCATTGTATACATTTTTTTCTTAGCTTATGTTTCAACCAAACCTCCCAAAAGAGGGGGGATTAGGTATCCTAATTAATACTAGGATACCCAAAAACCCCTTATTTTCTAACTACTTATCAAGCATTTGATTCAAAGCTGTGAGCAGTATCGATCGCAGCTGCCCTTCCAAAATATCTAACTTTTAACACAGAAATTACATCACGGTTAAATTCATCTTCATCAGATTTCTTTTGTAAAATCTGAATAGGATAAACTTCAGTCCACCAAAAGTCTTCTTTAAAATCCCCCAACCACCAATCAGTAGCTGAAGTCAAATAAGGAGAACTCATGATAGCGTACCGACCCTTGAAATAATTAGGTGCATTTTCAAAAGTTTCAGGAACTTTTATAGCATTCTGAATTTCCCATGCTTCTACTTCCAGTTCTGAAGGAACTAAAAGAATCATAGATCCGGTATCAATGAAAATAGGATCCCCTTCGGAATCTGTCATATCATCAATCATAGTTTTCATAACTTGAAGACCTTCACTATTAAAAGCATTGGACGTTGCTAAGTTGTTATTACCACCACTATAAAAAGCAGCCGCCGATCCACTTGGGTAATAACTTGTGGTATTGGCATCAATTACTGCTTCCATAATTTCCTTCTCACGATAGATAGCAGCCTTCCTACCAATACCCCTTGCTCTCGCTAGGATCTGGTTAGTTTGGTCGAACTTAATGGTCTCTTCAGTAATAGAGATCAATCGTCCCCATTTCCTATTAGTAATAGTTACATACTTCTCACTAAGTGTACTATCTTCATAAGGCATACCTTCTCCTACTTGCAACATACCCTCAGAAGCATTGAAACCAACAATAGTTTCTTGCTTCTTATTACTAGGAACAACGGTTACTAAATTATCTCCGATACCGGAGACGCTGTCATAGCCTTGGATAACTTTTGCATGAATAAGAGCTGCGGTAGCTTTAGGAAACGCAGTAGTATCTAAAGACTCATAAAGATCCACCAAAGAGAACTCCTCCGGTTTCATTTTACCAGAATCCACTGCTGCTCGCATGAATTGCAGAGCTTGTTCTTGCCCTAAATCCGCAACGGCCTTTTTCATAATTTCCCAATCTCTTCCAATTTTAAGTTTCATATTAGGTCACCTCCTCTGTTTAAAATTTTGTTAATAGACTAATTAGTCCATTTCGTTACCAAAAATAGTACTCTTAATATCAACAAGCACCTTAGTTTTAGTAGTACCACCTACACCAGACCCACCTTCAGGGATTGCAATTCCAATAGCATTAGTCATCGTACCCTGCGCAGCAACTGCTACAATTTGATCCTCAATACTATTAGTTCCTGCAACAGGAAGAACAGTATAACCGAGGTATACAGTACTAGAAGCCATAGGATACTCAAACACACCAGAAGTCGCTATTCTAATAGGATCAGTTTCCCCACTAGCAGATGCTTGCATCGCAACTCCCAAAAATATTTCACCACAATCAGCAATACTTGCATTTGCTTTAGTGAAAAAGTTTTTAACCTTATTACTTAATAGAATAGTAAGGTCGCCAACTTCAACCACAACCGCACTTTCAACTTCTCCCAGTACAGGATTTTTTGCACCATAACGATGTCTCATAACATTACCCATATCTTGTCACCTCCTTTACGTGTGACTCTAAATTTTTATCCATTATATTTGGACACCTCCTCGTTTATGTCCCGCATACTTCTGTACGAGATCATCTAAGTTTTCCTTAGTGAATACAACCTTTTTTCCTTCTTTCTCAAAAGGATTACTTTGTTCCCTACCAGAATCTTTTACACCTAAGAGCTTATCACTAATAATTTGTAAAAGTTTGGGAACTTCTTCCTCATCAAGTTTCACAAGGATAGTATGGGTCTCAGCCGTAACATCATCAGCTTTAAGCCCTGCCTCAAGAATAGCTGTATCAACAAACTCAGTCTTATCAGCTAATTCCTTTTCCTTCTTTTCTTTCAACGTAACAGCTTCAGCTTCTACCTTTAGTATATCACGTTCCTTTTCAATCACACCCTTTTCATCTTCAAGTGTAACAACAGACTTTTTGAGTGTAGTATTCTCAGTTTTTACAGTAATACACTCTTCAGCTTGAGTTGTAAATTGATCGCGAATATACTCTACCATAGAATCCTCACTCATATCTTTAAGCTGAGAAGGTTTCAAATAGTTTTCTAACAACCTCAATATTTTCTCTTTCATAGGATCACCTCCTTTTTTAATTAAATTTGGACTAGCTTCATATCCTAAATCAATCCATTTTTGAAAATCATCTTCCGTAAAACCAATTTGGTGTTCAATTTTTTTAACAACAGGTTCTTCTTCCTCAACTTCTACTTCCTCAAACATTGTTTTAGTCGTCGCCGGCAATGCCACAAGATCGGTACTAAAAAGGAAATCAATATCTTTTACAACATCATTCCCATCATCATCTTGTTCATCAGCATAAATGCCGTGCGCAACAATACTAAAACCGCATTCATCGGCAAATTCCTCGACTATCTCTTCCATATCAGCCCAATGCTTCTTGCGGACCTTCAGGTCAGCATAAACACAATGTTCTTTTTTGACAAATCTCCCATTAGTCAATCGTCCTAGGAGATCTTCTTTCATATCCCTAGCAACAGGATTGGAAAACATACCGTCTTGATGATTCCAGAATGATTTACCAACCATCTTAGAAACCGACCGCATAGCCTTATCCTCATAAATCCTGCCATTTAAAGATTTGGAATTCATAACCTTAATGTTTTTAATCACTCTATGCTCAGATTCAACAATGGCATCACTGAGAATATCCTTCACATCTTCAGTAATATTAAAATTTGCTTTCTTTTTCTTTACTTTCATATTTACGCACCTCCTTCACTTTATATATTTATTATTTATTGTGTCACTGCGGGTAATTTACCATATCTCCTCAGTACAAACTCTATATCACAACTCACACTAACATTACTAACTGTAGGCTGATCATTATACACACCTAAAAAAAGTGAGGACTTTAAGGTAGAATCTTGACAAGTAAAAGAGGGAACCGTTACATCATCCCGCAATTCGGAAGTAGAAGCAGACCCACTCCATACAATAATATTAGCACTGGTTCTGTTACTAACATCTAAATACCAACTACCATCAACTGTATCTCCATCCCAATCATTGTCGTAAAGGAAAACGTCGTAATCAGCACTTAGGCCACTACTACAAGCAATAGAAGTTATATACCCTGCCTTCCCTCCCATTGGTATTTCTAAGAGATTAGAATTAGGAGTATCAGGAATCATTTCAGTAATCGTAATACTTTTCTGGTAAAGAGTATCTTTAGCATTTGCTATTACAGGGAATACTAATAGAACCATGATAATTACTAATAGAACTTTTTTCATATCCACACCTCCTAGTTTGTTTAATTTTTATAGTATATCTAATAACATAAATTTTAGCTTATTGCCTGTAAATAGTAATTCGTATGCTCCTATATCTACTCCTCTTCCCTGTGGTACTTGGGTGTTTGCATAATCTCTTGTAAGCCCCACACCAAACCCCGCATCTTTACAGGGAGAGTCAGGTTGCAGGGTGAAGTCTGAACCTGCTGCGTCTGTGAATAGGGGGTCGCCGCCAATATTGTCAGCTATGGTGTCACTATTATTCCCATTCTCTGCGTTAAATTCTGCTACCGTTTTATCTGCACCACGATAGAGAACTAGGTTGCTAACGCCCGATGTGAACATGTCATTATTTTTAATTAGTATCCCATCTGCCGTAGCGTGAATCTCAATGGCGTAGTTATCGTCACCATCGTAACTGTCCTCACCACAATTCACTAGAATATTATTAACGATCCCATTCCCCGTCATACCCGCCACGTTATCATCTACATATATACACGATTCTGGGCTACCATAAAATACATTATTATATACTTTATTGTCGTTTGAATCTGCTGACAATCCAGTAAAGGCTAGATGATATGAGATACCGCTATGGTCAAAGGATGGTTTAGTCATTTGACCAAAAATATTATAGTAGATTTCATTATATGCTCCACCTATGTTCGACTTGGTTTCCATCCCAGTACTGATATTACGATAGAATTTATTATAGTTTGACCCTCCAACCGTCGAGGCTCCAAAAGCAACGGCCTTGCAATCTCCGGCATCTGGACACTCAATAATGTTTTCATATACTTCGTTGTATTCAGCAGGGTTAGTTCCGCCAGAAAATATCATGGCATTATGCGCCCAATCAGTAAATGTATTATTGTGTATCAGCCAAGAAGTTGCCCCAGTTTCCAAGATAATTCCCGAAAGAGGGCCTTCCCAATCATTATAATCTCCACCACTAAGATGAAAATTTGAATCCAATGTTGAATTTTTTATCTCTCCACCCGTTATGTCGTAGGTACTAGAATAGGATTTTATCTGTACTCCATAAGTACCTATATTATGTCCAATAGTCATTTCATCCATCACAATTCCAAGAACATCCTCTGTTGCTCCTGAACTGGTTTCAAATACAATTCCCCATCCTGCTCCCCGTATATCTAAGTTGCTCAGGGTAATGTACGATTTATCTGTCGAATATACAGAATATCCATTAACGGGATGCTCCATTGACGAATATTCACTGGCAGGATTTGATGTAGCATATACATAAAGCCTATCGTTTGGATTATCCCACCACCAGCGATAAGTGGAGTCTATATCTGCTTCATTCTGAGCCTCTATATATTCGGTTCCGTCCAAAAACAATCTTTTAGGAGATACGGTGATACTGCCCAGATACCAAACATCTCCAACAGCCTGCACAACAACATCGTCAATCGTTCCATCGAAAGATGCGTCAGCGACAAACTTTAAATGATCGGTGTCAGATGCCGTTATTTCTTGAACAAAAGTATCGTTAGTGGTTCGTGAGGTTCCGTTAGTTGAACCGAATTCTACATATACTGCTCCCGCTGATCGGCTAGAAACGGTGTATGTAATTTGATATGTTGTAGAGGCCGTAGCATTTAGCCCTGTCTGTTCAAGGTTTGAACCAGTACCCGCACTCTTTGTTGCTTTACTACTCAACGTATCGGGAGTTCCAGCGGTGATTCCAGGATGCCAACCAACACCCGATGTCCAGTTATCCATTTCAACTACTTTAAGAGAGAAATCATCAATATAATATGTGCCAGTATCACCAAAATCTTCTAGAATAATTACATTGTGTAAGGTGTTTGTTCCGACTGCCAACAAATATGTTTGTACCTGATTCCATTGCCCTTTAGTCATGCTTCCAGTAAAATCACCATCAAATAAGGTATCAAAATTATAATCTCCTTTCATTCCAAGCGTATCAATGCTTCCTGACCCATCTGGATAAATCCATATGTCATATAGGTATGTCTTATATTGTGTGGG
>SDBT01018426.1_pt1 | contig 10975 bp, 8 predicted proteins | sample 2277101 | NCBI WGS metagenome assembly SDBT01 (sample SAMN10404973, study PRJNA504765) | marine sediment metagenome | isolation source: marine sediment core GS10_PC15, 103 cmbsf | place: Arctic Ocean: Southern Knipovich Ridge | collected 2010 | reverse complement strand
CTCAGCCACACCGCGGGCGTTCAGATCGCGCCGGCCGGTGCCTTTGGCCTCGAGTAGCACCCTACCACGTTGGTCGACCTACGCGTCTTGCTCGCCTCGATGCAGCGCTTCGTGCTCTTCGTCGTCGTCCGGCCGATTGTCCAGGCCGCGCTCCGCAGTCAGCTCGATGTGATCGACAAACTTGACGTTCGCACATTCGTCGATCTCGTCAGTTTTGCAAGCGGCCGAATCGCGGATGTAAAACCGCACCGGCCCCCCGATGCTCACCGACAGCGGCCGACCCTCGTGCCGATAGATCAGCAGGCTTCGCTCCCGCACGGCCGCCAAGGGAATGCTCGCGTGAAAATCGTCGCTCGAAGCGTGTAGCCCCAGGTACTGGGCCGACGTCTTGCACCCTACTCGCGACAACAGCCCCTCGAGCGCAACTGCATCACCCTGGCGCCGCGGATCGATACGACTCACGTCGACCAACTGATGCGCCGCGTCGATCTCGGCCAGATCCGCAAACGTAAACTCCGCCGGCTGCAGGACCTCGCCCGTGATTTTCAGCAGAACCGATTCGCTCATCGAGGGAGTTTCCCGTAAAAGATCTACTACGACAACAGGCGCCTTCACTCCGTCGAGCGGCGGCGCCTGCTGATTTCACGTCGAGTTGCCCACGGTCGGCGTCAGCACAACCGTCTGTTACGAGCAGCCCATGCTATTACCGCAGTTGTGGCACAGATAGCAATTCCCGTTGCGGACCGTGATCGCACCGCAGTTGTCGCAGGCCGGCGCGTCGGCCTGGAAGCTGGCAAACAGCTCCGCACGACCTCCAAGACCGCCCGCCTCGGTCGCCGGGTCAGCGCCGGATGTCCCTGCCACAGCCAAGCCAGGTGCCTCGTACGCCATCGTGACGCTCTCCACGGCCACGCTATTGCCCACCGGGTGCGTGCCGCCGGCGGCTCCGCTCGACGCCGGCTTGCCGCTCCCGTTCTGGGTGGTCGATCCTGGACTCGAATCCGACCCACCGCCCGACGTGCGGTCGAGCACTGTGCCTTGATTGGCTTCCTTGTAGCCGGGCAAAAACGTGATGCCCAGCCAGCGGAAGATGTAGTCGATGATGCTCTTGGCGATGCGGATGTCCGGATTTTTCGTGTGGCCCATCGGCTCGAAACGCGTATGCGAAAACTTGTCGACATACGCCTGCAACGGCACGCCATATTGCAAGCTCATCGAGACCGCCGTGCCAAAGCAGTCCATGATGCCGCCGATCGTGCTTCCCTCCTTGGCCATCGTGAGAAAAACTTCGCCCGGCCGGCCGTCCTTGTAGAGCCCCACGGTAATGTAACCTTCGTGACCCGCCACGTTGAACTTGTGGGTGAGCGAATGCCGGGTGTCGGGCAACCGCTCGCGTCGCGGGATCGAGGCCTGCTTGGCCGCCTCCTTGTCGCTCTCGGTCGATGTCGACAGCGGCTGGCTCTCCTTCGAGCCGTCACGATAGATGGCCAGTGCCTTGAGCCCCAGTCGCCAGCCGTCCTGGTACGCCACGGCGACGTCGTCGACCGTCGTATTCCGCGGCATGTTGACCGTCTTGGAGATCGCTCCCGAGATAAACGGCTGCGCCGCGGCCATCATCCGCACGTGCGCCTGCCAGGGAATCGAACGGACGCCGTTACGCGGTGTGAACGCACAATCGAATACCTCCAGATGCTCCTCTTTCAGGTCCGCGGCGCCCTCGATCGTATCTTCCCGGTCGATGTAGGCCAGGATCGACTCGATCTCTGGCTGGTCGTAGCCCAGTGTCCGCAGCGTCAGAGGCACCGTCTGGTTGACGATCTTCAGCATGCCGCCGCCCGCCAGTTGCTTGTACTTCACCAGCGCGATGTCCGGCTCGATGCCCGTCGTGTCGCAGTCCATCAAAAAGCTGATCGTGCCGGTCGGCGCCAGCACCGTGGCCTGGGCGTTGCGAAATCCGCGCCGCCCGCCCTCTGCAAGAACCTTGTCCCATAGCCGCGCTGCTGCATCTCTTAACGGTTTCGGACACTCCGGGTCGATCGCCTTGACCGCCTCGCGGTGCATCTGCATCACGTCGAGCATCGGCTCTCGATTCTCAGCGTATCCATCGAACGGACCGACTGCGGTGGCCAGCTCGGTGCTGGTCAGATTGGCCGTACCGTGAAGCAGCGACGTCAGTGCGCCACACACGCCCCGGGCTGCGTTCGAATCGTACGGCAGGCCCATCGACATGATCAGGCTGCCCAGGTTCGCATAGCCCAGTCCCAGGGGACGGAAGCGATGGCTGTTGCCGGCAATGTCCTTGGTCGGATAGCTCGCATGGTCGACCAGGATCTCCTGGGCGATAAAGAACGTCCGGCAAGCCGCACGGTACCGCTCGACGTCGAACGACTCGTCCTCCAAGCGAAACTTCATCAAGTTCACACTGGCTAGGTTGCAGGCCGTATCATCCAGGAACATGTACTCGCTGCACGGATTCGACGCATTGATGCGGCCCGAGTTCGGGCAGGTATGCCAGCGATTAATTGTCGTGTCGTATTGCACGCCTGGATCGCCGCAATGCCAGGCACACTCGGCCATCCGATGCATGACGTCGCGGGCAGGATAACTGGGGCCGTCACGATCGGGCTTAGTCACCCAGTGTGTCGTCCAGTCACGGCCTTCATCGACCGCCTGCATGAAGTCGTCTGTCACTCGGACCGACAAATTGGCGTTTTGGAACATGATCGACGAGTACGCTTCGCCATTAAAGTTCGACTCATAACCGCCCTTCTCGATCAGCACACGCGCCTTGTTTTCTTCCTTATGCTTACATTCGATGAATTCCATGATGTCGGGATGCCAGATCTTGAGCGATTGCATCTTGGCCGCTCGGCGGGTCTTGCCGCCCGATTTGACCACGGCTGCGATCTGGTCGTATACCCGCATGAACGACAGGGGGCCCGACGGATTGCCACCGCCAGAAAGCTTCTCGCGATGACTTCGCAACGTCGAAAGATCCGTGCCCGTACCACTGCCGAACTTGAAGAGCATCGCTTCGCTACGAGCCAGCTCCATGATGTCTTCCATGTTGTCATCCACGTGCTGGATGAAACAGGCCGACCCCTGAGGATATTCGTAAGGATTCTCCGGCTGGGCAACCAGCTCGGTCTCCGCATCCCAGTGCCAGTTGCACTGGGCGCCCTTCACGCCGTATTGATGAAACAGACCCACGTTGAACCACACCGGCGAGTTGAACGCGCCGTGTTGGTGCAAACAGAGCCAGGTCAAGTCGCGATAGAAGTTCTCGCCGTCTTCGGTAGTGCAAAAGTAACCATCTTGAATGCCCCAGTCGGCGATGGTGCGGGTCACACGGTGAATCAGCTGGCGTACGCTCGTCTCGCGCTCGTCCGTGCCGACCTCGCCGTAGAAATATTTGCTGGCCACCACGTTGGTAGCCAGTTGACTCCAAGAGGCCGGAACCTCGCAATCGGCCTGCTCGAAGAGCACCCCGCCCGACTCGTCCTTGATCGCCGCACTGCGCAGACCCCAATCGACTGTCTCGAACGGATCGCTGACGTCCGTGGGGCAAAACACGGGGTCGACCTTGAGCTTACCCGCCGGGCCAGACCGCTCGGGTGACGTATCTTGAATCGTCGGTGAGGAAGGCGCTTTCACAAGTCCAATATCCGAGGCGGCCATAAAACAGCTCCTTCTGTATTCTTCGACCAGGGGCATCCATTCCAAAGGTATACTAACGTATACGTCACCGCAACTCTTTTCGGCAAACAAGCCGGAAAACTAAACCACTTTAAGGCCAATGCGTCCGATGCACCCCTCGAAAGCGGAAAAAAACACCTTTACCACCAACATATTGTGGCCGATGCCCTTGGCATCACAATATATGGGCGTGAGGGTCAGAGTTTACACACTCGCGACGATCCGTCAATCATGAATCGAAATTGTCCATAAGTTGTTGCGCCATGGCCCTTTATCACCCGATACCCTCCGCTGGCAATTCGACTGCTAGTGGCCCTCGACGGGCGCGGATGAAGCGTTTTTCCCGAGCGCCGGTCGATTTCTCAACGCCGCTCGATACGACCGTTGGCCATGCATAATTTTAAGAAAATTTTCGATCGGCAACCCGCATGCTAGGGCCCAAAAAACGCGACAAAAAAAAGCGCGGCCGCTGAAAAACATGAGTGAAAAAAATGCCTTCATCGCGCGACACTCTGGCTCTCGACTGCCAACGCGCGCCCATTCAAAGCGCGGCTGCGCGGTCTGCGCGGTCTGCGCGGCGACACCGTTCGCGCGCAAAGAAGTATTGACCGTCCGCAGCCTTTAGCGGTGCTTGACTCGCGCGCAGATGGGGCGGTACGTGCGCCTTGAAAAACTCATCCGCGTAGAATGTCGACTAGACGGCGATCTTGGCGATTTTCACTCGGGTGAACAGAGCCCGGTGGCCCGTTTTTCGCCGCGAATTTTTTCGCCGACGGAGCTTTTGCACAACCAGCTTCTTGCCCTGCACAACCCCTACCACCTCGGCCGTCACACTGGCCCCGTCGAGCGTCGGCCGGCCGATCTGCATGCCCCCCTGACCGTTACACGCCAGCACGCGGTCGAACTGCAGTTTGTCGCCCGTCGAGGCGTCGCGAAAATCGACGTCCAACTCCTGGCCCTCTTCCACTTTGTATTGCCGTCCACCGTCGGCGATGATTGCATACATGGTCAAGCTTCCTGGATTTCCAGCTATTTTGTCAGCATATCGGGGGGGTACTCGCCGACGCGTGCAGGCGCCGGCCGCGGACCCCTAAGGCTAATGGACGTCGGTCGAGTTGTCGAGGCCTAGTCCGTGTCAAATTTGATCAGCCGGCCATTGGAATCCTCGCCTTCCATGGTCAAATACTCCGGCAAAACCCCTTCCTGCCCGATGATTTGCACCGTCAACAGACCCCCTTCTTCCAGCCGGACCAGCTCGTTCCGCTTCCGGTTGTTCAAATAATTTGCCACTGCGTCCGAAACGGTCACGGTCACCCGAGTGATATCCTGGCGCTGGATCCCCAACATCAGCTTCCGCATCACCTCGATCGCCATGCTTTCGGGCGTCTTCACCTGGCCCGTGCCGGCACATCCGGGGCACTCCCCAAACACACTCCGCTTCAGGCTGGGTCGGATCCGTTGCCTTGTCATCTCAATCAGACCGAAGGGGCTGGTCCGAAGAATCTTCGTGCGGGCTCGATCGCGTCGAATCGCCTCGCGCAATGCCCGCTCGACGCCCCGACGGTGCTTGTCCTTGCGCATGTCGATAAAGTCGTTGACCACCACCCCACCCAGATCGCGCAAACGGAGCTGTCGGGCGATCTCCGCCGCCGCAATCTGATTCAGCTGAAAAGCCGACTCCTCGGCGCCGCCGTCGGTGCGGAAACTACCACTGTTGACGTCAATCGCCACGAGCGCCTCGGTCTGATCGATGACGATCGAACCGCCTTTTTTCAGCGGCACCTTTCGTTGGTTGATCCGCGCAATCTCCTCATCCAGCTTATAACGGTGAAAAAGCGGCTCTTTGCCTTCGTAATACTGCAATCGATTGACGTATCGCGGCATTACGATCTGCAAGAACTCTTTGGCTCGATCGTGCGCCGACTCCTCATCGATGTAAATCGCATCCACGTCGCTAGTAAAAATATCGCGAATTGTGCGGATGATCATGTCGCTTTCTTCGTAGATGTCGATCGGCGCCTGAGTCTTCTTGATGCGCCGAACAATCACCTTCCAAAGCCGCAACAGATAGGCCAAGTCGCGAGACAGTTCCTTCTTCGTTCGGTCAGTCCCGGCTGTTCGCACGATAAAGCCCAACCCCTGCGGTGGGTTGAGTTCTCGCAAGATGTCCCGCAGCCGGCGACGATCGTCGTCGTCTTCGATCTTCCGCGACACGCCGATCCGCCCCAAAGCCGGCATCAGCACCAGGTAACGGCCCGGAATGCTGATGTACGTCGAAAGCGTCGGGCCCTTGGTGCCTATACCCTCTTTGATTACCTGCACCAGCACCTCGTCACCGCGCCGAAAAATCTCCTGGATGGGCGGCTTGATCCGCGGACGGACCCCCGGGCGACTGCTACCTCCTCTCGGGCGCGATTTCGCGGTCGACTTCGCCGTGCCGTTCTCGTCCTCGACAACCTCCAGGTCGTCGTCGCGATTCTCCTTCTTTCGATTTTCCTCTCGATAGCGCCGCGCGCTTTCGTTTCGCTGCTTGTTCTCCGCCTCGAGCATCTTCTCCGGATCGAAGCCCCCCTGTCGAAAATATTGCGATTCGACGTCGCTGATATGCAAGAATCCGTTGCGGCCCACGCCAAAATCGACAAACGCGGCCTGAATGCCCGGCTCGAGATTGACGATCTTGCCTTTGTATATGTTCCCCACGTAATTATCTTGACTACTTCGCTCGACGTAGAGTTCCTCCAGAATCCCATCCTCGACGATCGCAATCCGGCACTCTTCCGGCTGCGAAACGTTGATCAGCATTTCTTGTTTCATATGTTTCTACCTTCTCAGTTTGTTCGGTTCAGCGCGGCCGATGGCTCGCGCTCACTTTTCTCGATTCGTCCTCGCCCACTGCCGTGCCGTCCGGGGCATACGCAGCTCGGCAAGTGACTCCTCAAAACTCCCAGGCCGCTCGGTTATACCATCAGCTCCGAGACAACTTTGTGCAGTTCCTCTCTCAAATAACTCTTAATGTCGCGCGCGCCTTCTAGCGTCATCACCTTTTGGCTGACCGTCTCACACTGCTCGATCGTTACACTACGACAGATTTTCTTGATCTCCGGTACGGCGCTCGGCGTAACACTAAAGCTCCGAAGCCCCATACCCAAAAGTAACATCGTGTAGGTCGGATTGCCGCTCATCTGACCACACAAGTTGATCGGCACGTTCGCTCGATCCGCCGACTTGATCGACATGTCAATCAAGCGAATCACCGACGGATCAGCCGCCGTATACAGTCCTGCCACGTCCTTGTTACTGCGATCCACTGCCAGCGTGTATTGGATCAGATCGTTGCTGCCGATGCTGAAAAAATCAGCCTCGTCCACGAATCGATCCATCATCATCACCGCCGACGGCACCTCCACCATCATGCCAACCGGCAAGTCGCGGTTGAACTCGATCTCGTGCTCCTCCAAGTCCTCCATCACGTCGGCCACGATCATCTTCGCCTGCCGAAATTCCATCACCGTGCTGACCAATGGAAACATCATCCGCAGGTCGCCCAACGTGCTAGCTCGCAAGATGGCTCGCAGTTGCCTGCGAAACAGCGGCAAATTCTGCAGTGAAAGCCGCAGGCTCCGCAGGCCAAGGAATGGATTACGCTCTTCCTCCGACGCCATATGGCCAGGCAGCTTGTCGGCACCCAGGTCGAGTGTGCGGATCACCACCGGGCGATCACCCATCGCCCGAATCACTCCCGCGTATGCTTCGTAATGCACCTCTTCGGTCGGTTCGACGTCGGCGCCAAGAAAAAGGAATTCGGTGCGGTACAGCCCAATCCCGTCGCTCCCTCGTTCAAGACACTGTTGAACTTCGTAGGGAAACTCGATGTTGCCCAGCAACGTCACTGGCGTCCCGTCCGCGGTTTCCGCCGGCAGATCGCGCAGTGTTTCTAGTTTCGCCGCCAACGTAAGATGCTCATCGACCTCATGCCGATAACGGGCAATCGTCTCCTCGTCCGGATTGAGTATCACCAATCCCTGGTCGCCATCGATAATCACCGTCTCACCACCCGACACGTCGGTCAGAAACATACCCAAGCCGACCACCGCGGGAATGCCCATCGCCTCGCCCACGATGGCAGTATGGCTGCCAGGCCCTCCGATCTCGGTGACGAAACCCTTTACAAACTCGCGATTCAGGTTGGCCGTCTCGCTGGGTGTGAGATTATGCGCCAGCACCAATACCGGAGAGGTCAGTTGGGAAAGTTCCTCGCGTCGCCGTCCCAGAAGATTCCTCAAAAGCCGCTTTTCAATGTCGAAAATATCGTTGGCCCGCTCCGCCAAATAGTGGCCTTCGATCGATTGAAAGATTTTGGCGTAGCCCCGCAGCACTCGGCTGACGGCATACTCGGGCATGTAATGCCGGTCGCGGATCATCGCCTCGACCTCGCTCCGCAGGTGTGGATCGCGAAGCATCAGAAGATGGGCCGAAAAGATCGCAGCGTATTGGTCGCCTAGCTGTGCGGCGACCCCGTCTCGATTCTTTTCGATCTCGGCCCCCGCCGCAATGATCGCTCGATCGAGTCTCTCCAGTTCGTTTTCTACCGCATCGCGCGCAACGAACCGGCGAGGGATGCGAAATCCCTCGGTGTCCATAACGAGCGCCTCGCCGATCGCCACGCCCGGCGAGACGGCAATTCCTTGTAATCGCTGCATGTGACTTTTTTCGTGACGCGTCGAAGGCAGGATCGCTCCCTCCGGCCGGGAAAAAACCCGCACCGGGGCGATGCTCCACCATCAACAGCGGACAGGCTCGCCCGCCCGCAAATATCGTTTGGTTTGCCTGGTTTGTTTCGTCGTCCGAGCCGCCAACTTGCCGGAGCAAAGCCTCGCATTGCGGTCGGCTAGCTCGACTGTTCCTGGCTCATCGTTCCATCGGCGGTGAAATCGTCTTCGACCAGTCGCACGAGCGCATCGAGCGCTGCCTCTGCATCGGAGCCGACCGCCTCCAACTTCAATTCAGTACCCGCAACCACTGCCAGTGTCAGAATATTGAGTATGCTCTTGGCGTCGGCGCGTTGGTCGTCTTTGACTACTTCAATGGTCGCGTCAAACTGCATTGCAAGTGTGGCAAACAGCTCGGCAGGACGCGCGTGCAGACCCTGCGGATTGTTCACCACGATCGTTCGCGTTGCTCTGATCTCGTTCATCAATACCAGCTACACTACCAGCTATACTCCTGACCATTTATGCCCCTGCGTTACCACTTCTCTGCTTTCTTCGCGAGACGATTCCCCGGACGATGCGACAATGCGTCGCAATATTGTCCGCGTCCGCCAATCAAATAGCTCAACTACCGTCCTCGCTTGTCTCCTCCGCCAAACGCGACGCAGGGAAATCGCACCGATCCGAATCCCTCCGCCTAAGGTTGCATGCCTACGAACTGAATCGCCTAGGAACCGAATTGATTGTTATCCGCTTCCTCCAACAATTGGACAATCTCTTCGGCCGTCTTACTCTGCTTGAGAAATTTACAGAACGTATCGTTGCGCAATTGGCGGGAGATGTTCTCCAACGCACGAAGGTGATCGCCCGGACAGTCCGGAGGCGAAATCAACAGGAAAAAAAGCTGGACCTTTTCCCCATCCAGACTATTGAAATCCACACCCTGCTCGCTCACACCCACCGTACCCACCAGCCGATCCACGCTCGGGTGTTTCGTATGAGGAACTGCGACACCGCGACCGATTCCGGTGCTACCCAACTCCTCTCGCTTCATGATCGCCTTGACGATGCTGTCGTACTCTTCGGAGTCCAAATCGCCCGCTTCCAACAGCGAGGTCGTCATTTCCCGAACCAGGCTTTCTTTGTCCTCAGCCACTAGGCGGGCCTTGATCGCCTTGGTACTCAAAAAATCAGCAAACTTCATACTCTCTTTCCCTTTCTCCGATCACAAACCACCTGCTCGAACCGCCCAGGTGGTACCACCCAGGGCAGTGTCCAGCGGCTTTCAAACATCATCGGCCTCAGACTCTGGCTCGACCGGCATCACCTGGTGCCGAGCCTCTGGATTGCGATGTCGTTCTTGGACTTTTTCTTTGTACTTACGTAGTTGCTGCTCCAACTTGTGAACCGCACTGTCGACAGAGCTCATCAGGCTCTTCGACCGGTCGGACGCAACAAACTCACCCTTATGTTCTGCTGAAACGTTGATGTCCACACTCGGCTTTTCCTGATCACTCAGATCGATCGTGACACGTATCGACGTGATCCGGTCAAAGAGCCTGGCAAGCTTCTCCGCCTTGCTCGTGATCTTGTCCTGGCTAGCGTCGCTGAGATGTCCGTGACGCGTCGAAATGTTAATTTGCACTGAGTGCACCCCTATAAGTCCAATGCCAGCTTGACCTTACTCTCACGATCGACGCGTCTGAGGACGACGCTCGACGCCGCCACGCGACGTATTTTCCAAACCGGTCATTTTACCCCGTACTCCGAGGTTGGACAAACGCAATGGCACGACAGGCCCGCTGTCCGTCGTGCGATCGCAAACCACCCAGTCTAGCCGATTGCCGCTGTGGCGAAAGGGGCTCGCCAACGGCCGCTCGGTGAGTGAAATCGCAGGAATGTGAGGTATGAAGCAGTCCCGACGGGCCACAGATCGCCCCTTCGGCGCCACGATGGCACTGGGCGGCTTACCGCAAAGCTCGTCACGGGCGCGACTTATGCTCTGCTAGTCCCTAATTCGCCGATGTTGGATCATCGGAGACCGCCTTCGTGGCGGTCGATTTCTTGGCGATTACCTCACCCTTGGCCAAACGCTCTGACCAGCGCCGCACGAGAAGGCGGTCCGCCCCCGGATCCCGGAGCCGATGGGGAGTACCCAGCCCGGTGATCTGATTCAGATTCCACAAGGCGAGAACACGAAAGTCCAGCCGATCGTGTTCAAGGTATTTGACCAGCTCCTTCGCATCCTCCTGCATGAATTTCTCCCGATCGTAGGCCCACAACATCCGATAGAGGGCCGCAGATTCTTCCGCTTCGCCCAATTGGCGCTCGAAGGCCGCCTCGATATCGCCTGCCACGTCGGGACCCAGCACCAACGACTCGCGAAGCGCCTCGATGTGCTTAAGCCACTGAGATCCCTGGTCCGGATCGTTCAGTGCGGTAACAAATGGCTCGAACTGGCCGACATACACGCTGCACCGAGCCGCCAGCGACCAGACCTCCAGCCGGCGACCCACGCCCTGGCGATCAACCAACTCGCTCAGTGTCAAACTCGCCGATCGATCCACGGC
>SDBT01018425.1_pt1 | contig 10975 bp, 8 predicted proteins | sample 2277101 | NCBI WGS metagenome assembly SDBT01 (sample SAMN10404973, study PRJNA504765) | marine sediment metagenome | isolation source: marine sediment core GS10_PC15, 103 cmbsf | place: Arctic Ocean: Southern Knipovich Ridge | collected 2010 | reverse complement strand
GGCGGAACAGGAGGGAGTAGCAAACCTGGTTGCTCTCAGGGCGGGTGAGTGTGAGCAGTTCTTCGAGGTAGCTCACGCCAAAATTCGAGACCCCTATCGCGCGAATCTTTCCCTCAATTCTCAACTCCTCCATCGCGGCGAGCGTCTCGGAGAGCGGGACGTCGCCGCTGGGCCAGTGAATCTGGTAGAGGTCTATCGTCTCGCGCTTCAATCGCCGCAGACTACCCTCGCACGCTTCCTTGACCTGCGGGTAAGTCAGATGGTTCGATGAGACCTTGGAGGAGATCACAACATTCTCGCGCACGCCACTGAGCGTCCGCCCGAGCAGTTCTTCCGACTGTCCCTTACCGTACTCCTCGGCGGTATCGAAGAAGTTGACTCCCGCGTCCACGGCTGCGAGGATAGCGGCCACCGAATCCGCCTCGTCCTGCTCACCCCACGTCGAATCACCGATCAGCGACCACCCCCCAAGGGCGACGACGGAGACTTCGATATCTGTCCGGCCTAGCTTGCGATACTTCATGGCGACCTCCCGCTAAAGTTCAGTGCGCGTTGATACTATCCGTCAAACATCCCTGTTGCAACCGGTGGAGATCCGGACCGAGCGGAAGTTACTGGGGCTTTCGGCGGGCGGCTGCGCCCATTACCAGCGCGATGAACAATCCCAGGATACCGACGGGTAGGAAGCGATAGGGTTCACTCATCAGATCGACGGTCAGCCCGAGCAAGGGGGCGACGATGGCGGTGAAGAGCGACCTCGCCTGCGATTCGATGCTCAGGACGGTCGCGGTCTGCGCGGAATCGGCGTGTGCGGCGACGCGGGAGATCAGTATCGGCCGCCAGAAGTTCTGGATCACCGAGAGGGCGATGAAGGCGACGATGGCGAGCTGCGGATAACCGAGAGCGATTGCAGCGGTCATGAGGGCAAAGATCATCAGGTCCATCGTCCAGATTCGGTGTGCCGCCGCGCGCTCCGACCCGCAGCGCCTTACCAGCGTGTGGGCGTGGCGGGAGGCGTAGGAGCTCAGGAGGTACAGGACGAAGTAGACTCCCGCAATGAGGACTGCTGTCCGCTGGTAATCGAGCAGACCCAGGAACACAGGCAGCGCGAGTGCGTAGGACTTGACGAGAGGCTGGGCGTAGTCCTTGCATGCCTTGAGAGTCCCTTCGAAGCACATCGACTCGGTGAAGAGTCTTCTCAGCGGGCGGTTCCGCAGGCTGTTGCGGAATGCTTCGTACAAGGTCCGCACCACGCCCTTCACGTCCGCGGTCTGCTCCCGCGGACCGTCCAGGTACCCCGGGTATGTCAGGAAGTTGATGATGTTGAGAGCGTAGGGAACGACGCAGAACAGGAATACGTTGGAGTATCGCTTCGTTGTGAAGACGAGGGCTCCGGCGATGAGGACGCTGACGGCAGAGCCCATCTTGCTCCAGGAACGCGTGAAACCGTAGACCTTCGTCTTCTCGTCGCCTCGCCCCTGGCGCTCGAGCCAATCGAAGATCATCGCCTTGTGCGTCCCCGTGCGAAACGCCTCCCCAATACTGAAGAAGAACATCGCCGCGAACAGCATCCAGATTCGCCCCGCGAAACCGAAGATCAGGAACGCGCATATGTAGGCGACGAAGGAAAAGATCATCGACCGCCGCCGCCCCACTACATCCGCGATCGCCCCCGTCGGAACCTCCATCACATTGATGCAAATCTCGCGAAACCCGATGAGCAGCCCGATGAGGGCGAAGCTCAGCCCCTTCTCGCGAAACGCGAGGATCAGGAACGGATCGTAGTACTGCTGGTTCTTCAGGAACCCGTATAGTGAGAATCGAAACAGCATGAGATCCAAAGCACCATGGGCGTTGCAAGACGCACGCGGTTCCGGCAAACAGACTTAGTATAACGGCGATGTCCCACAGCACCACATGCAAGCGCCCTGGAATACCACCGGCCGTCCCCAAGAGGCGGCCGGTAGGCTCAAGATGCTTTAACTGCGTATGTCTGTAATGTCAGTGCAACAACTCCGTAGGTCAATCAGCCAGGGCCTCCTCGATGGCGAGGAAGAATGTTTTCCGATATTTCTCGTATGCTTCTCCAGCCTGGTTGCGGGACTGAGTGATAACCAGATCGTTGTCCAAGTCTACGCAAAATATCGCGCTGGAGCCGGCGCCGTGGCCGAGCATTCTTCGCCCGAGGATCACCTTGTCCGCAGGGACTCCTTCCTTACCCGCATCCGGATGCGCTTCGGGTACCCAGTGAAGAGCGATGCCCCATTCCTTCTCAATGTCCCTTTGCTTTCTCATCTTAGGGTACAGGTCACCGAATCGCCTCGGGAGAAGCTCCTGGAACGTTTTTGCTGAGAAGAATTCGAGATCAGCGTATGAACCCTTGTTGAGCAGCAATTGACCGATCTTCCCCAGGTCCTCAGCTGTGCTCATGGTCGCGCAGGCGAGATCGTCAATGGTGGTATTCTTCACACCAAGGGGGTTGAAGAAGTTCTCGTGCATGAGTCTGAAGATGCTCTTTCCGGAGACCATCTCCATCGCCTTCCCGGCGAGATCGTATCCCATCCCGTTGTATCGGAAGAGCTGACCCGGAGAGAGACGGAACAGTTCGTGTGCGATCACGTTTTCCAGGTAGGGATTGTGCATCCCCCCGTACTCGTAATGCCCGTCCAGCTCGGTGGTGTGGGTGAAGCAGTGGCGCAATGTGATCGCTTCTTCACCTTCGGTGGAGAAACCGGGGAGGAACTTCCCCACCGGATCGTCAATCCCGATCAAGCCCTGATCGACGAACTGGGCGAACATCATGCCCGTCATCGCCTTGGTGATCGAGGCGATATCCATGGGTGTATCGATCGTAACCCGACTGCGCGGACCCTCACCGAAGGCCTCGTGGATAACGATCACACCGTGACGTGCGATCAGGACGACGAACGGTTCCTTGCTTTCTGCGTACCACCGCTTGCAGACGGCGCGAATCTTCTCGGTAGTGCCCGGTTTAACGCCCGCCTCTTCGGGAGTCCCGTAGTGGAGGACGGAAGCGGGTTTACCCTCGATCTTGCGGGGCATCCTCAAGGGGGGATACTTGTTCTCCACACCGAGCAGCTTCCGCTTGAGGGCGAGGTGGTAATCGTCGTTTAGAATCTCCGGAGTTTCCACCTTGGTGGGGGGGCGCCCGAGGGGCTTCATCTCAGAAAAGTAGGACATCAGCACCGCCCCATGCGGTTCAGATTGCAGAATATTGAGCAGGCTCCTCCCCGCCCACCGCGCGATAGATTCTTTGCGCTCCCCCCAGGCGTCTTTATCGATCGGGCTTTTGGGGAGGTACTCCACGTACGCTTTCGGAGCATCAATCCATGGGTGCCAATCCTTCGGTCGACAATAGAGCGTCATCGCCCGCTGGACACGAACCCCGTTAGAGGTCGTCCCTTCGATAACGGCGGCGTATCGGCCCGGGGCTTCCGCAATTTTTACTTCGTTCATTTGCCCGTCGAACCAACGCACTTTCAGTGGGAACTTACCCGCTATCTTCTCGACGAGCGTGGGGCTTTCCCAATCTATCTTGGGGAATTCTCCCGGAGCGAACATGAAGCCCCAACGGCCTTCGGGGCGAAGCTCACAACGCTGGAACTCCCGAAGTTCTTCCTCGCTGGCGAACTTCGTTTGGATTGCGAGATCTGACTCGGCGTCGAAGACCTCCAAGACAAACACCCAGGCGCCCTTCAGCTCGGAGACCTTCACCAGGATCGGATTGAGGCCCTTTTGGAGGTCCAGGGCAAACCACTCGTCTCTCCAGAAGCAACCGCGGGGGCGTGGATGATCGTTGACGAGCTTACCGTTGGCGTAGACCCTGGCGCCATCGTCGGACCCAAAGTAGGCCCAGGCCTTCTGCGCCTTTTCCGACCGGATGTAACAAAACGCATAGGCGACCTTGTAGTCCAGGTCTTCCGGTGCGAGCGTTCCGTCGATGTCCACAATACCGTGGGGTTTCATCTTGGCGCGATAGACCGTGGCCACCTGATCGTTCCCATCTTCATCTTGAAATGCAACTGTGGTCGCCGTGGTTATGACGGCGTTGGGCTCCCCGCCCAATGCGCTCAGGTAGTCCGTCTTGAAACCCGCGCCGTAGGTTCCATCCGGTAAGGGCTCGGGCAATTTCGGGTTCGGAAACGGGCCCACTATCAGCCAGTTACAGACAAATCCCCCCTTTGTCAGCGCGTTCACTGGAGCCTGGGTGGATTCAGCTGTGGTTTGGGCTCTCAGGACACCAGTAGTAGCGCTGAGAACCACCAAAACGATCATCAAAGAAATCGCGAAAAGTCTATGCCGTCGATTCATTGGACATGCCTTCCTCTTGCATGAGATCCCTGGTCGCTCGGTAAGCTTCAGCTCGCCCTTGCAGCAGCCGTCAACTGCGGGACGATACTACGCGGGAACCCCCTCCGCAAGCCCAAGAGCAAGAAGGCGGGGACAAGAAGCAATATCCGTCGCCCTTCCCGCGCCACTCGTTCACATATTTAACTCATAAGAAGCGTTACACCCGACCGTCACGGGACTCAAGCAGGTAATTCCCTGCGAATCTTGTTAACCCACGCCCCGAAAAAGCAGTTGCCTGCGGGTTCGATAACGATACAATTCCCTGTATGGACGAGACTTTTCAAGACGAGATCACATTCAGCTTTGTCGCGCCCGTCTGCGACGAGCAGGAAGGGATCGAGCAATTCTACACTCGCCTGAAGGAAGTCGCCGATAACCTGGGCGAACCTTACGAGATCATCTTCGTCAACGACGGTTCGCAGGATGATACGGGGAGGATCATTCGCTCACTGGTAATGCGGGACACCTGCGTAAGGGCAGTGGAGTTCTCGCGGAACTTCGGGCATCAGGTGGCCGTGACGGCGGGGTACGATTACGCGCGCGGGCGGGCCGTCATCACACTCGACGCCGACGGGCAGCACCCCCCCGAACTCATCGAGCAACTCGTAGCGGCATGGAGGGAAGGGTTCGAGGTCGTCTACACCGTTCGCAAGGAAACGGACGGTCTCTCGCGGATACGCTCCACGATCGGGCGGGCGATCTATCGGCTGATCGCGACGATCTCGGGGGCGAAGCTGACGGACCAGGCGGACTTTCGCCTCCTGGACCGCAAGGCCGTCGATGCACTGAAGCAACACCGCGAGCACGCGCGGTTCGTCCGCGGGCTGGTGCGATGGATAGGGTTTCGGCAGACGTCGGTGGGGTACGTGGCTCAAAAGCGAGCCGCCGGGCGGAGCAGCTATACGCTCAAGCAGCTGTCCCAAATGGCTGGGGCGGGCATCTTCAATTTTTCAGTTCGCCCGCTGCGCCTGGCGGTGGTCTTGGGCGCGGCGTGGATAGCGGCGGCGTTGCTCTACACGCTCGTCTCGCTGATCCTCTTACCCTTCGGAATCAGCGCAGGACCCTTGACGCACCTGTTGATGTTTGTCGTCGGAATGTTCGGAGTGAATTTCCTCCTGATCGGTATCGTCGGGGAGTACGTTGGTAGGATATTCGAGGAATCCAAGGGTCGCCCCCTCTACATCGTTCGCGAGACAATCGGGTTCGCCGACGAGCGGGACGAGAAAACACGCAGGCGACCCGCCCAGACCGACGAAGAGACCGAGCGCTTTTCCGTATTCACCTGAGCGGCGCGGTGAGTCGCCGCGGGTAAACGTATCTGACAAGATTCACCGGCGAATCCAGGGTTACTGATGGGCGAGGGACGCTGGAAACCATCAATTTTGCTGTCTTCATCTGCATATCAGCGGGTATACTTTCACTAGCCAATCAAGGATCTCGAAATGCAAAGTATCGGATACTGTGAAAACATCGCAATCGTTGGGATGTGGACGCCAGGCCCTTGGGAAATCATCATTGTCGTCCTGGCGATCCTTTTGCTGTTCGGTGGCAGGAAGCTGCCCGAACTGGCGAGAGGGTTGGCGAGAGGCATGCGTATCTTTCGCGACGAGCTCAAGGGAATAAAGCACGATCTGGACACCGAACCGGACGAGACCGGTCCCGATACCCCCACTGACGAACAGCAGGGAGGAAAAGAGCAATAATCACCCCGCCCTTCCCGATCACTCCCGGGATTGCTTCTGCTTCCGCGTGAACAGGTATACCAGCAGAACACCCACCTCGTAGAGGACCCAAAGGGGGACCGCCAGCACCATCTGAGAGAACGGGTCCGGTGGTGTAAACATCGCCGCCACGATCAAAATCCCCACGATTACGCCCCTGCGATAGCGGCGAAAGGCCTCCATGCTCACCAGATGTGTCGCCCCCAGTATCAGGATCGCCAGGGGCATCTGAAACGCAACCCCAAAGACCACCATCAACCTCATCATGAAATTGACGTGGGACTGGAACGTTATCAGCGGGGTCATTCCCAGCCAGTTGGTCAGGGCGAGCAGGAAGTAGAGGATCCGCTCGGCGACCACGGCCCAGAAGAACCCCGCCCCGCCCACGAACAGCAGGGTACTGAACGGAGCGGCGAGGCGGACGTAGCGCTTCTCCTTCTCGTAGAGTCCCAGCGCCACGAACGCCCACAACTGGTAGAATATCCACGGTGACGCGAGCACGATCCCCGCGTACAGGGCGACCTTCAGATAGTTGACCAACCCTGACGTCACGTCCAGGACGACCAACTGGCCCGGTAAGTCCAATTCCTTCATGACCGCCAGGTAAGGGCGCTTGAGGATCGCGATCAACTGCGGGGCGAGTAGGAGACAGATGATGCCCGCGAGGAACAGCCCGAGCAGGGTGTAGATGACGCGCCGGCGAAGCTCCTCCAGGTGCTCACCAAGACTCATCCGCTTTTCATCGGAGTGGTCGGTGTTCTCAGACATTCTCTGCAATCCCTCTGCACCGGGGATGATAAGGTACAAGTGAGTATATCACGCCCGTTTGGCCGAGAGTACGAGCAGTTTGTTTTCACAAGACGAAAGCGGTACCACTGATTGCGATGAAAAGGGTCCACAGATTACACTGATTACACTGATTGCGATGAAAAGGGTCCACAGATTACACTGATTACACTGATTGCGATGAAAAGGGTCCACAGATTACACTGATTACACAGATCACAGTGAAAATGGATACTACCCAGAGACACTCAAAGATGGCCCCGCAGCTTCCTGAGATCGAGCGGTTCATGGAGTATATTGAGAGCGAGCGCAATTTCTCCTCACACACTGTCCGCTCCTACAATACGGATCTGACGCAGTTCTGTCAGTTCCTCTCGGGTTCCTGCGAGTCTGAGAGCCCCACCGCGGCAGAAAAAGCTGACGAGGCGCTTCCTGCGCGCAAGAGGCCCACGCCACGGCTGCGGAAGATGCTCGTGAGTCCCGCGCCCACCGACATCCGCGCCTACCTGGCTTCGCTTAGAAGCAGCGGCTGCGCTAAATCGACGATTGCACGCAAGCTTGCCACGCTGAGAAGCTTCTACAGGTTTCTCATGCGAATCGGGACTATTGACGCCTCCCCCGTAGCCGCGATCCGCAGCCCGCGAGCGGATAGGCGGCTCCCGAAGTGTCTGGACGTCGAACAGGTTGAGGCGCTCCTGGAAGCCCCCGACGCCCGCACATTAACCGGCGCGCGAGATCGCGCCATCCTCGAGACCATCTACTCCGCCGGTCTGCGGATAGGCGAGCTGGTGGCGCTCAATCTCGAGGACCTGGATGAATTCACGGGGGCGGTGCGGATTCGCGGGAAGGGAAAGAAGGAACGTCTGGTTCCGCTGGGAAGCAAGGCGGTGGAGGCGATCGATCACTACCTCGTCCGCAAGGCCGCCGCTTTCGGGCGCAGCAGGAAGGGAGCGCTATTCGTCAACAGGTTCGGGAGGCGGATTTCAGCGCGGTCCGTGCGGAGGAATCTGGATAAGCATTTGCTGAAGGCGGGGATCGACCTGCGGGTAAGCCCCCACGTACTTCGCCACAGCTTCGCCACGCACATGCTCAACGCCGGGGCGGACCTCCGCAGTGTACAGGAGATGCTCGGGCACGAGAGCCTCTCAACCACGCAGATATACACGCACCTGACGACCAGGAGGCTCAAACAAGTCTACGATCGGGCGCACCCGCTTTCGCGCAAACACTAAATTGACCGATTCGCGCCGCTCCCCTCTTATTGCTGGGTCCCCGTGCATTCCGTCCTTCGCGATCCACCGGTAGCGCTATCAGGCTACTCAGAACCGCCTCGCTGTGTGTATCCAGTATTTGTTCTGCTACGCACTCGTGGGTGCCGTCATCCTACGATTGCACTGACGGGGGAACCTTAGCGAGCCTTCGGGTCCCAGTGCTTTCTTACTATCTCCTGCCCTTCCAGGCCATACACATTTATCCAGTCGCTTCCCATAATCTGACTGCACTGCATCTCGCGAGGATTACCCGAATCGACATGGCTGTCGGCGAAGAGGATGTTCGATCCATCGTTGTGCCGAAGGCCCATCTGCCTCTGCATATCGGCGCCGTTGTCCGCCCCGCCCCCGGTTATCGCCGAATCGCGGCCGTGCCCACCATCGCTGTCGGATACCAGGATCTTTTCGTGCGAGTTCATCACACTCCCCGCCTTGATATAAAGGGCATACTCATTGTGTTTGGCCGACCTGCCCCCGCTAGTGTAATTTCCAAACGCAGGGTTCCAACTATAGGAGAGCAATTCGACCCACCACCCACCGGTCGGGCGCGGTTCGCTTGGGCCCATCGAGTCACCCACGTTCGACTGCCAACCAGAACTGGCGGCGTTTTCGCCCTGGGACCTTTTGGACCTGTCCGCCATCGGGCACAGGAACAGACCGGGGTCTTCCCAGGTTTCCTCCTCCTCCACGTTCTTGGCGGGGTAATGTGTCCAGAGATCCGAGTAGCTCATCGTCTTGGCAAGGTCCATGTACCACCAGGTGATATCGGGCATGTTCCCCTTGGAATCTAGAACGTCCCACTGCTCCCATACGCAGAACGTACCCTCGAATTCCTCGAGGTAATAGTAGATCGCCTTACCGATCCCGCTGAGGTTGGTGGAACAGATGGTGTTGCGGGCGAGTTCCTTGGCCCTCTGGAGCGAGGGCATGAGAATCGTCACCAGCAGGGAGATGATGGCGATGACCACCAGCAACTCGATAAGCGTAAATCCTCGTTTCCCAGGGAGGGGATTGTTCATGGTTCTCTCCTTAGTTCTTCTCTGCAAGCGGGGTTACGAAATACACGTCAACACACCTAATGATTTTACTTTACTTCGACCGTCAAGGACAGCAAAAAATCCACTCGGTTTTTGATTTTCCGGATTCCTGCTCCAGCCCGCTCGCCGACGCGTTTCACTGGTGCAAGGCGCCCGCAGCCGACGCAGACGCGGGAGTTTCGCCCGCGGAGCTCTTCCTACCTGTATTGATACGGAACGAACAGCAAAAAGACTTAGAAAACTCTCAGGGTACGACCCTACATACAAAGGATCGCCGGTGAGGGAGTGGTCGGCTCGTTAATGCGTGAATCCGTTGACTCCTCCCTGCCCTGGCGTGGCGGGACTCAGCCGGGGCGGGACGGGCAAGCAGGGGAGGAACCGCCCCAAAGCCTCTGGTGTATCTGATTTTCGCGGGGGGGGATCCGTGGGGGGATCCGCGCGGAACGGTGCGAACGCGTTTATTTACTCTTGGGATACCAGTATTTGGCGAGGAGGTTTATGCCTTCGATGGTGTCGGCACGAACGTACGGGCTACCAAGCGCCCAGCTTGCGTGCATATCCAAGGGGTCGCCCCAATCCACGTGCCCATCGACAAAGACGATGTTCGCCCCGTCGTTGTGTCGAAAGCCCAACCCGGGTTCTTCGGGAAAACTCCCGCCAAGAGACGAGTCGCGCATGAGCAGGTTGTTGCTGTCGCCCACCATGACCTTCTGGTGGGACCTCATCATGCTGGCGATCTTGATCCATTCGCAGTCGTCATTGCTGTTGTTTTGACCATCGTATCCAAGGGCGCGGTTATAACCGTATGACAGGTGCTCCCGGCCCCACCATCCTGCGGGATGGGGTTGTGTCATCTCTCCGTCCCACCCGTCCCCTCCCGATCTGCCAATGTCAACAAGAGTGGTGTCGGTCATGGGGCAGAAGAACAACCCCGGTCTGTCAAGCTGCGGATCGTCCTCGTCAATTAGCGGTGGGGATTCGGCCCACGGCCTGTAAATGGTCCACATCTTGGACCATCCCATGACCCTGGCGAGGTGATTGTACCAATATGACCAGTCACTTGGCGGCGTTGCGCGCGCATCTTCCGTCTGCTGCCACATGGGCAACGTCCCCTGGAACTCCTCGACGTAGTAGTACATCGCCTTTGCGATCCCGCTGAGATTGGTGCAGCAGATGGTGTTGCGGGCGAGTTCCTTGGCCTTCTGGAGCGAGGGCATCAGAATCGTCACGAGCAGTGAAATGATCGCTATGACGACAAGCAGTTCGATAAGTGTGAATCCGCTCGCGCGCTTATCTAACGCTTTCATGTCTCCGATCCCTTACACCATTCCCAAACTCAGAGTTGGCTTCCTCACATTGTACCGGAAAAACTGTGTTATTCTGCCCGAATCGAGTTGCCGCTCCGTCGCGCCCGGAAGCAGATCCGAAGCCACTTCGCATGCGGACTTTGTAGTTTAATCCATACTTCGGCAAATTGCAACGAGATAACTAGTACAGAATCCCATCGCGGTCAATATGCGAGAGAGGAACCGGAAGATGGATATGCCCGCCTCACCCAGGCGTCCCCGCCCTCCTTTGCCCCCCCCCCCCCCAAAGTTCGCCCGAAGTCCTTGCATAGGCGGCCCCCCGGGGAGATAAAAACGCGGCCCGAATTCCTTCAGGGGCGGAAAGGAACCATCCCATGGCGCCCAGAAGCTTTGGTCGGGCCATCCTCAGGGCAGCGATTCTTGCAGTGGGAGTCTTGTTTATCCAGATCGCCTGCTGTCGTCCCCCCAACCCCCCGCAGGGC
>SDBT01018423.1_pt1 | contig 10976 bp, 7 predicted proteins | sample 2277101 | NCBI WGS metagenome assembly SDBT01 (sample SAMN10404973, study PRJNA504765) | marine sediment metagenome | isolation source: marine sediment core GS10_PC15, 103 cmbsf | place: Arctic Ocean: Southern Knipovich Ridge | collected 2010 | reverse complement strand
GTCATACCGACTCGGGGAGTTTTACACCTTTCTCTATCACTTATCGGAAATGGATGAGCCGAAGATTGAAGCCTTTATTAGTCTCACCAGCGAGAACAGGTTTAATTCAGCATTGAAAGCATTCACTTCTCTCACGATGCAGCTTCACGAAGTCGCCTTCAATTCACAGCCGCCGGAGCTTGAGTCGATTCTGGCCAGAATTGGTTCCAATACCGGTGAAACCAGGAAGCTTAAAGCTAATGATTTCAAGATGCCACACCATTACCGCCTGTCAACGATTGCCACCGTTCTTTTTGATAAAATGAAAGAAAAGAAGTTCCGGAAAGGCGTGGGCAGGCAGTCGATTAAGATGTTCGACCCGAAAGTAACCAGGCTGGTACTACGGGAATTAACGGGAAGGGGAGATGAGGATTGAAGGTATGCATTATTTCTACCAGCCTGTATTCACTTGAGCGCCAGACGGGCGCTGAGGTTTATGCGCAGCGTCAGGCGAAGGAACTGATGCGCCAGGGACATGAAGTGGTGATAATAACCACGCACCCCGTCAGGTCAAGGAAGATAGACATTAAGCAAATAGACGGCGCCAGGGTATATAGTTCTTACCCGTTAAACATCTATGATAGGTCATCAGTTCAAAAAAAGCCTTCAGTTATCAGACTAATCTGGCATGTATTTGATGCTCTAAAAAACCCCCATCCTCATGCGGTAATAAAGAAAATATTAATGGCGGAAAAGCCTGATGTGGCTCATATCCACTGTGACCGCGGGCTGTCAGCGTCATTATGCAGCGCCGTCAAGGATGCCGGTGTGCCATTGGTCTACAAGCTCATCAACTTTACACCGCTGTGCCCCAAGGGAACACTGGTGAGACGCACGGGAGAAACGTGCCGGAAGCCACCCCTGGTCTGCCGTATTTATCGGATGGCTAAGAAATCAGGCATAGACGGCAAACCGGATATAGTTACTGCGGACTGCCAGGTTGTCATCGATACCTTCAGGGAACATGGCTTCTGGAAGAATACCCGGGTTGTCAAAATACCGCTGGCTATCGACCTGGACGGGGGAAAAGTAGACAAGGATTACGATGTTATTGATGTCCTGTTTGTCGGGCATCTGGTGAGGACTAAAGGCACTCACATTTTACTGGATGCGTTCAAGCGATTGAACCAAAAGAATGTTCGACTCCATATTGTCGGGGATGGTCCTGAGAACCAGAGCTTAAGGCGAACGGGCAGCTCAGATAAAAGGATAAAATTTCACGGTTTCCTGACCGGAGAGGCGCTGGAAAAGATGTATCAGGAAGCCAATGTCGCCGTGGTTCCTTCCGTCTGGAACGAACCGTTTGGCATCACCATCATTGAGAGCCTGAAGTACGGCACACCGGTTATCGGGAGTAACATTGGCGGCATCCCGGAAACAATTGAGCACGGATACAACGGGTTGCTTTTTGAAGCGGGAAATGTAACCGAGTTAAAAGGCATTCTGGAAAACTTAATCGAAAACCCGGAGGCATTAAAGCGACTAAGCGAAGGCGCTTTTGAGTCGTCCAGAAAGTATGATATTAAACAGCATATCCGGAAACTAGAGGAAATTTATATCAAGATATCGAATAAGGGAACGAGCGGATGATAATCGGGGCATCACTGGGGTCATTTAAGGGACTGACGCTGGAGCAGGGCATCGAGCTTTATGTAAAGCTAACGAATGACTTCACTCTGGGAGCGGTGGAAATCCGCTTTGAAAAGGAAGATAGCCGGCCTTCCCTGTGGGCGTGGGAGGAAAACGAGAGGCTCGCCGGTTTTCTGTCGAACTTCAAAGTGGCCGGCGCCCATCTGCCATTTGCCGGCTTGAATCCGGTATCGCCGAACCCGGGAATCAGGGAGGAATCACTTAATCAGCTAAAGGCGACTCTGGACAGGGCTTCTCAGCTAAATATGAATTACGCGGTAATGCACGCCCGCGGAAATAACGCGAGTTTAACCCGTGCTCAGCAACTAAGCGAGTGGGAAGCGGTACTGAAAGAACTCGCTGATTACGCGGAGAACCATTCCATATTGCTGGCGGTTGAAAACGGCGACTTTCTGGGTAATCTTAAAGAGCTTCTCGGCGTTGTCCGGAAAATAGACTCAAAGTGGCTTAAAGTAATGCTCGATGTCGGTCACGCTTATAACCGGCGAATCAGAAAAACAAACCGGAATGGACATTTATTCCCCTACCCGCTGGACGGGCTGGTATTAAAAGCGCTGGATATGACGGTTGCTCCTTTTATGTTTAAGAAATACCTGCCTTTTGAAGAGTATGGTTCAATCAGCGGTTTTCTACAGGCAGAACACGACCTTATTTTCGGTTTGCACCTCCACGATAATAATGGCAGAAAAGACCATATCAGCCTGGGTTCCGGCAGGATTGATTTTTCTTTTCTGCCGGAGATTGATAAACCAGATTCACCGCTGATACTGGAGGCTGAATTTATCAATCATTACGCAGATTTCAACAAGAATTATATAAAACTGATGGAACTGGTTGAGAAAAAGTTATGACAGTAACTGTGGTTGGTGATGCCTTCATCGATGTTTCGGTACCGGTAGATGGCGTTAATCGAGGGGAAACATATCACCGGAATATCTCTATGTCCCTCGGTGGAACGGCGAATGTTGCCGTCGAGGTGTCCCGACTTGGTGAAGACGCTAAATTTGTCGGCAAGGTTGGCAATGATGTCTTTGGGGAATATTTCAAAGAGAACCTGCGAAACAACGGGGTAAAGGACCTGACATTCCGGGACGATAACCATCCAACCGGGTTGTGTGTTTCACTGGTTTATAAAGACGGTGAAAGAAGCATGGTTGCCGACAGAGGCGCCAACAATTATCTAACCATGACCGAGGTTGAAAGTTGTCTCGGCGAGATAGAAATGTCGGAAATTATCTATTTCTCCGGATATTCTCTTAAAAGCACCCCGGACGTTATCCTGTATTTAATGAAAAAATGTTATGGTAATTCCAGGCTCTGGCTTAATCCGGGTGCGCCGAATATCATCGGAAGTTCGCTTGAGGGGATAATAAAGGATTACGTTGACACCCTGATATTGAATCTGGACGAAGCAAAATCACTTACTAAAAAAGAGAAAATAAGCGATATTCTTTCCCGCCTGGGAGAAATGGTCTCTTTATCCGTAGTCACTTTAGGAAAAGAGGGTTGCGTTATCGGGGACAACGGGAATGTCATCCAGGTGCCTCAAAACAGGGTTGTTGAAGGCATTGATACCACCGGCGCCGGGGACGCTTTTTCCGCCGGGTATATCACCGGGAAGTTAAGGGGCGGGGATAACATTGCCTGCGCCGAATCAGGACATAAAACGGCAGTAATATTTCTGGAGAGAAAAGCGTCTCGCCCTTGAGTCATATTACGAGGTATTTAAATGCGACTGTATAACAGGTACATTATAACCATAGCTACTCTGCTGATAGTAACCACAGCTATACTTGTCGCATTTGGTGTTAACTCTCTTGCCATTTACTATGTAATTTATATTATTGAAGCATTTATTGTCACGGAACTTTACAGACAGTTCGGCCCCCGCGCCCGCCGTGGATTAAACATAGTCAGTATCATCCTGCTTGGTGGCTTTTTACCGGTTATCGTTCTACAATTTGTTAAGCTGCTGGCATAACAGCCAGGTATCCACCGTTTAACAACTTGCGAGGTACGAGCCGCCACCGGATGAAATACGGCCACCCTGTGATTGATACATTGACTGCTATTTTAAGTTATTGGCAACGAAGTCCCAGCTCACCAAATTCCAGAATGCCTCGACGTATTCGGCTCTGGCATTTCTATAGTCGATGTAATAAGCATGTTCCCACACATCGCAGGTGAGCAGTGCCTTCTTCCCTTCTTTCAAGGGAGTTCCAGCGTTGCTGGTAGCTTCGATGGAAAGACTGCCGTCAGCATTCCTGACAAGCCATGCCCATCCGGAACCGAATAGTGTAACGGCAGCCCTGGTGAATTGCTCTCTAAAACCTGCCAGTGAGTTGAAATTGTTGGTGATGGTATCGGTGAGTTCTCCGGAAGGTTCACCGCCACCTTTTGGCGAGAGACAATTCCAGTAAAACGTGTGGTTCCATAGCTGGGCGGCATTGTTGAAGATACCGCCGGACGCTTTCCTGATGATATCTTCCAGTGCCATCTTTTCGAACTCGGTGCCTGAAATCAGTCTGTTTATGTTGTCGACGTACGTTTTGTGGTGTTTTCCGTAGTGGTATTCAATGGTCTCCGCAGAAATATAAGGCGCCAGTGCATCTCTGGCATAAGGCAACTCGGGTAATTGGTGTTCCATAAGCCCCTCCTTCATTCATTTTTTGACTATAATATTCAGATTATTATCATATCAAATCCCGAACATGTTGAACAGTGCCTTTATCGGCAAATCACGCCTGCTTTTGAAAACCGAGCTTATCGCATTTGGGTCATAATAGCAATATTTGGTTCCTGATCCTATTAGTGTTGGCTGGAACCGAGTAATTTAAGCATAGAACTTATATCCGTAGTCGGAAGCTTGCAATTGTAACCGAGACAGACATAGGCGGTAGCTTTCCCATCAATATTTGAATGGTGTCTGGCAAACGGGGCAATACTATCGATCTCAGACGATTTATGTTCTGCAGGACGCAGAATTACTATCTTATTGGGTACAAATTGCCCTCGAATTGCGTCTACCATTTGCTTCATGTCATTGTCTTGTGAGCCACCGGCGATGACTATCTCGTAAGAAGGCCCTACTGCGAAATCCACGGCAACTAGCAGCTGGGTATGGGCTGATGGCATCTGGTTGACATTAGCGTAAAAACCCTGTCCGATTCTGGCCGCTTTCTCTTCGAAATCAGCCTTGGCAGTTATACGTCCCAGCCTGAGTAAGTTCAACATTGCCACTGAATTCCCTGACGGGACGGCACCATCATAAATCTCCTTCTGGCGAATCAAAAGGCTCTCACCGTCATCAGCCGTAAAATAGAATCCACCGTTATCCTGGTCCCAAAAATGTCGGAGCAAGTCCTCGTTTAACCCTAGCGAAGTCTTGAGATAATTCACATCAAAGGTTGCTTCATAGAGTTCCAGTAACCCATAAATAAAGAATGCATAATCGTCAATATGAGCCGTCAGGGCTGCCTCACCATCACGATAGCGATGGAGAAGTCGCCCCTCAGCAGTACGGACATTCTCAAGAATGAAGTCGGCGGCACGTTTGGCGGCACTCGCATACCGGGGCTCATCGAAAACCTGCGCACCCTTTGCCAAGGCAGCAATCATGAGACCATTCCAGTCGGTTAGAATTTTATCGTCTTTGTGAGGGTGGATGCGTTTCAAGCGGTAAGTGAACAGTTTCTGCCGTATCCCTTCGATATGCGCTTGAAGTTCGGGCGCAGACATTCTCAGGTCGGAAGCGAGTTCGTCAATTGATTTGGTCAGGTATAAAATATTGCCCCCATCTTTTCTGCCAGTAACCTCATCCTTGAAATTGCCACCCTCGCTAATATTAAACAGCCTTACCGCCAAGGTTGATTCTTCACCAGATAGTACCCTGTGAATCTCATCTTTCTTCCATAGATAGAACTTGCCTTCTTCACCTTCGCTATCGGCGTCCTCTGCGGAATAGAAGCCGCCTTCTGCAGCTGTCATGTCTCGCAGAATATAGGTGAAAACCTCGTGGGCTGTTTGCGCATACTCTTCTCTTCCGGTTGCCTGATAGGCTTCGGTGTATGCCATCGCCAGTAAAGCCTGGTCATAGATCATCTTTTCAAAGTGCGGCACCAGCCATCGCGAGTCTGTGGAGTAACGATGAAAACCAAAGCCGACCTGGTCATAAATGCCGCCATGTCTCATTGCATGCAGGGTTCTGCCCACCATCCGCAGCGCCATTTCATTACCGGTGCGCTTCCAGTAACGCAGCAGAAAGAGGATGTTATGAGGCGCCGGAAACTTCGGCGCGCTGCCGAAACCGCCATTTTGAGCATCAAAGCGTTCCTGCAACTGTTTATAAGCAAGGTGGAGTAAAGGTTCGCCCAATTCCTCGCCAGGCGTTTCTGGCAGCGGTTTTTGCAAAGCTGCCATAATCTGATTGGCTGAACTCACGGCATCCGCCTGTCTTATTGACCAGAGTTCTTTGATGCGTGGTATAAGTTCCAGCATTCCAACACGCTCGAATCGTGTCTCTTTCGGAATATAGGTGGCGGCAAAGAAGGGCTCCTTATCCGGCGTCATAATTATCGTCAGGGGCCATCCTCCGCTGCCGGTCATCATTTGACAGACGGTCATGTAGACCATGTCTATGTCGGGTCGCTCCTCACGGTCTACTTTGATGGAAACAAATGTCTCGTTCATTAGTTTAGCCACCTGCCTGTCCTCAAACGACTCGTGCGCCATTACGTGGCACCAGTGGCAGGTCGAGTAACCGATGGAGAGAAAGACGGGCTTGTTTTCTTTCCTGGCTTTCAGAAACGATCCTTCTGCCCATGGATACCAATCGACAGGATTATCGGCATGCTGAAGCAAATAGGGGCTTTTCTCCAAAGCCAGTCTGTTTTGTTGTTTAGCCTTCACACGAACTCCATCTTACCAGTGTACATTACTTTACAAGATTCTAATGCATCCGGTGACGGCTGTATATGACTTTCATCTCATTAACAATAGCATCTACATAATGGTCTTCTGCACTTGACGGATTTGATGCCTATCTAATATAGTCTCTCTGGATGCATGTAATAAATTGAGGAATTAGTAATGCCTGACACTAAAGACCTGGAGCGGAAATCGTCCGCGGTAACACTCTCCGACATGGAAATATTCATTTTCCCGGAGCTTATGTATAGCCTGGTCCTGGCTAATATCATGTCGCCACGCCTGTGGTCCTGGCGAGACGACCCCTGGTTCGCCAATCTCGAACGATTGAAACCGTATCAGCGTATCTCGAGGTTAAAGCAATATATCATAGACCATTATATTTTCAATCTCGACCTTGACACGTGGGGGCTTACCACGAAGGAGCGTGAGCTGGCAAGATTCAGCGACTTTATTAACGAGGAAACCCTGCGTCAGTCTAACGCCTTATTCGGCTATGAGGGTGATAAGTATTACTTTGATATCGACATCCGTACTCATTTCGGTCTGGATAAATACGAGGGCAATGTAATCCCATATTGGAAAACGGAAACAGTAGAGGCAATGGACGCTTTCCAATATAAGCCGGGATATGCGACCGGCGCCGGTGAGTGCGTCTCTCTGGCAGCACTCTATTCTGCCGCATTATTCGTCGTCGCTCGTATCCCCTTGAGAGACATCTACCTGATGGCGACACCCCTGCACTCGCAGAATTACATAGATGTTAGGGATGGGATTCTAACAAACAATCGTAGAATCGTGACAAAAGCGATGTGGTATAACGGGACGGAGCTTTCGGCTCAAGCACGGCGGGCATTAGAGAATGAACGAGTTACAATTGTAAGCCACGCAACCGGTTTTATCCATAGCATTTACGAACATGCAACGATTGATAAAGAAGCCTATACTCATTTCATGAACCGACTTACAGGTTATTTGAGAGTGCCGCTTTCAGATGAAATTATTGTCAATTTCCTCAGACACAGCCGTGCCATCCAAATGTGTTTCCAGATAAGATGGCCGATACATGGGGTGGAACACTATATCGGCGCCGAGAAAGCATTCGCTTACGAACAGGGTAGCCCTTACAGGATTAGCAACAAAACGCGCAATAAGCTGCTTGCCCAAATTGACAGCGAAGAATTCCATAAGACCGTAATGCCACGCCGCATTATTATGAATGAGTTTGAAGATTTCATACGTGATAACAATGTTGATTTCACAAACCCCGTGCACTTAGCTGGCCTGAAAAAACAGTTTGCTTCAGACTGTCTCGAATCAGGGAATGCGATAGACAAATTAGCTCTGTTCTGCCACGGCGACCCCAGGCTCCCTGAGCTTAAGGGCAGGCAGTTTACATCCGACCAGGCACCGCTGGGAATTGATATGGAGATGACCCGTGAGGAAATTATCAGCCGGCTTGAAGCTATCCGTGCTTTGAATGATACTGCCGATTTAGCCTTCTACTCTTATCACGATTTAACACGCACGGAACCAGAACCATTCATGCTTGCTGCGATGCAACGTAACCCCGTTTCGATTGAGGGCACGAGGGAATTGGACGGTGATTCATTAATCCGTAAGATAGCGGCAATGCCGAATGAATCTATATATGATGAGCCCGGGCGTGTTGCGCCACCCGACGAAGGATGGAATTTTGGACGTGGTGATGGTATCGAAAAAGCAATACTTCTCGCCAACATACTCCATACCCGTAATCCGGATTACCAAATGACAATTCGAGTTAGTGGTAATATGGCTTCACTTGAAACAGGCGACAAAAAATATCACTTTGAAACAAGAAAAGGACTCGGAGAACAAAGCTGGGCCATATAATATTAATCACCGCAAATACCACATTTATAGATGCTATATTGTCCAAGGGTGGGTCACAGTTGCCAGTCTAAACTTTCCTGACATAACGTGCTATACTTAAGTCTACCATTGGACAAAGATGGTTCGGCGTTAACAAACCCCCCTTGCCTTAACCAGAGTATTTAGAAAGGGAAAACCACTCACGGAGCGCTCTCCACATGAGACTATTTGCTAATCTAACCCTACAAAAAAGAACCGGGCTGCTTGCTTTAGCTGGATTGTTGGCCGGTTTAAGCCTGTTCAGCTGGCTCGGAATACAGTCGGTAAACGACAGCATCGAAGCGACACTAAACGAACGACTTATTACAGCTCGCATGATGGCAAGTCATATGGACGAAACGCTATCGCACATCACCGTGCAATTGCAGAATGTTGCTAATGCCAATGCCGTATTCCTCTCAAAAGAACAGATTACCTCGACAGCCGATTCACTGCGCGAAACATTTGCCAGGTCAGGAATTTATACGCAGAATTTAATGCTGGTTGATAGAGAGGGTAAAATCCTCCAAATTTCACCCGGGAGCCCGGGGGTTATTGGAGCAGACTTATCCGGCCAGCTTGCGGTAATGACTGCTTTAAGAACAGGGCTACCCACAATATCCGACCTTATATCCAGTCCACTGTCAGAGATACCGGTAGTTCTTGTCAGCGCCCCTATTTCAAATGATACGGGTGCCATTACGGGAGCATTGATTAGTTCAATTGATGTCAAGCGGTCAAGTATTGGCACTCTCAGCCAAACCATGATTGTGGGAGAAACCGGGTATACCGAAATTGTTGATGGAAATGGTATCGTCATGGCCCGAAGTGAGCCAGGTACCCCCCCGGCACTATTTGAAAAAAGCGATCATCCGGGTCGTTTCGCTGAATTAATCAGCCAGGGAAAAGCCACCGTTAGAACCTGCCACAGATGCCATGAAACCAGGGGGAAAATAGAAAGAAAGAAAGATGTACTCGCATTCGCTCCGCTTTCCACAGCCTCCTGGGGAGTCGCCATCCGCCAGTCCGAAGAAGAGGCCCTGGCACCTGCCCGGCAACTGGAGATGAGGCTTCTTATTCTGGGAATAATAGTGGTTGCCGGCACTCTTTTACTGGTGTGGGCAATGATACAGGGAATCGTGAAACCAGTCAGACTGCTTACCCTGGCAGCAAAAAAAGTAGCCACCGGAGATTTCGATGCCGTGATTCCGGCCGAGCGGCAGGATGAGATTGGTGAATTAAGCACCGCTTTTCGTACCATGACTCATGACTTAGCCGCATCAAGAGGCGAGCTGGTATCACTTAACGAAGAGCTGTTAGCTCTTAACTCCATAGCTGCCACCGTTAACCAATCGCTCAATCTCAATGATATGCTGGAAAACACCTTGCAGAAAGTGCTGGAAGTAACCGGCGCAACGACTGGCTGCGTGTTTCTCGCTGATTCTAAGGACAATAAGCTTGAACCGGTGAGCTGCGTGGGCTCATCAGAAATCTTTAGATGCCGGGAATCCGGTTTCCCGGTTAGCAATTGCGCTTGCCACCAGGTGCTGCGTAACGGGCAGACGCTGATAGTAGATAATTTCTCACAATGTCCGGCGCCGGGTAAAAACCGGACAATAAAAAGAGAGAACAGTTATTTTGCCTGTGTGCCGTTAAAATCCAGGGAAAGAACCCTCGGGGTAATGAACGTGGTTTACCCGAAGAAGCATCACTTCGCTGAGAGCGACTTACGGCTTCTGAATTCCATAAGTTATTACATGGTGTTGGCCATCGAAAACTCTGTCCTTTATGAGGATGCAAAACAAAGAGAAAAGCTGCGGGGACAACTTTTGAACAGAGTTATCGGTGCCCAGGAGGAAGAACGCAAGCGAATTGCCCGGGAACTTCATGATGAATACGGGCAGACGCTGACGGGATTGATATTGACCCTGGAAATGGTAGAACATGCAACCTCCGCCAGACAGACCAAACTCCGAGAAAAACTGGAGAAAGCCCGGTCACTTGTTAACCGCTCCATGGATGATTTGCGAAGGTTAACCCTCGACCTGCGCCCCACTGCACTCGATGACCTGGGATTAATACCCGCTATCCGCGCTCATATTGAAAGTTACCTGAAATCTGCGGGAATCCGTGTGGAATTTGAAAGCATTGGCATTAACGAAAACAAGCGCCTGGCTCCGGCCGTAGAAATCACTCTGTTCAGGATAATCCAGGAAGCATCCAATAATGTCATTAAACATGCTGAGGCACGAAATGTCAGTATAAAACTGGAAAGAAAGGGTGGTAAGGTCCGAATTATTATGGAAGATGACGGTAAGGGTTTTGATGTTAACGCTTTTTATAAATCTAAAATCGGGGTGCAGTCACTGGGACTGCTCGGTATTCAAGAGAGAGCAACACTGCTGGGTGGAACCTTCAACGTCAAATCAAAGGTCGGGCAGGGTACACGCATTGTCGTCGATATACCA
>SDBT01018422.1_pt1 | contig 10977 bp, 7 predicted proteins | sample 2277101 | NCBI WGS metagenome assembly SDBT01 (sample SAMN10404973, study PRJNA504765) | marine sediment metagenome | isolation source: marine sediment core GS10_PC15, 103 cmbsf | place: Arctic Ocean: Southern Knipovich Ridge | collected 2010 | reverse complement strand
CTTTGAATATAACGGCAATGATTATTTTGCTTTATTCGCACCGTTTCCTGAAGATTTCGACAAAAAGTGGGAAGTTGGCATTGTGGGACCGACAGATGTATTCTTGGGAGCAGCAAAAAAAACTCGCCAAGAAACTATCATAATTTCAATTGTGATCTTCATTATTTCCATAATTTTCATTGTGCTCTTATCGCGTAACTTATCGCGTCCTATTGTGCAATTAGCAAAAGAAGCAAATAAAATCAAAAATTTCGATCTTCAACATGGTAAAGAAGTTGCTTCTAATGTTTACGAAATTAAACTCCTCAATCAATCAATCTCAACCATGCGGAAAAGTTTACAGGCCTTTGGTAAATTTGTCCCTAAAGGTATTGTTAGTAAACTCACCCGCCATGGTACAGAGATCAAAGTAGGTGGTAAATTGCGTCTTGTTACTTTACTGTTTACCGATATTGCCAACTTTACCAACGTCAGTGAGACTTATCCTCCTGAAAAACTCATGATACATTTGTCAGACTATTTCGAAGCCTTGACATCCATCATCCAAAACAACAAAGGAACTATTGATAAGTATATCGGCGATGCCATCATGGCCTTTTGGGGCGCTCCCCTTACCGACCGCAACCATGTTTTAAATGCCTGCATCTCTGCACTTCACTGTGAACAGAGACTCCTTGGACTCAATCGTAAATGGCGTTCTGAAGGAAAACCTGAACTTGCCACAAGATTTGGCATCCATACAGGCGATGCCATTATTGGTAATGTCGGCTCATCTGACCGAGTAAACTACTCTGCTATCGGTGATACAGTTAATCTTGCCGCACGACTCGAGGGCGTGAATAAGCTGTACGATACGCGCATTATTGTCAGCCAAGATGTTTATGATGTTGTGCACAAATCCTGTCTCATGCGACCACTAGATGTGGTAGCAGTTAAAGGAAAAGAAAAAGGTGTGAAGATTTATGAGCTCATTGGCCTGAAAAAAGGCAACCCGAAGCTTTTCCCCTCTCGCCAACAGGTACAATATACAAAAATGTTCACCCAAGGTTTTAAGGTTTACCTAGAAAGACGGTGGGATGAAGCGATTGATAACTTTAGCGCTATCATCGACAGCTTTGGCCACGACCATGTCTGTGATCTCTATATCAAACGATGCGAAGAATTTAAAAAGAACCCACCACCCAAAGGCTGGGATGGACTCGTAAAGTTGACGAAAAAATAAAAAAGCGGGGTTGTTTAATAACAATGCTGTAACTTTATCCTGATTTTAGAGCGTTATGCTCAAATCAACGAAAAGTGCGTTTTGAGCATAAAATCTTGACCTTAAAAACTGCTCATTATACACTTATGTTAATGTTGAGCACAAAAGAGAGTTTCATGGCCTTGCAACCATTTGTCGGACGTAGACAAGAATTAGAGCGACTACAAACACTGTACAATAAGAAGGTACCTGGTTTAGCCGTTGTTAAGGGCAGGCGAAGGGTTGGGAAAAGTCGACTAATAGCTGAGTTTGCAGCACAGAACCCACAAAGTAAATTATGGGATTTTGCAGGTCTTGCGCCGCGAGATGGTATGACAGCTCAGAATCAAAGAGATTATTTTGCCAGAGAACTTGCTTTACATTTGAAAATACCTCCTCTTACATTCCAAGACTGGAGTGACGCCTTTGAACATTTGTCACGCCATATAAAATCGGGGGATATTATTCTTTTTGATGAAATATCCTGGATGAGCTCTAAGGATCCAAGTTTTATTCCAAAGTTAAAAGCTTGGTGGGATAAACAGAACCTACCTGTTATTGCCGTATTTTGTGGTTCTATTTCAACCTGGATTGAGGAAAATATTTTAAAGAGTACGGCGTTCTTTGGAAGAATAAATTTAACCGTTACCCTAGAGCCACTAACAATTCCGGAAAGCAATACTTTACTGAAAGAAACAGGCTTTCAAGGTTCTCCTTACGACACCTATAAGATTTTGAGTATTTTAGGCGGTATCCCTTGGTATTTAGAGCAAGCTGGACCAGGATTGACTGCTAATTCCATCATCAAGCAATTATGCTTTGAAAAAGACAGTTTATTAGTTTTAGAATTTGATCGCATCTTTCACGATCTTTTTAATGGCAGCGGTACGAGTTACAAAAAAATATTAGATGTCCTAAAAGATGGAATGAAAACACTTGCTGAAATACGCAAAACAATAGGGTTTGCGCACAGCGGAACACTGAGTAACCTTATGGAGCATCTGATTACAGCAGGATTTGTAAAAAAACAAAACCTATGGTCTTTTAAAACCACGAAACCGCTTAAACAAAGCTTATATCGTATCTGTGATCCATACATGCGTTTTTATTTAAAATTAATAGAGCCTGAACGCAATAGAATCGATTTAGGTGGCTTTAAAAATGTTTCATTATCACAGTTGCCTGGATTTGATGCGCATATAGGCCTGCAGCTTGAACTGCTGTTATTGCAAAACCGTCCACTTATTCTAAAGGCCATGGGGATATCTGCTAATGAGGTTGTCTCTGATGGGCCTTACCGGCAATCCAAAACAACAACCCAAAAGGGTTGCCAGATTGATTATCTGGTACAAAATTTCACAAAAAATTTATTCGTTTGCGAATTTAAGTTTAAGCGTCGAGAACTAGGCATCGAGCTCATTGACAGTATGAAAGCCAAAATCAGTGCCCTTAAAGTACCACGCGGCTTTGCCACTGTGCCGGTATTATTCCACATAGGTGGAGTGTCTTCATCTGTAGCAACCAGTGGTTATTTCTATCGTGTTATCGATATTTCAGATCTTTTGGAAGGTATACCGGCAAGAAGTGAAGATCTATAGTTTTGATGGTAGGGCGCAGCGCGCAATTTACAAGGGTATATGAGCATGTTGCGAGTCTCTCAGGAAAATTCCCCATAGAAAAACCCTTTACAGAATTTATTCCCCCATCTAGAATACATGTTATCTACCATATAAGGGGATTTCAGGTATTATGGAATATAACTACAATGCGCGTGCCTACGTTGAGTTATTCCACCTTTTGTTTATGGAGCAATTCAGTCAGAAATTGGATAAACGGCTATATGCTCTGTTCAGCGACAATTAGAATTACCAAGGACAACTACTGGAACAACCCCCTGCAATTAACGAAAAAATAAAAAATAAATGTTACTTATAATGTTGGATGGAGCAAAAAAATGTCTGAAACAAAAAATGATCTCATATGGCCTGTTCTACCATTAAATGAATGGATAGAAAGTAAAACTACCCTGCATCTTTTTCTACAAATCATTGGTAAAATTCGCTTAAAACTACATCCTAAGATGAACCATTGGTGGCATGTGACCTTTTACCCAACAGTGGTAGGGCTCACTACCGGATTAATTCCATACAAAAACAGACATCTTTCAATACAACTTAATCTTCTGCATCATAAACTTGAGATTAAAACAAGTGAAGGTCATTATGAGGCATTTCAATTAATGGATGGATTATCTGTTGCTGAATTCTATGAGAAACTATTTTCAATATTTGATAAATTAGAAATCCAAGCATCAATAATTGCCAAACCATTTGATCCAACTGTCGTGAAGAGTGACAAACCATTCGCTGATGATTATCAACATAACAGCTATAGCAAAGATCATATTGAACGATATTGGCAAATACTACGCAATATTTATCCGGTATTCCAACAATTCAGGGGGCAATTCATTGGCAAATCAACACCAGTACATTTGTATTGGCATACAATGGACCTTGCTGTTACACGATTTTCCGGCAAAAGCGCAACAATTAACCCGGAGATGGATCCAGTTTCACGTGAGGCATATTCCCATGAAGTAATAAGTGTGGGCTTTTGGCCAGGTGATGATAAGATAAAAGATCCAACATTCTATTCTTACACATACCCTGAACCCACAAATATGAACAAACAACCTCTCCAACCAAAGCAAGCCAATTGGCAAAAGACCAACGGAAGTTCTCTAGCTCTCTTAAACTATCATGACATAATCAAAGATCCTGATCCCCAACAAGTTTTGCTAGAGTTTTTAGAAAGCGCTTATCAAGCCGGCGCCCATACTGCTAACTGGGACATTGATAAATTCAAATTGCCCTAAACCCCAAACTTATTTTTTAACTGCCTACCAACAGCTAAAGAGGTAAACTGAGACACATCGCCACCTAAACGAGCGATTTCTTTGATGAACTGCGATGACACAAATTGAAACTGATCTGATGCCATCAAAAAAACTGTTTCTACCTCTGGCGCTAGGCGTTCGTTCATAGAAGACATTTTGAATTCATATTCAAAATCTGATACTGCACGTAAGCCACGGATAATCACTTGTGATCCTAATTGGCGCACAAAATCCACAAGCAAAGTGTCAAATGATTTGACCTCAATTGTTGCAACAAGATCAGAACGCTGGCGTTGAAGTTCAGCAATATCTTCTTGCACCATGGCGATACGTTCTGGCAGAGAAAACAACGGTTGTTTGCCGCCATTTTGGGCAATAGCCACCACCAAGCAATCCACCAACGGACAGGCCCGGGTAATAACATCCATATGTCCTTTGGTAATAGGATCAAACGTCCCGGGGTAAACAGCTATACGTTTAACACTTGCCAAGGCTTCTTTTCCTTAACTTGAGGTTGAAGTTGACTCTTCTCCCTCACTAACTTCCCCATTGTCTTCCCCATTAGCTTCCTCATGGCCCTCTTCGATTCGCGCCACTGAAACCACATTTTCACCTTTACCTACACGGAACAATGTAACCCCTTGGGTGCGACGTCCCGCAACCCGAACATCGTTTACAGGACAACGAATAAGCTGACCTCCGTCAGTCACCAACATCAACTGATCGTGATCCTTAATGGGGAACGAGGCAACAACTTTGCCATTTTTCTTGGTCAATTCCATATTAGCAATCCCCTGCCCACCACGCCCGGCGGTACGATAGGCATAAGCCGACGTCCGTTTACCAAAACCTTTGCTGGTCACGGATAAGATAAACTGCTCTTGCTCAGCCATCTCTTGCAATCTTTCTTCATCCAAAATCAGAGTCGTCTCAGCTGTTTCTGGTGCTATACTTTCACTCTCTTCGGAATTACGCTGCAATCTAGGAGCTTGCCGCAAATAAGCATCCCGCTCTTCTATACTGACCTTGGCGGGATCGAGAATAGACATCGAGATAATTTGGTCATCACCAAGCAATCTAATTCCTCGCACCCCTGTCGAACTACGTCCAGCAAATAAGCGCACCGCTGTAACAGGAAAACGAATGCTCTTGCCATTGCGGGTTGCTAGCAAAAGATGGCTATCTTCACTGCAAGTCTGAACTGAGATTAAGCGCTCATTATCGCCTAATTTCATGGCAATTTTTCCATTGGCTTTGATATGCACAAAGTCAGACAAGATATTACGACGCACACTTCCGTGCGAAGTCGCAAACATGACATGGAGCTTTTCCCACTCTGCAGTATCTTCTGGCAACGGCATAATTGCGGATATTTTCTCGCCTGGTTTCAAAGGCAACAAATTAACCAAAGCCTTACCACGAGCTTGTGGTAAAGCTTGTGGCAAACGATAAACTTTTAATTCATAGGCAATACCACGATTCGAGAAAAATAATATCGGGGTGTGGGTATTGGCCACAAACAACTCAGAGACAAAATCCTCTTCTCGCGTTGACATGCCTGAGCGCCCTTTGCCACCACGCCTTTGCGCCCGGTAACTTGCGAGCGGTACCCGTTTGATATATCCACTATGGCTAACAGTAACCACCATATCTTCTTTTTGAATAAAGTCTTCAATATCAGCCGAGAGTGCACCTTCTTCAATCGAGGTACGACGAGGCGTTGCAAACTTCTCCTTAACAGCCAACATTTCTTCACGAATAATTTCCATCACCCGATCACGAGAGCCAAGAATACTCAAATATTCTTTGATGGTTTCCACGAGCTCTTTCAGCTCTTCGCCAATTTTCTCCCGCTCGAGCCCAGTCAACCGGTGCAAACGTAAATCAAGAATAGCCTTGGCTTGTACCTCTGTTAACTTATATGTCCCTTTGCCCATTTCATAATCAGGCTCAGCCAAAGCTAATAAAGGTTCAATGCCACTCGAAGGCCATGCACGCTCCAACATTTCTCTTTGTGCGCTCGCTGGATCTGAAGCGTGACGAATAAGCTTAATCATATCGTCAATGTTGGCAACTGCGACCGCAAGCCCAACTAAAAGATGCGCTTTCTCTCGTGCTTTCCTTAATTCATAGCGTGTCCGTCGGGTGACAACTTCTTCGCGGAACTCCATAAACGCCGATACAATATCACGCAAATTCATGGTCAGAGGGCGACCGCCCAACAACGCCACAACGTTTGCCCCAAAAGAAGTCTGCAAGGGAGTATGACGATAGAGCTGATTTAAAACAATATCCGCCACTACATCGCGCTTTAATTCGATGACCACCCGCACACCATCGCGATCAGACTCATCGCGCAAATCGGAAATACCCTCTATGTCCTTTTGCTGCACCAGTTGCGCAATCCGCTCGACCATCCGCGCTTTGTTAACTTGGTAGGGAACTTCCGACACGATAATTGCTTCACGATCTTTACGCAAAGTAACGACCTCGACTTTGCCACGCATAATAATGCTGCCACGTCCTGTCATGTAGGCTTTTTTGATACCTTCACGCCCTATAATAATGCCACCGGTGGGAAAATCTGGCCCAGGAATATAGGCCATCAAATCCTCAATCGTCATCTCGGGATTGTCAATAAAGGCACAACACGCGTCAATCACTTCCCCCAAATTATGGGGTGGAATATTGGTTGCCATACCCACCGCAATACCGCCAGCACCATTGACCAGCATATTGGGAAATCTCGCCGGCAGGACCTTGGGCTCTAGGGTGGTGTCATCATAATTGGCTTGGAAGTCGACCGTGTCTTTGTCGATATCCTCGAGCAAAGCATGGGATGATTTGGCCAGACGTGCTTCCGTATACCTTTCGGCCGCCGCTTTGTCTCCATCCATCGAGCCAAAGTTACCATGACCATCAATCAAGGGGAGGCGCAGAGAAAAGTCCTGTGCCATACGAACCAAAGAATCATAAATAGCCGCATTGCCATGGGGGTGATATTTACCCATGACTTCTCCGACGATACGTGCCGCTTTACGGTAGGGTTTTGTATGATCAAAGCCCCCTTCTTTCATTCCAAAGAGAATACGCCGATGAACTGGCTTCAATCCGTCACGTACATCTGGGAGAGCACGCGACACGATCACGCTCATCGCATAGTCAAGATAAGACCGTTGCATCTCCTCTTCGATAGTTACGGACTGGATATTCTCCACCTGGGATGGGGCATTTGGGGGTGTGGTCACTTCTACTCCTTAGGCAAACAAACGATTTTCCAACTCAACTAATATAACACAACCCTTAGAAGGGAACATCATCATTTAATTCAGGCTCTGTTGCCATCGGCGCACCAGAAGGAACAGCAACGGGAGAAGAAGCAAAAGCAGCGGCCCTTGGCGCTGTGGTATTTGCCGCAGGCAAATCAAAGCTTGTGGTCCCACCAGGATTAGAAGCTTGGTTAGGACTATTTGCAGGGAAACCAGGGGCTTCCAACGGGCCAGTATTCTCATTACGCCCACCTAACATCGTAATTTCACCACGGAATTGCGATAAAACAACCTCAGTAGTGTATTTTTCGATTCCCTGTTGATCTGTCCACTTGCGAGTCTGCAACTGACCTTCCACATAAACCTGAGAGCCTTTACGTAAATATTGCTCAACAATTCCCGATAAATGCTCATTGAAAACAACAATGCGATGCCATTCTGTGCGATCTCTGCGCTCGCCAGTAATTTTATCTTTCCATGTCTCAGTCGTCGCTATAGAAAAGTTAGCAATTTTCTTACCATCTTGGGCAAAACGAATTTCGGGGTCACGCCCCAGGTTACCAATTAATTGAACTTTATTTAATGAGCCGGCCATGATTAACTTTCCTCTTGATCGTTAGCGAACTATCCACAAATCTCTACTCTATCGTTATACGAGACTATCCACTTTCTGCCAAGGGTTTTTAGCATGCATTTGGAGAGGGCGGGGGATGCAGATTTCAGATGACAGATTTCAGAGGGCAGGTAGTAGAACAAACAAGATTCAAAAAGATATTTCCACAATCTTAAACATTCCACAGTCGGGCATCTGATCTATAAACTCCGACATCTGACCTCTGACATTTGTGAACTAAGCTGCCTCTTTCTCTTCTTCCTCCACCCCAGCTATAATACCTTCAATAGCATGCATATAAACAGCCAACAGATGTTCTTGCTCTTGGCGTTCGTCGTTTTTCATCTTTCTCAGCTTCATCACTTGGCGCATAACCTTTGCATCAAAGCCAGTCATCTTGGCTTCAGCAAACACATCGCGCACATCTTGAGAAATTGCTGCTTTTTCCTCTTCTAATCGCTCGATTTTTTCAATAAACTGGCGCAAGCGTTGCGCGGTTGATTGATCAATTGAAGAATGAGACATTGTAAGTACTCCTTTACCAGGTATAATTCATATCCGTGGTATACTAACATTAATTTTTCAATTGCCAACAGTATTTTTAAAGGATTGCCCACAACATTATGATCAGACGTCGACTTAAGTCAGCACGGTTAACAGAATACCAGCCATCCTGGCCGTTTTTAACGGCCATTCTTGGCTCAGCCCTGATGGGTTTATCTGCACCCTTGGTTCGCATCACCGATATTGGTCCCAATGCCACTGGTTTTTATCGAGTACTCTTTGCCCTACCCTTATTGTGGGTTTGGAAAAATTTTGAAGATCGACAAAAACCACAAAATCGACCTAAAATCACCCCAAAAGACTATCTCCTTATGATATTAGCCGGAGGCAGCTTTGCCTTAGATATGTGCACTTGGCATATTTCTATCGATATGACCACCATCATCAATGCTGCACTATTTAATAATTTCACCCCATTTTTTGTTCCCCTCATCATGTGGGCCCTATTCCGTGAACGCCCAACATTTATATTTATGGGATCAGTTATTTGGGTGCTTCTTGGCGGAGCCATCCTCGCTGGCGAAAGCTTATCATTGAGTTTTGACCATATCCAAGGCGACCTGCTCGCCGTTTTTTCAGCATTTGCCTTTTCATGGTACATCATCGTGATAAAACACCTTCGCCTACGTTTTAATGCCCCCACCATTACATTTAACACCAGCATCTGGCTTGCGTTGTTTTTATTGATATTCACCTTAATCTCTGGTGAAAAAGCCATGATGACGACTTGGAAAGACTGGGTTGGAGTTTGTGGCCTTGCCTTATTTGTACATGTGGGCGCCCAAGGAATGCTGGCTTATTCCATGGGCTTCTTGCCGGCGAGATTGGTTGCTCTGACCATGTTGATGGCGCCGGTTGTCTCGGGATTGTCCGCATGGATCTTCTTTGGTGAACAATTAAACCATTGGCAACTTTTAGGGGTGCTTATTGTGCTCTCAGGTATTATCATGGCCAGACAAGATGAACGTAAACATGATACCAGTTTGAAATGAGCCCGAAGTTTAGTTATGAAGTATGAAACAATGAATCGAATGCGCAACACAAAAATCATTGCCACCCTTGGGCCAGCGAGCTCAACTCGTGAGAAAATTGCCCAACTGCACGAAAATGGCGCCGATATTTTTCGCCTCAATCTTTCCCATGGCACCCATGCTATCCACCGTCATAATTTAGAAACTATTCGCGCTCTTGAACAAAAAATTGGCACACCAATCGCGGTAATGGCTGATCTCCAAGGTCCCAAATTAAGGATCGGCACTTTTGCGGCGAAATCTATCACACTGGAAGTGAACCAAGAATTCACTCTCGACCTTGACTCAGCAGAGGGCTCACAAAGTCGAGTCTATTTTCCCCATGCCGATATTATCTCGATTTTAGAACCAACCCAAAAACTGCTACTTAATGATGGCAAAATCACTCTACAAATTATCGAGAAAAAAACTGATGCTTTGCTCACAAAGGTGATCATTCCCGGTCCCCTATCGGATCGCAAAGGCGTCAATATTCCCAATATCACCCTGCCCATCCCGGCCTTAACCAAAAAGGATTTGGTGGACCTTCAGTTTGCCCTCGACATTGGTGCCGACATCATTGCCCTCTCCTTTGTGCAAAGTGCTGCAGATGTCAAACAAGCCCGTGAGATCATCCAGCACAGAGCCATGATAGCAGCCAAGATCGAAAAACCAGCTGCCTTAGATAATCTGGCAGAAATCATTACGCACTCTGATGCAATTTTAATTGCCCGTGGAGATCTTGGAGTTGAAATCGATCTCGAATTGGTCCCTGGCGCGCAAAAGCGTATGATCCGCGCCTGTCGTGCCGCCGGCAAGCCGGTCATGGTGGCCACGCAAATGCTCGAATCAATGATCGACCAACCAACCCCAACCAGGGCCGAAGCCCAAGACGTTGCCACCGCGGTTTATGACGGTGTCGACGCTGTTATGCTATCGGCTGAATCGGCCTATGGCGCCTACCCCGCTGAATCGGTTGCCATGATGAATCGCATCATTGAACAAGTGGAACAAGACCCACTGTACCGGCAAGGTCTTAATGCCAGCCGAGTACCGCCACAACCAACCGATGCCGATGCTATTACCATGGCCGCGAATCAAGTCGCTCATACTATTGGCGCCAAAGCCATCGTCACTTTTACCACCCAAGGCTCAACAACCTTGCGGGCTGCGCGGGAGCGCCCAGCAGTCCCCATTCTCGCCCTCACCTCATCTGCGCAAATCGCTCGGCAACTGTGTCTGGCCTGGGGAACCCATCCCATTATCATTGACGAGCTACTTGAGGTCTCACAAATCATGCAAGCTGCCACTGAGATTGTTTTAGCCAATAAAATCGCCACAACTGGCGACAAAGTAGTCATCACCGCAGGCATGCCCAATAC
>SDBT01018421.1_pt1 | contig 10977 bp, 18 predicted proteins | sample 2277101 | NCBI WGS metagenome assembly SDBT01 (sample SAMN10404973, study PRJNA504765) | marine sediment metagenome | isolation source: marine sediment core GS10_PC15, 103 cmbsf | place: Arctic Ocean: Southern Knipovich Ridge | collected 2010 | reverse complement strand
CCTAAGGCAATGACAAGGAGGGACGGGAAATCCAGAGACGACACACTAAGCAACATAAGCACAATGATGGGGAAACACAAGATAGATGGGAAAACTTCCCAGCTGAATCCCCGATTTGTGGCGGAGATGATGGGCTTTCCTCCCGACTGGACAGAATTACCTTTCCTAAGTGGAGAAACGAATCAATTAAAGGATATGGAAACGCAATAGTACCTCAAATTGCTTTAGAAATCTTTAAAGTAATAAACTGCTTAGAAGATGAATGTTAACGACAAAGTTGTAAACGAAAGAATCTCCTATTTCAAATCTATCTTCTCAGGTGATCCTTACCCTTTTAAAATTGGGTCCATCTTTGATAACATCAAAATAGGTGGAACGTGGATAGATCAAATCAAGCAGATTCGGGCCGGGAATCAAGAGTTGAAACAACACTTACCCGCAGCCTACTTCTCAGGGAGATTTTATGACCGAACCTTAGATACCATCGAGCACTACAATTCCCTAATCATGGTGGACATTGATAAGTATGAAAAAAATATAACGGAACTCAAAGGAGTATTGTTCTCAGACGAACATTGTGTCGCCGTATTCTTATCCCCAAGTGGAAACGGAATCAAGGCATTGTATAAGCTATCCAGTGGCGCCGGACAACATCGTACAGACGGCTTTGAATACATCCGAGACTGGATTAAGAAGAAATATAAATGTGATATTGATACGGCCTGTAGAAACATTAATCGATTCTGTTTCATGAGTTATGACCCGGATATTATGTTCAGGAACGATTTTAAGACCTTACAGGTGCCAGAGAACTATTCAAGGGTAAATAGACAGAAAGAAGTAGATCATTCGAAATTCGAGGTCTCTTACAGCTCTGAGCATATATTTTCTCAAATCGTGGAATGGAATAATCGGCGCCATAGATTCGCCAAAGGAAACCGGAACAACTTTATCTTTCAATTAATATGTGACGGGAATCGTTATGGCATTCCTCAAGACACACTTTACCATCAGATTCGGTCCAGATATCCAAGCTACAGTGAGAAAGAGTTATTGACAAGTTTAAAAAGCCATTATTCCCGATACACACACGAGCACGGAATCAGGGAAATGATAATAAGAAAAAAGAAAAACGATGGATTATTTGATTGAAATTTTTACTTTTGTTTCAAGCACGCTAATTACATGAATCTTATAAAATCATCTTCTGAGCTTCGAAAACTTATTATCTCTAAGATGGAAGAGAATAATGTGAATCTATATAAACTATGTAGGGCTTTGGATTTATCCTATAACTATATGAGGATTTACATTCGAAATCTAAGCTCACCAAATGTAATCGGCGAAAAATCTATTATTACGTTATGTGGAGCCCTTGGAATAACTGTTCGATTAACGGTGATCAATGGAGATGTAGATAAAGAATTTATTAAACCATTACAAAATGCAAAAAGTACGTCACATTCTAAAGGGAAATACGGAAAACGACCCGTCAATTCAAGGATTAATAGAATCCTTGACGGAACTTATACAGGACGCCGCAACAAGGAATACTAATGGAAAAGAAAAGAATTATATTAGAAGGGGATGGCGGTAATCACGTAACTATAAAGTGGCTGATTGATTCTTTAACAAATTTAGTTCAAGATGCTGCTAAAATAGAATACGATGATTCTATAAGGGGAATGGTGCGCGTAAGTGTTGGCTTGATGGAGATACATCAAGAGACAAAAAAACTTAGAGGATATATCTTGGAAGAAAAAAGAAAAGCGTTATTTCGGAAAGGAATAAAAAAGGTGATTTCGGAAAGGAATAAAAATCATTTGTCTGATAATTTAAACCGTAATAAATGAAAAAATGCAATACTTGTGGTTTAAATAAATCTCTATATGATTATTGTGTGAGAAAGATATCTAAAGATGGATTAAACTATAGAGGCAAGGATTGTGATAAATTATATCGAATACAAAACAAGGAGAATATAAAAAAACACCAAAATAAATTTCAATCAAATAATCCTAACAGACAAAAAGAGATACAAGCCAAGTATGTAAAAGTTAATCCTGAAAAAAGAAAAGAATCTATAAAAAAATACCTAAAAAAATATCCAGAAAAACAAAAAGCAAAAGCCGCTGTTCAGTATAATCGAATTAATGGATTTGAACTACATCATTGGTCTTACAATCAAGAACATTGGAAAGATGTTATACCTATTTCCCAAACTAATCATATTAAAATACATAAATATATGTCATATAATAAAGAAAAAATGATGTATTGCTCTACTATAACAAATGGGTATTTTATTATAGGAGAACTACTTAACACAAAAAATAAACATCAAGAATTTATAAATCAATTATTATTAAATCTAAACAAATGAGTTCAGGAAAAACACAAGGTAGGGGTAGTGGAAAATCCCGTTATTACTATATATATCACGGTAGTTGCCGTCGTAAAGTAGATGAAAGCACTCCCGGGGCAGAGAGGCGCGTTAAAAGCACGGATGCTATTATTTTCGAGCTAATAGACGATTGGGTAAAAGGCAAGATCGTAAGAATCATGATCAAAAAATCTGACAATGCCGATTATAAAGACAGTTATATATTTGTTATGGTCGATGAAGAGGGTATGTTTACGCTCGAAATATCGTCTGGATCAGGATACTTGAATAACTTCTTAAATAAATTCCGTGATGTTGACTTTGAAAAACAAGTGAGACTGGAACCTTATTATATTAAAAAAGAAGGCGAGGCTCGTGCTAAATCTTACATGGGCGTGTTTCAAGATGATCAGTCGGGCCAAGATTGGGGCGCCGGGTTCATTGAAAAGAAATTTCTACCATTTCATACCAGAGAAGAACCCAATGGTGTGCCTGAGGCAATACAAGATGAAAGCACTAAAAAATGGGATTTTAATGAACAAAGAAAATATCTTCACAAATTATTTAAAGACAAAATCTTTCCCATAATAGGCCAAGAAGATTGGTGGTCCACACACGAAAGTAATGACTTTAAAAAATTACTGGATAAATATATACCCATAAAAGAATCTCCAGTAGCAGAAGAAAAGAAATATGAAGCTGCTGAAATTATCGAGGAAGAGGAAGATGATCAGCTACCTTTTTAGAACGGTAGCGAATAATTAATAACAATTAACACTTTAAATAATGTATATGAAAATTGACTTTGAATTAACCCCGGATGACTTAGCAGAAGTCGCCGCGGTACTCCAGAAAGATTTTGGAATTGAAATGAATATAAAACTCTTTGAAAAAAATCCTGAATTATGGATAACCTTGGCTGCTAAAAAGTTAAACTGTCAAGTGGTATTTGATTTTAGATACGATCAAACTCTGGCCGGGTCCAAACCATATAAAGGATTTTTAATTGATTTGAAAAAACTTCCGGTGGAGAATGTTGAAGAACCAGAAAAAGTTGAGATCGTGGCCGAAAATCAACCGCCTGAAGAAGAGGAAGCTCCCGAAAAAGAAAATTCTGTAACAGATGTCAAAGGCCAAGACACTAATGTTTCTGAAGAAAACGAGAATGAAGAGCCGGAAGAAGAAGAGAATGCAGAAGAAATTGAAGAGACAGAAGAAGGTGAGAATACGGAAGAGCTAGAAGAGAAAAAGCCAGATGTAAAGGCGGTTCCTAATGTGGAAGATGAATTTGCGTTCTTAAAAGACGATTAAAAAATTGGGAACTTGGAATTAGGGGAATTCATCGCTGTCTTCGCTTCTGATTCCGGGAACCTGATATTTATTCCTCTTGTTCTTGATGGTGTTGGATGTCGTGTAAAACAGTTTTTATATCTCGAATATCGGCCCTAAGTCCACTGTTAGCCTCAATATCAGTCTTCACCACTTGCCAATGTTTTATAATATCAACCTTAAATTCAATGAATTTATCGTTATGCTCTTTTTGTTCAGTCTGAACTGTTTCAATATTCTTATTTATAGTTTTAATTTGCTCGATCAATACGGGGTGGTCGTGACCGTTTTCGTCACTCACATACATTGTAGTCATGCTACCCATTAGAATTCCAATAAATCCTATCAGGCTATTTACTAACCACCTATTGCCATGTCCGTTTACTGTCATTGCTTGGTAATTATTGTTTAAGTGGGTCTATATAAATTCTATCTGAATCTGCTTTTTTTGTAAGTTCACCATAAGCAACCTTGGTATCTATAAGAGTTTGTTTTATATCTCCATTAATAACAGCCAGAATTTCGTCCCAAGCCTCTTGTGGTATAGTTTCCAACATATCATCTACATTCACTTCAAGCAATCCGTTATCTGTTATGACTCGTTCATATCTTTTTGGAACAGGACCAAAATAATGATCAGTATATTTTTCAACAATAACTTCTATTTCGTCAATCTGTGCTTTTGATAATTCGTTTACATTACTCATATCTATATATTTAAATCAGACCAAGTTTTTAAATCAGTTCTTTCTTGCGCCGTAAATTGTGAAGCTCTGTAAAATAATCCTCTAATTCCACCAGCATCAAATAAAGAATTAGGTGATCTTGCCAATATTTCAAATGCAGTTAAATTAGCTGCAATTATATCACCAAAATGATCTCCGCTATCTGCGCCTGAAAATACTGTTAAATCACTACCCTGTGCATTACAACTATATGCTAATTCATCTGTGCCAAAAAACAATGACATTCTAACACTCCTTGTTAATGCACTTGAACCAAACACTACTGTATTAGTAGTTCCCCCATCAATTAAAACATGATGTGCTTTATCAGAAGTGCTTTGCAATCCAAATTGAAATACTCTACCAATGCCAGTAGGGGGTATCATATTAAAATACCTTACATTATTTCCAGCCCCTTCATCATCATCAAATACCTGATATTGCTCTCCTGCTAAATCATTAATTCTTGCTGTATAAAAAGCCCCGTCTAAATCTTCATATACATCATCGGTACCATCAGCATCAATAGTAAAATTCGTATTATCCCAATGTCCCATTTTTGCAACAATATCTTGAATCCAATGAAAACCGTCTATTTCATCTATCACGATATTTTTTAAATACAATATCTCACCTAAATCATCAAACGAATCAGTTGTGCCATTGTGCATTGTAAATCTTATTTCGTCTGTTCCGAAATTGTATAAATAAATATCAAAAGGTATCCAAGTGTCTGCCGTACCTTGAAAAACATGCCTCCAACTTGTACCAGCATCAGGATTTTGAATAGACAAATGAGTGACTACTGTATTGGCGGTGGGGATAAGAAATATTCCTTGAATCCTTATAACTTTAACATCAAATCCAAGCGTAGTTAAAAATGTTGAAGAACGATTAGATACAGAATCACCAGTTACACGAAGCGTATTATCTTCTCCAAAAATACCGTCTATATTTCCTGCTATCGTTGTATTAGAAGCTGAAAATCCATCTATGCCAGCAGAAAAATCAGAAGTCTTTATATTAGCTTTAACCGCTAACGCTTTTGATTGATCTATAATACAATTTATATCAGGATCAACACCATCGTTATTATTAAATCCAATAAGACTATTATTACTTCTGGTAATATCTGTTAAAGCAATATTTGGAGTACGAATATCTAAATCTAAACTTAAATCAGAGGGATTAAAAGCAGATGTCAAAAGCCAACCGTTAATATCCGCAAGAGCTTGAGCTAATCCGGCTGAGTCCGCAGTCCAGCCAGCTTGATTTGTGACATCTTGAATATCGAAATGCGTAGCTACAGGATCGTGCCCAATCAATGATCTTCGGGTATATTTTATGACACACCGAAACATTTTATCGTGAGGATATACCTCACCCTGATTCATGGCTACCGATTCCTTAACCAGAAACTGCCAAGCGTCATTTAGGGTGTGGCCTGTGGTGGCTGCAAAAGTGATAAAAACGTTGTTTTCCAGCTCTTGCGCCGAACCAGTGACGGCTATACTGGCAGAAAAGGCCGTAAAAGGCTGATTGCCTATTTTCTTTCTCCACTGAAATTCATCTGGCGTGTCGGCTGATTTGAGTTTGACTTCATAAGTAACTATTTCCGGGTTATCTCCGGTGTTTACCCCACTGGAAGTAAGATCATCCAGTCCGGCCCCGGTTGTTTGAAGTGCAACCCCGACATTAGTGAAGTCTATTTCTTCGCCATATAGAGCTTGAACATTTCTTCGATTGTAATAAGAGGGAATCCCTGAATCGACAGTTATTTTAATCGAACTTCCATCCTGATCAACTTCGAGAGGTAAAAATCCGACGTTATCTGACATAGTTTAGGTATTAAGCAGCGCCAATCCACGTATTAATGTCGGCGAGAGCTTGTGCGAGTCCAGCCGCATCACTGGTCCATCCCGCCTGTGCGCTTTCATCTTCTAAATCAAAATGAAATTCCTGACCGTTTAATTGTTGAACCGTAACCCTAAATAATTGTTCGTGTGGATAAAGTTCTAATTGAGTCATAGATGTAGATTCTTTGACTGTAAACTGCCAAGCATCTGCCAGAGTGTGTCCGGTTGTAGCAGCGAAATCTATGAATATACCGTCTTCTAATTCTTGTGGTACACCAGTCATAGCGATATCGGCGGAAAAGGCTGTAAAAGGCTGATTACCAACCTTCTTTCTCCATTTAAAATCATCAGGAGTGTCTGCGGTGGCGATTTCAACCTCATAAGTAACTATTTCTGAATTATCACCCATATTCACGCCACTCGTAGTAAGATCATCTAGTCCGGCTCCAGTAGTCAAGACCGCAACGCCTATTGAACGAAAGTCGATGGTATTTCCATATACTGCTTGGATGTTTACAAGTGAAATATATTCTGGTGTTCCACCGTCCACAATAATTTTCATTGAGGCTCCGTCTTGAGTAACGGCTAAAGGTTTGAAGCCAACTGAATCTGCCATGATATTATGTTTTAATCAAAGATAAATAATTTTAATTTCTATGGAGCTAGTGAATATAATAACGCCGCACCAATCGCTGCGCTAACTATTTTCAGCCCAAGATTCTGTTTTTTCAACCTTTTATTTTCCTTGATAATAATTTTATTTTCATGTTCGCTCTTTTCAAAAGCCATTTCCATGCTGGTATGACTTCCGAAAAGTTCCTTGTAAGATATGTCCAGTTTATAATAAGCATCATTCTTTTCTAAAATCGTTCTCCGAGCCACTTTAACTGTCGCTGACAGCGAATCTCGCTCTTCTTTATGTACCACCCCCAATTGCACTCGCTCGGCCATAATCCGGGCTTGAGTAATAGTCATCATTGTTATCGTGTCATTACCACGTACTACGGTCTGCGGATATTTGACTTGCGATAACGCTATCAATGACAGGAATATCAGCACCCCTAATATTTGAAAGTGTCGGTTCATGTTTTATTCTTATAGCATCTATATTAGCTGATTTTTCAAACAACAATTCAAATGAATCACTTGTTGCTTTAGTTTTTTCGGCGTCATTCTTCCAGAATTCTGACCGGATCAACCTTACTTCAGCTGAGTCCATCGCGGCTTCTTTTTCCTGCCTTATTTGATCAAGTTCTTCGGTATATACTTTTTCAGAACTCCACCATAAATACCAGAAAATGATTACGGCAATAGCGGCAATAACAAGGAGTATATACAAAAGAGTTTTGCTTTCTTTCATGCAAGAAGTATCTTGATGTACTCATTAAAATGCTCTGTTCTGTCCTCAAGGCCATTGTAACCACCGTTCACTTTCTTAGTAATCTTTTTAACAACTAAATCTGTAGCTCCTTCGTCAGCCATCTTTATAATATTGTTCTCATAAAAAAACCAAGCCGCCGAAAGAAGTGGATATTTAGAGGCAACTAAATCTGGATTCTCTACCAAATCAATTCCTATTGAATCTCCAAATGCTTTATGATTGTCATGACCAGTAAGTTGAATATATCCTTTACCACGAAATTTCCACCCGTCTCCAGAGGCTTCATTACCATTGCCCATGCGATTTTGATAAACGTGGTTTGCAATGGCTTCTGGCTTACGATGATATTGTTGAGCAAGCCCATTTGGAAAATGTTTTCTTGTTCCAAATGTTCCTTCTAATCCTTTAGCCGAATAATTAAGGTTTTCAAGAACACGTTTAAAGCCACCGGATTCATGAGCACATTGGGCTAAGAAATGAGCAACTCGAAGATCGGTATTGATCTCAAATTTCTCACCTACGTCTTTCAATTCTGAAAGTACTTTTATTGGAACCACTCCTGAAAGTGGATGTCTGGTAAGATTTGACAGCTCGAAAGCCTTCGATATAGCTCCGGCCCTATCCACTTTTTTTACCGATAACCTTGCTGATAAGATCGGAAATAAATTTTTCGGCTTGCTTCGGCGCAAGAATGAGAAGAATGCCGAGAAGATATCCACCATAAACTAACATTTTATCTGATTCTTCCATTCCCTGTTCCCACCATGCAGCGTAACAACAGAGACCACCAAGAATAGTGCTTTTAGCACCGTTTAAATATTTATCAATATACTTCCACATAATTTAAAATTTACTTCTGTTCAAATAATTTTTTCAACACCGAATTATCGTGTTCACTATCAGCGGCTTCCTTCATATCGTCCACTCTTTGTTGAAGTTTTGCAAAAGAAGAAATCATAATTTCTTTTTCTTTCAATTCATAATTGTAATTCACCCACAACTGATCAACCTCGATCCTAACCTGTTTTAATTTGATTGTTTCTTCCGCAAACTGTCCGTGAAGATTCCATACATAAGCAAATGCTCCTACAAGTCCTGATGCAAGTAAACTGAATATAAGATTTTGTACCTTATCCTTATTCATTTATGTCAATTTTTGAGTTTTCCAAGTAAGGGTAATTTTTAAAGTAGTCGCCGCATTTCCGCCAGTAAAATTTGTTCCCTGTGTGGTAGATATCTGAATCCCGTCAGCTAATACCGGAAGTCCAGCTCCCGCAGCGTTGGTATCGATTGGATTAGCCATAGCCAGTGCGTCAGCGACTTCTTCCAAAAAGCCGTCATACAGAGTAGCGAGAAGACTATTGGTACTAATAGTTTCTATGATTACATCACTTGGCGAGTTTACGTATGCAGAAACCACGCCTTTTAATTGAGCTGTAACATCTATTATTTTAGCGATCCTGTCAGCGGCAACCAATGAGGCCAGTACAATAACAATTGGTGTGGTCGGTAGAGCTTTAATTTGAGCATCAGTCAGGGTTATAACTGTAACCACATTCCCGGAGCTATCAGCTCCGCCAGTAAAGAGAACTTTCTTGGAATCAAATCCGCCAATACCATCGGGAGCTATAAGATAAACAAATTCATCTCCATTTACATCCTGCGGTAAAATAATTGGGGTTTGAAGATCATCTGTAACTTCAATTTGAGGATTTTCACAAATAGGATCGGCCATAATTTCTTAATTTAATTTTCACAAGTTTTTGTTATTTCTACAATTTTCTCTTCTAATGTACTGATCTCCAAGTCATTAAGGCATCTGGTCTCGCATGGGCATGTAATGGTTTCCTGACTCTCACTTACCATACCAAGAATACTTAAATCATGGGTAATATAAAGACCGTTAATAACAAGATTAAACGGCGATTTTTTACATGCAAGTTGATTGTCGTAGGCCAAAATATATTCATAAAGTAATCTCCAATTTCTATATGACTCTTCAATCTCAGTTTCCCGGCCATATCTTAAATTATCAATATGCTTTACCAATACTTTTCCGGCAGCAAGCCAACTGTCAAGAACACGACGGATTTTATGTTCGAACTCAAGTGCCATTACGGACTAATTGGTAAATTAATTTGTCCCGTATATCTAACGTCGTTTGTTGATACGGTGACTTCACCGAGAAGAAGTAAAGTTCTTAGTACTGCTCCAGATGTAGCCCCAAATATTTCATCTGGTACTCCCGGAGCGTCTTCTCCATCTTCTACATCATCTCTATAAGTCACTCCCTGAATCCATGTACTTGAAGCGTTCAGATAAATACTGGTCATAAGTGACCTGACATTGGCAGACAGAGTTTTAGCATTCGGAATATCAATTTCAAGATAAAAATAAGGCGGCGTACCCCCTGTCCAATTCACCCGAACCGTAATGTCAATGCTCATTATTAAAAGTGTTCCTTCAACAATAAATCTCACGTCCTGATTTTGAATAGTAAACGAATCTACCACTACCGCTGGAGTACTTTTTTGTTTTATGAAAAGCGTACTGTCAGCCACGTAAGTTATTGAATCCCAGATGGAAGCAAAAGCGTCTGTTCCGGGTACGCCCTGAACGCCTTGATCACCTTGAATACCTTGTATTCCTTGAGGACCAGTATTACCAATTACACCTTGTATGCCTTGTGACCCCGGATCACCTTGAACGCCAGCGGCTCCAACGTCTCCATCATCTCCGGTTTGCCCGGTAGCTCCTTGACCACCCTGTAGCCCCTGAGTACCCTGTATGCCTTGATCTCCTTGGACTCCGGTAGTCCCTGCTATACCTTGTGGTCCTATTGGACCTTGTTGCCCTGCTGGTATTGGTATTTGTCCGTGACTCATAATGTTTTATTTTAATCTCTCAAAACTTCTAAAATATGTATTATTCCTTCGGTGATTATTCCCCCTTGTCCTGTGGTGGTAATTTTGGCTTCAACCTCTAACAAACCAGTTGGAATCGGGTCTGTAGCTTTCGATTGTAAAGTAATCGGGATTTGAAAATCAACTGGTATTCCGGGCCCGGTTGAATCTGCTCCGCCATAAAATCTTTCTGAATTAGCAATATCCATCCCGTCTATTGTGTATTTTAATTCTAATCGGGCAAAACCATTAGTAAACTTAAATGATCCAGCAAACCAAGCCATATATGCTTTACTTGGATCAGTCAGAAGTATTGACAATCCGGGAATCAAAGTATACACATCCGTAACTACATAACTCCCTGTTTGAAGGTCTTCGGTTACGCCACCGGGCGTAGTTG
>SDBT01018420.1_pt1 | contig 10977 bp, 9 predicted proteins | sample 2277101 | NCBI WGS metagenome assembly SDBT01 (sample SAMN10404973, study PRJNA504765) | marine sediment metagenome | isolation source: marine sediment core GS10_PC15, 103 cmbsf | place: Arctic Ocean: Southern Knipovich Ridge | collected 2010 | reverse complement strand
CGGCTGCACGACGAACACGTCTCGCTCTCGCACGTTCTCGCACACCTGCACGAAGACGTTCTCGTTGGAGAACCGCGAGATCCTCGCCTCCCCCAGTGGGATGCTCAAATGGTCGCAGATTGCTTTGGCGAGCCCGGGGTTGGCGTTCCCGGCGAAGACCCGAATGGCGTCCTGCAAGATCACTGCCTCCCGGCCGCGCGCCGGCCGATATCGCGCCGCCATTGTGCCCCCTCGAAACCGATCCGCTCCACCGCCCCGTAGGCGGCATCCATGGCGGCCGGAAGCGAATCGCCCAGCCCCGTCACTCCCAGCACCCGCCCGCCCGCGGTCACCAACCCCTCGTCCGTCCCCTTCGAGGCCGCGTGGAACACGACCACGTCCGAGCGCGTCGCCACCTCGTCCAATCCGTGTATCAGCTTCCCGGCCTCGTATTCCCCCGGATATCCTCCCGAGGCCATCACCACACACACCGCCGCGCCATTCTGACTCGCCTCCGGCTCCGGCAGATCCCCCTCCGTCGCCGCCTCCAGCAGGTCCACCAGATCCCCCTTCATCGTGGGCAGAACCACCTGCGACTCCGGGTCCCCAAAGCGGCAGTTGAACTCCAACGCCTTCAACCCCTCGTCGGTCAGCACCAGGCCGCCGTAGAGACAGCCCACATACGGCCGTCCCTCCTTCTTCATCGCCCGCACCGTCGGGCGCATGATCGTCTCCATCGCCTCCTCGAACAGCTCCTCCGTCAGCAGCGGCACCGGAGAGTAGCACCCCATCCCGCCCGTGTTCGGCCCCTGGTCGTTGTCCAGGGCGCGCTTGTGATCCTGCGCCGACGGCAGCGGATAGAGATTCTCCCCGTCCGACAGCGCCTCCACCGACACCTCCGGCCCCTTCAGATACTCCTCGATGATCACCCGCCTTCCAGCCTCCCCGAAGGCGCCCTCCACCATCGCCGCGCGAATCGCCGCCTGTGCCTCCTCCACCGTCTCCGCCACCGTCACGCCCTTGCCCGCCGCCAACCCATCCACCTTCACCACGATGGGCGGCTCCTGCGTCTCGACATAGGACAGAACCTCCTCGACCCGGTCGGACGTGATGAAACACCCGGTCGGAATTCCGTACTTCGAGAGGATCTGCTTGCACCAGATCTTGCTGCTCTCCAGAAGCGCCGCCTTGCGCTCCGGCCCGAAGACCCGCAGCCCCCGTTCCTTCAACACATCCACGACCCCCGCCGCCAGCGGCGCCTCCGGCCCCACCACGGTCAGATCGATCTTCTGCTCCGCCGCGAAATCGGCCAGCGCCGTCGCCTCCAACACCGAGATCGGCACGCACTCCGCCTGCCGTGCAATACCCGCATTGCCCGGCGCGCAGTAGATCTTCTCCGCCCGCGGGCTCTGCGCCAGCTTCCACACCAGCGCGTGCTCGCGTCCGCCCGATCCAACGACGAGGATACGTAGTCGCCCTTTCATCGAGAAGCTCGCCTTCCTTCAGATAGGTCCGGTTGCGGCAGGATGCCGCTCCGCCTCCGCCCGGTCGCTAGTGCTGTTCGCCCATTGACGTAACGATGGGCGAACAGCTTCCTCCAGTTCCCACCTGTGTTTCCGATGAGTTTCGCCCTTACTTCCTTGGGCGAAACTCATTACGTCTCGTCTTCCTCAGAAGACTCCCCCCCCTCCGGCGCCTCTCCCTCGGACTTCTCCCGCTGCTCCCGCCTCGCCCGCACCATCTCCACCAGCGTCTCCGCCGCCTCCTGATGGGTGTTTCGCAGCTCTCGAAGCCGGCGCAGCGTCTCGGCCACTGCGGTTCCCCCGGCGAGAAGGACAGCGCCCACCCACACGAAGAGCAGCACCTTGACGAACATCGCCATCCGCGGGTCCGAGCCCCCGATCGCCTCCGCCTCCCGCACTCTACCGAGCGCCAGCAGGAGCCCCGCCAGCACGAAGAAAGCCAGCCCGAGCCACCCAACGTAGGCCCGGTGCCGAAAGGCCGTCACCCATCCGGCCAGCAGGCACAGCCCAACGAACGCCGTCAGGCCCGCTGCAAGCTGCGGAGACATCAGTGCCTCACTCCTCCGGCTCCGCGAAGCGTTCCTCGAGGTTCTCGAACCGCACGAACTCGTTGATCCACGCCAGCCGAACCACCCCGGTCGGGCCGTTGCGCTGCTTCGATATGATGATCTCTGCGATGTTCTGGTCGGTCTCCAGATAGCCCGCCGCGCGCATCTCATCCGCCCCGTAGTACGACGGCCGGTAGATAAACGCCACCACGTCGGCCTCCTGCTCGATCGATCCGCTCTCACGCAAGTCCGACAGCAGCGGCCTGCGCGGATGGCCCCTCGCCTCCACCGCCCGGCTGAGCTGCGACAGCGCCACCACCGGCACTCGCAGCTCCCTCGCCAGCGTCTTCAGCGAGCGCGCCACCTGAGAGATCTCCTGCGTCCGGTTCTCGAACTTGCCGTACCCCGATACCAGCTGCAGGTAGTCCACCACGATCATGTCGAGCCCGTGCTCCGCCCTGAGCCGCCGCGCCTTGCCCCGCATCTGAAGCACGTTCATCGTCGGGGAGTCGTCCAGGTAGATCGGCGCCTTGTACAGCTCGCTCGCACCGATGGCGATGCGATCCATATCGCCCCGGTCGATGTAGCCCTGCCTCACCTTCTGCTGGTCCACCCCCGCCTCGGAACACAGCAGCCGCAGCGCAAGCTGCTCCTTCGCCATCTCCAGGCTGAACAACGCAACCGTCTTGTTCTGGGTCTTCGCCACGTGCGCCGCAATGTTCAGCGCCAGCGCCGTCTTCCCCATCGACGGCCGCGCCGCAATCACCACCAGGTCGGAAGGCTGGAGCCCCGACAGCTGGCTGTCCAAGTCGTCGTACCCCGTTAGCAGCCCCGTCCCCGGCCGGTGCGACTCCTGCATCTCGTCGATCCGGTCGTAGGTCTCCCCCAGCAGCTCCCGTATCGGCGTAAAGGCCGGCGCTATCGTTCTCTCCCCCACCGAGAACACTATCTGCTCCGCCTGGTCCACGATCGTCTCGACGTCCTCGTCGCCCGCGTTCTGGGCCAGACCCTGGATCTCTCCCCCCACGCGAATCAGCCCCCTAAGCGTCGCCTTCTCCCGCACGATCTTCGCATAGTTGCTCACCGCCGCCGCCGTCGGCGCCGCCTCCTGGAGATCGATCAGATAGGCGCTCCCCCCCACCGTCTCCAGCTGATCCCTGTTCTGAAGCCGCGCCTGCAGCGTGACGATGTCCACCGGCTCGCTGTCGTTGAACAGATCGATCATCGCCTGGTACAGCATCTGATGCTGTGGGCTGTAGAAATCCTCCGGGTCCAGCACGTCCACCACCCGCGCAATCGCATCCCGTTCCACCAGCATCGCCCCCAGAGTCGCCTGCTCGGCATCCAAGCTCTGAGGAGGAACCCTTTCAAGCAGCGGTGCACCCAAGGCCGACTCTCCTCTGGCAGATTACGAAGCTTCGCCTTCCACTTCCGATTCCGACTCGACCTCGATCCGCAGCGTCGTTTCGACGTCCTTGTGCAGCCGGATACGTGCTTCGTGAGGCCCCAGCGTCTTGATGGGATACGGGAACGTGATCGCTCGCCGGTCCACCTCCACCTCGTGCTCCCCCGCCAGCGCCTCCGCCACCTCCGCATGCGTGACCGACCCGTACAGCTTGCCCGCCTCCCCCGCCTTCGCCTTCAGCTTCAGCGTGATCTCCGAGATCCGCTCCCCCACCGCCTTCGCACTGCTCGACTCCCGCGCCTGGCCGCGCCGGATCGTCGCCCGATGCTGCTCCAGGTTCTTCATGTCTCCCTTGGTCGCCTCGATGGCGAACCTCTGGGGGATGAGGAAATTGCGAGCATACCCGTCGGCGACGTCCTCCACCGAACCCGCTTCACCCACGCCCTTCACGTCATTCAACAAAATCACCTTCATCGACACAGCCTCCGTGTGCTCGCGTGCAGCCGCTTCCCTGGTCCGCCCGGCCGAACCGCCGAGCCACACATTCTCAGCTCGGCTCCCAACCTCTCACTGGTGCACGATCTAAGCAGCGTTCCGAACGACTCAAGAGCCTTCGCTCGCGGCGAGCCCTTCTCCTTCCCTCACCCCGTCACACGCTCCGAACCCGAGCGAGACTCCTCCTCCGGATACGGGAACCACGGCTCTCCCCCGATGAACACCACCCTCCAGTTCCCGCCCTCCCTCACCGTCGTAAACCCCGCCTCCGCCGGGTCCTCCACCAGCGGCACCCTCACCATCACCCGCCCCCCCACCTCTTCCCCCGCCTCCGCCGCCGCCAGGTCCAAATTCGTCGCCTCCCCCGTCTCCGCGCGGGCCAGGAATCTCTCGTACGGATGGGCCTGCTGAGAGGCGGCCGAGAGGCACCCATAGGCCATCTCGTAATCCTTCCGGTAGAGGGCCTCGACGTAGACAACCACCGCCTCCACCGGCGTCGCCGCCCTCACTACGGGCTTCGGAGGGGGTGCTGGTACAGGCGGGGAGACCGGCCGCTCGGGCCCCGGAAACCTGACGATGACGAACGCCACCGCGGCGACAGCGACGACCATCAGAATAATCGCCACGCGTGTCTTCATCGAGGACCCTCCCGCCCGGCCACAATGGTACCGCCGACCCTCCCCCCTGTCAAGAAAACCCGATCTTTCGCACAGGGTCATTGCGTTATCGTGAAGCGACGGAGGAAGCACTCGTAGGAGCGGCATTCTTGCCGCGATCAGCCGCCGTATGCGTCTCAAATGACAGATTTCGGCACAAGAATGTGCCTCCTACGGATGACAAGCATCTGCCCATTGCTAAAGGAGCAGTCACGGCCAGATAACGCAATGACCCCGGATCGTTCGCAGGGCCATTGCACTATCTTGCTCTGGGTCCAGGAGCAGGTAGCTGCGAGCAGGTCCATCGCGGCGGAGGCGACAACTCCCCGGGCCGCAACCAATCGCCTCTCCCCCTCCCGCGGAGGCATCCTCCCGGAAGGTCCCCACCTCCCCTTAGCGAATCAACCTCTCAGTCACCTATCCGGTGGCCGCGAAGTGCCGGCCATGTCGAGGGGAGGATTACGCAATGCCCGGGAATGACACCACCGTCTGGGGAATTCACTCTGGTGTCGGTGGCGAAGTCGAAGACTTGTTCTTCAAGCAGAACTACGTGGCAGTTGGGTGGGCCAAGGTCGGCGACCTGTCTTCCCTTGGAGATGACCAGGAGGCGCTGAAAGCAAGGTTCGCCGCAGCGTATCCCGAGAAGCAGGGCGCAGTTCCGGTATGGGCGGGCGTCATGCGCCGGTTCATACACGAGTTGCAAGAGGGCGACATCGTTGTAAGCCCGTCCAAGAGCGACCGCCAGGTGCACATCGGCCGTATCGCCGGCACTTACAGGCATGACCCGAGCATCCACTCCAAGTATCCGAATCTGCGACCCGTCAATTGGCTGGAAATAGTTCCCCGCACTCATTTCAGCCAGGGCGCGCTCTACGAAATCGGCTCTGCCGTAACCCTGTTCCAGGTCCGCAACTACGCCGACGAGTTCGTCGCCTCACTGGAGGGCAAGGCCCCGCCTCCCCCGGCAAAGGAAGACGAGACCATCACGGTTGTTGCTGAAGGAATCGAGGAGATCACCCGAGACTTCGTGTTGAAGAGGCTGGCGCAGGAGTTGAAGGGCCATCCCTTCGCCGACTTCGTGGCCCATCTCCTCGGAGCCATGGGCTACCGGACGAAAGTGTCCCCGCCCGGTCCTGATAGGGGAGTTGACGTGCTCGCCCACAAGGACGAGTTGGGCTTCGAGCCGCCCATCGTGAAGGTCCAGGTGAAGAGTACCAGCGGTGGCGTTGGCGACCCGGAAGTGTCCGCCCTATACGGCAAGGTGGGAAACGATGAGTTTGGCCTCCTCGTGACGCTCGGCAGTTTCACCAACCAGGCGAAGAGCTTCGCCGAGGGCAAGAGTAACCTCCGCCTCATCGACGGAGTCGAGTTGGTTGACCTCATCCTGCGACACTACGAGCAGTTCGACTCGCGGTACAAGGGCCTTATCCCTCTGAAGCGGGTGTACGTGCCGGAGGCGATTGAGGAAGGTGGGGAGTAGCTGCCGACCCTAGCAACATCTAGCGGCAGGCCGGGGGTCGTGTAAGCCAACCGACGAGCAGGACCTCCCACCCTCCCCCCGAACTAGTCTTCTCAGGGGACGTTTCCTCGCTGAGCTATCTGTCTGAGTCTCTGCCGTTGACGGGCCAATCTGCCAGATTAGACAACTCCGTCCCGATAGAGAACGATGCCGACAACGACGGGAGCAAACGGAAACTCGCGACCGGCCAAGAAGACTGCCCTCTGGCCACTCCCCGGTGGGGCAGAGTGGTATGCCAAGACCGTTCGAACCATGCTGTTGCACGTGAACACCGAGAGGGACGCCGGTCGCGCCGTTGACCTGAAGGCACTCGCTAGATGGCTAGCTACCGAGCACGACCTCAGAGGGAAGAGCTCAGTAGGCACCTACGCCTGGCTGACCGTCCAACTGGGATTAGCGGAGAAGACTGCATCCGGGTTTCTGGTCCTGACTACCGAGGGCAACGACTTCGCCCAGACCGGCGCCGGCACAATCCTGGGACGACTGCTCTGCGAACGAATCGCTGGCGTCTGCGACGTGTTCTCTCTGCTCTACCCCGGCAAGGGGCTTAGCGTGGGTGACCTCCACGCCCGCTGGCGCACGGCATTCGGCTGGCAGCGGGACTGGCAGACGCGCTACAGACTCAACTGGCTGCGAAGCGCGGGAATGGTTTCCAGACAGCCTGGGGGCCTGCACATCCTGACCGGGGAAGGCAGGGCACTGGCGGAGGAGCTTGGCCTCACGATGGGTGCGCTGCCGACGGCGGCCGTGCCGCAGCCACAAGCTACTACTGCGTCACCGGAGGGCAGACGGATGGCGAATGACAATGTTGCCGAGGCGTTCGAGCTCCTCCTCGAGGCCCTAAGTGAGGCGTTGGTCACTATTAACAGCGACGGCTCAAGTGCGTTTAAGGCTGGCAATACGCAAGCAGTGCGTCAGTTGACCTCCAAAGCGGAGGAGGCCGGACGCTTTCTTGCGGAAGAGCGAGAGAGAATGGTCCAGTGGCAGTCAATCATGGGCCGTTCGCGACGTCGCGTCGCCACCGATGCCGCTCCAAAGGTACGCACGAGGAGAAGAGCGGGCAGGCACAAGAAACGCCTGAAGCGAGGCCTACGCACGCCGCAGAGTACCTATCGCGTCCCCATCCTTCAAGCACTCGTCGAACGCGGGGGGGAGGCGCGGGGAAGGGACGTTCTGGACCGCGTAGGGGAGATGATGGAGAATGCACTGCGGTCCGTGGACCTGGAGCCCATCGGCCGAGGCGGAGGTATGCCTCGCTGGCGCAATGCCGCAATGTTTGAGAGAAGTCTGATGGTGACCGATGGGTTGCTGCGCGCGGATTCACCGCGTGGGACCTGGGCAATCACTGAACGCGGCAAGGAGTCAGTCCGAGAGCAAACAAGTCCGACCAGGGAGATAGACTCCGCGGTCGACCAGGCCAAAATTCTGCGGGTCGATGACAGGGCCTCTAGTCAGCCGGAGGGCGATGACGATAGAGACCCAGAGGACGTCATGTATGACTACTTGCAGTCCGAATCCTGACGAGGGCGAGACCACGGTTACAGGTCGAGGGCTGACGACTCCGGGGCGAGGAGCGTAGCCCATGTCTGAGATTCTCAGAGATGGAGGGCAGCCAGCGGGGGTACTGCACACGCGCCGCGCTCAGATGGAGGGAGTCCTAACCTCTCTCTGCGACCGCGCGAAGGTACTCAGGTCACTTATTGACAGTCGCCTGATCGCTGAGCCGTGGCCTGAAAGACTGCTCCCCGTTTGGCGGCGCTGGGGTCGACGCCTGTTAGCATGGCTGGGATGGAGGCTGCCTCAAGTAGTCAGAACGAGGGCGGCAACATCCACCGAGTTGTTGGCAGCCGCAGAAGAACTCGACCGCGCGGAGGATGCTATAGCCCGACTCAAGTCTGCTCTGGAGAGGCTGCCGGAGTTCCCCGTCCCCACTGACCCCCGCCACCTGCAGACCGATGAGAGAGGGTATCCCGCGGACTGGGAGGCAATCTCGCTCACTTACCGACAAGCGGTCGGCTTTGTGTGCGAGCGGTGCGGCACCCACGCCCCAGACGGACATGTGCACCACATGCACCCAGTTTCTCGCGGCGGAGGAAGTGACCAGGAGAATCTGCTCTTCCTCTGCACGCGCTGCCACATGAGTGAGCATCCGCACATGCGGGAGGTGTAGATGGCGTGTTACGGAGCCGTTCTTACAGGGCTGCGTAGTAGGCGTGTCCGAGTCAACTGCAAGGTGAGCCGTGCGGGGGGGCGGGGCCTGTCGCTGATGGGAAACGTGGGGCCGGTCGTGAGGGAGGTTGGACGTGTACTGCCGCTTGCCTTCGAGGCTGTAGACCTCCCAGTGCCCAGTGGCAGCATACATGTTCAGTTCGAGCCCATGGACCTGCCCAAGCGACGCTCTGCCCTCTACCTTTCAGTGGCCCTGGCAGTGTTCTTGAAAATGCCCGAGATGGTTCCAGGTCCGGATGAACAGGGCCGGCCCGCCGCGAACGACGGTCATCCTCGTCTCGATGGGACCGAAGAGAGCGGCGACGAGTACGGGCTCGTAGACCAGTTGATTGAATGGGCAGACAGGGTATCGGCCATCGTTGACCAGGACTACTTCGTGCTCGGGGAACTTAACATCAACGGCGAAGTCCGACATGTCGAGGGTGCTCTGAGCCTGCTGGACGCAGCTTTGCCCGGCGACCTGGTCATAGTACCGGAGGCGAACCTCGCAGAAGCCCGGTTCTGGGCAAAGACATCTGGCGTTGACGACGTTGACCTCCATGCCGTCTCGACCCTACGCGAGGCGGTGGCCGTCGTCGCGGGTGAGAGCCGGGCCAGTGCGGTTCGAACCCGAGCCCTGCCGCGGTGCAAGAACGTCGTCGGGGATGCCCCCGACATGTCCGACGTTCGCGGACAAGAGCAAGCCAAGAAGGCACTTGAGATTTCAGCGGCCGGCGGTCATCACTGCCTGCTGTACGGCCCTGCAGGTGAAGGCAAGACGATGTTGGCCAGGGCACTGCCCGGGATTCTCCCCCGCCTGAACCCAGAGGAGAACCTAGATGAGTACAAGGAGATTAACCGTATCTATAGCGCGAAGGGACTTCTCCGCGATGGTCAGTTGGTGCTATCCCGTCCATTCCGCAGAGTGCAGCCGGGTACGACTGAACCGACTCTATTGGGAGGGGGCCGCGACCCAACGCCAGGAGAGGTCTCTCTTGCCCATCGGGGAGTGCTTCTGATGGACGAATTCTCGGAGTTCCCGCGGCCACTCCTTGAGAAGCTAAGGGTGCCACTACAGGATCATGAAGTCACCGTGAGCCGAGTCTCGGGTGCTGTGTCCTTTCCTGCTGCGTTCATCCTAGTTGCCGCCATGAATCCCTGTCGGTGTGGACTGTACGGTGAGTATGAGTGCGTCGATTGCGGCGCCATCATTCCACAGGACCGAGTCTCCTGCGTCTGCGGAACCCGTCGAGGGCCTCGGCACAGATGTGGCTGCGGCCGGGTGGCCCGCCGACGCTTCGGAGAACTCCTGTCCGGTCCTCTGCAAGATAGGATTCACGTCAAAGCGCGCGTCTATTCAAGCAAGGACTCTCTTCTTGATGCGCCTCGGGGGGAGAAGAGCCGGACGATACGCAGCCGTGTCATGAGAGCTCGGAAGCGCCAGGCACTACGGTACCAAGGGTCGAAGCGCCATCTGAACAGCGAGGTAACGACGCGCGACGAAATCACGGCGTTCTTCCACCTGTCAGACGGTGCCCGCAAGCTGGAAGCGCGCCTGTCTGATGTTCTGCCCTTTCACGTCACTACGCGGACCATAGTCCAGACGCTGAGCGTGGCACGCACCATCGCCGACCTCGCAGACAGCGACGAGCTCGCAGCGGTGCATATGGCCGAGGCCGCCCTGCGCTACACGCGCCCCCTGCTCGCGGACATCGAGGAACGACGCAAACTGCCGCCCACCGAAGCCGAATTGCTGAAGAGAGCTCGCGTCGCAGCGACCTGAGTCGTGCCGTCTAGAAATCCCGGGGACAAAGAAATTCCGGGGACACCATACTCAATTGTTGGGCGTAGGCGAGGATGGTATCCCACCCCTAGTTGAGGGACCCGGAGTCGCCTGAAGGTTGAGGAGGCGATAGCCCCCGCCGTCGGATTGTACCAGAGCGGCGATTCCCGACCGTCCTTTCACCTCCCCTCCACCCCCAGCTCCACAGCCCACACCGAACTCACCGCGGTGATGAACAGCGTCCGCTTCCCCGGCCCGCCGAAAGCACAGTTCGCCGCCGTCTCGGGAGTCCTGATCTTCCCCAAAAGACGACCGTCCGGATGAAAAACTTGGACCCCGTTCCCAGCGGAGACATACACCCTTCCGGCCGCGTCCGTCCTTAGGCCGTCAGGCAGACCGGGCGCGACCTCCACCCACGTCCCTCCGGGGCCCAGCGTACCGTACTTTTGGCCTGCGAACCGCCGCACATGAGCAACCTCTTGATCGCTGTCCGCGATGTACAACGTCTCCTCGTCCGGCGAAAAACACAGCCCGTTCGGCATTGAAAAATCGTCCGCAACCACCACCGGCTCCTCCGCCCCCGGGTCCAGCCGAAACACGAAATTCGCTGGCTGCTCCCTCTCCTCCGGGTCGATCCCATACGGCGGATCGGTGAACCAAATCGACCCATCGCTCTTCACCACCACGTCATTGGGCGAATTCAGCCTCTTGCCCCTATACGTCGCTGCCAGCACCGTGACGCTCCCATCCCGCTCCGTCCGCGTCACCCGCCGGCTCCCATGCTCGCACGTAATCAGCCTCCCCTCCAGGTCCACCGTATTCCCGTTGGCCTGGTGCGACGGCCTCCGCCAGACACTCAAA
>SDBT01018419.1_pt1 | contig 10977 bp, 10 predicted proteins | sample 2277101 | NCBI WGS metagenome assembly SDBT01 (sample SAMN10404973, study PRJNA504765) | marine sediment metagenome | isolation source: marine sediment core GS10_PC15, 103 cmbsf | place: Arctic Ocean: Southern Knipovich Ridge | collected 2010 | reverse complement strand
TCTTCGCCGCCCTCGACCGCGCTTTGCAGATCGGCAAGGACTCTGCGGAGCGTGGGGTTGTCCTCCTGTTCGACGATGCCGGCCAGGGCCACCGAGAGCGTTATACCCGTGTCGACCATGATCGCCAACTGGTTGGTTACGTAGATGATGTCGTTACGGGAGATGCGTTTTGCGAACAACCCGTCGTCGTCGTCGACCTCGTCGATATCGAGTACGTGGAATCCGTCGCGGTGGAGGTTCTGGGTGGCCTCTTCGAGCGTGGCGGCCTCGATGGTTCCCTCGTGGGTGTTTCCGAGCGGGTCTCGGGCGCGATATTGATAGTTCATTTTTCGCTCCCAGCGTTGCGGCTACCGATGTTGTCGGCCGAATCGCCCGCGATGCGGAAGATCTCTTCGACCGAAGTGATTCCTTCGCGGACCTTGCGGAACCCGTCGTGGGCCAGGGTGACCATGTTGTTGCCGGTGGCGATCCGGCGGATGTTTCCGATGGTTGGATCGGAGACGACGGCGTCGCGGAGTTCATCGTCGACGATCAGCAGTTCGTGAACGCCGATTCGGCCCTTGAAGCCCGTATTTCGGCAATGCTTACATCCGACGCCCTTGCGAAACTGGTCGAACTCGTATCCCATCCGCTGCAGCGTCTTGCGGATGGTTCGCGGCGGCTCGTATGGTTCGCTGCACTTGGGACAGGTCCGTCGAACGAGCCGTTGTGCGAGCACGGCGTTGAGCGCGGCGCCGATCAGATACGGCTCGACGCCCATGTTGATCAGCCGCGTGATCGCCGAGCAGGCGTCGTTGGTGTGCAGGGTGCTGAAGACGAGGTGTCCGGTCAGGGCGGCTTGGATGGCGGTTCGGGCGGTCTCCTCGTCGCGAATCTCGCCGACCATGATCACGTCGGGATCCTGCCGCAAGAGTGTCCGCAAGGCCTTCGAGAAGGTCATGCCGATCTTGGCTTGCACCTGGAACTGATTGACCAGTGGGAGGCGGTACTCGATCGGGTCCTCCACGGTGCAGATGTTGTTTTCCATGGTGCTGATGGCGTTGAGTGCGGCGTAGAGGGTGGTCGATTTGCCGCTGCCGGTCGGCCCGGTCACCAGGACGATTCCGTTGGGCGCGCGGATCGTCTGCTGGAAATCGCCGAGGATGTCTTCGCCGAAACCGAGGTCTTCGAGGTTGAGCGAGACGGTTCGGGTGTCGAGCACGCGAATGACCGTCTTTTCTCCATGGGTGGAAGGGAAGGTGCTGACGCGGAGGTCGATCTTGCGGCCTTCGAGCATCACGTGTACGCGTCCGTCCTGGGGCAAGCGGCGTTCGCTGATGTCCATCGACGCCATGATTTTGATTCGGCTGGTTACCGCGGAGAGCAGGTGCTGCGGAACTTCCAGGGCCTTGTGCAGTCGCCCGTCGACCCGGAAGCGGACCCTCATGCAGCGTTCGGCCGGCTCGACGTGGATATCGCTGGCGCCCTCCTTGACTGCGTTGTAGATGACGTAGTTGACCAGGCGGATGACGGGCGACTGCCCGGCGATCTCCTCGACGTCGCCGATGTCCTCGATCGCCTCTTCGATCAGCGTGACGTCGGCGGTATCGGAGTCTTCGATGATATCGTCGATCACGAAGACCTTGGAATCCGGCAGCGTGGTGATCATTCGCCGAATGTCTTTGTGGCTGGCGGCGACGATCTGGACCTGCATCTCGGAACGGCTGCGGATTTCGTCGATCAGGAACAGGTTGGAGGGTTCCGAAACGGCGACGGTGAGCACACCCTCTCCTGTTGCCGACGGCGTGGGGACCACAAACAGCGGCAACACCAGATTCTGCTCGACGTAGTCGCGTGGCAGCACGTCGACGATCTTGAGATCGAACAGCCGGGCGTCGAGCTTGGCGTAAGGTACTCCGTATTCGGTAGCCAGGCATTCGACGATCTGATCTTCGGAACAATACTCCAGATCGACGACGATTTCTCCCAGCAGCCGGCCACGGGGGTCGTGCTTCTGTTCCTCCAGCGAGTTGAGCAACTGCTGCTCGGAGACGTAGCCTTTTTCGACGAGCAGGCTGCCGAGGCGTCGCGGAACGAGGGTTGCCGTATCCATGATTGTCACCGATAGCTCTTCACCGCGTCGACAACGCTGTCGAACACTTCTAGTTGTTGTTCCAGCCTGGTAATCTCAAAGATCTTTCGGTTGATCGCATTGGTCGTGGCGATTTTCACGTCGCCGCCATGGTCGCGAAAGGTGTCCTGCACGTTGAGAACGGCCGTGAGGCCCTCGCTGTCGAGCAATTCCGTAGCGTCGAGGTCGAGCACGACGTTGTTGCGTTCGAGGGTCGGCAAGTACGCCTCGAAATCCTCGCGCTGATCGGCGCCGAGTTCCTCGGGTGTGTGGACTACGATCACGTCGCCAAAGATTTCCGTGGGTAAGTTCATTGTGAGGGGGGAGTGGTGAGTGGTGAGTGGTGAGTGCTGCGGCGCAGCGCCTGTATGGTATGCAGACTGGTTTTCAGTTTTCAGTTGTCAGTTTCCGCTTCAAGCATCGAGAAAGTGACACGTTGGTTGTTTCATTGCGTCGAACACAGTTTCTAGGAAGACTCACAAGGCCACTGACCACTGACATCTGACAACTGACCACTGATAACCTCTCTGCGTAAATGCATTTACGTTGCCACCGGCTCCTCCACTTCGAGGATTCTGTTGACCGTTTGTAGCAGTTCGCGGGGGCTGAAGGGTTTGGCGATGACGGCGATCACGTTCCACCGCTCGGCCACTTCGTCGTGCGAGAGCTCGAAACCTTTGGCGGTGAGCATCAACACGGGCAGGTCTTCGGTTTCGGGGTTCTCGCGGATCCGCTTGACGAGTCCGAAACCGTCCAGCCGGGGCATCTGGTAATCGGTGATCAGGATGTCCGGCTTCTGTCGGCAGACGGCTTCCCATCCCTCCTCGCCGTCGCCGGCGATCTGCACGTCGTAACCGGCCCGTTTGAGCTTGAACTCCGCAGCCCGGAGGATGTGAATTTCGTCGTCGCAGAGCAGGATTCGTTTTGGCATGACCTTGTTTCCTGTCGTTGGTTTTGTCGCCTGCTGAAAAAGGCCGTTCGTCGTGGTGTAGGCGTCTCGCCTGCACTGCTGCGACAGGCGAGACGCCTGTGCCACTCACGTTAGTTGCCCGGCGTCGGGCAAGCTGACACTGAACGTGCTTCCCTGTCCCGGCGTGCTTTCCACGACGAGGCTGCCGCTGTGGACGTCCTCGACGATATGCTTAGCCAGCGGCAGTCCGAGCCCGGTGCCGGAGGCCATGTTCTTGTCTTTGGCGACGCGATAGAACTTCTCGAAGACCCGTTTGCAATCTTCCTCGTCGAGCCCCACGCCGGTGTCTTCGACCTCGAACCGCACGCGGCCGTCCTCCATGCGGCTTCGCAGCGTGACGGTGCCACCGGCGGGTGTGTACTTCACGGCGTTGGAGAGCAGGTTGATTGCCGACTGCGTCAACATGTCGCGATCGGCCAGCACGCCCAGATACATCGGGCTGAGCTCGGTAACCAGTTCGATTTGTTTTGCTTCGGCCGTTGGCTGAACTACGCTGGCGGCCTCTTCGAGCAGCTCGTTGAGCGAGCGGGTCTCTTTGCTGACATTGACCACGCCGGCTTCGATTCGTGCCAGATTCAGCATGTTGTCGACCAGCCGCTGCAGCCGGTCGGCCTGACCGTTGATTACCTGAAGGAACTCCTCCTGTGTCTCCTCGTCCTCGGCGTCACCGTCTACCAACAGTTCCACGTAGGCCTTGATTCCAGCCAAGGGGGTCTTCATCTCGTGGCTAACCGCCGAGACGAACTCCGCGTTTCTCCTTTGCAGGGCCTTCTGATCGCCGATGTCGCGGAACACGGCCACGACCCCGCCCCGCCCCGTCGCCTCGTTTTCCTCGTTCTGACCGGTCACTTTGTCGGCCGTCACGCGATACCACCGGGTCTGCCCGCTTTCGTCGGCAATCTCGATTTCCTCGGCACGGCGGCCGGACGTCTTGCGCTGCGAGGTTGCCGTGAGCAACTCGATGAGCTTCTCGCACTGCACCAACCCAGCCAGGGCCCGCCCGTGCGGATCGTCCGAGTGGAACCCGAGTAATTCCTCGGCGCTCGCATTGGCCAGCACCACGTCGCCGTAGTCGTCCACGGCAAGGACCGGCTCGGCCAGTCCGGAGAAGATCGACTTGATCTGCTCGTGTTCGGCAACGGCGCGGCGGTGGCGAATCTCCCAGGCGGTTCGCGAGTGTTTCAAATCCTGCGTTCGCTGGCGGCAATCTTGATAGATCTTAAGCAGTCTCTGGGAAACGTCTCCCAGCGGGCTTCCGGCCGGTAACGGCTGCGGCGGTTGCGTTGCGCCGCCGATGCTGAGATCGCCGAAGTCCAACTCGCAGATCGCCTGAAAATGCCGCCGGACCATCAGGCAATGCCGTTTGCTCAGGCAGATCCAAAGCGCCGCGCAACCGCCGGCCAGACCGACACCGACACCCAACAGCCCGAGCCGGGCCTGCCACGAACCGGCCGGCACGAACAGACCGCCCGACCAGGCTACGACCCAACCGGCCGACAGCACCAGCGCACCGAGCGACAACCAACTGGCAAACTTCGAATCTTTCATTGCACGCAACTTCGCCAACAGGATAGCACCTGACTGCGGGCGCGGAAGCGACCGCAGGGACGCACGTAACGGCGAAGTGGGCCTTCTCGGCAGGTCCGGGGCAGCGGCTCAGCGTCTCTCGCTGCCGGCGGCACAGCGTCTCTCGCTGCCGGCGGCACTGTGCCGCAGTCCGTACCTCGGATTGAGAGTCCGGGCCTGCTTCAAATGGTCCCGGGCGGCCTCTTGCTGTCCGAGTTTCGCCAACGTACACCCCATTAAAAAATAGGACAGTCCGCTCGACTTGTCCAACGAAAGTGCTTGCTGGAGTGCAACTTGGGACGATTTATAGTCACCCAGGCGATAGTAGGCGGTGCCGAGAACGCGATAGATCTCGACGCAACGTAGAAATCGGTGCTTTGCCGGCAAAAGCAGATCGACCGCCAAGGCCGGTTGGTTGTGTCGTAGGGCCGTCACGCCCGCCGAGATCGGAATGTGCGGGTCGTTCGGACTGGTGGCGACGGCTTCGCGAAAGAGGAGGGCGGCCTCCTCGGGCGATCCTCGTTCGAGTTCCCGGCAAGCCTGCTGGAACGTCGTTGGGACCGGCTCAGCCGAGATCGGCTTGCCGGAATCGACAGGGCCGCTACGACTAGATTCCTGTACTGCTGGGGCGCCGCTGCGCATTGCCCTAGCCACCATTTCTAACTCGGTGGGTTTTCCGACAAGGGCCAGGCTGTTTGGAGACGGGTTGGAAACCCGTCCCACAGGAGCCAACTCGGCGGATTCCAGGGCCGTGAGGTGGGCCAGTGCGAAAAGTTCGTTCTCCGGCTCGCGTTCGGCCGCTAGTTGGTAATAGACCGTTGCACCGGCCTCCTGCCCGGTCGCGTCGAGCACCAATCCCATTGTGTACGCCACTTGCGGATCGTCCGGATGAGCCTCGACGGCTTGCTCGACGTGACTGAAGGCCTCCCCGGTTCGGTTGTCGTCCAGACAGACTTCGGCCGCCAGCAGCCGCGCGTCGCGATCGTCCGGATTTCGTTGCAAGAGTTGGCAAAGTTGTTGCTCGCATCCGACAGCGTCGCCCTGTTTGAAACATGCGAAGGCAGCCTGAAATTCGGCGGCGTCCCGCTTGGCCTCGAAGTCGGCCGTCACCTCTTTGTTACGCTGCTTCAGTTTTTCGGTAACGGCCTTGCCTTCGGCGCCGGTCAGATCCACGCCCGCGCATCCGGCGGTCAGGACCGATAGCAGCACACAACAGCCGAGCCTCGCAGTGGCGTTCATTGGAATCTCCTGGGACGCTCGATATCGCTACGCGTGCCGGGTTGCCCCGGGTCGAGCGGATGCAGCAGCACCGGCTGAACGATCGGTTCCCGCTCCAAATCGTTCAGCAGCCAGCCTTCGATGGTCCGGCCGTCCAGTGGCGCCGGCCCGAGTGGCGCCGGCCCGAGTGGCGCCGGCACGGCCGCCGACATGGCGTCGGCACCGAGCGTGTGGTTTCCGTAGGGGTTACCCTGCCAGATGTCGCTTCGCAGGTCGATTGCGGCCCGGTTGAGCGGGTCGAAGTGGACGGCCATTTCGGCCAGTCGCAATGCCCGCTTGCGGTCACCCTCGGCCCAGGCGTACTGAGCGAGGCGGAAGTACCGGCGTCCGATGGCGCGCTTACCCAGCGGCGACATCTTGTCGCGGTAGACCGACTGGCGACGATGGAACTCGGTGGCCACCGCATCGCCTTCGTTGCCGACTTCCGGTTGGTAGACGATCCTGGGCGTAATCAGCACGAGCACCTCGCGGCGCTCGGTGGTCTCCTTGGTGTGACGAAAGGCGAAGCCGATCAGCGGGAGATTGCCGAAGACCGGGACCTGGGTCGTCGTATTGACGAGTTGTTCCCTTATCAGGCCGCCGATAATCACCGTCTGTCCGTCACGGACCATGATGTTGGTCGTCACCCCGGTCAGTTCCTTGTTGGGCAGCGTGAATCCTCCCTTTTCCTCGACGTTTCCGTCGGACAGTTCCGGATGCACCTCCATGCGGATGTATCCGTCGCTGGAGATGAAGGGCCGCAACCGCAACTGGGTGCCGATGTCGAGGAACTCGACGCTTTGGGTAGAGGCTGTTTCGGTGACCGTCGTGCTGACGTAGCCCAACTTCTCGCCGATCTGAATCTCGGCCCGGTGCTTGTTCAACACCAGCAGCCGAGGCGTGGCGATCACGTTGGTATCGCCGATGGTTTCCAGTGCATCGAGGAATGCCCCCACGTTGCCGTCGAAGAAGGCCAGCTTCATTCCGCCCGACTCGAACTTGACGTCACCTAAACTCGGCGCCGGAAACCCGATCCCGATCTTGAGGTTCTGCCGCAGCAGTGCGAAATCGACGCCGAACTTGTCTTCGTCCTTGAGCTTCACGCTGAGAATCATCGCTTCGATGGCTACCTGCATCGGGCGGACGTCCACCTTGTCGATCACCTGGTCGATTTCCGCCAGTACGGCCTCGTAGTCGCGGACGACCACCGCGTCGGTGCCGGCGTACTGGTCGCCGCCGACCATCGAATCGTCCGTTCCGATCCCCGTTTCGGCCGGCGACGAGACGCTCGTCACGCCGACTCCCGCGGTCAGCAGCGGCGTGATCAGCGACTGCAACTCGAGCGCGGTGATGTAATTCGGGCGGTAGACGCGGGTGCCGATCTCGTCGAGCGCCTGCTCCAGCGTGCCGAACTCGGCCATGGTGCCGACGTAGAGAAAATTTCCGTCGCGTTTCGCCACCAGACCGTTCACCTTGAGAATCGCCTGCAAGGCCTCTTCGATGGTCACGTTGTTCAGCGCGGCCGAGGCCGTGCCGGAAACGGCGGGGGTCATCAGGACGTTCAGATTCGCCTGCTCGCCGAGCAGTTGCAGGGCTTCGCGAACGTCGCCTCCCTGCGGAACGGTGAACACGATCGTGCCGTCGGCCCCGGTGGCGGCGCTGGGTGCCGGCGGGTCGGCCTGTGGCTTGGCCTGTGGCTCGGCCTGTGGCTTGGCTACGGCGACCGCAAGCGGCGCGGCGGCAAGTCGCTGCGCGAGTTGCCCGACCGCCATTGCAAGATGGCTGTTGACGCTTTCGGCGGCGGGCTGTTCGGCGCGAAAGGGCTGTTCGGCGCGAACAGGGTGCGGCTGGGCGACTACTGGTCCGGGCAAGGCCACGGAGGGCGGTTCGGCAGACGGTGGGAAGGCCGGCGACGGCGGATCGTTGAGCCGCTCGTCCGGCAACGGGGTGTCCGGCTTGTCGACGTCGACGACCAGCGGCGCCGGCTCCGAGGCGAGTTGCCCCGAAGATTTGGGTCCTGACGACGTGGGGGTCGAGTAGCCGACCCCGATCGCCAGACCCACTCCTGCAGCGGCAAACAAACCCAGCAACGCGACTCGAAGAAGAGTTTTCATGGGTCTTCCGTGACCTGTTTGTTTTCGATCAGTTTGCCTTGTTGACCAGTTCGATCTGCCCGGAGGCACCGGGACCGATAATGCACAACTCGAATTGTGAGCCGTCGCGCTGCAGAACGACGCGCCTCGGGTGGACTTCCATAAGTTGGAACACGATCTGTTGTCCGTTGTTCGTCAAGACAATCGAATTGCCTGTTCGGTACGTTCTCCCGCCGATCCGTGCCACCGCGCGGTCGTGCCCGACGAGCGTGCCCGACAGCGAGAGCCCAAGGCTCTCCGGTGTGACGTCGGCGGCGATCTCCGGTTCGTCCTCTTGTTCGGTTTCGGCTTCCACCTGTGCGACCATGGCCTGCGGTATCTGGAACGGATCCCGTTGTTGCGAGGTCGAATCGCTGGAGGCCCGATCGTTCAGTGGCCACCACCGCCAAATTCTCGAGAAGGTTCCCTCGTGGCGAAGCTCGGCGGGCGACGTCCGCGGGTCGTTCTCGATCCACTCGACCAGTTTCTGCCAGTCGTAATTCTGCCCGGCGGCGGTCTTGTTTGTTGCCGCCGCGGGGCCGCTCTCGGTCGTTACCGGCGTCGTCGAGGCGACCGGGGTCACTTCGGCAACGGGTTCTTCCGGTGCAATCCATCCCCATACCATGGGTGCCCAAAACCACAACGCCACGACTCCCAGTAATCCCAACAGGACACCCTTCTTGGGATCGGCAACAAACTCACGACGAAGCTGCTTTGCCAGTTTGCGGTAGTTCACGGCAACACACTGCCGGACGCTGGCGCAATAGGGGCGCTCTGGTCCGTCTCCTTCGGTCTATCGGCTATTGGGACGGGTTTATGTAATCGGAATTCTCGGGATTACCGGCAAAGACGACCAAATCCACCTGGCACGATATACGCCCCCTAGAACCAACTAGATTTTTCAGCTTAAAGCTATTGGTCCATAAGGTCGCGGGCAGGGTCTCCAGGCCCTTGAGGTAGCGGAAAACTTGGTCAAAGGAACCCTCAAGCCCCACCGTCAGGGGGATCTCTCGAATCGTTTCGTAACGAGTGATCGGTTCCGGATCGAAACGAGTGACCGTCATACCTGCGGTCTTAGCCAGTCGGTGCAGCTCGCCATAAAGCGACGAGAGGTCTTCCGCAGCGGAGGCCTGCTCGTGCCAGGCCGTGTTGTAGGCCTCGGTTTCTTCCACCTGCTTTTGCGATATCTGTAACGCCAAGGGCATGCCGGCCGCCATGGCCAGGTAGTCCTGCTTCTGCCGGATATCCTCTCTCAGTCGGCCGATTTCGCGGCTGCCGGGCAAATAGATCCAGACGACGTAGGCAACCGCGGCCGCCGCCAAGGGGACGGTGACGATCCAACTTCCATAACCGGACTTGGAGTTCATCGGCTTGGTTCTCTGATCGGTTTGTTCGGTTCCGATTGTGCGAGCGTCTCTTGCGGAGCGGTAGGCCCGCCCGGCTGGCCGTAGCCCGGGCGGACGACTATCGTGGCGCTGAATTTCTGCCTCCCGTCGGAAACGGCGCGATTCTCGCCGGCTTCGATCCAGTCGATTTCTGCCTTGGAGAACATCCGGCAACGGCTCAGATTGCCCAGGTAGCGATGCAACACGGCGCTGTCGGCGGTGGTTCCCGAAACGAGCATGACCGTTTCCAGCTTGTCGACGGACTGGCGAAGCAGCTTCAGGTCGCGAGCCGCGGGTGGCAGCTTTGCGTTCTGCTGCTGTTGTTGCTCGGCACTGTTACCGGGAGTGACGGTGATTGTCGTTTCGAGTTCGAACGTATTTTGGGCCTGGCCCGGGAGGACTTCACGGGAGATCGTCAGTTGATCGAACGTGATTTCGTCGGGCAAGGGGGCCCTCAGGGCGGCGAGTAATTGGGTCCGCGGCCAAGGGTGGCGGAGATACGTGAACAAGTCGGCCGACGCGCGGCTGGTCTGCAATTGCGACTGAAGCTCCGCCAACCGATCCTGTTGGGCAACCGCCGCTTCGTATACCGGCACCACGGCGGCAAGCTGGCGGCGGACGAGACTGGTCTGAAAATGCTGGCTTACGATGGCCGCAATCAGCAGGGCGAGAAACGCCACCACGACGACGAGTCGCCAAGGCTGCGACCGCCGCTGCACGTCCCGCCTGCGGTATTGTGCCGGCAGGAAATCGATACTGTCCACCGGATTGAGCGTTGGATTGGGCATCGTCAGTTGACCTCCCGCAGTGCCAGCCCCGCAGCCACGTCCCATTGCCCGATTCGCCCGGCCGGGATCGCACTGGTATGGTCCCGCAAGGGATTTCCGAGTTGGCATTCCAGGTCGAGCCGGGCGGAGAGCCAGTCGGCGACCGGCTGGCTGGCTTCGCCGCCTCCGAGCACGAGTTGCGACAGCGGCTGACCGCGGAACGTAACGCTGTAGTAGCGGAGACACATCGACAATTCGTTGGCCAGCCGATCGAGCACGGGGCGGATCGATTCTGCGATGCTCTTCTGGATTTCGGGATCGCGTTGGTCGGCGCGGCGGTCCCCGTTATGGCGTCTCAAGGCCGCGGCGTCGGCGAGGCTCATCTTCAGCCGCTGCGACATTGCCTCGTCGAGGTGACGGCCTCCGACGTCGATGTATTTGACGAACATGGCGTGGGGGGCGCCGGCAGCGAGGGACGCTGTGCCACGGGCAATCACGACTACGGTGTTGGCGGCGCCGAAGTTGACGAACATCAACCGCCGTTGCTGGTCGTCGTCGCGGCGGAACTGGCTGCCGTAGCAACGCAGCAGGGCGGTTGGCTCGACGTCGATGGCCATCGGCGAGAGTCCCGTTTTCTCGGCCAGGGAAATGATCCGTTCGATTTGCTCCCGGCGGCAGGCCATCAGAATGACCTCGCGGCGGACCACATCTCCCTGGCGGACGTCGGCCGCTTCCAGGTATCGGATCTCGGCCTCGTCGTTTCCGAACGGCAGTCACCCGGCCGCAGCCA
>SDBT01018418.1_pt1 | contig 10978 bp, 11 predicted proteins | sample 2277101 | NCBI WGS metagenome assembly SDBT01 (sample SAMN10404973, study PRJNA504765) | marine sediment metagenome | isolation source: marine sediment core GS10_PC15, 103 cmbsf | place: Arctic Ocean: Southern Knipovich Ridge | collected 2010 | reverse complement strand
TTCTTTCTGGATCGATGCTTTCCAGATTTTTAATCACCTTTCCGTCCAGTACATAGACCGGAGGCAGTTCCGAGCCATCAGAAGCCCTTATGGAAACAGCATTATTTTCTTTTTTGGTGATGGTGATGGGGACCGACTCCAGGTCCAATGTGAATGCTTCGCGTTTAAGCTTTAAAGGTTTTTTCCCAATTTTTGAGGCTTTTATATATTTGGTTGAATACCCCACAAAGGAGAAGACTATCTCTGGGTCTCCGTCCACATTGAGCTTAAAGACGCCCTCGTCATCGACTACGGTTCCTGTGGTGGTATTCCTGATAACCACAGAGGCACCAGTTGCTGGTTCACCTGTGTCGTCGAAAACCACTTTGCCCCTGATGGGCTTTTGCTGAGGTGTCATACCGGTGGTTAAGCTCAGGGTGACGAGGATTGCTGGTATTAATAGGGCAATTTTAATGATCCCCATTGGGGATTTTGTTGGCTTTTTCATCATGTTGAATCTTTTAAGTGTTAAAGAATGATTAAACTGGTTGCCCAGCCTGAACACATTCACACCCAGGGTGTGATTGAGAAGCTGAGCTCTGTAACGAGCAGGATTGACTCCAGCCGAAAGGACATGCCTGTCGGCAAGATGCTCGTGATTCTCTTTAATCATCCTGGAAATAAGCCATGAGAAAGGATTGAACCATGTAAGCAACAGGGTGAGCTCCATCACTGTTAAGTCAATGAAATGAAGCTGTTGCACGTGTGCTTTTTCATGGAGGAGTACATTGTCCAGGTCCTGTTTGTTTTGCAGGTTCCTGGGGATAAATATTTTTGAAAAAAGTGTAAAGACCTGATCATTGGAGGTGAATGCCACACCTTTATCATTTTTGTTTTTTCGCCAGGTATAGTTCCACTTTAATACAAGAAACAGGTTCTTAAGAAACATGAATGCCAGTCCGGCCAGATAGGTAATAATTAACACCTGGATCCAGTTTATGGTGAACCCTGGAGTCGTTCCGGAGCTGTCAATGAGAATGGGTTGAATTTCTGATCCTGCGGGATCGATAAAGACCATTGGTGTAAGGTTCAAAAACAGCTCTGGTCTTTTGAAGGTGATGAGTGGGAATACCCAGGCGGCAGCTAACCCCGCTAATAAATAGAAGCGTTTAAGTAGCAGATTAGGATCATTTCTAATAAGGAAGTAGTATGGCAGGAGTATGATGCCCAGTCCGGCCGATACTTTCATCAGGTATATGAATAAATCATTCATTGTGGTTGTTCTCTTTCAGTTCACTTTCAATTTCACCGATGAGTTTTTGTAATTCACCTAGGTTCAGGTCATTCTCTTTGGCAAAAAAAGCAGCTAATCTGGAAAAAGAGCCGTCAAAATAATTGGACACAATTCCTGAGAGATGTCCCTTCAGGTACTCTTTTTTATTGAGCAATGGATAATAGAGATAAGTGGTACCAACTGCTTTGTGACCAATGATTCCCTTTTTCTCTAATACCCTTACCACGGTGGAGACGGTGGTATATGGAGTATCGGGTTTATCGAGTTCATTCTTGACATCCCTGATGGTTCCTTCTTTGAGATTCCAAAGGACCAACATGATCTCCTCTTCGGCTCTGGTTAATCTTTTTGTCATCTTGCTCGCTTTATATGATAACGCAAATATATAACTTAATATTACGTAAAGCAACTATAAATGCAGTAGATTAACTATAAATGCAGTAAAAAATTCACGCGGATATGCTTAACCATATAATAATCAAAGTGATAAGAGGAACAGTTAAATTATCAAATCCATTGGGACTAATGGCCTCACTGAAAGATGTAGCCAGGGAAATTACCAATGCCATCATTATGGAATGAAAAAAGTTTTCTCCCAAATAGTAGTGGAATACAACAAAAACGATAGCCATAGAACTAATGAAAAAGGCAAGACTCCCCACATATGTTTTATTCGCAGCTCCGAATCGTCTCATTATACCCGTAGGTCTCTTCATACTCATTGGACCCTTCCCAAATTTTTGGCCGACTATTGAAGCGGTGACATCACTAATGGATAGCACAAGGATGGGAATCACGAAAAAAGAAATATTACCAGCATAGGATGAAGCAGTGTAACAAATGTAGATGGATGCAAAAAACAGAAAACTTCCCAAACCCTTCCCGGCTGTTTTATGATGAGAAGGAATGAAGCCATAATGCCGTGTGATATAAAGTACGACGGAAGACTGAACTGTGATGATTAGTACCCACCAGTGTGATGAGAAAAGCCAGGGGTAGGGCAATGAAGCCAAACCTGCCACGAGGTGGGAAAAATTTCGGGATCGAGCAGGGTTCAACCTCAGGTACCGGTGTAAAACCTCGCCAGCAAGGAGTATGATCCCATAGAGGATGGTATAGAAAATATAGTATTTTACATTCTCATTCATTAGAAGTAGTTGCTTATCAGGGAGATTAGATACATTGTAATACCTGCTACAATCAGACTGTCATACCGATCTAAAATTCCGCCATGACCTGGTAATACATTGCTAAAACGCGCTATTCCTGTTTTTCGTTTGATGGCCGAAGCGAGAAGATCCCCCACAATCGCGGCCAATATTATCAGACCAGCCGTAAGGAATGTTTTACCATAACTATAGGAAAAGGTGTTTTTTACCAGCAGGGTAGTGGCCATAGTAACTACAACACCACCTATTAATCCTTCCACTGTTTTTTTTGGACTAATCTTTGGAACCAGTAGTTTTCTCCCAATCAGCTGTCCCACTATTTGGCTGGCTCCATCAAATAAAACCACCACAAAATAGGTGAAAAGGATCACACTTTTCTCCAGGTAAAGAAATCTCCAAAAACCAACCATAGTAACGATATATGCCAATGCCAACCATACCTTACGTTGAGTGTGCTTTATGGTTCTCCACCATTCTATAGTTGATGCTGCAATAATAAGATAACCCAAAATAGGAAACACCGATTCAAACCATACGATGGAGTGCCACACTAGATTAAACAGGAGCAAGTAAACTACATACTTGGTCCATTGCTCCCTGGCAGATTCTGATTCTGCTTTACGGTTGATCCTGATCAACCAGAGGGCACCCGATATAAAATGGGCCATGATCAGCAAATATGGAAGCCAGAAGTTATTCATGAGGATCATTCCGTTCTTTCAGTACCCAGTACAATCCTTTCAAATCGGATCGCATCTCCGGAATGATTGATTGGATTACAAGGCTTTCGATAAAGCTCAAAAGGCTGATATTGACCATGAAATAGAAGTAGATAGGGACGTAGTCTATAAAAAAAAGCAGGATAAAAAATATGCCCTGCAAGTATCCCCCCACCTTCACCGAATATAGATGAAAACTCTGAATTTTTCCAAATTTGATCAGGGGAGACAGGATCACGATGATGTAGCAGGATACAAATACAAAGAAGAGCCAGGAATCAGCACCAATCTCATCTAATTTAAAGACAATGATCCCTGTTAAGGCAGCAAAATAAACTCCAATGCCAGCCAGCGAGTCGATACGTGCTCCAATGGCAGTTTGCTGGTTGAACCTACGGGCAATCCAACCATCCCAGACATCTGTATTAAGGCTAATGACCAGAAATATGGAAAAAAGCAGTTCCAGCTTTAGAATGATCATTAGCATGGTAAAAGGGAATACGAATAGCCTGTATAGCGAAAGGATATTGGGAATGGTAAGAGGGATTCTGATGTTGAACAGTGTGATCTCAGACATGATGGTTTGTATGAAATAGTTGACATCCCTTTTGTTGGAGCAATGGAATGGCTTCCTGAAGGGATATCTCACTGATATTCCCAACGGCTCCCCTACAAAAAGGACAACCATGGTAGAACCCCATGGAGTCAATATGGAGGTATCTGTTTCCTGCACCAAAGCAACCCAGTTTGCGCTGGTGATATCCAGGATACTGAATGATTGGAAACGAGCTGTAACGTTTTTCCGAATTAAGTCTTAAGTAGAAATTCAGGACCGTAGCCAGTTCTTGTTTCCTTAGCAAAATATCTTTTCCTGCATAGTTTCCTGCTTTTCTGGCTTCCAGAAACCTTACAAATGGAACCCTAAGCTCCCTTGCTAATTCCATATACTTCATTAAATCTCTTTCATTGGCCATTTCACGGGTAACACACAGGGTAAGATTAGTGATTATCCCTGCTTCATTACAGTTGTTTATGGCTTTCATGGCCCAGTCATATGCGTCGGAATGATGTCGGAAACGATTGTGTTGTTCTTTATCCCAGTGATCCAGGCTAACAGTTACTCCTGTCAATCCGGCGCTTTTTAATTTATTTGCATGTTCCTGCGTGAGTCCATACCCCGAGGTTGACAACCAGAATTCTATTTTTCCATTGGCTTGCCTGATCAGCTTGATCATGTCATCAAATCTGAGCATGGGCTCACCTCCACCAAGCTGTATATGCCGTAGTCCAATCTGCATGGCATCTTCGAGTGCACAGCTTAAATCATTGTATGATAAATGCTCCTGAGCGCAGAGGTTATCACCTTCATAGCAATGTTCACAACTGTAATGACATCGGCTGGAAATAGACAGGATAAGGGTTTGTAAAGGAATACCTTTATCTTTTCCGTGGAATGCCCGCTGAATTTCCCTTTGAACTACAATTTTAAAACCTTCCGAAGGAAACCCTGGCGTATACATACTCCAATAATACCGGTTCCCTGATTTAACAATTTTATGATCACGGCTGTTTCCGTGAAGCCGTTTTCGTTGACGGATCAGCAAATTTAATGCTTTGATGGCTTGATAAGGATTCCTGGTTGTTTGAAAAGAGATCTTAAGTAGAGAGATCCCTGCCTTAAATCTAATCCACGATGCCGGAAATCCTGTAATCAAACAGCTACTTAGTTCTCTTCCCATTCTTATACACGTGTTCCGCCAGCATCGACTGCATTAACTCATTTGAATAACTGTTAAAATTTCCTGACTTTCGAATTTCCTTCAGGTCTCTAATTCTGGCAATTCCCTTAGGATCCTGAAGAATCTGGTAGTACCCTTTGCTATGTAAGATGATGGTCCTTTCTTCTCCAGACATCGCCGGAACAGAGAAATTCAGCATAGCTTCATTTCCGATTTCAGGCTGAATATAATAATGTTCATCGTTGAGCAATAGTTCTTCCTTTACACTTTCGCCTTTCTCGTTGCTGGCTTCCAAAAGTTGAATGGATCTTGAAGAGATGTTTGATCCAGGGGTTTGATCGAGTCCCACATAACCAATCTCCCAAAAATAGGAACCAGTTTCAAGTTTAATGTGGATGGGACCATCTCCCACTCCATCCAGGTCCAGTTCGAGGATGTCTTTCTTGAATGCCATTGGACCCACTGTATGAAAGTAATCCTGAAATTCCCACTGGTCATCTTTAAGAAGATATACAGATAGAGGAATATTCTGACTGAGACTCCAGGTTGTCATCTTCTCCGGGTTGCCATCCTGTTGCTTTTTGACCCACATTTTGTAAGATGAACCCAACATCTCCCTGAAATTTTGGTAAACGAAATCAAGCCAATAACTGTTCTTGGCCTCAATAACCAGCTCTACTTTATCCGTTGTCTTCGTTTTCTCGAAGACTAAGATAACCCCATCCAAAAGTGGTGGATCCCTGGAAGGGTCATGACCTATATAGATCAGGTCATCCTCTTTTTCTACCATGGGTAATACATCATCACCTGCTAAATTGAGAGCAGAAACTGGCCTGATCAGGTTGAATATTGCATGTGGATTTCCATATTTGTCAACCAAAATATCGGTATCCGAAGCATGATCAAAAACCAACAACTCAAGAAGATTTGTATGTTGCTCTTCCTCCAATTGATTGGCGATTTTAAGTTTGTACAAGCCGTTTTCCTCAACCAGATCTGGTAGGTATAAGTAATCGTGTCTTTCCAGTGGGGGATATATGGCTCCGCTGTAAATTTCTCCTGCAAACACATAGTTCTCGCCATCGTATGTGTAAATGAATGGACAGGAATTTCCGCTAAGCGCATTGGCCAGAAGCCATAGCAGAATAAGTGCAATCCATGCTGCCGGGATTAATGCAATACCAAAGAGGATGGAATAGGTTGTAGTATGGGAGGTGGAATGATTGTAAATGTCCAGGCGTTCAACATCAGACATGGCTACCTTCCAGTTACTGCCGTCTTTAAGAACATTTTGATTTACATGTAAGTGTATTTCATTTAATAACCTCGCATCACCTTTCTTTGGCCGATACCTCTTTACGGAATTTGGACTTTTTGGAACAATGTCCTTCCCTTCAATTAAGTAGGTTGGGCCAAGGTGAAGATCAAGCGAGTCATTATTAAAAGCCACGACAGAAACATAATAAGCCGAATAATCCTGATGCACTATAAACTTTTTCCCAAGGTCGGAGAGATTGGTTAGCTCTTACTGAGATGGTTGATAAGTGGCGGTTATTTTGTAATAGTAACAGCTCACCATGATGTTCACTAAGATGAGGATCACCACCCCAGCTGTACCTCTGATAAATAATTTTTTTCGACTCTTTCTGGAATTCCAAAGATTTGACAACAGCAGCCGTACCAGATAATTGCCACATCTCATTATTTAGTATATTGAAAGGGTTAATACCAGAAAGATATGGAAATTTTAGAATAGTGTTCCAGTGTCATCATCTGGATTTCGCAATTGTCTGAATGTAACAATAAATCTGAAAATATTTGATGTATAACGAATCGCTGGTGATTCACATTAATAAATAAATCCATGCTATATTTGACTTTCCAGAACTTTATTTACTGTGGGTTTTCTGAAAAGTCATTTAAACGGTCTCAAATCAACTGTCGGAAACAATCTGGCCGTAACTGATAAGGCAAAAAAGAGCGCCAGCCTGTTTACCACTATGGTTTTGAGCCTGTTTGTTGGGATTGTGATCAGCATTATCAATACCAGGTATTTGGGAAAAGAACAGTATGGGGATTTTAAATTCCTTATCAATCTTTTTTCCCTGGGGGTTACCTTTCTCACCTTTGGTTTTTTCTATACAGGAGGATTGCTTCTTGCAAAAACAGATGATACCCTCAAGAAAAGAGAACTTACCGGAGATATTCTAAAAATTGCAGCCTTTAGCAGTCTTCTGCTTATTGTGGTAAGCTTAGTTTTTTCTTTTTTTGAACACAGGATTTTCGGAAATAACCTTGGGCCCCTCATCAGATATTCACTGCCCTTGCTTTTTATTTTCCCATTTCAACTCTGTTTTGAGCAGATATTACAGGGAAGCAACAGGATATACAGCCTTTCGTTATTGCGGATTGGTCCGAAACTAGTTTATATTGTTCTGGCCGTTGTATTACAATATTTCTCCAAATTCAGCCTCACCACCGCACTGATTGCACATCTGGGTGCCATAGCTTTTATTGTTGTAGCGTTAATGGTATTTATCAAACCGAAATTTGGATTAAAAAGCAAATTTCTTCCTTTCATTCGAAAAGAAAACAGGGGATACGGATTTCCCATTTACCTTGGTGCCATTACAGGGGTGGCAAGCAGTTACCTGGCAGGCATTACCATTAGCTACTACATTGATAATGAGCATGTGGGTTTTTATTATCTGGCGATTACAGCTGCCATGCCACTCACAATGCTGCCAGCCTCTTTTGGGATCACGTTTTTTAAGGCATTTGTATCTTATGCCAAGATTCCTTTAAAGGTTATTTTTATTACCGTGGGTATTGGAGTCACTGCACTTGCAGGATTTTTAATTTTCATTGATGAAATTGTTGTATTCCTTTACACTGATGATTTTTTTCCGGTGATTGGATTATCCTATTTCATCGCTATTGGTTCGTTGTTTCATGGATTCGGTGACTTTCTAAACCGGTTCATCAGCGCCAAGGGTCTGGGTAAAAAACTCAGGAATTCTAATTTTGTCCTTGGGATTATCAATACGGCTGGCTTTATTGTGCTTCCCAGATATTTTGGAGTTGAGGGAGCAGCCTATACCAGACTTATTGCGGGTGTGGTGTACTTTCTTCTTCTTCTTGGCTATTATGTGGATTATCAGAAGAAAAGTCGAAGAGCAAAACATTCTTAAACCTATGCATGGCGAGAAAAGATGTCCGGTTTGTAATTCAAAGCATACCCGAAAAGTATTCAGTCTCACTTCGGGTACTGCAGGATCACTGGTCATTCCGGATAATCCAGAGCAATCTTATAGGATTTCGAAGGAGATAGAGTCCCTGTGGCTATCGAATCATTGTGAATTTCACAGATGCACGAATTGCATGTTTGGTTTTGCATGGCCATTTATAGCCGGTACTGATAAAATATATTCAGCCCTTTATTACAAAGATTTTAGTTTCTTGGCAGATAAGTGGGAATATTACCTGGCCATTGAAATCATCCGCAATCTGGATCTTTCATCCGATTCGACCTTATTGGAGCTTGGTGCAGGAAATGGTTCATTCCTTGACAAAGTATCCACAATCATTAACGAGAAGAGTCAAATATGCAGCACCGAATACTCCAGTGCCGGTGTGGAGGAGATTCAACGAAGAGGGTATGAATGTTACAACAAATCTATCTCAGAACTACTAAAGGAGAATCTGCCGAAATTTGATATTATATGTATGTTTCAGGTGCTTGAACATATGGATGATCTGGAACTTGTCTTTCAAACCCTGGGTAAACTGGGCAGCCAGACTACGCACCTGATCATTGCAGTACCTAATGGAACTTTGAGAAGTTTCTATGACAAAATGGGCGTTCACCTTGATGTCCCTCCAATTCATGTGGGTAGATTTACCCCGGAAACATTCCATTTTATAGGGAGAAAGCATGGTTGGAATGTTGTTGAAACCTGGATCGAACCTCAAAAGTATTTGTTTAAGGTAAAGAAATTTGTGTTTGACCGTTATGCCAGGCAGCGGTTCGCAAAAAGAACTGAACGGTATAAAAGTAAGCTACTCAAGTATTTTTTCAGGTATACCATAGTAATCCTGCTTTCAATCCGTTTCTTTACAGTTTTGATCTACCTGTTATTGACCGGTACCGGCACCTCTCTTCTAGTTCACCTTCAAAAGCAACATGGACCCAAATGAGGATTCAGATTATAACCAATTATCCATTTCCGCATGGCATGGCCCAAACCAACCGGGTCATTGCCATGGCGAAGGGATTAATTCATGCTGGTGCTGACGTGGACCTTGTTGTTTCTAAGGCTACGGAATTGGGGAAGCCAAAAAATACTGCGGCAACAGGGTTCTACGAGGGTATAAAGTTTACATATGCCACCGGGACCACCATTCGTCCGAATGGAAAAGTTAGCAGGGCGATGCTGTTTTACAAGGGAATTCTGAGTATGCTCAGTTTAATTTTAAGAGAAAACAGAAAACAAAAGGTTGATGCGTTGTTTATGGGTGTACATAGCAATTTTCTCACCTATATTGTTTTTTTACTTACACGCCTGTTGTCAATAAAATATATTCAGGAACGCAGTGAGTATCCATTCCTGTCGTATTCAGACAGTTTTACGGGAAGAATCAAATTGGGTATCTATTTGAGGTTTATCTGTACCAGGTTTGATGGTATTATTGTCATCTCCAGGGCTCTGGAAACCTATTTCAGACCCTTTATGAAAAAGGACACAGAAAGGCATCTGATGCCAATCCTGGTTGAAACTGAGCGGTTCAGTCAGACCCATACTCCTTCGAAGAATGTGATCAGTTATTGCGGTTCCATGCAAGGCACCAAAGATGGTGTACCCATACTCATTGAAGCATTCTCGAAGATTGCACAAAGATTTCCGGAAACCCAACTTCAATTAATTGGCTCAACCGACTTTGAAGGATTCAGAAGCCTGCAGGAGAGAATCACCGAGCTCGATCTTACTCACAGGATTGAGTTTACCGGGCGTGTTGAAAGGAATGAGATGCCCCGGTTGCTCCAGGAAAGCAGAATCCTTGCGCTGGCGCGTCCTCCAAGCAAACAGGCTGAGGGCGGCTTCCCTACCAAACTGGGAGAGTACCTGGCCAGCGGTCGACTGTCTGTTGTGACCGGTGTGGGTGATATTCCTGATTACCTTGAGCATGGGAAAAATGCACTTCTTGCAGATCCGGGAAGTGTTAAAGATTTTGCAAGGCAGCTGGAATATGGTTTGGAGAACGAAAACGAGCGAAAAAACATTGGCCGGGAGGGAAGGTTGTTGGCAGAGAATGTCTTTAATAATAAAGTACAGGGTGTAAAACTTCTTAACTGGCTAAATACCTTTGTATAGAAATGAGAATCGCTTTTCTGGGAGATATCAGTTTTAACGATGCCTACATTGGTTTGTATGAAAAAGGTGCGGATCCTTTCAAGAAGGTAAGTTCAAAGCTTGCCGGGTGCGATTTTGTAGTTGGGAACCTGGAGTGTCTCTCAGCGGGTGATGAGGGAGAGAATGAATTCAAAAAACCACGATTGAAAACCACCACCGGGACTTTAAACCTTCTGAAAAATCTGAAAATTTCGGCAGTTACACTGGCTCATAATCATGTGTATGACAACCTGAAAGATGGATTCGTAAAGACGGTCTCGTTCCTGGAATCCCAAAAGATCCGCTATATGGGTGCTGGACTTACCACGACTGAGGCAACCCGGCCCTTGTTAATGGAGCAGAATGACTTGAAAATATGTCTGCTGTCCTACGTACATCCTGATACCAACCCGGATTTGCCGGCAGAATGTCCTATTCATCTGAATCTCTACGATCCGGAGCTAATTTCCGGAGAGATCGTCCGATATAAACATGAAGGGTACTTTGTTATCCTGATTTTGCACTGGGGTGGAAAATTTGAAGGGGGGCTGTACCCTGACCGTTATCAGCCTGACCATGCCAGACGTTTTGTGGGGGATGGAGCGGACCTGATCATCGGGCACCATTCACATACATTGCAACCAGTTGAGCAGATTTCCGGAAAATGGGTGTTTTACAGTTTAGGAAA
>SDBT01018417.1_pt1 | contig 10978 bp, 9 predicted proteins | sample 2277101 | NCBI WGS metagenome assembly SDBT01 (sample SAMN10404973, study PRJNA504765) | marine sediment metagenome | isolation source: marine sediment core GS10_PC15, 103 cmbsf | place: Arctic Ocean: Southern Knipovich Ridge | collected 2010 | reverse complement strand
CCGATATATCAACTTTCTGGTCTTTCATTCAAACTTGTCAAAGGATAGCCAATCTAGAGAATGATTATTTCTGGAAATATAAATATCAATTGGATTTTGGCTTCGTCCTTCCAACGGAAAGCCTGGGCTTAAATGGCTCAAATCGTATAGTTTTACCGTTAATGACCAAAAGACCAAATGTCTCAGAGGCAATGGCCGAGATAAAACTGGTAAATACCGAGGAGCCATGGTCATATGTAAGACATACCGGTGTTCCCACTTTTGGAAGCAAATATCAAAAATTTCTCGATTCCTTCCCGAAGAGTTGGAAGCCAGAAAAATGGAAAGAAAGATATCGGCGAATTATTCTCTCAAAACGATGTAATTCTCAAATTGCGACCAACCTATACCGTTATGGCTATCTCGATTCAAATGGTACGGTTAATTTCCATAATTATAAAGGATTTCATAAATTCAGTCCAGATATTCGAGATGGATTGGGGAAAATATTTCACCCAAGAGTGATTAGTTTATCGTTTGGTGATACCAAAAATTATTCAGTGACAGAAGATGGACAATGTTATATCTGGTGGGAGGGGAGAGATTATGACGGAAATTATTTCACTCCAAAATTAATCCCTGGTCTGCATGGCATAATTAAAATAGTTGGTGGAGCGTATAGTGTCAACGGATTTATCTCCGATGATTATTCAATTTACCTTTTAGATTATGACTATAGCGATTTTTCCCATCGGCAAACATATCTGAATCCACCGACAATGCTCCCCATCAAAGCCAGAGATTTTGATGTTGGATGGGAAATGACGGGGATTATAGGGACAGACCTGAAAATCTATTTGTGTCTACACAAATCAACAAGTATCAAGATGGAAAATTTGCCGACAGAATCTGTTAAATTGAAGAAAATTGAGTGGAGAGACGGAAACGGGATGAATTTATACCAGGTGATATTTCCCAATCTGGAAAGGGTAAAAGAAACGGATTTGAAATTCAAACAGGTAGCCATTGGACATTCTGAAATTGTGGCATTATCATTAGAAGGAGATATTTACAGAATGAAATATGATCATAAAATGATAACAGAACAAAAATCATCATATTCTTTTCCCCTCTTTCGAATTGTGCCCGATTACAGAACCATTACTAGTTTAAATTCAATAAGGAATGTCAAATTTCCAACGGATTTAAAATTCACCCAAATATCCGCAAATTCTGGAAACTATTCAGCATTGACCAATGATGGAAAGGTTTATGTTTGGGGGAAGGGTTTAACTAGAATATTTGACCTGACAGAAATAGATGGCCCACCCACAGAAAACATTACAACTAAAAGTATCCCAAACCCACCCATCAAGAGAGAGACCAGTCAGTACGGCGATTTTGATGCTGATGAAATGAATATGTTTTGTCCCAACCAGAAATTCAATTCAATCATATTTGACCACCCAACTCGGATCAAATCAATATCTAATCTACCTATCAAGGCAATTTCCATTAATTCTACTTATTTGGCCATACTGACCGAACAGGAAGAATTAATAATCAAAGGAGAAACAGCTTGGCTGATTCACCACTCGGCTGATTATGATGACTATGAAAGATCGCTCTTTGATGAAAGCTGTCTTTCTGACTAATTAATCTAGGGAAAAGTATCTAAAAAATCTCGAAATATTATTTCAAGATTTCTTCTCAAATGAAATTAATCATGGAATGGTTAATATTTGGAAGAGGAGAAGATCAAAATACTAATCAAAGGATATAGTCTGCGGTTAAATATTCATCAATTTGATGGATATTTTTTTAATAGAGAGGAATACTTCCATCACCGGCCAGATGTAATTTACTTTGGCAATTTGGGCACTCACCAGAACTGGATTGAAATCTTTCACAACTGAGACAAAAATAAACGCTTTCATAAGTATCTTCTGTCTCGATGGGTGGGTATAATTCTGGATCGAACGAGCCAAATTTTTCACCCTCCTCTTCACTTAAAGGTAAAATGTCTTCAATTATATAAGCTTTTTGGCCATATTTGAACCTTCCTAAACATGTTTCTCCTGTTCCCATCCAATCCCATTCTTCGATAGTTAAATTTATTAGTTTTTGTAAATCTGAATCGAACCAATATTCTACCCCTTCATGATAGGGCATATCGTTAACCACAACCAAGACATAGCCGTCAGGGTTTGAAAATTTAGAGTTATCAATTTTAGGTTTCTGTTCTTCTTGATCCATCTTTTAAATCTTTCAAAGTGAAAAAATTCTATTTCATTTTCTCCGCGACAAGATAAACATTTACTGCAAAAATAGATTGAACCTGAAACCATCTCTCTAGAGAATGTGGATTTACTTCCAGATGAGAGGCTTCTTCAAATGATATAATGATTATTTACTCAATTCTTATACCAATACCCAAAAACCCAAATCCATATTTTTCTCTCAACACCTGTCGTTCTTTTTGGGTAGACCAGTTATTGTAAATGGTAATCCCCTTTTCGATGGTTTCGATGTTGGGCAATGTTAATTTAAGAGTTTCTTCCTTGAGATAATCTTCGAGAGTTGTATATTTCTGAACATACGTGACATATGTTTTTATAGTTTCATTATTGCATTCGAAGAATATAATATCGTCCCTCTTTATTTTCTGATACTTTTGACTATTTTTTCTTCCTTCTACCGTTTTGAGGCCTTGTTTAATGTAATCAAAGGTAGGACATTCTTTCGGATTTTGTATGGATATGTGATGGATTACAAGTTTTCCTTCTCCCTGGTCCATTTTAAATATCTCTCTGGACGAAAATTTGAATTCTCATTTTTCTTGGCAAACAAGATAAAGATTTCTTAGAAAAGATATGGACCAAGAAATAGTCTCTCTAGAGAATATGGATTTACTTCCGGATGAGATACTTCTTCAAATAATGCTTGGAATAACTGACTTAAAGACACTAAATAACTGGTGTTTAACTTCTCACAGAGCGGTTAATTTATGGGAAAACATATAATAAAGAACACTGTTATTCTTAATTTACAAATTGAGAATATACATTTTTTTTGCATTTTTTAGGTTAATCTATTCAAGGGGCATTTCTTTTGAATACGTTAAATCCCACCTTGGTATCTCCCCAGCGTAGGCCTGGATTTTCGATTACAGTTGTTAATATCCAGGTGGTTTCTATTTCATCATCTCTGACAACACCTGACCATGAGGTTGCCGAATTCCAATTCCCGCTAATCGAATTATTCCACGAAACGCTGAAGCTCAAAGCAGAAACACTCTCTCCTAAAGTTGTCCGTCTTCCAACTAAAGTAAAGGGACCTTTTACTTGAGGTGGAGAAGCTGTATGATATGTACCATGAATAGTTCCGTCAAGGTCTTCAGTTAATTTCATTGTTGATTTTAATTCGTTCGTCCAAACACCGTCAAGAGTATGACCGCCTGATTTAACATCAGTTACTGCCAAGAGGAGAATTAATAAAGATACTATAATTTTGAAAATCATGTTTAAATTTTGCTTTGATTGAATGATCGGAATTTTATTTTGTTAATGTCAAAAATTTACAATTCATTTTTTTGGTTGGCTGATGGATTTAATAACTTAGATTATGATGTCTTGCTATGTTGCATCCCAAATTCGATTCTATTTGTTTAGTTTCGACTGAGTCGTTACAGCTTTCACTCAATTAAGGATATCTATAATATTCGCTATTTATTCCCAATATTACCCAAATGATAATTTAGTATGTTTATCGCGGTGAGCATTACAAATATCCTTGATTTATTGACCAGCTATTCTTAATTTACAAATTAAGAATCTACATTTTTTTAGGTTTATCTAGGAACTAGATAACCAAAGATATAAAACATCAATTCCATCGGGAGAAAACGGATGTAACTAGTCTCTCGATTTCTAACAAACATAATAGTCCGAATTGAATCTCTTATCTCTTGTGAATAATATTTGAATTTGGTCTCATCCCAACCAAGAGGAAAATAATGTTCCCCATACCATTTTTCGATCGGGACTCGATCCATTCCGAAGGTAGCATTCAAATCATTTCCATCTCCTGGTGATCTCCACTCTATGGGAATAGTAATTTTAGGCAATTCTATTCTAATTTCTTTTACGAATTTTACTATTTCTTTCTGGATTTTAGTCTCTAAGTCATACTGAAGATGTTGTTCGGTATTGACAGCCAAATCTATTATCTGTTTGACAATCTGACTTGTGAAACGATTTTTCATTTCTTGGAGTCCAAGTTTTTGAAGGGAACCATCGTGAGCTCCTTTTATTACCCCGGTATAATAAGAATAATAAGATTCATAAGAACGGTGGCCACAAGTAAAATATATTTTAACCGAATCATCAGAAATGCTCACCGATTTAGAATCACGATCATCACAAGATAATCTTATTAGATAATAAGGTTTTGACCCATAAGATTTTTGGCGGATGTAATTGGAAATATTATGTCTTTCTACCTTGTAATCATTAACTTGAACCTGATAGCTCTCTAACATTCCAGAATATTCTTCTCCGTCTAAGACACTACCCTTAGTCAATGGTTTAAATGAACATCGGGGGTATCCTGTATCATTTTCAGGGTCTTTAAACATCATGAAATCGGGTGTTCTGATAATTTGTAATTCTAAAGAAGCTGGCGAAAAATTTGGAAAAACAATCCCGAATCCTCGCCCGAAATATTTACTTAATCTTTTCTCATAGGTACGTCTCCGACGTTTCATATCTATCACGTTGATCCCCATCATAATAGCCAATAAACCGGCCGAGGTAGTAAATACTTCTTCTCCGTCGTAGGCCATTTGACATGATCCTAAATCAAAACCATGAAGAACTTCCGAGGGGTGATCATAAAGACGAAGGATAACCTGTCCTATATAACCACAATCACGATCATTTCTATCTACACCACAGTAGAAAAAATTAATACAATTAGATGTTCTGGCCATGGAAAATTTATTTGGGGTACGCCCATCAGGTTGTTGATGCGAATGACAATATTCAATAAAAATACGTTCTAGATTCGACACAACTTTCTTTGCTGCTTCGGGAGAGGAAGCAGCCGGACCAGTTAGAAAAAGATCGATATCTTGACATCTTCCCCCATCATAATAATATCCTAATTGACTCAAATATGATTTTACCACATAACCTCCAGCCATTATTAATCCCGGTGTTTCCTTAACAAATTCAGTTATCCTGTCGAACCATTCAAATTTCTTCAGTTCTGCTTCAAATTTCTGAATAGTAATCTTCTTGATCCTCTCAAGTTTCTCAGAATGGCTCAAATTCTGACTGCTAAGGCTTGTTGATTTGGCCCCTATAAGACCAACCCCCCTAGATGAACCGTAGCTAATGATTAAACTCGGATTGGGTGGAAGGGTTGGTTTAGAATTATCCCATTCCGGTAGCTCAGGAGGAAGGTTGTATTTAGGAGTTTCTCTCGAAAGAAGAGTATATAAATCCCCAGTAGTACCGATAAAACTGGCCTGTTGGTATCGTCTCAAGAGAGGAACAACTACCCGATGATAAACTGTTCCTTCTGGATTATATATTAGCCCTGATGGTGTCCTAGGATCAAAAATAATTTTTCCAATTACTGATTTCTGAGCGCCTCTCATCGAGATCATATCACCAATCATGGTCTAAATTTAATAGATATATTTATATAAAAAACAAATATATTTAATATATTTATCAATTTTATTCTTAATTTACAAATTGAGAATATACATTTTTTTAAATTCATCTGGAAACAAGGTAGCCAAAGATATAAAACATAATCTCCATCGGGAGGAAACGGATGTAACTTACCTGTCGATTTCTAATTAACATCACCGTTCTAACTGAATCTCTCACTTCTTGGGGATAATATTTAAATTTAGTCTCATCCCAACCAAGAGGAAAATAATGTTCACCATACCATTTCTCGATCGGTACTCGTTCCATCCCGAAAGAAGCGTTTAAATCGTTCCCATCTCCGGGGGATCTCCATTTTAAGGGAATAGTGATTTTAGGTAATTCTCTCTCAATCTCTTCCCCTAGAGTCTTAATTTCTTTCACAATTTTAACTATTAGCTCGTGGCGAAGGTCCAGTTCGGCGTCTAGAATCAAATTCATCAACATTTTAATAATCGGTGGGGTAAGATAATCTTTCATATCTTGGAGTTTAATATTAAGAGGATCGGTATAAATATTCTCTATAATCAGAGAATAATAAGACCAGCGACTAGAGTGATAAAAAACTTTAATGGAATCATCACAAATCTTCTTACTCTCGGAAATATCAGTCCCACCAAATCTGATCAGATAATATGGTTTAGTCCCATACGACTTTTGACGAATATAATTAGAAACATTATGCCTCTGAACCTTTCGAGTGTCAATTTGAATCTGGTAACTCTCTACCATTCCCGAATATTCTTCTTTAAATGTATTACCATAAATCAATGGACTAAAACACGGAGTTGGACCGTAATAGCCACCATTACCATGTAACTTAAAATAAGACGTTTCAATAGTTTCCTTTTCTAAAGAAGCTGGAGAAAGATTTGGAAATACAATCCCAAATCCTCGATCAAGATATTTTGACAACCTTCTCTCATAGGTTCGTCTCCGGCGAGTCATATCGATAATATTGATCCCCATCTTGATAGCTAATAAACCTACCGAAGTGGTAAAAACTTCCTTTCCATCGTAGGCCAATTGGCAAGATCCTAGATCGAAACTATGAAGAACTTCCGAAGGGTGACTGTAGCGACGAAGGATAACCTGAGCTATATCACCACCCTCCTCATAGTTATCCCTTAGGAAGAAGTTAACACAATTTGATGTTCTAGACATCGAGTAGTAATTACTTCTATTTCGGAAATTACCACAATATTCAATGAAAACTTGTTCTAAATCTGTTACAACTTTATTAGCTGCCTCTGGAGAAGACGAAGCCGGTTCAGTTAGAAAAAGATCGATATCTTGACAAGCCTTACTATCTGTCTTATGTCCCAGCAATGAGAGATAAGTTTTAACCACATAACCGCCAGCCATAATTAATCCTGGTGTCTTCTGAACAAACTTGGTCACTGCATCAAACCAGTCTGGTCCGGCTAATCTGTCCTGAAAAGTTTGGAAGGATTTTTCTCCCATTATTTTCCCAAGCTTCCCGGATCGATCTAAACCATTGCTCTCAGAAAGAGTCGGCTTAGAATAGTCCCATTCTGGCAATTTTGGTGGGAGATCGTATTGAGGAATATCTTTCGAAAGAAGAGTATACAAATCCCCAGTGGTGCCAATATAACTGGCCTTTTGATGTTCTTTCAAAAAAGGTAGAACTACTCGGCGATAAACAGTTCCCTTCGGATTATATTTTAATCCGGATGGTGTTGAATGGACATATATTTTGTCTTTCTTGAACGGTTCTTCACCCACCACGATCGATGGACGATAATTCCCAGGTACCGCGGTTGGAACTCTAACTAACATCTCTGAATGTTTATTTCCACTAATTACGATTAAATATAATAATCAATTTTATTCTTAATTTACAAATTGAGAATATACATTTTTTTAGGTTTATCTGGGAACAAGGTAACCAAAGATATAAAACATCAATTCCATCGGGAGAAAACGGATGTAACTAACCTCTCGATTTCTAACTAACATCAAGGTCCTAATTGAATCTCTTACTTCTTGGGGATAATACTTAAATTTGGTCTCGTCCCAGCCGATTGGAACATAATGTTTACCATACCATTTTTCAATTGGAACTCGTTCAATTCCAAAAGAAGCGTTTAAATCATTCTCTTCTCCAGAAGATTTCCAGACCAGAGGAATGGTGGTTTTGGAGAATTCTGTCTGAATCTCTTGTCTTAAAGTTGTGATTTCTTTCACAATTCTTGCCTTTAAGTTGGAATTTTGTTGCTTGACATTTATGATTAGTTTCATAAACATTTCAATGATTGATGGTGTAAAATTATCTTTCATATCTAGGAGTCCAATATTAAGATCGAAACGTGAATTATCCAGAATTTGACCGTAAAAATCAAGATGACTATCGTATTTTAGCTTTACATGATCCTTAACAATATTCATATGCTTCTCCGTGGAATATGTTGACAATATCAAATAATAAGGTTTAATTCCATGATATTTATAGTAAATATAATTACGGACGTTATGTTTCTGGACATCTTCGTGATTACCTAGTGTCAGGTAACTTTCTAGTCTTCCTATATATCCCTCCCCGAACATCTCATTATCATCCGATGGATGAAATAATGTCAGCATTGTATGGTAATGGGTAGATTTATTATATAATGTGAAATATGGTGTCTCGATCTTTATCAGTTTCAACGAAGCTGGTGAAAGATTTGGAAACACAATTTTAAATCCGCGACTTAGATACTTTAGTAATCTTTTCTCATAGGTGTCTCTTCGGCGGGTCATACCGACAATATTAATCCCCATCCTGATAGCTAATAACCCCACCGAAGTGGTAAAAACATCTTTTCCGTCATAGGCCAACTGACAAGACCCTAAATCGAAACCGTGAAGGACTTCCGAAGGATGACCGTAGAGACGAAGAATAATTTGGGCGATATTATTCTGCTCCCTTCCACTCCGCGCCCTCCTGGAATCCGAACCTATATAGAAGTTAATGCAATTAAATGTTCGAGACCTAGATTTGCGACATGTTACTGATTTGGAATATTTGAAATAAATTTGTTCCAATTCAGATACAACTTGGTTAGCTTTCTCTGGGGATAATGCCGCTTGTCCAGTCAGAAAAAGATCAATATCTTGAGAACGTACTCTCAGTGTTTTGTATCCTAATAACTTCAAATAACAATTGACAACATAACCCCCAGCCATAATTAATCCCGGGGTGTCCTTTACGAATTTAGTTACTTCCTTGAACCAGAATGGCTCAGCTAATATCTTTTCAAATGCAAGAAAATGCTTTTTACCCATCATTCTCTCGGGCATGCCATAATTTGCCCGATTTAAATCAACATAACTTAAAACCGTCGGTTTAGAATGATCCCATTCTGGTAATTTTGGCGGAGCACTATACTGTGGGGTTCCTTCCGATAAAATAGTAAACAAATCGCCAGTTGTGCCAACGCAACTAGCTTTTTGATTTGTTTTCAAGAAAGGAACCACTATCTGATCGTAAACTTTCCCTTTCGGGTTGTGTTTTAGTCCAGATGGTGTTAAAAAAGAATCTTCGTCATTTAGAACATATTGAATGGAATCAGAAATATTAGTTGACATATTCAGTTATCAATGTTTATATTCAATAATTATAATTGAGTATAATTATCATTTTTTGGTAATTAGTTAGTTTAGTTGCTCACCCTGAGATGAATAACTAGACCCTGATTAGAATTAACTTAACCATTCTACTAGATTTAAAACATTTCCGACCTTTAGGTCGAATATGTACAGTTTTTTTAGAAAAGTTTAGACGATATGAATACTCTTCTTAAAATATCAAACATAATTTCATTGTAAATTCTGAAAAATGATAAAACATGTTAATAAGATTTTTCGTCAACTATTTGTACCATACAATTTGTAGTTTGTGTTACAAAAGTGTTTCTATTTTTCAAACCAAATCGCATACACGAAGGTCCATGTTCAGGTATAGCTTCGGTTACTTGAATCACTTCACAAGGATCACCCCCCACCAACAGTAAATCTCCCCTTTTTACCTGTGATGCTGGAATATAATGAGTCATCTTTACCTCCGATTTAATAATTTGCGAATTCATGTTTAATTTAGGTTTATTGTTATATGATAGTTTCAACTATTGATGGATATTAAATTATAAGATCAGTTTTTTTAGAAAAGTTTAGACGATATGAATACTCTTCTTACCTGATTAAACTGAATCTTACATTGAGGGGACTTTTTACATTTCTTGCCAAGGTACTCACGACAGAGGAAAGTAGCATTTGTTATTTTAAGAGCTTTATCAGCACTTACCGACAGGTAGAGCCCTAAGACAATTGCTACCAAAGTTCCAGTTCTGCCTTTTCCACCTAGACAATGAATCATAACTTTTTCGCCCAATTCAAGGAGCCTGTTAATCACTAAAGCTGCTTTCAGTATGTCGAAATCCCTTACTATTTTACGATCTGGTATTGGTAAACTGATAATAGTCAAGTCTTTCAGGTATTCATCATATCTGTCAATCCCTCCAAACTTTGAGTATTCATGGTCTTCCATCAAATTATAAATTACAGTGATACCTGAATCGGTTATCGATTTCCACTCGCTCTTCCTTGGATAAGCTCCGCTCAGAAGTTTTTGAGGAAGAACCCAGTTTGAGGATCGATAAGGGCCTCGAAAGCGGTCGCGATCTTGAGTAATCTGTTCTAAATAGTCCTTCTCGGAATTATGGGTGGGTAATTGAGTTGAATCCATGATACTAAATAAGATTGTTTTTTATTCCCTAATTAGAGTAATTTTTAAATTAATTTTTGGTTAAGAGATCTTACTTGAAAAGGTTTTAATTACTGGTGATTAGAATTAGCTCAGCCATTCTACCAGATTCAAAAACATTTCCGACCTTTAGTCGAATATGTACAGTTTTTTTTTAGAAACCAACCAGATCATTCAAATATTTTGTATTCAATCATTTCGCAACAAACTGCAAGTTTGAATGGCCTGTTATTTGACGGAGTAAAAAGAGGAATGGTTTTTCAAAATTATAATTACTCTTAGCTGAGATATCATAATATAGAAATTTTCGTCCCACTTCTGATTCAAGCTGGTGATGTATAGTAATGTCTCGAGATTTGACTTTCCTCTCCTTAATATCACATTTATTTCCGCAGATAACTATTGGTAACTCAGGTAAAATCCGAAGTAGTTGGTGAACTTTATTTTTAGTTTGTCTATAAGTTTCAGGAGAGGTTAAATCAAACATACATATTGCTGCATTAGTACTTTTATA
>SDBT01018416.1_pt1 | contig 10978 bp, 3 predicted proteins | sample 2277101 | NCBI WGS metagenome assembly SDBT01 (sample SAMN10404973, study PRJNA504765) | marine sediment metagenome | isolation source: marine sediment core GS10_PC15, 103 cmbsf | place: Arctic Ocean: Southern Knipovich Ridge | collected 2010 | reverse complement strand
TACGACCATCCGGATTCACCCCAGAGATTTCTCAGGCTGTGAAGCTCAGCGTTATCTCCGACAGGCGTTCCGGCACCATGACATTCAATAAGATCAATTTCGCATGGAGACCAGCCTGCGGATAAATAAGCACCGCGCATGGCACGGACCTGGCCTTCAATGTCCGGTGCGAGAAGATTACCGCTCATGTCATTTGAGAGCCCCATACCGCGTATTAAACCGTAAATACAGTCATCGTCTCTCAGGGCATCGTCAAGCCTTTTTAAAACAAGTATGCCGGTACCTTCTCCCACAACAAGTCCATCTGCACTTTTGTCAAACGGGGCACACCTTCCAGAAGGAGAGAGTGCGCGAAGTTGGCTGAAGCCTACTTGAGTGTAGAGACATTCAGGCCTTGATACTCCTCCGGCCAGCATGACATCCGTGCGGTAAGAATGAAGCTCATCACAGGCAAGTTTGACTGCGTAAAGAGATGATGCGCATGCAGCATCAAGAGTATAGCTTCCGCCCCCAAGTCCTAAACTTTTGGCCAAAATAGAAGCCGGAAGGCTGGTTACTCTGCTTGCCAGACACTGCGCCCTGGTAAGTTGTTTATTAGTGGAAAAATAATTGTTGCCAAAGAGTTTTTCTTCAAAGGATTTTTCTATAATTTCTCTGGTTATTAAAGAAGAAGAATCAGTCGGCAGGGCGATTGCAGCGAGAACGGTTCCAATGCGTTCTTTATTGATTGTTGAAATATTGCAGTTTGAAAGCGCCTTTTTTCCTGTATGAAGAACTAAGTGAAACAGAGGGTCTATATAGTCCAGGCTGTCCTTATCGATATTGATGTCTTTGGCAATGTCTTTTAAATCAGATTTGATTGATTTCAATATGTCATCATGTATAAGACAGGCGCGTTTTGAGAAGACCTTATCCGGCGCTGGTTCAGGATTGTATATGAATTCAGGTTCAACAATCCACCTTCCTTCAGGCACCTCAGAGCTTGAGTCCACTTTATTGATAATGTTGTTCCAGAATATATCAATATCAGGAGCTCCGGGGAAAATACCGGCCATTCCGACCACAGCTATAGGTAATTTTTTTCTCATTATATTAGATTTCAGTCGGTAAAATGAATTTCTATACCTAACTAAGCGTTTTAAGGCAAGGGGCAATAAATAAATCCTAAAATACTATATAAAATATAATATGGAAATGACTTGCTGAAAAAACCAATAATTTTAAGTTGTTAGAAATATTTAGCTTTGTTCTTGACGCGAAAATAAATAATCGTTATTTTAATGTGTTTTATAATCAGCAGATCAATCCCGACCCAGGCCGGATGTTCGGGACCCGGCAGTTGTTGCGGAAACAGGTTATAAATGAGTTCATATCAGAAAGAACAGGCAGACGCACTATTTATGGTGCAGCAATATTTTGAAAATCTTTCTCCTTCTAAAAGACGGGAGCTTGAATCATTAGTTGCTGACTATCTTTTGTTTAGGAAAGATATAGATATTTTTCTGTCCGAATATTTTGGCAGTACATGCACTCAAAGCTGCTATCAAAGCAATATCAGCGCCTGCTGTACACGTGAAGGAATCATTACTTTTTTTGCTGACGTGGTTATTAATTTCTTGGTTTCTCAAAAAAATGAGATCGAAGTACTTTTTAAAGTACTTCAAAGACCCAATAATGATTTTAGATGCATTTATCTTGGGGAGCAAGGGTGCTTTTGGCGGGTTAAACCGATTGTCTGCGAAATGTTTCTCTGTGAACCTGCAAAGAAAAAGGTGTTTATAGAAAAACCGCGTGCCAAAGATAAATGGGATGAACTTAATAAGCGTAAAAAAATATTTACATGGCCGGATCGTCCAGTTCTTTTTGATGTTCTTGAAAAATATTTTATGGATGCAGGATTTAATTCATTGCTTATGTATATGCACAACAGTCCTGGGCTTTTACGTGTAAAAAAGACACAGCTTAAGAGGGCTCATAAGCGGCCGGTTGTTGCATAAGGCTATAATGTTATTAAGGATCCGAAATGAAGGAAGAGAAAAATACTTCAAAACATAAAGAGTCCGGTGAGTTGCAAGGTCCTAACCAGATGCTTAGGCTGGTAGTTGATAGTATCCCACAGGCAATTTTTTGGAAGGATAGGAATTCTGTATACCTGGGATGCAACAAAAAATTTGCTATTCATGCCGGTATAGAATCACCCGAGGATATAGTAGGCAAGAATGACTATGATCTGCCATGGAAAAAAGAGGAGACAGGGCTTTATCTTGATGCTGATCGTAGAGTTATGGAAACAGATACGCCTGAATATCATATTGTTGAGCAGCAGCTTCAGGCTGGCGGCAAACAAGCTTGGGTAGAAACGAATAAAATTCCACTTCACAATTCAAGGGGCGAAGTTATAGGCATTCTTGGGTCCTACGAAGACATTACTGAACGCAAGCTTACTGAAGAAGCAATTAATCTCAATGAATTCCGCCTTGAGGCTTTATTGGATCTTAATCAGATGGCTGAAGCGTCAATTAAGGAAATTACGGACTTTGTCCTTGAAGAAGCTATATGGCTATCAAACAGCAAGATAGGCTACCTTGCATTTGTAGACAAGGACGAGACACTTATTTCAATCCAATCCTGGTCAAAAAGAGTGCTTGAAGAATGCAGCATTATTGATAAACCCATAATTTTTCCTATTAAAAATATTGGTCTTTATGGAGAACCCTTCCGTCAGAGAAAGCCCATTATCATAAATGATTATTCAGCCCACATTCCGAATAAAAAAGGTTATCCTAAAGGACATGTGGAAATTTTTAGTTACATGAGCGTACCTGTTTTTGAAGAGGGCAAAATCGTCGCTGTTGCAGGCCTAGGCAATAAAGAAGATAATTATAACGAGAAGGATGTCCAGCAGCTTACATTGCTTATGGAAGGGATGTGGAGAATTATAAAGAGCAGGCGAGGAGAGGATGAAAAAAAGAAACTCGAGGAAAGATATTATAAGGCTCAGAAGATGAAGGCTATTGGCACGCTATCGGGCGGTATCGCGCGTGACTTTAATAACCTGCTAATGGCTATCCAGGGAAATATTTCATTAATGGAAATGGATATGGAGCCGGCACATCCATATCGCGAGAGGCTAAAGAACATTGAAAAGCAGGTTCAAAGAGGTGTTAGCTTTACCTCGCGTCTTCTAGGATATGCCAGAAAAGGTATATATGAGGTAAAATCCATTGATCTAAACAAACTGGTCAAAGAAACATCGGGTTCTTTTAGCGCGTCAAAAAAAGAAATTATTGTCCATTATGAGCTGGCTGAGGACCTGCCTCCAATAGAGGCCGACATTGGGCACATTGAGCAGGTTTTGATGAATATGTATGAAAATGCCGCTGATGCTATGCTGGCTGGTGGGTATCTTATTTTGAAAACCTTCAATATGACTGATCATGATATGGAGGATAAGTTTTATAACTTAAAGCCGGGCGATTACGTTGTTTTAAGCGTTACCGATACAGGTAAAGGTATGGATAAAGAAACAATGGCACGTATTTTTGATCCTTTCTTTACTACTAAAAAAATAGGCAGGGGGACAGGACTTGGTCTGGCATCTGTTTACAGTATTATAACGGCTCATGGAGGATATATTGATGTAGAATCAGAAGAAAGGCAGAAAACTACGTTCAGTATTTATCTTCCCGCATCGATAAAGAAAGTCGAAGGGGATGTTAGGACTTTCGATCAGTTAATTAAGGGCACTGGAACAGTTCTTCTGGTTGATGACGAAGAGGCAATTCTGGAAGTTGGCAGGGGAATGCTGGAGGCTATTGGCTATCGGGTAATCATAGCAAGAAGCGGGGAGGAAGCAATCGAAGTTTACAAGAGAAGAAAAGATGATATTGATATCGTTCTTTTGGATATTTCTATGCCGGGCATAGGTGGCGGCGAAACCTATAACCGCTTAAAGGAAATTAATTCTGATATTAAAGTATTGCTTTCGAGCGGATTCAGCATTGATGGTGAGGCATATCAGATACTGGGACGTGGATGTAATGGTTTTATTCAGAAGCCGTTCAAAATGAATGAGCTTTCTGGAAAACTAAACGAAATTCTCTAGGCATTTGCAGCGTCTTTAGTCTTAAAAGCCTTAAACAATGAGTCGTCCATTGCGGCTTCATAGCCTGTTAACTGGGCAACAACCACATTATCTTGATCAAAAAATGTAAAGTCTCCTTTTAATTTGCGTTTGGTAACTTCCTTTACTTCAAGGAATGCTGTAACTCCCTCTGAGGGAAATTTATTTCGATACTGTCTGTAAGAGGCGCTGTAGGTTGGAAGCGAAACAACCCCCATCTCTTCAAAACACCATATAATTGCCATCTGAAATGCTGAATCCAGAACAAGTGGATCTCCTATCCATTTGCTTCTTAAAGGTTCTTTCATCCATTTAGCCGGCGAAGGCGCTGAAGAAATACGCGCCAACATGCCTTTTGAAGAATAACCGATTATCTCTTTTATGCCTCTGAGCTCCCCACCATGAAATAGTATTTTAGCGTAAACTTCATCTATACTTCTGCAATAAGCTTTAAAGCCGGCATAAGCGGATATATCAAGAATAGGCGGCTTTGAAAATTTATCTGTTAAAATAGCTTTTGCCCTTGTGTGAATTACCTCAATACCGCCTTTCATTCCATCTCTGATTTCAACATCGACTTCAAAAATAGAACCTTTTTTCTTTGGCTTGCCTGTCATGAGGCGAATCAGTCTTTTATTATGCCCAATTTTGATTCCATTTAAAATTCTGATGTCGTCAAGGCCATGTAGAAAAAGTCCGGGGTTGTCGTGAAGAGCGCCATGCCCAAGCCATTCAGTCATAAGCGCAAAAGGCACAACCGGACTGCCGTCTAAGACATGAGATTCGAGAACAGGGTATTTCTCAACATCTATTTCACGTTTAAAGGTAAGAGATAGTTCTTCTTCATCAGGAATTATATTTGCACCGATAACTATCTCTGCAGGATAGTTTTTGTCGCCCATCATTTCATAAAGCATGCACATTGAACCGGCATCCTTGGGGATCAGTTCAATTTTATTTCTATTAAATTCTCGTTTCAGTGATGGAGATACCATGCCACCATCCCATGGCCCCCAGTTTATTGAGACAACTCTGCAATCCGGGCGCAATAATGATTCCCTCTGGGCTATTTTATTTAAAACTTCATTAGCCATTGCATAATCAACCTGCCCTCTGTTTCCAATTCGTGCAGCAATAGATGAAAAAAGCACAAGATATCTCAAATTATCATTCTTTGTTGATTCAAGTAGATTAAAAAGACCTTTTACTTTGGTGTCAAAAACTCTCTCAAATTGATTAATTGTTTTATCTTTTATCAGGCGATCATCCAGCACTCCTGCACCATGGATAATGCACTTTATAGGGCCGTGGGCCGATCTAATATCATCTAAAACCTTTTTAAGCTGCTCAGGTATACGAATATCTACCGAGCAATAGAATACAGAGGCTCCATCTTGTCTGAGCTTTTCCAGGTTTTTTGTAATTTCACGATTTGCCATATGTTTCTTATAGGCTTTTTCCAACTCGAGTGGTGAGGTATTGTTTGCTCCGAGTTCGTTTTCTAAAACAGCCTTTTTTATAACCGCTTCTTCATCTAAAGTTTCAAGCCACTTAGGTTCGGGTGAAGGATCGGGGGATGTTCCCAGGAGAACCAGGGTTGAGTCAGAATGTTTTGCAAGAGCTTGAACAGCGGAAGCAGTAATCCCCCTTGCTCCACCGGCAACAACAACGACTTCCCCCTGGTTGAGGTCAAGGCTGATTTTTTTGGCTGGCTGCTGGCAGGGTGATGATAAGAGTTCTAAAACATGCCGCGAAGCATACGCTTGATCAGAATCAAGACCGATTTCAACCTGTACTGAAAGATCTGGGTTGACAAGTTCTGCAACAACTGCCTTTGCAATGTTTTTATTATCATTCCATTCCGGAGCAATATCTATTGCCCGGCAGCAGACATTCTCCCATTCTATGGAGGCAGTTTTGGCCAGTGCGGCAAGCCCTCCTGTAACAGCGTTCGCAATAACTTTACCCTTGAAACCAAAAGCACCGTCTATTCGGGTTATTGTTGCAAATATTGCTCCTTTTTTTGCCGCAGAATCAATCAGGTCGGAAGCCAAATGATTTGTGAGGATAAAAGCATCTTTTAATATTTTGCCATTTTTTTGTTCTTCAGCAGAAAGATCATTTGTTGGAAGTATGATAAGTCCGGCTGCTTTAGGCAGATCTTTCTTATTAACCAAGACCTCCTTTAAAATAGGCATAGCGTCAATATTTTGTGATTTTAATTCTTCAATAATGGATTCTGAAAGACCGCTTTTATCATCAGTAACAAAAACTTTTCTGCCATAGGGAATATCTAACCTGTCTCCTCGCTTATAAGGTTTTTCAACAATTGATACAACTCTTCTATTAATTTCAGTAAAATCTATTTCTGGCAATTCATTTTCAGTATTATGGTATGAGGAGACGGTTGCATTTATTGTATTACTTTCAGGTTCTTTATCAGCGGAGGCACCGGCCAGGTATTCAGCGATCTGACGGAGAGTTTTCAGGCTTCCCATTATTTCGGGAGAAACAGATTGTATATTGGTCAGTTTTTCTTCAAGAGAAGAAAAGATTTCTACCCTTTTAATTGAGTCAATGCCCAGGTCGGATTCTATATCCATATCAAGGCCGAGCATTTCCCTGGGATATCCTGTAAGATGACTTACTGTTTCCAGTAAGTTGTTTTCAATTTCGTGAATATTATCCGGCGAATCGCTGCTATTATTTTCTGATTCGATTTTTGTTTGATTATGAGTGATATTTTGCTCTCTTAATGAATTTATAACTAGTTCTTCTTCAATATGTTTTTGATGACCTGATGATTCGGGTGAATCGCTGTTTTCTAAATCAAATTCGACCTTAAGACCCATTGAAGCTTCAGCAAAGCGCTGGGTCTTTTCCATCATATTCTGCAAAGTACGGCTTGTTTCGGTTTGGGCTTCCAAAAACTTTTTATGTATTTCAGCAGTCTGCAACTGGAGAGTCTGCATTGATTCCAGACCTTGCTGAACAACCTTTAAAGCATTTTTAATCAGGTCTGATCGTTGGTGTTTGTTATTATCCATAGTATGTTTTTTTCCGGTATCAGCAATGCCCTTATCTTGCTCGACAAATATCAGGCTTGAGGGTGAAGTATTGTCAGGTTTATTTTTCGCCTGTTTAACCAGGGCTTCAGCATGTCTTTCTTTGTTTTTTGTTTTCTGATTTCTATAGTTTGCGCCTGAAATAGGGATGCTCATAAGCGGCTTCCTCGATTCTGCAACAGGCCTTTCCCATTTATAAAGTTCTACCTGCTGACCTATGGATGCGATATGGCAAAGAGTTCTTGCAAGATCAGCCAATCCGAATTGCCTCCCTGAAGAACGATCTAAAGGAATGGCTTGAAATTTACGGTCGTTTAATATTGATTTTACAAGTCCTGTAAGAACTGATTTTGGCCCTATTTCTATAAATGTGCGAATTCCCATTTCAAATAGATGCTCAACATTGCTAACAAAATCAACTGGAGATATCAGGTGATCGCCAAGCAGTTTTTTTACCTGTTCAGCATCATAAGGATATAGTCTGCCGGTTGTATTAGATAAAACCGGTATTTCCGAAGGAGAAATTTTAATCTTTTTTAATGTTTTTTTGAAAGGTTTCCGGGCATTTTTAACTAAACTGCTGTGAAAAGCAGCAGCCACTGGGAGCTTTATTGCTTTGAATCCTTTATCTCTACATATTTTTACAGCGTGATTTATTGCTTCAATTGAGCCGGATAGAACGCCTTGATTAGGGCTGTTCTTGTTTGCAAGAATGACATCTGAACCTACTTCTATAACCAGATTCGCAAGTTTTTCAAGACTTGCCTTTACAGCCAGCATGGCGCCGTTTTCTTGATCTTTATTTTGGCCCGCCGCTGCCATTGAATTGCCCCTTGAAATTGAAAGAAGGAAGAATGTGTTTATATCTATCCAGCCTGCTGAACAAAGGGCTGTCAATTCACCGAAGCTATGTCCACATGTTGCGTCAGGTTTTATGCCGAATTCCTTAAGGATATTGTGCATTGCCAGGCTAACGGCGCCAATTGCCGGCTGAGCAATCTCAGTTCTTCTTAAAGCTTTTTCCTGCTCTTTCCTTTCTATTTCTGTTTGAGCTGGCCGGGGATAGATAAAGTCACTTAGCCGTTCAGAATTATTATATTTTTCATTGGCTTTTTCAAGGATGTTAAATGCCTTCGGGAATGTGCAAACTAAATCGCTGCCCATTCCTACATATTGGCTCCCCTGGCCTGGAAAGATAAATGCGATTTTACCGGGTTTTTCAGGGCCCCCATAAAATATATTCTTCAAATTCCTGTTATTCTCTTTAGCATTATTTTGCCAGTTTGATTCAATTGAATTTGATGCTTCGCTGAGAAGTCCAGAAAAATCATCAGACGGATTTCCTAAGGAATTAGATGGTCTTTCAAGAACTAAAAGAAATCTGAATTGATCATCCGGTGAAAATTTTTTTCTGGTTTTTGCTGCTTTAATTGCAAGTTCTTTATATGAGATTCCCCTATCGATAGAGTTTTTTAACTCGCGGAATTGATTTTCGATTTCTTTCTTGGTGGAAGCCGATAAAGATATGATTTCAATTGAACCATCCCAGAAAATTTCATTTTTATTCCGATTGTATTCTTCAAGTACAATGTGAAAATTACTTCCACCAAATCCAAATGCGCTGACGCCGGACCTGCGCGGATGTTCCTTTTTAGAGAACCATGGCCTTGTTTTGGTGCTTATGTAAAAGGGGCTGTCGCTGATTCCTAATTTTGGATCAGGCTCGTCAGCTTTTAATGTGGGTGGTAATACTTTGTTATAAAGAGCAAGCGCGGCTTTGATCAGCCCGGCAGTTCCTGCAGCGGCTTTTGTATGACCGATCATGGATTTTACCGAGCCTAATGCGCATGTGTTTATTTTTTTGGATGACTCGTTAAACAGGCGTTTAAGTGCACTGAACTCAACATTATCTCCGACCTGAGTGCCTGTACCATGTGCTTCTATAAGCTCAACGGAAGCCGGATCGGTATTTGATGACTTATAAGCAATGCGAAGGGCTTCTAACTGTCCTTCTGGTTTGGGAGCATATATGCTTTGTGATTTCCCATCGCTTGATGACCCAATACCTCTTATAACGGCATAAATTCTATTATTGTCTCTTTCGGCATCTTCAAGTCTTTTAAGAACCAGCAGCCCTATTCCTTCCCCTAGAACAGTTCCGTCTGCATGTTTAGAAAAAGGTCTTGAATCTTCGGTTGGCGAAAGAATGAATGTCTTGGAAAAGCACATGTGCATGAAAATGTCGTTTAAAGTATCCAGACCACCGGTGACTACCATGTCCGACCGCCCTGCTGAAAGTTCGAGGAGGGCGAGGTAAATAGCTCCCATCGAGCTCGCACAGGCTGCATCGACAACACAGTTTGTGCCTCCGATGTCAAGACGGTTACATAGTCTTCCTGCAATAACATTTCCTAACAGACCCGGGAAAGAGTTTTCCTGCCATGATACATATGAGTCAGATATTTTTTTAATAACTTCTTCTGTTTTATCGGGTTCAATCCCTGAATTGCGAAGAGCTTTTCGCCAGATTGGATGCCCCAGCCTGGCGCCCAGGGGAATGGCAAGTTCCTGAGTTCCTGTTGCGCCAAGTATTACGCTTGTCCTGCTACGGCTGAAGGTAACATCTTTTCCATAGCCAGCATTTTCAAGCGCCATTTTAGCTGCAAGCAGGCCCAGGATCTGGGAGGTATCAGTTGCTTCAAGAGAAGAAGGAAGGATGCCGAATTCAGTAGGATCAAAAGGAACAGCCGAAAGGAATCCACCTCTCTTACAGTAAACATGGTCTGGTTTTTTGGGATCCTTATCAAAGTAATCATCAGGAGACCAGTGAGTTCCCGGTATATCAGTAATGCCGTCCTCACCCTTAAAAATTAGACGCCAGTATTCATGCAACCCTGATGCTTTTGGAAAAAAACATCCCATACCAATAATAGCGGCATGAATATTCTTTGTTGATTTTTTCTTTTTAGTACCCAATTGTTATACCCTTATCTGTAAACTGTTAACCGTGAACCGCTACTGTTCATCAAGCAGTTCCAATATTTCTGAAAGCCCCATTGGAGATATTTGGCCGACATTATTCGGCAACGTAATTTGCTGGCTGCGAAGCCAATTTGCGCGCGCTGCAACAGCAGCTCCAAAAAGGAGGTTCATTGCAACCGTCACTGTTTCCCTGTTTTCATACTTTTCAAGGAAAGAACCCTTTACCCATTCATTAAAAGCCCCAATGGAAGGACCACACCATATTTGGTAATCGATTTTTCTCGAAGAATCGCCTGTTATTGCCCAGTTTGAACTGCGGCCAAGATATGAACGAAAAACCAGAGCCATCTTGTGTTTTGGATCTTTTTCAGCCCGGATTGTCTGGTTTGAATCATTTTTGGCAAAAAACTTCTTTGTATTCTCCCACTCATCCTTTAAACTGCAATGAAAAAAATCTTTTTCCAGAATTTTTCTTTGAATTTCAGGTATATTTTCCAGAGAGTCATATTTACAGTAAAGCTCGTACAATTTTGCAGCGCGAAACGGAAACATTGTGCCGCGTTTTAATACCTGAACTTTTACACCCATTTCAAACATATCTGCTGCAGGAGCCATGGTTACATCCGCCTGTCCGGCCTCTGAAAGCATTTGACGAACGGCTTCCGATGTGCCGGCTTCAACGCACGATTGATTTATGGAGCCGGTTAAAATATAGGCTGCCCCCATAGAAAAGGCTGCTGCTGCCGAAGCGGGTGTAGCAATTCCACCGCCAAGTCCCACACAAAGAGGTCTTTTATACTTATATTTT
>SDBT01018415.1_pt1 | contig 10978 bp, 21 predicted proteins | sample 2277101 | NCBI WGS metagenome assembly SDBT01 (sample SAMN10404973, study PRJNA504765) | marine sediment metagenome | isolation source: marine sediment core GS10_PC15, 103 cmbsf | place: Arctic Ocean: Southern Knipovich Ridge | collected 2010 | reverse complement strand
CGACGGCGCTCGAACTCTTTAAGAAGAGGAGTGCCTCGTTTGCGCATGTGTTCTCTTGCTGAGTATAGAGCAATTGCTGTAAGAATCAATGCCACTAGAAAAGATACTGCGATGTACCAACCAAAGATGCCCATGTATGTCTCCTTTAGAGAAAGTTTGGGTCGTTGTATCCGTACTCTTCAAGAACGTCTCTTATCTCTTTTCCTTCAAAGGTCTTCTCTTTTTCTTCACCTTTGACTATCCAGCAGGCATCGAGCATGGGTTCTTCAAAGTCTATGTAGACAAAGTAGAAATTACCCTTATACTCGAGTGCCCAGCTTTCTAGCAGATCTAAAAAATCAAATACATGAGATTCTAAATCCAGTGTTCTATCCTCTCGGACGTATATTCTACGAATCTCAAGGTTGTTCTTTTTCAGCCAACCACTGATTCGTAGAATGTACTCCTCATCTTCTTGATCTTTCTTGAGTTCAGCTCTAAATTTGCCATCGCTATTGACTTGGAAGACAAAACGTGGATCTTTAAAATTCTCAACACAATGCTGAAAACGATCAAACGGCATTACCAGTTCGATGCTATGCTCTAATACGATCCCTAATTGTTTCCCAGTCATATCGTTCCCATCTAAAACAGAATTCAAGAAACAGAAACCACGGTTTTTGTATCCAAGTGCCTCTTTGTCTTCTTGATTGTAGATATTTAATAAATTTATTAAGATGTTCGACTTCTCGATCGCACCTTTGCTTATCTATCTTTTTTCTCCTCACCATATCTCCTTCCACCTGATCTTTTACGAGGTGTAAGACCGAAGTGCCTAAGATCTAGCAGGCGTCCGTCCCAATTTTCATTGAGATACTTCCTGGCCTTATTCTCTGGTAAGATGTGATAGGGATTGAAGAGCTTGAATTCCCTGACTAGCTTCATCGCATCATCATAAGTAATTCCATTTTCACCCATTACTTTAGCTTGTACCGCATTACAAATACTCATAATCGCTCCTAATAATAAAAGAGGGGCCCCAAGCGGGCCCCATTCTTTAGCATCAACGGTCAATACGTGCTTCTCCAGCATCAATTGGTGCTGGATTATCAGCGCCCTCTGCTACCATTCTCTCATCGTCGAGAACAGCAGCTAGTTCCTGCTTCTCTTCTTCGGTTAGACTTTCCATATTACCGTTGAAGGACTCGAACATCCTATCAAGAAGTGCTCCTTGATATGATTCCTGTCGCTGCACCTGACGACGCACATGTTCTTCACGAACAACTTCTTCTCTCAGCTCACCTGGAGCAAGCCCTGCTAGAGCACGTCCATAAGCAATCATACGACCTACTCTCCTGTTGAACTGATCCTCAGGTGAACAGAATGCATAACCACGAGTAAGCTCGTTTCGATCATCATCTTCGATAATACAGATAGTAACTGCCCGAGCAAAAGGAAGAGCCCCAAGCCTTCCCAACTTTTTGTCATGTCGTCCATACCTCTCAATCTGGAAATGCTTTCCAGAGTGATCAGTGCGTGTCAAGGCATCCTCGATAGCCTCACCAAGAGATTCCTCAAATCTATCGAGCTCATCTCGTTGTGGAAGATTTACACAAAGATCCGCATCATTGTATCCATCAAAGGGATTGCGACGATGGAAATATCGTACTCTCATCTAATTACTCCTTACTTTGGTGCTTGGTACAAGCCTCTGCCGACTTACAGTCTTTACACTCTTTTTCCTTATCATAGAAACATCCCCCGAATCTACTCGATTGACACCATGGTTGAAGACATGGGACCTTAGTATTCGGACAAGTATTTATACCTTCCCCTAACATCATTGCGTGTTGCCTTTCTGAGATCCATCGCAATTCAATGCGACAGCGGTGTCGTTTGAACAGCCTTTTTGAAAGGGGGTGAAATTCAATTCTTTTCGCTGAAGTGAAGTATACATAGAACTTGCGAGTTTTCCCTATGCCTGAAAACTCCACTTTGACTGGTTTTATTTTAAGGCCTAGCTCAATAGTATGAGCTCGAACAACAGCCATTTCTGTAGTTAGATCAACTGATTTCTCGTTCATCTTCTATCTCTCAACCAGTGTTACTGTGCAAAATTGCCCTTCATACATAGTATATTTGTAATATTGAGATAACTTAGTTTCTTCTTAGTTTTTCACTAATTAGGGCTTGAATTTGTAGTCATCGAAAACTGAACCAAATACAGGACTAGTTTCAATTTGAGACTCTTTCTTTTGTACTTCGACCTCATTAAAGTTATATTCAACAGTAACCTTATCAAAATCATCAATAGTTAGCACACCTTCGAAGTCTTCTGCTTTATCTTCTTCTTCTTTTTGCATAAGACCATTCTCAAGTAAGTGAAAGACCATTCGACCCAGGTCTTCACTTCTTTTTAGATTGAGTTCTTCCCATACCATTTTTCCTAGGCGAGGGCCATAAGTATCAACAGAGTGCATAAAAATAGCTTGAGTCAACTCTCGGCCTGAAAGATGACATCCTCGATCACCTACTGGAGCTCCATGCTCTCTTGCCCAATCTAATCCTTGATAGATCAGAAGGTAAGCTTGAAGAGGATACTCTTTATACTTTTCAGCTAACTCATACAGCTCATCCATTATTCAACTCTCCATTTGTAGATCCTGTTGTACCTATCAGCCCAGAATATAAAGAAGGTTACTCGTGGAGCATCAACTCCTTTGGCTGGACGGTTAACGCGATACGTTAAAACCTTACCTAAATAATGATCTGAACGGACCACATTAGGAGGGCCCATAATACTTATTAGTTGTTCTATTGTCTTACCTTCCCAGTCTACAACGAACTTAGAGCGCTGATATATGGTACAGCCGCTGAACAGCGTTGCTAAGAAGAGAAGAACTACAATCTTACCACTCATCGAGTAGGTCTCGTAGTGATCGATTTTTACTAACGAAGCCAACCTGTTCATTCTCAGAGAACTCCTTCTTGACAAGTTCACGAGTTTTCGCCATCCTTTTTACGGCACGAGCATAGGTTACCTGATATAGTCGAGAAAACAGAGATGTCTCCTTAATTGCAGCAACACTAAGTCCTTTGGAGTCCTTTATCTCTTCTTCAGTAGGGTCACGACTAAGATACATTTCGAGGAGTGCTTTACAAGTTTCAGGATCTGGATCAGCCATTCGGATAAGACTATCAAAACGACTAGGTCTATCAACAATGTTGCCAGGAATGGCCTCAGGATAATTAGTAGTCGCAATAAGAAGAGCATGATCCAGAGAAAGCTCTCCGTCGAGGAAATCAAGAATGCGATCGATCTGACTACTATTGTTCTTAATGACAGCAGCCAACTCCTCAAAAACTATGATCTTGAGACGCTTAGACATGTCGTCATCTCTAAAGGCTTTTAGCATGGTAGTCGTAGGAAGATCAGAAAGAAAAATTACAACAGAATCGCTGGGTACATGTTCCTTAATGATTCTACGAATAGTAGTAGTCTTACCCTGTCCAGGAGGTCCATAGAGAAGAATCCCTCTACGATACTGGATACCAATATCGCGATAGAGCTTCTCGTTCTTAAGAAAGAGGCTTACATCCTTGATAATATCATCATAGGTACCATGCATATCAACAAGATTATCATCTCGAAGGGAGGTAGGAATAAGTCGCTCTGGAAGCTCACGACCACCTACAGCATAGTGATATTGACCAGGAGGAAGGTTAATAGGCTTTTCCATAGTATCGTTTACATCGTAGTCGATAGAGCATAGTCCATTAGTGCCACTACAAATATCTGCCTCGGGATTTTCATCCATATGCACTATAAAGTCTTCACCAGTAGGAGTATGAGTACCATCTCCAATGATGCGATATCGCGTTTTACTACGAGGATGAGGAGTATAATACTCGTAGTCATTAATGTTTCTGTAGTACCAGGACATCAATCCTCCTTTACCTCATACGCTTCAATTGTTATTGCCACTTGCTCATGGAGCAAATTCCCAAGCACGTCTTTAAGGTTAGAACTAAAGTCTGTCTCCTTATTTATGATTTTCATCTCGAGGGAGTCATCGAAAAAATCATGCGTGCGACCGTAAATTATTATCTTTTTGAGCTTCAAAGCTATCGATTATCCTTACTAATTTAGACTAAACAGCGTTGTTTAGCATAGTTAAAACCTTTTAAAGGAGTAAAAACAAGTAAAATGGACGAAGACGGAAGTATTTCCGACAAACCTAACCCGAAACCTACCAAACTCCCGTAAGGGACTCCTCTTGTGTCCTTGGGAGAAGGAGGACATATGGATTTTTCAACTATTCTCACTCCAGTACTCACCATTCTTGGAATGGTAGTCTGGGATATTCTTCGTACTTTTTGGTTCGCAAGATATACTGCCAAGCTAACAGCAAAGCAGATGCACCAGAATACAGAACTTCACTGTAAGCAAGTCAATAAGATTGCTGATTATCACTATGAAGTTCGAATTCTCACAACCAAAACGCACGGTAATCACTATATCAATTAGAGTCTAGATCAGTCTCAGATTGCTCTGAGTCAAATCTTTCAGTTACCTGGGCCATGAATGATTCCATTCTTTCACGGACCTCAGGCTCAGATATTGTCCCCACCTCATGGATATCTATGGTGCAGCCCATCGCATTTAAGATGGAAACCGTAGTACCACCATACCAAACAATCACACCTGTATAATCTGGATAAGGTATTACTATCCTTGCTTTTTCTAAGGCATTAGCTAAGCCAGGACATTCTGGATCATTATCACTAATGTTCATTCGAATGTAAGTGGAGTAAAATCTCCATCGTAATCAAACATAATTATCCTCTCATTTTACATAGATTTCTCTGGGTTTTCCTTTCCAAATACTTCGCTCAATAGCGATCTAGTAGTTTGGAACCTATCTTCTGTACCCTCTAATAAAAAGTCGATGTAATCGCCGGTTAATCCGTCAGCTGTTGCTGCCTTCTCGACATCCACTAATTCTGGGTTCTCCTTAGAGTTGCCCCGAGGAAGTGAGAAGTAGTTACCTCTGAACACCATAATTTGCTTTGTATTAGTCTCATATCGCAATGTATATGTGGGAGATTCCCCTTTAGAAAGTTTAAGCCAGGCAGGATACTTCTGCCTGGCTTTTATTTGTTTATACAGCCATCTACTTTTCGCCATCTGGCCCCATTAATCCTTCCTCTCTCATGATGCGCCGGACATTCTTCCAAAGGGCCTCTGCCTCATCTGCACCATGCATCCTAGCAAACAGAATAGTTTGGATTGGACCTGCTGTGGTGAATTCAGCAGCACATGCTTTAAAGTCTTTGGGGTCAAGAACATCTTCCCACCACTTATCAACCTCTTGTTCAAGCCGGTCTTTAACCATTGAGATGTAGCCTAAAACATCATCTAGCTTACTCCCTATATTTGAAGGAGCATTTTTGACCATCTGATCAAGAGTATATTGTTCATATTGAAGTAGATCAATGACATTCTTAAACGAGACAGAATCAGCAATACGATGCCACCTCATATACCAGCGTGATTTTATCTTTTGACGCTGCGTGCCAATTTGTAGAACATACCCTTCTTCACCATTAGGAATAACAGTATCCCAAGGCTTCTCAGGATCTATGGGATATTCTTCTACTATAGGAAGTCCCGCACTATTAGCCAGCATTTCCAGCCGACCTCTAGGAACCTCTACTTCGTCCCATTTTGTTTCGAAGGCAGCTAACATAGTAATATCATCTTGAGAGCCATAGTTAATGACTTTATCATAACGATCACACGGTGCTATCATTTCAAACACATATGTAAGATCGGTAGGCAAAGCATTAAAATCATACTTCGACAGGTAAGTCTCAGCAGCATACACTGCTTGTGGCGACTTTAAAGATCCAAGAGTAGAAGTATGCCATGCTTCCTCATGATACCAAACAGCTAAGCAGCTACCGTCTAGCTTCTTAGTAGCAAAAGCCTTTTCTTTCTTCAGCCTTCGCTCTAGAACCTTTATCTTTGTGTTTGATCTTTCACCTATATTGAAGAACTTAGTGAAGGGACGACAGACAATTGCTCCAGTACGAGTATCAAATATGATACCACGTGCCTTTGTGTTTGTCTTATTCCACTTTGCTCCACCTTTACCCCATACTAGTTTTGGAGTATACTTAAAAAGAGATAGCTCGCCGAACACGTTTTCACTGACATGATCCTTCGCTACTTCTTTCCTTATCTCGTGCAGTCTCTGAAACGACATTCTTCTTATCTCCCTTCAACAGTATCATATCTGCCCCACTGCTCTTTCCAGAAGGGGCCTTCATAATCTTGAGAGTAAGCTTCTCCTGAAGCTTACTGAGGAAGTTCTGTAATACCTCTACTGCAACTTCAGGGTGAGCTCTTTCTCTACCCTTCTTGAGAAGAACACCAACACTTACTTCATGACCTTTCTCAAGGAATTTTTCTGTCTGATTCATCTTTGTCAAAAGGTCGTTATTTTCGATCCTAATGCTCAAACGAACCTCTTTGCGATCTTTTTGCTTTTGAGACTTCTGCTTCTTTGACTTCTGATACTTGAGCTTCCCAGCATCTAGCAATTTGCCTACTGGCGGATCTGCGTTTGGACTGACCAATACAAGGTCAAGCTCTCGCTCATTAGCTATCCTTAAAGCCTCGGTAATATCTAGAATTCCTAGCTGTTCTCCATTCTCATCAATAAGACGAACTGATCCAGAACGTGTGTTAGTATTATTAATGATGATCATGAACGCTCGACCTCTTCCTTAGTTTCAAGCTCCCTGATTGCATCGCGACATTGAGCAGCTCGCTCGTAATCTTCTTCTTTAGCTGCCTTATCCATTTGTTCTGTGAGCATTCCAATCTTTTCCTTTGTTGTAATAGTGTTGCTTGGAATCTTTCCTTTGTGTTCAGATTCGCCTCTCTGTACATTTTTGATGAGAGGTAAAATTTCTTCTTTGAAACTAGAGTAGCATTCAGGACACCCGAACTTGCCAGCCTGTGCCATTTCTTTGAGGGTCGATCCACAGCTAGGACAGCCCATTTCATCAGAGGTCTCTAGACTTTCGGGATCGAGATGCCCCTGTAGATTCGTTAGAATCAGCTTTTTCAGATCGTCTACTGTCGGTTCGGGTTGAGGACTGGTCATCACGTTTTCGATTATTGATCCCTTGTCTCCCTTTGCGCATTCTTTGCAGAGCTTTAATTCCTTCATTTTCCCGCCGGACACCTCTCTGATAAATACTGTCGCCTTGTTTGTCTGACACTTCTGGCACTTTATTATCGTCAATTTTATACTCCTTGTTGGATCCTAATTCTCCGGCTTTCCAGAGTTCTACCATCCTCACTCTTTCTTCTAATCTCTTATAATCCTGTCTCTTTTCATAAGCATCCACATATGAAAGTACTGCTACAGTAAGAGCGACTATTATAGCTGTCCCACCTATGAATAGATTGAGCCATCTAGTTCTAAGAGTCTTCTCTTGAAGAAGGATCTCATGATGAACTACTCTTCGCTTAATCTCTCGGCGAATTTCATAGGCCAAGCTCTCAAGCTGAGTGACCATCCGATCCTTATTTAGCTCATCAAAAGCAGGAAGATGTCCTTTAAAAGTGGAATTATAGAACTTGTCAATCTCTTCAAACAAAGACTCTAAATAAGGAACATGTCTATCTTTGAGAAGATACCACGAGACTCCATCATCACTCAATTGAGCATGATGTCTTACGATCGAGAGTAGGCCTCTAACCTTTCCCTCCATCTCTTCGAGAACCTCAGTAGTATATTGCTCCATATTACACTTTACCCTCTACTAGAAGTCTCATACGGTGCTCCTCTAGGGCTTCCTGCATCTTTTTGCCTACTACCTCATAGCAGTCAATATGGTGATGATAACCTGAGCTATCATGCTTAAAACAAACATAAAGCTCTTCTTGTTCGAAATCAGCTTGACACACATCACAAAATCGACCTTGTTGGCCATCATGTTTTTTAATCCTTATGTCCCCGAATACTATGATAACATCATGTAAAAGGGGATATTTGGCTTCCTCATTCATATTACATACCTTTTTCAATTAGCGATTTCAATTCCTGCTGCTCTATTAACTCATCATGCTCTTCAGCTGCCTCTCGGACTCTTAATGTAAGCTGTTCTAGACAAGCAATATGAACAAAAGTCTCCGGACCAAATGGCTCTCTAGTCTCTCTGTTCCGCTGTGGAATTGTTATACAATACTCGCCTTTGTCCGGGTCTAACCCACACAAGTCGCAGAATGCACCTTCAATAGCTGGTTTAAGAACAGCATGTCCAAGTACATGTATCCTTCCAAAAAGAAGAGGATGTTTAGATTTGATATTGGTTGGTAGATGTTCTGACATTACAACTCCTCAATCAATACTTCAACTGAATCGTAGACCTCTAACTTCTTCTGAGCTCTCTCTAGGTTTGTTTGAACCTTCTTATGCTGCTTAGCAAAAGCTTCAGCGATGATCTCTCTTACAGTTTTCCCACTTTGAATTACAAGTCCGAGATCCTGTGTATCAGTGGTGAACTCAACCATGTTTTTCCCCTGGACTGACCACTCAGCAGGCTTAATAGCTAGATACGATATACAGGTTTTGAGTCTTCCATCTACTCTTCCTGATCGATCTCTTACAAATAATCCACTATCCAGTCTCCCAGTAGTGCCGGTACGATGCCACCAGCCAATCTTAAAGTAGCAAGCATGGTCCACATTGCTATTTTTATTTTGCTTCTCAAAGACATCATAAACAAAAACTGCATCGTAGCTATGAGTGGTTCCCCATGTTGTGTGAGTCATAGAACTTTTTCTTAAAAAGAAAGCTCCTGGCTCTACGGTGAACATCTCATCACCAACTTTTAGCTCAATACTTCTTATACTTGTTCCCATAAAAATACCTTACAATGTTTGCATTACTGCTTGCATCTCCTTATAGATCTTCAAACAAGACTAGGGCAGCCTTATAGCTCTTAAGTCTTCTCTTGATAGTTTCCTGTTCTTTTTGAGCACAACTAATCTTTTTGCCGAGCTCGTCCTGAAGAATTTCTCCTATCGTTACACCTTTTTGAACTAAGAGACTTAGATCCTGTAGATTATCGACAGAGAACTCGTGCGAAGCAATATCCTCGTCCTCGAAGTCCGCAGTGTGGTCGGTGCTGCCCCCTAATTCCTCTAGCTCTTGTCTGAGAAACCCATCTACTCTGCCTGTCATATCTTGTGTATTGAGCCATAATTTGTGTGGCTCCAGCCAAGAACAGATATTCCAAGATACCTTGATGCACCTACAATGAATGCTAGATCCCGCCTTCAATTGCTTCTCGAATATCTCATAGACATATAGTATGTCATAGGACTGAATAATGTCTCCTGCGGAATCGGGTTTAGTGATAGTCTTGCCCAAAAACAATGTTCCTGGCTTAATCTCAAAAGTCTTACCGTTGCGCATGTCTACGAATGCTTCATCGCATGTTTTTGGAGAGGCTACCTTCTGGGCTTTACTCTTCTTCAGCTTCTTCTTAATCATGATATATCTTTCTTATTACAACTCCTTCAATAAGGCTTTGACAGAGTCATATCTTTTGAGTCTCTTTGCAATGAGTGCACGCTCTTTCTTGAGGTCAGTGCATCTTTTATCAAAAGTATCAGTAATAATCTGCCTTACAGTTTTCCCACTTTGAACTACAAGCTTAAGATCCTGTGGGTTATTGATAGAGAACTCATGTTTAGTACTCCTCTTATCATCCTCATCATAAAGCCAATGATGCATTATATCCTCTATAGAGTGGTAGAGCATACCGTCTACTAATCCTTCCCTATCAGAGATACTAGACTGCACATTCTCTCGATCACTATGATAAAGATACCAGCATATCTCGAAGTACCTACAGTGAATACTGGTTGAACTCTTTAGTCGTTTTTCAAAAACCTCATACACATAGACTGCCTGGTAGATATGGTTTAGTCCTCCGTCACAATCCCAAGTACTCCTACCAAGAAAAAAGGCCCCTGGCTTGATCTCAACTACTTCGGGAATCCCGACACAATCACTTAGCTCAAGAGGAACTGCTTCATCAATTGCTTTGTCCATGATATATCTTTCTTAAGTTGGTGGAGGCGGGGGGCATCGAAGCCCCCGTCCTGACATAAAAAGGGTGTACTGCTTCTACAGGATTAGTTCTTCATTTGGTTCTCATCTCTCCGACTCCGAAGAACAGGATTCTTTGAGACCAGTCTCATAAACTTTCACCTATCAATTAGAGACATCTATCAAGGCTATCCTCTGTAGTGGCGTCTCTCCTTCATCCAGAGGAGCAACTCCGGGAGACGGCTACCATCTATTAGGCAGCGATTGCGAAAGTGTTGCCACTTAAGTTTTGATCGAATTTTAACGAAGCCACTCGATCAACTTCGTCCTGCCACATGTACTCTTCTTACCCAGTCGAATCCTGTCGCCCCCTTATTTCACTTGACCTTTTTGTAAACTGACACATCGACGTTGCTTGGATCCTCAACATCATATTCTCCAAAATGCTCAAGACCTTGAAGTGTAACGATCATGGCACCTTCAGGGCGAGTATCTATAGCTGTGACCCATTCACCCTTAAAAGTAAGAATATAGTCTTCTTTCGCATTCCAAACACAGGTGTCATCTTCCTCATAGTCTTCATCTCGATCACAATAATCCCGTAACAAACTCTTTAGTTTCATACAATTAGATCCTTATCTTCTTTACAGTGCCAACAGAATTTCTGTGGTCGTGTTCGCCACCAGGCTTCTGGCAGAGTATCTGCTATTAAGCCACATGTCTCACAATAGTAATACATAGGAGAGCCAGCATGTAGAGTAGAGTTATCAATTTGACCCTTGAGTCTAGCTCTCATTTTACGATGATGGAGTGCTCTTTGAGCATCATTCTTATCTTTTGATAGCATCTATTCTTCTGTGTGA
>SDBT01018414.1_pt1 | contig 10979 bp, 6 predicted proteins | sample 2277101 | NCBI WGS metagenome assembly SDBT01 (sample SAMN10404973, study PRJNA504765) | marine sediment metagenome | isolation source: marine sediment core GS10_PC15, 103 cmbsf | place: Arctic Ocean: Southern Knipovich Ridge | collected 2010 | reverse complement strand
CGTCGGCAGGCCGCAATGCTCGTCGACAAAGTCCTGGGCGTCGAGCTTGGCCGCCAGAGTCGCATTGCCCACCAACTGGCTAGTGGCGACGCCCAGTTTGGCCGCCATCTTCTCGACCACGTAGTAGCTTTCTGGATGGACGGCCGAGTTATCCAGAGGCTGGAGCCCGTCGCGAATCCTCAGGAACCCGGCTGCCTGCTCGAACACCTTGCGGCCCAGCTTGGGGACGTCCAACAGTCGCTTCCGGGAGTCAAACCGCCCGCCCGCATCTCGATACTCGACAATCCGCTCGGCCAGCTTGGGGCCTATCCCGGCCACGTGCGTCAACAGCGAACTGCTGGCCATGTTGACGTCTACGCCCACCGAGTTGACACATGACTGTACTTCGCGCTGCAGGCTGCGACGCAGCAGTGTTTGGTTCACGTCATGCTGGTACTGGCCGACTCCGATTGACTTGGGATCGCTCTTGACCAGTTCGGCTAGTGGGTCCTGGAGTCGGTGCGCGATACTGATGGCGCCTCGAACCGTGACATCCAGGTCGGGATACTCGCGGACAGCCAGTTCGCTGGCTGAATAGATCGACGCGCCCGACTCGCTGACCATCACCTTGGTGAGCGGCTGACCGCCGTCGTTCTTCGAGCTGAATCCCTTCAGCAGGCCGCTGACGAAGGCGTCTGTCTCACGCGACGCCGTGCCGTTGCCGATTGCGATCAACTGGACGTTGTGGCGACCAATCAAGTCTCGCAACGTCGCCGTGGCGCCGGCGACATCGTTGCGGGGTGGCGTGGGGAAGATGGTGCCGCTTTCGAGGAACCTGCCCGTGCCGTCGACCACGGCGACCTTGCATCCGGTACGAAAGCCCGGGTCGATCCCCATGGTAACTTTCGGGCCAGCCGGAGCCGCCAGCAGCAATTCGCGGAGGTTTTGGGCGAACACTTGGATCGCTTCGTCATCCGCTCGCTCCTTGAGCCCCTGGAGCGTGGCCGACTCGGTGGCGGGCAACAGCAGACGCTGATAACAGTCGTCTACCGTCTCCAGTAGCTCCCGATGAAACTCGAAGTGGTGGTTGGTTGCCATGCGCGGCTTGAGCTTGCGAAGCACGTAGTCGTCGTCCAGTTCGACACCTACTCGCAGCAGCCCCTCCGCCTCGCCTCGCTTCATTGCCAACAGGCGATGCGAGGGAACTCGCTTCACCGGCTCCTGGTGGTCGAAGTACATCTCGAACTTGGCGGCGTCCTCTTTCTTGCCTCGCTTGACTTGTGAGCGGACGCGGCCGAATCCGCTCGCCTGTTCGCTCAGCCAGCGGCGTGTAGCCATGTCCTCCGACCACTGCTCGGCCACGATGTCGCAGGCGCCCTGGAGGGCGGCCTGCTCGTGGGGTACGTGGTTCTCGGGATTGACGAACGGCCGCAATACGTCGGACCGGGACTGGCCCAGCGGCTGCTGCTGCAACAGCAAGTCCGCCAGCGGCTGCAAGCCGCGCTCGCGAGCCATCGCGGCCCGCGTGCGCCGCTTGGGCTTGAACGGCAGATACAAGTCCTCTAGAACTTGCTTGTCTTGGCACTGTTCGATCTGCTGTCGCAACTCAGGCGTCAGCAACCCTTGCTGGTCGATCGTCCGCAGGATCGTGGCTTTGCGTCGAGCCAGCTCGTGTGCCTTGGCCAGCGCATCCTCGATCATCCGCAGCGCCGTTTCGTCCAGCCCAGCGGTGGCCTCCTTGCGATAGCGCGCGATAAAGGGCAGCGTGTTACCGTCCTCCAGCAACTCGATTGCGGTCCGCACCTGGCGCTCGGCCACTGCGGTGGCGACGGTGATCGATCGTATCGCTTGCTCCAGATCGAAACATTGGAACGTCAGGCTTCCCATGACCGCGAGTCCTTTGATAAATGTCGAATCCGATTTCATTGCCGCCCGCCAAGGTGTCAGACCGTCCCCTTAGCTTCACTCACCAACACAAGAAGGCTCTGATCTATCTCGGTCGCGACGCCGAAAGCATCACGATCTTCGCTGCGCGGCCGTTTCTTGCGCAATCATCTCGGGGGTTTCCAATGTGATCGGACCCAAGGCACCTGCCCGTAGGTCGTTGATAAGGACCCGCGAAGCACGGTCGTAGTCAACTACGCCGCCCTTCGCCAAACAACCTCGTCTGTTTCCAATGGCATCCAACAGTGAGATCTGATCGGCCGGCATCGCGTCCAACGAGTAACGCGTGGCGAGCGCCTCGGGATAATTCTCCAGGAGATAGCCAGCCACAAAATGAGCGACGTCGGCATACTCCATTGCGGTATCTCTGATGGCACCCGTTGCAGCGAGTCGGTAGCCGCTGTTTTCATTTTCCACGTTTGGCCAAAGGACGCCAGGCGTATCGAGCAGCACGATACCTTTGCCGATGCGGATCTGCTGCTGGCTCTTGGTGATGGCGGGTTCGTTTCCCGTCTTGGCGATGCTCCGGCCTGCCAGAATGTTGATTAGGGTTGATTTGCCGACATTGGGAATTCCCACGACCATCGTCCTGATGGGTCTTCCCAGGCCACGACGATGCGGCGCCATTTTGCGGCATACGTCGGCCAGCCTCGCAATTTGTCCCGGTTGCGTCGTGGCAACCGCTCTCACTTTGGCGCCATTCTGTTGCTCCAAATGCGCTTGCCAATCCGAGGTCCGCGCCGGGTCGGCTAGATCGCTCTTGCTGAGCACCTTGAGGCAGGGCTTCTCGCCGCGAAGAGCCGCCAGCATCGGGTTTTCGCTGCTGAACGGAATTCGAGCATCAAGCAACTCGATGAACAGATCGACCTTTGGCAGCGCTTCCTTGATCTGCAACTGGGCCTTATGCATGTGCCCGGGAAACCACTGGATTTGCATGCCGCGTTACTTTCGTTGCTGAATCCGGCGAGTTATTGTTGAAAGATGACCGATCCGACCCGATGGGCACGTCTGCAAGTCATGAAGTGGTGCAGGCGGTTCCAACTGAGTTCGGTCGTCAAGTTCAGATGAATATCTGGACCCGCTCGGACAATCGGTGACGACGTCGCCGGTGATCTCACCGATGGCCGCGTTAGGCCAGCGTGACGTTCTCGGCACATGGGCCTTTAGGTCCACGTCCTTCGGTGAATGACACTCGTTGCCCTTCTTGGAGCTCGTCGTAGTTCACCCCTTCGAGACTTGATGAGTGAAAAAACAGGTCCTTTTCGCGCCCGACGTCAATGAATCCAAAGCCCTTGTCGGTGAGTCGCTTGATGGTGCCTTCTGCCATTTTGTCCGATTCCTCAAAAGTGTCCTTCAGCGCTGCCCGAAAACACAGTGTTCCGGCTGCTCCGCTGCAAGAATGCCATTCTATCGAATCAACTGGCAGAAGGCGATAGTGCGGACAAGAGAGCGAGTCCGAGCATTCGTTGGGTTCTCAACGCATCCGGAGAACTTCAGGCTGACCGTTCTTGGAACGTGGCCGACTGCCCGCTATTTTCCACCCGAGTGAGGGGGGGGCTTGTGGGGGGGCCGCAGAGTGGCCCCACCGGAATCGCGTTCGATCCGATGGTTGGTTCATTTCTCTGGCGACTTGGCAGGACCATCTTGCCGAATCGCGTAACCCTTTTCAATGTGACCGAGCCAGACATACGTCGCCTTTGGGTCTTCCGGTGGGCCTTCCTTATAGTGGATAAACCACTCGTTCGGTTGGCTGCCGCCGAAGGCTGCCGGACCTGCGCTCAATAGCAGACGCTTCACCAGATCGGCCCACTGATTGGGCATTTCGCCGTGTACTTGCCATTTCCCCTTCTCCGGGGAGGCGAACTTGTAGTGATAAGGCACAATGACGTTGCCGCGTTTCCAGTCAGTCACGCCCTGACGGATGCGGATATAGGGAGCGTCGTTCTGGTCGATCACGATTCGCTTCGGCGCAGTAAACTCCTCGCCGCTGTCAACAAACATGGCGTGCTTATCACAGAAGCTTTTGTTTACCGGCAGATCGGACATCGGCGTCCCGTCGGCGGCAATCCATTGTCCCTCGGCTGTGCGTTTGGCGTAGTACATATTGTAGCGGTAGACGGCTTCGTGCATTCCCTGGTATTTTCGCTTGTTGCCGCGCGGGTTGTCATCCTTATACACCCAGAAACAGTGGACGGTCCTATAATCAGCTCCGGGAACAAATGCGTTGTATGAGCATGCCTTCTTATCCGGGAAATCACGCCGCATCTCAATGACGGGCTGCTGCTCGGTCCAGGACTGTCCGTCGTCTTTGCTGACGCGCATCGACCACGGAGCCAGATGTCCACCGGCACGATAGAAAAGGTAGATGCCGCCATCTGCCATGCGCATCGATTGCGGATACGTAGCGCGCGGAGTGGGGCTGGGCATCCCTTCCCACCGACCGATGTCGTAGGGAGCCGCTGAGCGGACATGCTTCATTGCCCCTCCGTGGCAACCGAAGAAGACGTGCAAATGTCCTTTTGCGTCGATCGTGATGGACGGGTTCCCATGAGTATCGCCGCCCAGTCCGGTGTTCGAGGCCCTCACCGGCCCGTTCCAGGTCTTCTTCTCGATGTCATACGCGTCAATGATCGGACGCCCCTGACCATCCTGGTGGGCAGTGAAAACGATGTCGTTCTCCAAAACGGCGTGGGGAGCAATGTAGTTGTTGTAGAAGGTCTTGTAAGGCCTGCCATCCCTCTGGACGGAGGCAAATGCGGCCTTGATGCTCGGCCCAGCCGCCTCATCCTCTGCTCCGTGGCACGAAAAGGCAACAAGGAAAGATGCAGACAGAGATACCATGGTGGACAGGGATTCTTGCAGACACTTCGTCATAAATGTACCTTCCTCTCCACGAATGTGCTTAGAGCCAACTTGTATTCATACGACTTGATTTGCACGACTCTTCGACGAATTGTACCATCCAGACAGCACTTACAACATCTGGAGGGGCAACTTCGTGCCGAGACTACCAGCCGACATCCGCATCAGTCTGAAGAAGCGTGGTGGGCCGACGCACCGCATCGAACTCGTCCGGCAGCCGGCGGGACGGAGGTACTGGGTCCGCCGGGACGGCAAGTACTCGACCAAGGTGCCAGAAGCAACGGCGGCCCAGGTCGCCGAACGCATCCGGCGTTGGCTGGCTGCGAACACCTAGGTCCAATACCCGTCCGAGCAAACGTTGGGTTCTCGACGCATCCGAGGAACCTCAGCAGAACCGTTTTCTGCGACGACGTCAATTGCCCGCCGTTTTCCACGCGATCGAGGGAGAGCCGATGGCAACCGCCTCGGGTCTCAAACGGTCCGCTGATGGGGGGTAGGGTCGCTTCTTTATCGGTCGTTTTCTGATTCTATGAAAGAGCGGTCCTCCCAGTGGTATACACGATGTAGCAGACGTTCCACTCATCAAACCACTGACAGAAGGACCGGCGCTGCACGGCGGTCGTCTTCAATCCGTCTCGAAATGACATGACGGGGAATCCCGGGTGAAGGTAGGTACACAACTGGAGCATGAAGTGAAGATTACCGCTGATGGCGGTTGAGCTAGAGTGAATGGGCCCAGCGACCGTTTGCATGGCTCAAGACGTTGCACCACGCTGTCCGGTCGGCTAACATGATGGTTGCAGTGCTTGAGTCTGAGATGCGTCCGCATCACGCCGTGAAGGAGGTTTTGCCATGTGTCACATGCTCACCCGTATTCTGTCTTCCGTGGTTGTCGTCTTTTTCGTCGCGATGCACTCGACCCATGCGGCCGAGGATCCCGTCCTGCGGGTGGCCGTGTTCCGTTGCGACGTGACGCCGCCGCTGGGCCAGCCGATCTATTCGAGCTACAAACCGTTGGCCACGGTGGAGCATCCCTTGTTGGCCAAAGGCATCGTTTTGGACGACGGCATGCGTCGCTATGTGATATGCGCGGTCGATTGGTGCGAGTTGTGCAATTCGACGCACTTGATGTTTCGCCGGAAGATTGCCGCGGCCGCGCAGACCGACGTTGCGAGTGTGGCCGTGCAGACGGTCCATCAGCACACGGCCCCGATGGCCGACGAGGGCGCGTGCCGGTTGCTGGAACAACTCGACGATCCACCGCCGCATCCGGACCCTAAGGTTTTCGGCGAGGCAGCCAACCGGGTGGCCGCTGAGGTGAAGAAATCGCTCGGCCGGCTCGTTCCGTTCGACCGCGTCGGAACGGGGCAGTTCAAGGTCGATCGGGTTGCCGCTTCCCGTCGGGTCCCCGACGGCAAAGGGGGCATTCGTGTCCGCTATAGTTCATGCCGTGACCCCGCGCTGCGTGCCGAGCCCGAGGGAAAGATCGACCCGATGCTGAAGACGATCACGCTGGCCAAGGGCGATAAGCCGCTGGTGCGCTTGCACTACTACGCGACCCATCCCCAGAGCTTCTACGGTGATCCCCGTGCCAGCTACGACTTTCCGGGCATCGCCCGCGAAAGACTGGAGAAGAAAGAGGGGGTGTTCCAGATCTATTTCACCGGTTGCTCGGGTGATGTGACGGCCGGGAAATACAACGACGGTTCGCCTCGAGCTCGCACGGAGCTTGCTGACCGGTTGTTTGCGGCCATGGAGGCCTCGGCCGCCGCTACGCGATGGATGCCGGCTGATCGATTGCAGTGGCGTCGCGTCGATCTGATACTGCCAATGCGAACCGACGCCGGCTACACGGTCGACGAATGTCGTGCAAGAATGGCCGATCCGACACTGAGCCCGACCACGCGGATCTACTCTGCCGCCATGCGGCTGGCCTACGCCGAGCGAAGCGAGCGGCCGATCGCACTCAGCGCGCTGCAGATCGGTAACGTCCACGTCCTGCATCTGCCCGGCGAAGCGATGGTCGAGTTCCAACTGTTCGCCCAACACCAAAGGCCGCAGGATTTTGTGGCCGTGGCCGCCTACGGGGACTGCGGTATGGGCTATATCTGTACGGAACGGGCGTTCGGCGAGGGTGGTTATGAACCTGGCGCCTCGCTGGTCGTTCCCAACAGCGAAACCTTGTTGAAATCCGCCATTCGCGAGCTACTTCAAGTCGACACACCACCCTACGAGGTCCGCCAAGGCGGCTACGTCGAGAAGGTCGATCCGAACGTCAGCTACAAGGCCCGCCTGACGCGAATCCCGCCGAAGACGCCGGCCGAATCGCTCGAGTCGTTTCAGATTATCGACGGGTTTCGGATCGAGCTGGCGGCGGCCGAGCCGCTGGTCCGCGACGCCGTGGACCTGGCCTTCGACGAGAGCGGACGGATGTACGTCGCCGAGATGATCCCCTATGCCGAGGGGAACGGCTCGAAGTTCGGATCCCCCCGGGGCCGGATATCCCGGCTGGAAGACACCGACGGAGACGGCCGGTTCGACCGGAGCACAATCTACGTCGACAAGCTGGTATGGCCGACGGGCGTGACGTGCTTCGACGGCGGTATCTTCATCGCGGCGGCCCCCGACCTCTTGTATTGCAAAGACACCAACGGTGACGGGAAGGCCGACCAGCGCGAGGTAGTCGTTACCGGGTTCGAGCTATCCAACCCGAACGCCCTGCCCAACAGCCTCCGCTGGGGATTGGACAACCGTCTGCACGTCGTGACGAGCACGGCCGGCGGCTTGCTCCGGGCCGTACGTTGGCAGCAGGCCGAGGAGGGACGCCCGACTGGGGCCGTTCAAGCCCGGGGACGCGACTTCAGCCTCGATCCGCGTACGGGCGAATTACGGCTCGAAAGCGGCGGTGGGCAGTTCGGCATGACGTTCGACGTCTGGGGACGAAAATTCGAGTCGTCCAACAGCGCGCCGATCGAGATGGTAATGTACGAAGACCGCTACATCGCCCGAAACCCGTTCCTGGCCGCCCCTTCGCCCCGTGTGCCGATCTGGACGCACGGCATGACCGTCTATCCGACCAGTCCGCCCGAGCCGTGGCGGGTGGTGCGAACGGAGATGCGCATCGGCGGCGTCTTCTCCGGACCGGTCGAGGGCGGCGGCACGGCGTCGGGATATTTTACGGCGGCCTGCGGACTGATGATCTACAAGGGCGACGCCTGGCCCGAGCAATACCGCGGAAACGCGCTGGTCTGTGAAGGGGCCGGCAACCTCGTACACCGGATGCGGCTCGCACCGGACGGCATCGGCGTCGCGGCACATCGGACCGAACAGAAACGCGAGTTCTGGACCTCCAGGGAGATCTGGTTCCGCCCGATCCAGTTGGCCAACGCGCCCGACGGCACGCTCTATCTGGCCGACATGTATCGCGAAATGTTCGAGCATCCCGACGCCGTGCCGCCCTCGGTCAAGAAGCACCTCGATCTGACCAGCGGGAACGACCGTGGCCGCGTTTACCGGATTGTACCCGAGGGATTCGCCCGGCCCAAGCTGCCACGGTTGGGAGAGATGTCGACCGTCGAGCTGGTCGGACTGCTCGAACATCCAAACGGCTGGCACCGCACGACGGCGAGCCGGCTGTTGTACGAACGTCGGGACCGCTGGGCAACGGGACCGCTGGAGAAGCTGGCCGCCGGCTCGAATTCGCCCTTGGGCAGGATGCATGCGATGTGTACGCTCGACGGCCTGGAGGCTCTCTCCGCTGAAACCGTTTTGGGACGGCTCGACGACTCGCATCCCCGGGTCCGGGAGCACGCCGTCCGGTTGGCCGAGGGAGTGATCGGCGAGTCGCCGGCCGTTCGGGAGAAGTTGTACACGATGGTGGACGATCCGGATGCGAGCGTCCGCTATCAGGCGGCGTTCACCTTGGGCGAGATTCCGGGCAGCAGAGCCACCGAGGCGTTGGCTGCGATCGCCGCCCGAGATGTGCGCGATCGGTGGGTCCGGCTGGCCGTGCTCAGTTCGTCGCTGGGAAGAGCGGGCGAATTGTCCTCGCGACTTGTCGCCGATCGGCAGTGGCGGGCAACGCCCGAAGGCCGCGCGTTTCTTGGAGAACTGGCCGAACAGGTCGGACTGCAAGATCGGGCCGACCAGGTGGCCGACGTGCTCCATGCGTTGGACGGACTGGCCGAGCACGAGAACGGTCTGGCCCAAGACATCGTCGCCGGGCTGGGACGCGGCTTGAAGAAGTCCGGCAGCCCGTTGCTCGCCCGGTTGTCTTCCAGCGGCAAGGCGGGCCAACTGCTCGGCGAGATGATCCGCAACGCCAAGCTCTCGGCCGTCGATGAGGACAAGCCGGTTGCCGAGCGCGTCGAGGCAGTCCGTTCCCTGGCGATGGCCCCGTTCGAAGAGGCGGCCGATGTCCTGGCGGAGCTGCTCGACGGCCGCCAGCCGCAAGCGGTTCAAGTTGCCGCGATTCAGACATCGAGCCGATTTCAGGGCAGCGAGGTCGCGGAAACGATCGTTGCTGCCTGGGGTGGGTTCAGCCCCAAAGTCCGTGGCGAGGCCGCCGAGGCCTTGTTCGCCCGAACCGAGCGACTCGCCACGCTGCTGAGTGCCATTGAGGACAAGCGGATCGGCCCTTCACAGTTGGACCCGGCGCGGATCGAGTTTCTCAAGTCCCATCCGAGACGGGAAATTCGCGAGAGGGCGATTGAATTGCTCGGCACCGTGAAACTGGCACGCCGGGCGGAAGCCGTGGCCGCTTATCGCGACGTGCCGAAAATCCGCGGTGACTCGTCGCGCGGCAAAGAAGTGTTCCAAAGGGAATGCTCGACGTGCCATAGGCTGGAAGGCGTGGGATACGACCTGGGCCTGCCGCTGGCCACCGTAGACAGTCGCGGCCGCGAGGGCATCCTCGCGCAGATCCTTGATCCCAATCGAGAAGTGAATCCGACGTATCTCAACTACACATTGCTCACCGACGACGGCCTCTCGATCACCGGCATGATCACTGCCGAAACCGCCACCAGCGTTACCCTGACTCGCGCCGAAGGCGAAAGCGACACGGCGCTGCGGGCCAATATCGACGAGCTACAGAGCAGTGGGTTATCGGTCATGCCAGAGGGGCTGGAATTGCAGATCTCCAAGCCAGAGATGGCCGATCTGATCGAATACCTGATGTCGATCGAGTAGGCGGTGCATTGTCCCTTAGCATTGGGTTATGGAGTGCCGATTCAAAATGGTTGGGGTTTCGACGCATCCGAAGAACCCCAGATTGACCGTTTCTTGCGACGGCGTCAATCACCGACCCGCCCCCAGAGATCTATTTCGACCAGGACATCAAGAAAGGGTCACATACATGCACTCAGAAGGCGCCAGAATCGACATGACGGAAGAGGCGTGCCCTTGAGAAGTCAAGACGAACGGTCGTTCGGTATGCCACGGTTCCTGGTGAAGATCCGGCCGGGCCCCACTTCGCTGCTCGCCACCTGCCACCATCCCCATTCTTGCACGAGTCGTTACCATGTGCCATAATCGCCGGAGGAAGAAACGAATGGTCCTATGCCAAGAGCGGAACCCACACCACGAAGCGATAACGCAACTGAGTTCGGCGAAATAGTGTACGTCGCCCGAGCCGATCGCACCTCGAAGATGATCTTCCTGCTCGGCGGCATATTCTCCCTTGGCACGGCTGCGATAATATGGCCCGAGTTCTCCCAGCGATTCGGAGGCCTCATCAGTTGGGTACTCACGCTCTGGCACAACCCACTGTTCGCCGCCCCGGGCCTGATAGTAATCGTCGCCGTGGTCGCTGGAATCTGGTGTCTCCTCTGGTTTCTCTTTTACGTCCGCGTCCGCGTCCGCGTCCGCGTCGAGATTCGCCGACATGGAATTTGCATAACCCTATGCCGTAGCCGAACCCGTTGGGACGAAGTTCACGAAATCTACTACGCCCGTCGCCGACTGCGCAACACGCCGGAGCGAGAGAGTCTGCAATTGCGAACTTCCGGTGGCAAGAGAGTCAATCTGCCACACCGCTTCCAAGACATGGACCAATTGATCTCGATCATCCGCAAACTCGCCGAGCCCCTTCTCCTCGGCAGGGCAGCCCGCACGCTGGAACTCGAACGAGGCGTCTCGTTCGGCCCCTAGTCACCATCCCCCGAACCGGGCTCTTGCTCGGCCGGTGCCGCACG
>SDBT01018413.1_pt1 | contig 10979 bp, 15 predicted proteins | sample 2277101 | NCBI WGS metagenome assembly SDBT01 (sample SAMN10404973, study PRJNA504765) | marine sediment metagenome | isolation source: marine sediment core GS10_PC15, 103 cmbsf | place: Arctic Ocean: Southern Knipovich Ridge | collected 2010 | reverse complement strand
TATACGCTCTTACCTCTTTATATATCCGGCCTGTTTCAAAACACCGCGATGTCCCCGAGCCAGACCGGTTAAACCGCTTGACCACCGCGTAAATGGGGCGTATGCGGGTTGGCATGAAATATCTTGTGTTAATGCTGCTCCTGGCTTCCCCTGCGTTAGCGGTTGAGCCGGGGGGGATGTTGTGGAGGTTCCTGGCGCAGAGCGAGTAAATCTCCGGCACGACACTGATAGTGAGCCTTGGGATGGTTGCTGTTTGGGAGTTCAGTTTTAGTGATCGGCACTGACGCGGAATATGCCGGGGTTCGGTACATTGGGGGAGGGGAGGCTGAAAGTCCCGGGTATATTCGTACCGTCTGTGAGGTTGGTTTTGGGTTTATCTGGCGCAAGGACACGCTGGACAAGTGGGTTGCGGCGAAGACGAAATCGGACCGGTTGGCGGAAGGGCGCCGAATAGAACTTGTTCAATGGCGGGAGCGGGAAAGGCTTTTGTTGAGGCGTTCACCGGCTATGAATCTGCTTTTCGAGGAATTGACGCAGTGAAAAAGCTGCTTCTGGCTGACCTCCCTGATTTACCCGATGCCAGTCGCGTTGTGGGGTGGCTGTGGACGTGTTTATGCGGGGTTCGGTACATTGGGGCTTCGGATGCTCGGTTTTGCTCTGACCGGTGCCGGCAGCGCGGGCGTAGGGCATGACCCAATCGGATGAATGGCAGGCCGAATTTGACGCGGAGGTGGCAAAGCGGCAAAGCAAGGGTTATTGGACACCCCAAGACGGGGCGTGGCTAAGGGAAAAATTGAAATCCAGCCCCTATAGCTCGGCGGACACGAAGCGGCCCGAGGCATGAAATATCCGAAATCCATCAAGATCGGCTACAATGACTATGCGGTGGTCGAAGTCCCAGCGGGCAACATCCCCGGCTGCGACGGTCATATCGAACACAACCCACCGCAGATCACGGTGGCCGATGATATGCTGCCGGGGAGGGCGGCCAACGTCCTGCTGCACGAAATCATGCACGGCATTTACGACCTTCACTCAATGGATGAGGGCAGTGTCAACACCTTTGCTAATGGCCTGTGCGTTGTAATTCGTGACAACCCCGGCTTTGCGGCGTGGCTGGCGGAGCATCTTGAGAAATGACCAGAAAACTCATCATCCCCGGTTTCTGGCTCAAACTGAAAGTCGCGTGGTGGCGTCTGAAACGAAATGTCTGCCCACCGAAGCCGCTAGGGATAGCTTGGAAATTCACGATGAAGAGCGCGATATTGCATCCTGACGCGCTGCCATGAGATTCATCATCGTCCTATCGCTCCTGGCTCTCCCGGTGTTTGCAATTGAGACTTGGGGGCTTATCGAGATTCCTGAATGGCTGGAGTTGCCTGACAGGTATTGCGAGGTGCTTGAGAAATGATGGGCTGGTTTGAAAATCTCGTGCTGTGGGAACCAGCATCGGGGTTGCGTGTTAACGAAGTTGTGTACGGCACTGGTCGGCATTCGATGAAATGCAAGGTGTTACCCGGCGAATTTGTCACCAAGGACGATTTCAACACTATCCATGGTGAGATTGAGGCGGGAGAGACGCTGAGTACGGCCCACGGCCATTTTGAGCCGGGCTGGCGGTGGGTTAAGGATGTTTGACTGGATGCTGAGGCTACGGAAGTGGTATCGAGAGCGTCTGGGAGAAGAAGCCTTTGAAGGGGTGTGCATGTGCTGTGACAAAGCGACGGGTCCGGGGTGTTGCAGAGATGAATAGGCGTGAATTGACTTCTGGTCGCGGGTCCGGGAAAACTGCAATGATAGAGCGCGAAATAACCGCTCTAATTCTCAAAAACCCGGAAGCTGTGATTGTGCGGGTTACGCCAGACGGAGTTCGGGTTGAGCGCCCTGTGAAGGGCGTTGAGGTCGGGCTTGATAGGCTTGAAGGCCCGCCATGAACCGGCGTGAATTCCTGCTGTCCACGGTTGCACTGGCTGCTGTTGTACCAGAAATGTGGCATGGTTTCAGAATTTATGGGCGCAATCCCGTAATGCTCAGTGTAGAAATGTTACGCGAGGCCCAGCGTGTTCTGAGTGCTAACGCACAAAAGCCTATTCTTATTGACGGCCTGCCTTACTACCTGTTCTAGGAGACACAACATGAGACGTTTATGGGTCGCTCTGGCGGCCCTTTTGTTTGTCTCCCCTTTAGCGGCTGATGGCTTTAGTTCTGCGTCTCCGGCTGGGCAGAATTTGGATGTTACGGCGTTTGGCGAGCTTTCCGTTGCCGAGCCCGAACCTGTTGTTCAACTTCAATTTCCATACGGGGTTAATCCCCGGCTGGTAACTTCGATCACGGCGGGGTCCGGGGCGTCCACGGTTACCAATTCTCTGTTGAGTGTTTCGACCGGCGCAACAACGGCTTCGGATGCTCTATTCAGATCGGTTCTCAACGCCAAGTATGAGCCGGGCCAGGGTATGTTGGCTCGTTTTACAGCGGTGTTTCAGGCTAGCGGGACGGCTGGCACCGAAGCCGTTATAGGTTATGGCAACGAAGAGGACGGGTTTTTCTTCGGCTATAACGGGACAAGTTTCGGGATTCTTCATCGCTTCGGCGGGGCCACTGAATACCAGACTCTTACCATAACGAGAGGCGCTGTTACGGCGCTTGGTACGATCACCATTACCCTGGACGGAACGGCAACAGAAGTCGAAGTAGCCAATAACGACAGCAACGCCAGCGTAGCAAGAGCGATAGGCGCGGTTACATTCGCCGGTTGGGAAACCGAGGTTATCGGGCCTATGGTGGTGTTTGTTTCTCATCTCGCAGAGGTCAAAGCGGGAGCGTTTACGTTTGCCGACACCGATACCACGGGAGTAACAGCGAGTTTCGTCGAAACCATCACCGGTGTTGCCCCAACCGATGACTGGAAACCGCAGGCAAATTGGACTAAAGACACCTTCCCATCCCTCAACCACGATAAGGGAAACGTCTATCAGATCAGGTTTCAGTGGTTAGGGTTCGGCGCGGTTTCATTCTATATCGAAACCCCTGATACGGGGACTCTAACGCTTGTTCACAGAATAGAATACGCCAACGCCAACACATCCCCCAGCTTGCAAAACCCGACACTGCCTCTTTATGTGGCGGTAAAAAACGGCGCAACGACAACGGATATTATTGTTAAGACCTCTTCCATGGCGGCTTTTACGGAAGGGATGGTCACTGTTCAAGGGCTGAATAACGCTGCTGTGGGAACGGCGGAAGGCGATCTAACGACAGAAACATCTATTCTGGCAATCAAAAACCTGCCGACCTTTGGGGGTAAAGCCAACAGGGTTGAATTCCAGCCCTTGCTATTGACGTTTTCCGCCGCTGGGTCGGCAGGTTCTAAATTCACCACGTTGAGGATGTGGTTCGACCCCATCCTTGGTGGTCCGGCTTTTTTCTCAAGTAACGCAACATCATCCAGCACGGTTGCTTTCGACACCACAGGGACAACGGTTACGGGCGGGACCAATGTGGCGTCGTTTGAGTTCGGCGACGATGTCGAGAATTTCACATTGATACTTACAGATTTCGTTGTTCGTCAGCCCCCCGGAAGGTTGATTGTCTTCACCGTGCAAATCCCCAGCGGTACGACGGATGTCGATGTCGGATTAATCTGGCGTGAATTATTCTAGGAGAAAACCCATGAGATGGCTATTGGCGGCTTTAATAGCCGTTTTCATTTCGTCCGCACAGGCTGACCAGCCTCTTATCGGCTGGCAACTCGTCAATTCCACCCCCAGCATATCGCTGACTGTGAACGCGACCAGCAATACAATCCTGAGTCATCGCGGGCCGGTGAATTACATTGCCATCAAGAACGATTGTTCCGGCGATATGCATTTCGGGTTCAACACGCCGTTGACGGCTTCGCATTCCGATTACCCAATTCGTCTGAAGTCCGGTGAGTCGTTTGATGTCCCTGTAAAGGTCTGGAACTTAGGGGCTTCAGCAGCGAGCATCAATGGCGGCACCTGTACCTTTACGCTGTTCCTGGCGAGGTAGGACCATGTTCAAGACTTTAGCGGGATTTATCCAAGCCCTCGTAATCTCGGTTGGGTTAATGATTGGCGGTCTTACGGTTGGGGCTGTTGCCGACGGATTTAACGGCGGCTGGTTACCGAAGTCCGGCGGAACCATGACCGGTGATCTGATCGTGGAATCAGGTACTATTGCTACACGGGATGGTTCGGTTACTGATCCCATATTTTCACGGAGCACTATCGCGCAAACCACACGTAGTGGGTTCTTTTGGTCAACAGTAAGCAGCCAGGATGCTCTAAATTTCGAGCGTAATGGGACCAGGACATTCACCTTCAACTCAACTTCTATTGAAGCGGCGGCTGCGGGCGGTTCGAGGATTCTGAACGAAACGGCCTCGGATACGAACCCAACCTTGATTCCCGCTCGCGAGGATACCAATACCGGTGTCGGGGCTGTCGGTGACGACACGCTTTCCTTGATTGCTGGTGGTGTCGAGGTTTTGCGTCTGAGCACTTCCGGTGAAATCATTCCAGATGGCGTCACCGCTCCGGGAACGGTTTCGGGGAAGGCAATTATGTATATTGACATTAGCGATGGTGATTTCAAAATCAGATTTTCGGACGGTTTTGTTGCGACCATAGCGGCTGATTCGTAAAGGAGCGAACATGAAAACCTTAATTGCGGTCCTGATGCTTACCGCGTTATTCATCTTTCCGGTCGAGGCTGGATCGAGGATTGACCTTACATCACCCGATCAGGTTCAACTCGGTACACCGACCTATGCGGTAGCGAGCATCGAGTTTCGCTTCAACGATGAATATATCGTGATTGATCTGGCCGGAGAAAATGATACAACACGCTCGATTATCTATAGCGCCGACGAAGCCAGAGCGTTCTTTCAGGCATTAAGCGCCGGGCGTCCTGCATTGCAGAAAATGCGCTTTCACATTTTGCAGGAATTGGTTGCCAACGGCAGCCTTGCCGGTGTCGCTGTAGAATAAGAATTCGGCGGGTGCTCGGCGGCCCCGCCCTTATAAGCCGCCGTTTACATGGAGAAAACGATGAAAACCATCATCAGCGCCTTGACGGTGGCGCTTCTGGCCGCCGTTCTTTCAATCCCCGCGTTTGCCGAAGAGTGGCCGCCCGATTTGCAGATCATGCAGATGGGGGGCGACAGGCTGGTAACAAGCAAGACCGCGACAACCGCCAGTGTCAATTTCCAGTACTGGACGAAGTTCGTCAAGGTCTGCGCGGTTCCGACCGATATTTCCCAGACCGAACCGGTGACGGCTTATATTCGGCTTGCCACCGGTCTTGCGGGGTCGGGCGGGACGGTGGCCCAACTCGCCTTGGCAACCGGCGACACAACCAAAATGACCGTCTTCGCCACCAATGCCGCTACCTTCATCGACAGTCTCACGGTGAATTCGGCCGGTGCCGTCGCCACCACGGGTTGCACGGGCAAGTCCAACTGCACCCGGATTCATGGTTCGGCCATGCCGATCCAGCCGGCGTTTGTCCGTACCGCCACCATAGGTACTACGGTGAATTCTGTATCTGATACGGAATCCTGGATAACCAAATGCTCGATTGAGCCTTGGAACACCCTCGGTATCACCGTGTTCGCCACAAGTAACGCCATCTTCGACGTATGGGGTTATCGTTGATCCCTGTCGGTGATTACGCCTATCGCCGGCTGCTCTACTATCGGCCCTACCCCAAGCAGTATGAATTCCATGCCGCTGGGGAAAAAAGTCGCGAGAGGTTGCTGCTGAAAGGCAACCAGATTGGCGGCACCTACTGTGCTGCCAACGAACTCGCGATGCACGCAACGGGCTGGTATCCTGATTGGTGGCCGGGGCGCAGATATGACGCCCCGGTTATCATTTGGACCGGGCAGGACACGTCTCAACAAAGCCGGGCTATCACACAACCAGCATTGCTCGGAACCGACGTGCTCGATATGAAGTATCCCGAGTTTGGTACGGGGGCGATTCCGCGCGAAACCATCAAGAAGGTCACCCGCCGTGTCGCTGGAGTTCCAGACGTTTGCGACCAGATTCTCGTCAAGCATAATTCCGGTGGGTTATCACGGATCGTCACAAAGACTTACGACCAGAAACCCTCGACCTACACCGGAGCGCGAGTGAATATCTTTGCTCCTGACGAGGTCTGTCCTATCGAGATATACACGGAAGGAATGACCCGGACCCAAGCTGCTGAAGGCGGCATGATAATGGCAACCTTCACCCCCATGAAGGGCATGACGCAGGTTGTTTCAAGGTTTCTTGAGCCGGAGCCTGGAACGCCCTTCAAGCCTGTAATCAATATGACGCTCTACGACGCCATAGGAGGGATTTGGCCGGCCAAAGAGGTTCTGGATACGCCGTGGGCCGGTGAGGAATGGGTCGGCCATTACACGGCGGAAGATGTCGAGCGCATCATTAGCGAATACGCCCCCCATGAAAGGAAAACCAGAACCTACGGAGACCCCATGGCAGGCCATGGTCTGGTGTTCCCGGTAGACGAAGACAGCATTAAAGTCAATCCGTTCGAGATACCCTCTCACTGGCGCAGGATTTGCGGAATTGATTTCGGCATAAACCATCCCGCCGCTGCTGCGTGGTTGGCTCACGATGTCACGACTGACATCATCTATCTCTACGACTGTTACAAGCAGTCGGATCAGTTGCCGGAATTTCACGCGGCGACCATAAGACTGCGAGACCCCTTTACACCGGACAGGCCAAGGGGTTGGGTTCCCGTGGCGTGGCCTCACGATGGACATAATAGAGGGCCTGCCTCTGGTATTGAGTTGAAGGAAGAATACTGGAAACGCGGCGTCCATATGCTTCCCATGTCAGCCCGATACGATAACGATAGAGGTGGTAAGCAAGACCCTGAAGTCGTTCTTCGTTGGTTGCTTGAGCGAATGCAAACCGGGCGGTTCAAGGTGTTCAACACCTGCAAGGACTTCTTCGATGAGATGCGGTTTTATCACCGTGACAAGCACAATCAACTGGTCGCTGAGAGAGACGATGTTATCGCGTCTGTGAGGATGGCAACGATGATGATTCGATTTGCGGCAACCCAACCGGGACCGCGAAGGGTTGTTAAATTCCACCGTAAAAGGGTGATGTCCGGTGCCACATGATTTGAGATGGGAAGACAAGCGGGATGCCTGATTATTCAATGGAGCCTTCGGGCATGTCTACCAAGGGCGCGGATAAGCTTGCCAAGATCATCGAGTTCCATGGCTACACCCCTACAGCCCGGCTGGAAACGGAAAACGGCGACATCTTCATAGCCGAGAAATGGAATCCCCAAATCAGGGGGACGGAGTTTACCCGGCGGACCCTGGAAGCAGACGAGCCCATGGGGATCATGGGCGGCTATGACGTGTTCTGGGCGGCCCGCGATAATATGAAATTTTTTGAAATGCGATGGAGCAGTACCAAAGATGAAAGAATTGCAGCGGCCACTCTTCATGCGCTTAGGTTCATTCGCGGGCTTGCTCAAAGGCTTCCTCGGCATCACTGACCATCAGGATTTGGTGGCGGCTATCCCGGTTTTCTGTGTCATTGCGGGTTATGCGATATGGTCCGTAAGCTAAACGCTAAGGATTTCGACACGGTAGCCGATTTCATTGAATCGGAATACAAGCGCCGTCGCGACAATCCAATCCGCCGCAATCTTGAACATGCGTGGGATACCGTTGACCGGCAGGTTCGCATGGAAGCTCTGCCTTATTTCAACCCGAGCGACCAGAACGTCAATTCGGATGATGAAAACTGGATTCAACCCTTCGAGTGGCCGGCACAGGCGAACGCTCTTGAGATAATCGGGGCCGATGCTCAACGATTGATCTTCCCGACTGGCGGGGGAGATGAATGGTTCTCGGTTCAATCTCACTTGTCGGAAAAGTATCTCGGCCGGGTGCAGGGCTTGTCCTTCGTCGCCGATGGCATCCCTCTTGGTGAGGTGGATCAGGATTCGGTTGATCTGGCGACAAAAGCGACGATTGTTCATTTTCATCGCCAGTATGAATATCAGAGACGCTGGCGACAGGTTGAAATCGAAGGCATTAAATATGGGACATATGTTCCTCGAATAGGATTGATGAAACGTCCGGTGGCAACCAATGAATTCCGTGGCGTGACGGTCAAGTCCGACCGTATCCCCATGATCATGGTTCCCAGTATCAGAAACGTCTATCTCGACGATTCTCCCGAACAGATGATGCAGGAAGGATTAACTGTAGAGCCGGCCATTATCAGGCGATGGTGGCAACGCTTGGACAGTTTGAAAGAAGCCGCGAAGTTCAAAAACCAAGGTTGGCTGGCAGCACAGGTCAACAGTCTGGAACCACAGACCAAAACCGACGACAAGAAGATGAGAGGGAATATTAAGGGTCAGATCGAAGTTCTTGAGTACGAGGGCGATCTGTTTATCTCACGATCCGAGGGCACGGATATTCATTTGGTCAATCATATTGTCACGGTGGCGATAGGCCAAGGCCATGTAAAGACGATTCGTATGCGTGAAAGCGGGTTGCCGTTCAGAAGCTACATGCCCGGCGTCTACGAGCCCGGTGAGAGTGTTTACGGTTCCTCCCCCTTAATGAGAGGACGTTCGATACAAGAGGCCATCACCGAGGTTGCCAACAGGCTTGTAGCCGTGGCTGCGTTGAACGCGGAACCGCCAATAGCTTACGATAGAGCCGATACCGAATTGGAAGCTGAAGGCGGCCCGCGCTGGTATCCAGGGGCATTGTGGAAAGCCATAAACCCTGACGCTATCAAGATACAGCAGACCGGCGACCCATCGGCATATCTCGCCACCCTACAGGGGTTGATTCAGCAATACGAAGACACGACCCATGTAAACGACCCACGCAGGGGAACGGGGGCGAAGTCTCATACGACAGCGACATCAAGCGACATCGAGGTTTCGCGGTCTCTATTACCGACCGAGGATTTTGTCGAGAACATTGCTCAAGGTTCGTTGCTGACTTCTCTCTACATGGAATACGAGTTGATCAAGAAGTCCCTTGGTTCCGTGTTGACGGTGCGGGTCGATTCAAGAGGGACTAAAGGCCATATCGACATAACAAAAGCCCATCTCCCCGATCAGGTGGATTTCACCGTCCATGGTGCCAGAGGAATCTTCACCGCGAGAGAGCGCAGAGACTCCTTCATTGGGTTTACTCAATTGATGATTCAGGTCAAGCAGGCCCAATTGCAGGGCGTGCCAATTCCAGATGAGGTAATACAGCGTGCAGCCGAAGAATTCAACATCACCGACGCAGACGAGCTTAACAAAATCGCTAACGAAGCTGGTGGCGGTATGCAAGGCGGTGCCCCAGTACAACAGCCTCCTGGCGGGGGTGGCTGAGAAAGCGGGCGAGGCCCCAGCGTGTAAGCCACCTTCAGAGAGTAATCCCGCCGAAAAACAGTTTCACGACTGGATTTACAAGTCCGGTCATTTAGCGGGCATGAAATATGCCCTTCACCTATTAGGCTACGAAGCCTGATTTTTCATGGAGTTAACATGATTGACGACACCGCTACCGTTGAGCAGACGGAGACCAACGCACAGCCACCGGCTGAGGCCACGGAAACCCCTGCGGTGACGGGTGAGCAGGAACTAGACGCGCTTCTGGCCAAACAGTCAGGAGACATTGAACAGCCTCCGGCAGAGCCCGAGGCCAAATCCGATGACGTAATTGCGGCAGTCAAGAGCATTTCCGACCGTCTCGATCTTCAAGAGAAGAAAGAGATGCAAACGGCTGTCACAACCGCTGTGGAGACGAGCGTTACCAACATCCTCGCCGCTGATGAGCGTATCAACTTCGGTGAGGATATTGTCGATGCCATGCTCCGCCGCGAAGCCGAAACCAACCCCGCTTTCCTGAAGGCATTCAACAACAAGCAAGCCGACCCTGTCACATGGGACGGTATTGAGAAAGCCTTTGCCAGAAAGTTGGGGGATGCGGCGGAAAAACGTCCTGATCCGGGTTTGACTGACAGCTTACAAGCCGCACGCGCGGCAGTCGGGGGCACTTCCACTCACCCGCCCCAGCAGGAAGAAGTCGGCGGCAAGGCCATGCGAGCCATGTCCGACGCCGAATTCAAGGCTTTTACGAAAGCACAAGCGTCTGCGGGGTAAACACGGAGAACCCCGATGGTTGTTACAACCACACAAGTCTCGGGTGCTATTAACTTTCAGTACGTCGAGACTTTTCTACGGCAGGCAAAGCCCTTGCTTGCCCACTTCGTTGGCGCGACTGACGGCGAAATCGTCAGCCACGGCAATACTTTTTCCATCAAGTGGCGTCGGATCGACAAGCTAACCCCGACCGTCACGGCGCTTACGCCCATCACCGGCAATCTCAGCCTGCCAACTCGTACAGAGACGGCAATTGCGATTACCGAGGTCACGGCGACGGTCCAGAAGTACGGCGATCACGTTGTTTTGAATGAAGAAGTCGTTCTCATCAACCCGACGACGTTGAGTCTGGGCATTATGGAAACCCTCGGGATGCAGGCCGGTGAGTCGGCGAACCGTCTTCAGCGCAATATCCTTGAAGACAACGCCACTCTGGTGCGTCCCAACAACGCGGCCAATGATGCGGCTGTCAGCGACCCGATTTCGCGGGATCTTCTGCGAAGCGTGGCGAACACCCTGGAGCGTGCTTCGGCGATCAAGTTCACGGCTCAGTCGAACGGCTCTACCACGATTGGTAGCTCGCCGATTCTGCCGGCGTACTGGCTCATCAACCACTCGGATGTCATGGAAGACGTTCGCGAGCTTGCCGGGTTCAAGTCGGTCGAAACCTATGCCGGGCATACCGAAACCGCTCTTGGTGAATACGGTATGATCAGCAGCTTCCGTTGCATCGCGTCTTCGGAGGCGTCGATTGATCTGGCTACCGGTGGCGATCCTGGCAACGATGTCAGGGACGAAGGTGC
>SDBT01018412.1_pt1 | contig 10980 bp, 8 predicted proteins | sample 2277101 | NCBI WGS metagenome assembly SDBT01 (sample SAMN10404973, study PRJNA504765) | marine sediment metagenome | isolation source: marine sediment core GS10_PC15, 103 cmbsf | place: Arctic Ocean: Southern Knipovich Ridge | collected 2010 | reverse complement strand
TTCAGGAGGCCCTGGAAAACTTAGGTGCCCCGGACCAGGTAGCAGAACTGGAGGGCAAGGATGTGCTTATCTACCAGAGATCTTTGTTAGCTGAAAGTGGGCTCTCCTTTGGAATACCACTGACTGGTATCTTGATAAAGAGTTTTGATCTTTCCGGATCTGGGAGTCTTGTTCGCTACGATCTGTTTTTACTGTTCTTCACACCAGATGGCATACTGAGAGAGATAATCGAGGAAAAGGGCTCTCACTACCCCTATTTAAAGACAATCCTCTCTGATAAAAGGGGTGATTAAGCTGATAATTTTCTCGAGTGACCGGAGATAATAGGAAATATCGCGGCTAAAACTATTATGGAGGCAAAGAGGCAGGCACTGATGCCAATAATTGCCACATATCCCATGCTCCTTAATCCAGGATAATGTGACAGGGCAATGGAGCCGAAGCCCACCAAAGTAGTAAGAGAGGTTAAGATAACAGCCCTACCGGTTTGACTTACCTCTTCTAACATATTATCATTCTTGGCCTGCTTGAAGGTATTGACTAAGTGAACTCCGTCATCTATGCCAATTCCAACAATCATGGTAAGCACTAGAAGGTTAAGAAAATTGAAATCCAGATGAAGGATAACCATTATGCCGGATAAGGTCGCCAGACCAACAATAAGAGGCAGGGTCGATAAGGCCAAGAATATCAGACTTCGATAATAGATTAGAAGGACAACTACGATAATCAGCCCTGCCAACCACATGCTGGACTTTAGATTCTTGATGATGGTCTCCTTCAGATCTCCAGTGAGCAGATTGACGCCGGTAAGTTTATAGGAATCCTCTCCAATCCTTTTATCCTTCAGCTTCTGGATTATCATCTCTTTTAACTCGTTTGTTTCAGCCCCGGACCAAAGGTTCTTTTTAGGGATAATATAGGTGATAAACTTGTAAGACTCACCCTTCCCAGGGATAAATAGCCTTAAGAGATTACCTACCTCTGTATCGAGAATCGATGAAGGAAGAAGGATCTTTTTTGTTGAGAAGGCCTTTGATAAAACCTCAAAATATTTGTCATAGAGGTCTGACCTTTCAAAACCATTTTCCTCCAGTGCCCCATTAAAGGTCCTTCTTATACGTCTCATGTTAAAATATTCAGGGTGCTTCCTGATGAATTCTCTGTTAATCATCTGTTGACTGGGGGAAGGTAGGTAATCGCTGATCGATTTAACTCCAGCGATGAGGCCTGAACCGTCTAATCCCCTCAATGCCTTATGTATAGAGGCATTGAGCTCCATAAGATCAGACTCGGAATCACCTTCAACGACCAGAAGGACCTGCCCGGTTGAACCCCCAAGCCAGCCTGTAACCTTATCCTGGAGAAGGAGTAGATCGTGATCTGCCTGGCGAAGATTCTTAAGGTTTTCATCGAAACCTATCTTACCACCCATGATCCCTAAAAGAGATATTATAACAAAGCTGATAGCAAGTAGAACCCTGGGGTATTTCCAGAGCATGCCTAATAAGGCCTTTAAACCAAAACTGGCCATAACGACATCTCTCTCCTTACCCCCCCTCTGAGAGAAATAGACGAGAAGGGAGGGAAGCAGAAAGATCATAACCACCAGGCATATTAGGATACCGGTACCGGTAAGAATACCAAGCTCTCTGAAACCCCTGAAATCGGATAGTGCAATGGCATAGAATGCAGATGCCGTAGTTATGCCCCCAATGATGATACTTCCACCTGTTTTTTGGAAGGTGTGCTTCAGGCGGGTAGATACATCTATGCCCTTTTCATCTCGAGCAAAATAGCGGTTGAGGATATGGATGGCAAAATCGATCCCAAGGCCTATCAAGACACCAGAGAATACACAGGTGAGAATATTTAGACGATTAAATGCAATCCTGGCAAAGCCAAGTGTCCATATGAGGCTGATGGCAAGAGGGGCAGCAACATAAAAGATGACTCTTACCCTTTGGAATGAAAGAGCAAAGAGGATCAGCACCCCTAAGAAAGAAGTCACGATTGTAACCTTGATATCCCTCTTAGTGGTGGCTTCGTCACTGAGGGCAATAGGATAACCTCCTGTATAGGATATCTTGAGCCCTTTGACCGGCTCTTCATATCTCTCGGATAATTCTGATAGAGAGATCCTTTCCAGATTACGCACCTCTGCCATCAATCTCTTGCTAAAGGTGATATCTGGAGGTGGTTTTTTTGGCTTAATAAATAAGAAATAGGTGCTCCCATCTTTGGTGCGATAAAATCCCCTGAAAGGTCGAATAGGTTGTTTTGCCGGGGGAGCAGGTAAACTGGAGGATAATAAATCCCTAAGTCCTAAAGGGTCGGTATAGATTACCTCTTTTATTGCCATACCGAATGGGGCCATCAATAGCCTTTTATTCTCACGAATCTGCCTGCGGATCTCGGCATCAGACAACTTTGAGGCCAATCTTTCTACATCCCTTTTCTTTAAGATGAGAGGAAGATACTCTATTAATAGCTGAACAAGGGAGGCTGGTTTAAACTCTTCGACTTTATAGTCAACCTTATTGATTAATTCACTCTGCCTAAGGTTCTTGGCCAAAAGATCAACAAGGGATTCGGATTTCCGCTGGCTAAAACCTGGTGGTACCTCAACCAGGACAACCAAAACCGATTGAACCCCAAAATCCTCAGAGATTTCAAAAAAGGTTCTGACACTTGGATTATCCGAGGGGAGGAGTGAAAAGAGATTAAGGTCGAGTTTTAGTTGGGTAGTTAGAATGATGGCCAAAAGCGTCAGGATGCCTGATAGGATAATGATATACTTATGGAAGCGAATTATGAAAAGGTGCAATAAGAATGCCCTCTTGATCTATTACTCTTTACGAAAATATGCCAGGATGCCCCACCCTTTAGGGTGGGGAGCTTTACCTTGAAATGGAAAAATCCTTTCTCTTGTTTGTGCCCACCAGTGCCTGGTTAATGATAAAGGTTTTTATAAGTGTCTTCCGATGGTGTGGGTTAGTGCCCTGTAATATCTTTTTTGTGACGGTTAAGCTAGGATGGTTGCTGTCAAATTTTTCCTTTATCCATCTTATCTTTTTCACGTAGTAGTCCTTTTTTGCCAGCTTTTCTGCCAACAATGCTATAAGGGAGTAAGACCATCTAAAAACCCTTTCATTTCTTATCCAGGAAAGGCTGGCAAAGAGCAAATTGACAGCAAGAATCAACAAATGTTGCTTTATTTTGGCTAACATTTGTCTACCCCTTTTCTTTAATTTACCCCCTCATCAATTAATAAAAAGATCCTTTAATTGCAAGATAGCCTCACCCACACCAAAAAGAAGGATACATCCTAATATGCTGCCCACAATCAAGAGCGGATAACTGAGCTGCTTGGGTAGTCTTAAGATCTTTGATAAAAGGACCCCACTCCACATACCACAGCCTTTAACGGGCAACATTGTGATAGCCACAACCCCGGGTGTTCCCATGAGCCGTATCCAATGGAAAAATCTTGATTTCTGGAGGCCCTTCTCTTTTTTTGTGGTTCTTTCATAGAGTTTCCGCATAAATAGCCCCTTAGAGATCGTGTCGAAGAGATAATAGAATAAGGGAATCTGAAGCGTATCCAACATAACAACTACAGGCAATAATAGATGGATTCTGAATCCTAAAAATTGAGCACTCAGGATGGCAACCGGCCTGCCTCCCAATACATAAAGTGGGATAAAATAGATCACAAAATGATCTACAAGATTGTTTTTCAAAAATATAACGGCATCAAGTATGGCTTGGGGCACTCATTCTACCTTATGATATCTGTTAAATGCAATTTTTATTTACTTTTTTCAAAACAGCCGACACAGTTGTAAACTTAAAGTCATCCAGTAATCGGTCAAGCCTTTTTCCTGTACTCTTGATCCGTGCATCCAAGACAAACTTCTTAAGGAGAGGAAGTCTAATGTGAGGATTATCCAGGTCAAATTCACGAGGGTGGAGGAAGATAACAGCAGGCCGACCCTGATTATTAAGCCTTAGTATAGTGGATCGAATAAGGTTGTAAGGGAAAACTCGCAATCCCCATCCCCCACCCAGGGGGAGATTGACCAGAAGTGTAGTGGCAACCAAGGGAGGAAATTCCCATAAGTGATTTTGATCAAGTATCAACCTATAAGGTATCGTGGCATATTCCGGGTTACCGATTATGGGCAGGGGTGCCATGCTGGAATCATACTCAAATCCTTCCTGTTGCAATATATCAAGGGCCCAAAGAGAGTCATCCCGGATTGACCACTCCGGGGCCCTATACCCCTTAATAGGGTAATCCGTTGCCGCAGAAATTATACTTATGGCCCTTCTTAGGTCTTGGCGGAACGTATCGGGTGACATTGTATAAACCCGCCTGTGGGCATATCCGTGAGTGGCAATTTCATGACCTGCCCTATGGATTTTTTTGATCAGATCAGGATGTCTTTCGGCAACAAAACCGAGGACAAAGAAGGTGGCTTTGACCCTTTTTTGGCGCAAAACTTCCAGTATCTTCATGGTATTTATTGTAACTCGACTTTCCAATTGTGGCCAACTGGCTCTGGGTATTAGCTTTTCTACCCCGCAGATGTGAAACCAATCCTCCACATCTACGGTTAAGATATTTTCAAAGGTCATGGTTTTCTTTTTCTAAGTCGTTGTTTCATATCCGGGTCATATATAAAGGTCAGGGGAGTCAGCATCCTCCCCAGGACCGGCAGCGGATCCTTAAGAGACAGTATGTCATAAGCCGTATTCCCATCCCAAAAGTGGAAGAATTGGGGCCGGAGTTTCATACGCCCGGGATTATGAATAAAATGGAGTATATCCCCTGGCAAGAGCCATCGGCATCTCTTTCCTATCTGGTAATGTTCAACCGGCTCAAAATTTTCACCACGAGACATACGATACAAGAGATATGGAAAATTAACACCCGCTTCTACGGCCAAGGATAATGAACCCCAAAACCTGGGGTTGATTTCCATTAGTTTTGGGGTGCCATCGCGGGGATCAACCTTGAACTCCACCATAGCCACCCCGAACCAATCAAGAGCATTCAATAAGGCCCGTGCCATATCACGTATATCATCACGTCTGACGCTTTCTCGCAGTGTACTAGCACCCCCAGTTACAGGGTATTCCCTCAACCGCTTGTGGACAAAAGAGGCCCTCACCTCTCCTTTCTCATCCAGGAGAAAAGAGGCACCATAACCTGGCCCCCCACGGGGGATAAGTTCCTGAATTAATGGGTAAGGGAAACGTCGATGGATCGATAGGTATTGTTCCATCAAATCCCCTGGGTTTTTGGGATAGGATATGCCCACTGCCCCGGAACTCATTTGAGGTTTTATCACCGCCGGATAGGAGAGACTGTCCTTAAGTCTATTAATCTTAGAAATATCATCTACATACCAGGTTCTTGGTATGGGAATCCCCAGTTTTTCGGCCATTTGGAGGATCTTATCTTTGCGTCGGGCAAACTGCAGTTTTTCAAAGGATACTATCGGGAGGTACGTCAAGCGGGAGAACTCAGAATGATGTTGAGATATCAGGCCTAAGGTTTCATCCTCCATAGGTAGGAGCATTTGATAAGAGCGATGCGATAACTCCTCAAAGAGAAAGCTCAGAAACTCCGATGGCCTGTGATGGGGAGAGGGATAGACCACGGCCCGATTACAGTATTTTGAAAAGGCGGCAGTCGCCAACCATGTACTTTCACCTACTGTAACCCCGATCCCCTTCCTTCCGAGGGCTCGAACAGCTGCCAATGACTTTCTCCAGTGCCCGTCAGTAATAAATACCTCAGAGTTCATGACCTGTTTTCTCGAAACAATTAAGGAAACAAAATAGCCCCTCCAAAGATGGGGAAAGGATAAGCAAATCCAGATAGAGAAATTTATACTATTTATGGATAATACTGTACGTTGTGTTGAAAGTAAAGAGTGGCCATGTCAATGATGCCGCATCTGAATGGGAGCCTATTGATGTAACTGAACAAGATATTAGATTATCATTCAACAGGCTTTTCTCAGAAGATGAGGATAAAATTGATCTTGATAAAAATAACCCCTTTTTCTATGATCATATAACATCAGGAATTGACAACCTTCTTTGCTCACAAACAATGGGTTTTCCTCAAGATTCGAGAAACTCCAGTTCAACCGCTCCGGTGGTAGGCATCCCCCGTGGCCTCCTCTATTTTTACTACCAGCCCCTGTGGGCAACCTTCCTTTCTCAATTGGGGGTGTCGTTACGGGTGTCGGAGCCTACCGAACGGAAGCACCTGGAGACCGCTCAAGGCCTCACCCGCAGTGACCTGTGCCTGCCCGTTAAAGTGTTCCTGGAGCACGTGGCCCGGTTGAAGGATCAGGTGGACTGGCTTTTGCTGCCACGGATGATCAGTGTCAGCTCGGATGCCTTTATGTGCCCCAAGGTTCTGGGCCTGACTGACATGGTGCGTAATGTTTTCCCGCGGCTACCCAGGTTGTTGGACCCCAGGATCAACGTCAAACTGCCAAAACCCCAGGGGTTTTTCGAGGCCTGCGACTGGGTGGGACGCCACTTCACAAAAAACGATACGCAGTTGAGAAAGGCATGGTTTGCCGCCCAGGAAGCCCAGGCCGAGTTCAACCGTCGGCTTCTGAGCTATCCCCTGGCCGAGGCCTTAGGGCCTTGGGATGGGGCCTTTAGCGAACGCCAAAGTAGACAAAGTTTCCAGGTGCGCTACCGAGTGGCAGTCATAGGACGTTCCTATATTACCTTTGATAGTGCCCTCAGTCAAGATCTGTTGAGCCTCCTCAAACGCTATCGAGTGCAGGTCCTCACCCCCGAAGGTGTGCCTCCAGAGGCCAAGGAGAAACAGAGCCAACGGCTGCCCAAAAAAGTGTACTGGCAGTTGGGCAGGGAGCTGGTTGCAGCGGCCATGTTTTACATGGAACGCCCAGAGGTGGATGGCATCATTAATGTTTCCAGCTTCGGCTGCGGTCAGGACTCTTTCACCACCGCCCTTATTGAACATTACGTTACCAAGCACTCGAACAAACCTATCCTCAATCTTGTTCTGGACGAGCACAGTGGCGATACCGGTTTGAATACCCGGGTGGAGGCGTTCCTGGACATGATAGAGCAAAGAAAAAAAAATGGACATCACGGGCTAAGAGTTCAGAGGGAAGAGGGCGCTGGACTGCCCAGAACAATACACCTTAATAACCAACTCAAATCCCAAGAAATACACCTGACCATTCCCCATATGGGTCATCTCCACCTGGGCTTCGAAAGGGTGCTCAAAGACCTTGGCGTGCACATAACCATGCCGCCGCGCCCCAACAAAGAAGCACTGTTACTGGGAACACGCTATTCCCCTGAGTACACCTGCCTGCCATTCAAACTCAATCTGGGCAATATGATTCAGGCCCTGAATCAAGGCGCCACAGATATCATGATGCCGGGCGGCTTCGGACCATGTCGCTTTGGATACTACAGTGTTGTCCAGGAGCAGATCCTAAGAGACCTTGGCTACCAGTTCCGGATGGGCCGGGCGGATGACCCGGACAGCCTGCGCGACATGCTTGCCACCATTAAGATGATCACCGGGCTCACCTCAAAATGGAGGACCTACAAGATCTTTTTCTTTATTCTCCATCGCCTCGCCTCATTGGACTGGGCACTTCGTCGCGCCCACTGGCTAAGGCCTAGGGAGGTGGAGAGGCGATCAACCGACCAGGCTCTTCGCCATAGCCTGGGAATTATTGAGCGATCTCGTCACTTCCGCGATCTTTGGCAGGCCAAGCGCCAGGCTCGCCGGATATTAGATGGTGTTGCCATTGACCGCAACCGACCTGTGGTGCGGGTGGGGGTAATTGGTGAGATTTTCATGGTGCTGGAAAACTACGCCAACATGAATGTGGAGGATCGTCTGGGTGATATGGGAGTGGAAGTCCATCGGGGCGTGTGGTTGAGTGACTGGCTCAATGACCGCTTCCGCTTCAAACTCTTCAGGCGTAACCAGTTCAACTGGGCACTACAAAAGGCCAGACCGTACCTGTGTGATCCCAGTGGGGGTGACAGCATAGAATCGGTAGGGAAGTCCATCCATTTCGCCCGGAAGGGATTTGACGGTATTGTTCACCTGATGCCCTTCACCTGCATGCCGGAGCTGGTGGCTCAGACGATTTTGGCCCGGGTGGCGAGCGATCTTAACATTCCGATACTCACCCTCATCTTCGATGAGCACACCTCGCCTGGTGCTGTGCAAACCCGGTTAGAGGCCTTTGTTGATCTGATCAAGCAACGGCGCTGCTGATACCCCCTTTTTAGAAATCGGCGGTTTCCCATTTACCACAACGATCCCCCCAGCGCACCAATCGCTCCTGACCCGGCGCCACCAACATTTTGACCTCCATAACCTCGCAGCCGTTGGAGCAGCCCTCGCATTCAAAACTGTTCAACTGATAGTCTATTTCTCCAACCTCGAAACCACGGAATCGGGTTCGACCGGTTGATGCGACCACTTCCTTCGCTATTAGCGCGGAACCAATGGCCCCCATAACCTCAAAATGGGGGGGGACGATCAAGCGTTTCCCCAGAAAACGCTCGAAGGCGGCCTGCATGCCCACGTTTGCTGCCACACCTCCCTGGAAGAGAATGGGTTCTCGAAGCTCCTGGCTTTTTACCAGGTTGTTCAGATAGTTGCGCACCAGGGCCTCGCATAGACCAGCAATGATGTCCTCTGTACTGTGACCCATCTGTTGCTTGTGGATCATGTCCGATTCCGCAAAGACCGTGCAGCGGCTTGCGATCTTTACCGGCTTCTTGGCCTTGAGTGCATAGTCACCAAAGGCTTCAATGGGGATTCCCAGCCGGTGCGCCTGTTGGTCCAGGAAGGAACCTGTACCAGCGGCACACACTGTGTTCATGGCAAAGTCGATTACGGTGCCGTTGCGCAAAATGATGTTCTTGGAATCCTGGCCGCCGATCTCGATGATGGTCTGGATCGATGGCTCATAGTGAAGAACAGCCACCGCGTGGGCAGTGATCTCATTCTTGATGACATCGGCACCCGTCAGAATGCCCGCCAGGTAGCGACCGCTGCCCGTGGTTCCCAAGCCCGTGATGGTCACAGCTCCATCCATCTCCCTGGCCAACTCCTTGAGGCCATTCTGCATGATCCTCACGGGCTGGCCATGGGTGAGCAAGTATTTCTTATAAAGCAGCTCACCCGCCTCATCTATCAGTGCCAGGTTGGTGCTGATGGAGCCCACATCAATTCCCAGGTAAGCCGCTTTCATGGTCATATCCTTTGAGTGATGTGAGTTGTCTGTTGTAAGTAATCAGTTGTATTTATATTCCCTCTCGTTTCCAGGCTCCGCCTCAATCCCATATACCCTAATCCCCTACCATACAGAAAAATTGTTTTCTCTATTTAAATATTATTGTAGATTGTATCAAAAGTAAAGAATTGCTATTTTAATGGTGCCGCATCTGAATGAAACAAATTCCGGGGTTGAAGAATACATAAAGGTATGAGATAAATAACCTCTACATTGCTCGCCACTGGAGGGATATTAGAGGTGGGGTTTTGGCTGCTGCATATTCAGAAACCAAGGCAGCAGTGGAGACTCTTATAAGGGAAGGTATCGCACAATTGGCATCTAAAATTTGCGTGGTAATTCCAGCATACAATGCCTCTGAGACAATAAGGCAAGTAGTCAGAGGAGCATTAAAATACGTGCCCCTTGTTATAGTTGCAGATGATGGCTCAACTGATCATACAGCCAAGTTTGCTGCTGAAGCAGGCGGTGAGGTAATACTAATAGAGAAAAACCGAGGGAAAGGGCACGCATTAAAGATGCTTTTCCAGAGGGCTATCGATGAAGGATACGATGCTGTAATCAGTATGGATGCTGATTTGCAGCATGACCCTGAAAAGATTCCCCATTTTATTCAAGCACATAATATACATCCAAATGACATAATCGTAGGTTCAAGAATGCATGAAAAGGAAAAGATACCAAGGGCAAGATATAATTCGATGCATGTTGCAAGGTTCTATATCTCTCTTGCAGCAAACCAATTCATTGAGGATACACAATGTGGCTTCAGGCTATATCCCTTGTCATTAATAAAGAAACTTCTGTTAACAACAGATAGGTATGTCACTGAAACTGAAATATTGATGAAGGCAGGAGATAGGGGCGCTTTTATAAGGTCTGTAAGAATCGAGACGATATATGGCAACAATAATAGCCATTTCAGACCGATAATGGATGTAGGTGCCATAACAGCTTATGTGATCTCTTATCTCATGATAAAATGGCTTATAGAAGGGGTATGTTCCGATAGACCTTACTCGTATTCACCAAACAATATTCGTGACTTAATAGGTCGACATAAGATAATAGACAGGCTTTTTCAGGCTATAATCGTACCCACAATTTTTCCTGGATCGGTCTTATTTTTGATAGAGTATATGTTTTTCTCACCAATTATCAAAAATAATTTTGCATCTATTCGGAGGCTCAATTCTGGGTTCTTTAAAATTACACTTGCAACATATATGCTTCCTGTTCTTGTGATGATTGCAATAATTGAGAAATCATGTAATGCTTTTGGGGTCAAACTAAGGTTTTTGGATAGGATTATTGAAATATTTTACCCTCATTTGTGGAAAGAAAAAGGGAGCACCTAAAGGCAAATATATTGCTGGAGAGACTAAGAAATCTTTGCACAGTTATTCCAAAACCTGACTTTGCTTGCTTTAATCCTGCACAAGAAAAGTTCCTTTGCTAAATATTATATTACTTGTCATTTTATCCCCTTTTCACTACTCTGGCGCACAACTTTATGGAATTTAAAGATAAAAGGGTGATTGTTACCGGTGGCACCAGAGGACTGGGAAAGGCGATAGCCTTATCTTTTGCTCGGGAGGGCGCCTGGGTAGGCATAAATTATTCTTCTGATGATAAAAGCGCATCCAGG
>SDBT01018411.1_pt1 | contig 10980 bp, 10 predicted proteins | sample 2277101 | NCBI WGS metagenome assembly SDBT01 (sample SAMN10404973, study PRJNA504765) | marine sediment metagenome | isolation source: marine sediment core GS10_PC15, 103 cmbsf | place: Arctic Ocean: Southern Knipovich Ridge | collected 2010 | reverse complement strand
GCCTTCGACACCCCTGTCTTCATGGCCGTCGCCACTCAGGGCACAGTCAAGGCTCTCACCCAAGAGGAACTGGCGCATCTGGGCGCCCAGATCGTCCTCGGCAACGCCTATCATCTCTATCTGCGGCCGGGCATCGACCTGGTGAGGCGAGCCGGCGGCCTCGCCCGGTTCATGTGCTGGCCCGGCGCGACCCTCACCGACAGCGGGGGCTATCAGATCTTCAGCCTGGCGCCACTGATCGAGATCACCGATGACGGTGTCACCTTTCGCTCCCACATCGATGGATCCGAGCACTTCCTCACGCCTGAGGCGGCCATCCAGATCCAGCACGCCATCGGGGCCGACATCATTATGGCCTTCGATCAGCCCATCGGCTACCCCGCCGACGGCGCGCAGGCACGGGCGGCTACGGAGCGGTCTGACGCCTGGGCTGAGAGGTGCCTGGAGGCCCACAGAGGCGCCTCCAACCAGGCCCTCATCGGCATCGTACAGGGCGGCTTCGACGCCGCGCTCCGAGCGGAGAGCGCTCGCAGGCTCACGGCACTGCCCTTCGACGGATATGCCATTGGGGGCCTCTCCGTGGGCGAACCGAAGGAGGACACCTTCGGGCTCCTCTCCCAAACAGTGCCTCTGCTCCCGGAGGACCGCCCCCGCTATCTCATGGGCCTCGGCAAGCCCTCCGATATCGTGCGGGCCGTGTTATCCGGAACCGACATGTTCGACTGCGTCCTCCCAACTCGGCTCGGCCGAAATGGTACGGCCTACACCTGGATGGGGAAGATAAACTTGAAGAACGCGCGGCACCAGGATGACCTCGGCCCTTTGGACCCGGACTGTGGCTGCGCGGTGTGCGCCCGCTACAGCCGGGCCTATCTGCGGCACGTCTACAAGGCGGGGGAGATCCTGGCCGCCCGGTGTTTGAGCTATCACAACCTTCATTTGTATCTGCGGCTCATGGAGAAGATACGCCAGGCGATCCGTGAAAACCGGTACAAGGAGTTCGCGGACGAGTTTCTGAGTCAGAGGAGCGAGAATGCCTGACATCGTCACTTTCGATGATGTGAAGAACCGGGAGGACGTCAAAGTGTACATCTCCCGAGCGGATAGGAACATGGACATGATCGGCTACACGGAGCACGGGTTCCGCCACGCCGAGGTCGTGTCCGAGCGCGCGCGCCACATCATCGCCGCCCTCGAACGTGATGCCAGGGAGGCGGAGCTGGCAGCGATTGCGGGCTATCTCCACGACATCGGGAATGTCGCGAATCGCGCCGAGCACGGCCAGATCGCGGTGATGCTCTGCTATTCGATCCTGAAAGAAATGGGAATGCCCCCGACCGAGCTGGCGGAGATCATGTCGGCCGTCGGCAACCACGAAGAGCAGTACGGAGATCCGTTCGGCCCGGTTGCCGCGGCGGTGATCATCGCCGACAAGTCCGATGTCGCTCGAAGCCGCGTCCGCGACATTCATCCCTCTCGCTACGACGAGCACGATCGAGTGAACTACGCCACGATGTCCTCGGCAATCACGGTAAACCACCAGCGCACGATCGTCTCACTGCACCTCGACATCGACACGGAGATCGCCTCGATCATGGAGTACTTCGAGCTTTTCCTCGACCGCATGGTCATGTCTCGTCGAGCGGCGAAGGTCCTCGACTGCGAGTTCGAGCTCGTGATCAACGGGACGAAGCTGCTGTAAGGCTCCACGGGGGCCCGAAGCACGAAAAAGGATGCCGCCCGCCGGGGCCCCGGCGGGCGGCTGTCGTCCTGTGGAAGTCCGCCAAAGACAGTCGCCATATGTCAATCGGGGTGCTCGTGTGCGCTATATCTGAATCACTTCACCTTCTACCCCGGTGCGAAGATAAGAAAGGCTCGGAGGCCTACGGCCTCCGAGCCTTCAGAGGTTCGCTCTGTTCATCTGCTTCAGTTGGGCAAGTATTGCTCTGTGACTGCTTGTGCTTCTATCCCATGTGTTCCACAAATCCCCCCGGTTCCCGCAAGGAATTCTGTCCAATTTCTGCCCATCGGAGAGATGATGTCTATATCGTGTGCGATCTCGGCCGACGACCCGCCTACCGATCCAGTGTCCCAGGGAGCAGTCCCAGAGGCAGCGGGGCAGGCTTCTCGCAGGTGCTCTTGATGTCGACATGCGTGCCCTTGCGGGAGGCGTCTTCCATCGCTTCCATGACATCCAGCACGTGGCCGGCCATCTCGCCGTTGGCCCGATGGGGACGCCCCGACCGGAGGGCGCAGGCCATGTCCGCCACTCCCAGCCCGCGGCTGTCCTCCGTGTAGCCGTGCGTGAGCGGGACCTCGCTCCACTTCTCGTTCAGCCAGACCCGCACGGGGCCCCCGAAGCCATTCGGATCGGGCACGCTCAACGTGCCCAGCGTGCCGTAGATCTCGATGTGGGGGAGCTCGGCACCCGAGACGTCGAAGCTCATCATGACGCTCGCAATCCCGCCCGCGGCGAAATCGAGCACGCCCACGGCGTGTGTCGCCACCTCGACGTTGATCTTCTGCCCATACTTCGGCTGGCTCGCGATGGTCCGCTGGGAGAAGCTCTTTGCCGTCGAGCCGGTCACACGCCGCACTGGGCCCATCAAGGAGACCAGTGCGGTGATGTAATAGGGACCCATGTCCAGCAGGGGGCCTCCCCCGACCTGATAGTAGAACTCCGGGTCCGGGTGCCAACGCTCGTGACCGGGGCAGATGAAGAAGGCGGTGGCCCCGATCGGCCTGCCGATCCATCCATCATCTATGAGCTTCCGACAGGTTTGGAGGCCCGCTCCCAGGAAGGTGTCCGGCGCGCATCCGACCAGGACCCCCTTCCTCTTTGCCGCCGCAAGGATCTTCTTCCCGTGCTCGCGGTTGACCGCGAGTGGCTTCTCGTTGTAGACGCTCTTGCCCGCCTTGATCGCGGCCAGCGCCACTTCGGCGTGCGCCTTGGGAACCGTCAGGTTCAGCACGATGTCGATCTTCGGATCGGCGAGCATCTCCTCCGGCGTGCAGACTTTCGGGATGCCGAACTCATCGGCCCTCGTCTGGGCGCACTCCATGACGAGATCCGCGCAGGCGACGAGATCGAGGGCCTCCAGCTTCTTCGCGTTCTGGCAGTAGATGCTGCTGATGTTGCCGCACCCGATGATCCCCAGCTTTGCTGCCTTCATGGCCATATGCGACCTCTCCTTCAGGACATGTCGCCGTCAGCGGGCCGCCCAGAGCATGCCCCGCTTGACGATCTCCTTCACTTCTGGGACGTCGAAATCAGAGGCAACATGCGCAACGGAGGCGTAGAAGACCTTGGCCGCCCCGTACGCGCGCTTCCACACGACAGGAATCGTCACCCCTTCGATCCACGGATAGACATCGCCGTTGAAAGTCGTCTCGGCGAGCACTTCGTTGGATGGGTCCACATGCACGTAATACTGCTCGGAGTGCATCTTGAAGTCGGCGAGCCCCTTGGTGATGGGGTCGTCGTGATCCGTGATGTTGACCTCGTAGTCGATGACCCCACCGGGGTGAACGACCCACTGGCCGCCGACCATGAACTGGTAGTCGACGTTGTTCCGGAAGGAATCGCCCATCCCGCCGTGCCAACCGGCGAGGCCCACACCGTTGCGAACAGCCTCCAGCAGCCCCTTCTCCTGCTCGTCGGTGATCGTACCCATCGTCCACACCGGCACGATGAGGCTCAGCGACTGCAGATAGTCTGTTTCCAGATACACGGCGAGCGTGTCAGATACCCTCACTTCGAACCCGCTTTTCTCCAGATCCGGCGCCAATATATCTACACACTGCTTCGGCTCGTGGCCGTCCCATCCGCCCCAGACCATCAATGCTCGCTTCACAGCACTGCTCCTTCGAGAACATAATCCAGTGCAGTATAGCAAACGAGCCAAGCTCCGTGAACCAGGCCGTCCAGCCGCCCCGGCTGTGGGTTCTCGGCGGATGGGACGGCGGTCTCGGCCCGGAGGTGGCCGCCATCGGAGACGGCCGGACGCCCCCAGTGCCCCCTTCAGCCACGAGCAGCCGCTTGCGTCGTGTTACGAAAGTGTGTATAATCCGCCCAAGACTTCAGAAACGTGGGCTCCGTCCGGTCCCTTGTTGACGTAAGCGCAACCGGAGGAGCAAATGCAAGTAGAGCTGTTTTCAGTCGGCACTGAGCTGCTACTTGGACAGATTGTCGATACAAATGCTGCTTTCTTGGCCGCGAAGCTATCTGAGCTGGGCATCAACGTCTATCATAAGACGACGGTCGGTGACAACGCCGAACGACTTGCTGCCGCGCTGCGCATCAGCCTGGGGCGATCCGATGTCGTGTTCGCCACTGGGGGACTCGGGCCCACGGAAGACGATATTACCGCGGCAGCGGTTGCACAGATCATGGAGGTCGGCCTCGTTCAAGACGAGGAAGCCTCTGCGAAGATCCGATCGTTCGCCCGCTCTCGCAGGATCAAGCTCCTAGATAGCCTCCTGAAACAGGCCTGGGTGCCAGACGGGGCAGAGGTCGTCCCGAACCCCGTTGGCACGGCCCCCGGGTTCATTCTCTCGCGAGGCTCCAAGATGGCCATTGCCCTTCCCGGCGTTCCCACCGAGATGAAGGCAATGGCGGAGCAGACTGTCCTCCCCTATCTTGCAGCGCGCGCCGCAGGCGAGGGTCGGGGCGTCATCGTTTCCCGTGTGCTACGCCTCGCCGCAATGGGCGAATCCCAGGCGGAGGCGGAGATCTCCGATCTCATCCAAGCTCAGACCAACCCGACGATCGCTCCGCTGGCGAAGACCCACGAGGTATTCCTTCGGCTCACCGCCCGGGCCCCCAGCCGGGCGGCGGCGCAGGAGCTGATCCAGCCCCTGGAGACCGAGATTCGGCGGCGCCTCGCAGACCATGTATACGGCGCCGACGACGAGACCCTCGAGGTCGTTGTCGGCGGCATGCTCACAGAGGCCGGCTTGACTCTCGCCGTGGCCGAGTCCTGCACCGGAGGGCTCATCGGCCATCGCCTGACGAACGTCCCGGGCAGCTCGCGCTATTTCCTTGCCTCCCTCACCACCTACAGCAACGAGAGCAAGATCGAGCTTCTCGGCGTGCCGGAGGAGACAATCGGAGAGCATGGAGCGGTGAGCGCCGAGACTGCGGCGGCCATGGCCGAAGGGGTGCGGCGGGCGACGGGGGCCGACATCGGGCTCTCGGTGACCGGCATCGCCGGGCCCGAAGGCGGCACGCCCACAAAGCCGGTCGGCCTCGTCTTCGTGGCACAGGCCGACGCCGGCGGCACCGTCACCGAGGAGCTGCGGCTGCGCGGGGATCGGTCGATGATCAAGGAACGAGCGGCGCAGGCGGCGCTCTACCTCCTCTACCGTGGCTTCAGGGATCGCCGGACGGCGGAGGTGTCGAAGTGAGCGAGCGCCTTCGCGCCTTTATCGCCGTGAAGATGCCGCCCGGCGCGATCGCCCGGCTCCGGGAGGCGCAGGATCGCCTCCGGGCCGCTGAGGCCGACTGGAAATGGGTGAAGCCGGAGACATTCCACATCACGCTGAAGTTCTTGGGCGACGTGGAGCACAGCCGCATCTCCGCGCTCTGGGACTCGGTCTGCGGGGCCGTCGCCGGGAGTCGGCCCTTCACGATGGCTCTGCGCGGGCTGGGGGCGTTCCCCGATATCCACGCTCCCCGCGTTGCCTGGGTCGGCATCGACGAAGGCTCGGCGGCGCTCGTCGATCTCGCTGCCAAGATTGAGGGTGCCTGCGAGCAACACGGGTTTCCGCCAGAGCGCCGGCCGTTCCGGACGCACCTCACGTTGGGACGGGCACGCCGCCCAGCACCGAATCCTCCCCTCGCCGCCGCCATCGAGCACATGGCCGAGGCCGATCTCGGCGAGGCCGGGGTGGACCGGATTCTCCTGATGAAGAGCCGGCTAACGCCTCAGGGGGCGCAGTATGAGGTACTCGACGAGCATCTTTTAGACCACGGAGAAGCAGAATGAGCCAGAAGAAGACGGACGACCGAGCGCATGCGCTGGAGCTGGCGCTGACCCAGATCCAGCGCCAGCACGGGAAGGGTTCGATCATGCGGCTGGGCAGCTCCCAGCGCCTCAACGTCGACGTCATCCCGACCGGATCCCTCGCCCTCGACATCGCGCTCGGCGTGGGCGGGGTGCCGCGGGGCCTTGTCACTGAGATCTATGGCAATGAGGGCTCGGGCAAGACGACTCTCTCCTACCATCTGATCGCCGAGACTCAGCGAGAGGGGGGCACGGCGGCCTATATCGACGCAGAGCAGCGCATGGATCCCACGTATGCGCGAGCGCTGGGGGTCAATCTCGATACGCTTCTCATCTCCCAGCCGCAGACGGGGGAGCAGGCGCTCGACATCGCCGACATACTGGTGCGCAGCGGCGGGCTCGATATGTTCGTGGTGGACTCGGTCGCTGCACTCGTTCCGCGAGCGGAGCTGGAGGGCGAAATGGGCGACTCGCACATGGGCCTCCAGGCCCGCCTCATGTCGAAAGCGCTCCGCAAGCTGGCGCACTCGATCCGCCAGTCGAACACCGCCGGCATATTCCTCAACCAGATCCGGGAGAAGATCGGCGTGATGTTCGGGAATCCGGAGGTCACGCCGGGAGGGCGGGCGCTCAAGTTCTGGTCATCGGTGAGAATCGAACTGCGGCGAGTGGAATCTCTGAAGCGTGGGACCGAGATCATCGGAGGGAGATCGCGGGCGAGAGTCATAAAGAACAGCGTCGCGGCGCCGTTCCGGCAGGCGGAGTTCGACATCATCTACGGCAAGGGGATTTCTCGCGCCGGCAACCTCCTCGACAAGGGGATCGAGCTGGAGATCCTCACCAAGTCCGGCGCCTTCATCAGCTACAACGACACCCGGCTCGGGCAGGGACGAGAGAACGCCCGCACCTTCCTCGACGAGAACCTAGACGTGGCAAACGAGATCGAGACGGAGATTCGCCAGCGTGCCGGCCTCACCAAGGATGCCGACAAAGCGAAGGACGATGAGAAGAAGGACTAGCCAGAAGCCGTCCCGGCCGGACGACAGGCAGGCGGTGCGCGACCAGTGCCTGCGCTTGCTCTCGCACCGGGCGCGCTCCGTGGGCGAGCTGCGGGAGCGTCTGCGGACGGGAGGTTTCGGCACTGACGTGACCGAAGGTGTGCTGTCCGATATGGAAGACGCCGGCCTCATCGATGACGAGGAGTTCGTCCGCTCTTGGGTCGCCGGCCGCAAGGCGGCGGGTGGGGCGTCGCGGCGCAAGATCGCCTGGGAACTGAAGCGCAAGGGAGTCGACCGCGATCTCATTGAGCGGGTGCTGCGCGAGGACATGGACGACCGGACGGAGCTGGGACAGGCGGCGCAATTGGCGCGCAAGAAGCTGCGGGGGCAGCGTGTGGAGGGCAAGGAGCTCTCCCGTCTGCGCCGCCACTTGCTCGGCCGGGGGTTCGGGTTTGACACGGTGGATAGCGTGCTTCAAGCCGTTGTACGGGAAGAGGATGCCTAGCTCGATGACGTGCGCTCCGACAGATGCTGCGCTCGGAGTCGTTCCGGCGGGCCCACGCCGGGGCGGTGCTGTCGGAGCAGGCCGCACTGTGAGATATCTCTCGATTCGCTGGGGCACACGTCCGGCGCACCCGCGCCGGACGGTAGACAGCGAGGCCCGCGCTGCGCGCCGCCACGGATCGGATCACAAGAAGGGAGTGATATCGAGTTGCCTCAGGAATGGAGGTTGCTGCTCGTTGCACTGGCGGCGGGAGTCGCCCTCCTGCTCGCCGGTTACTACTTCCTATTGGTCCCGCGCTACTGGCGCCGGATGCGACAAGTCGAGGACGCCGAACGAGAGGTCGAGAAGGCTCGCAGCGAGATAGACGCGCGCCGGAAGGAGGCCATGCTGGAGGCCCGCGAGGAGGGCCACCGGCTTCGCAAGGAAATCGAGAAGGAGAACCGAGAGAGGCGTCAGGAGCTCCAGCGCACGGAGCGACGCCTGAGCCAACGGGAGGAGAGCCTCGAGCGCCGCAGCGACGCTTTGGAGAAACGAGAGCGGGCGATCGAGCAGCAGGAGCGTGAGGTCACACACGCCAGAGAGATGGCCGAGCGCGAGCGCAGCCGATGGCGGGAGGCGCTCGAGCGCGTCGCCGGCATGGGAATGGAGGAAGCGCGCCGCATGGTCCTCGACGAGGCTCAAAAAGAGGCGCGCCACGAGGCGGCCATGCTCCTGGAGCAGATCGAAGAGGAGACCCGACGGGAGAGCGCTCGGAAGGCGAGGGAGATCATCTCCCTGGCGATTCAACGCTGTGCCGTGGACCAGGTGGCGGAGATGACAGTCACCGCCGTGGCGCTCCCCTCAGACGAAATGAAGGGGCGCATCATCGGCCGAGAGGGGCGCAATATCCGTGCCTTCGAGCAGCTCACGGGCGTCGATCTCATCATCGACGATACGCCGGAGGCGGTGGTGATCTCCACTTTCGATCCCGTCCGCAGGGAGATCGCCCGCATCGCCCTCGAGACCCTCGTCGGCGATGGCCGCATCCACCCGGGCCGCATCGAGGACGCCGTGAAGAAGGCGCAGACGCTGATCGAGGAGCGCATCCAACAGGCGGGAGACCGCGCCACCTTCGAGACCGGTGTCACCGGGCTCCATCCGGAGCTGGTTCGACTGCTGGGCAAGATGAAGTTCCGCACGACCATCGGGCAGAACGCCCTCGACCATTCGAGAGAGGTGGCGAACATCGCCGGCATCATGGGAGCCGAGCTCGGCGCCAACGAGGCCGTGGCACGGCGTGCAGGTCTTCTTCACGATATCGGCAAGGCGGTCGACTTCGAGGTAGAGGGCACCCATACCTCCATCGGGGTCGACCTGGCTCGGCGCTATCGAGAGAGCGCTGAGGTCGTCCACGCCATCGCCGCTCACCACGAGGACGAGCCGTTCAAGTCGGTAGAGGCCGTGCTCGTGTACGCCGCCGACAGTATCTCGGCGGCTCGCCCGGGGGCGCGCCGGGAGACGCTCGAAGGCTACATCAAGCGGCTGGAGGGCCTGGAGAAGATCGCCCAGTCGTGCGAGGGCGTGGAGCGCTGCTTCGCCATCCAGGCGGGGCGCGAGGTCAGGATCCTCGTGAAGCCGGAAGATGTCGATGACGTCATGGCGGCCGCGCTCGCAAAAGAGGTGGCCGATAGAATCCACACGTCCGATCTGGAGTACCCTGGCCAGATAAAGGTGACCGTGATACGGGAGACGCGGGCCGTCGAATACGCCAAGTAGGCCCAACGGAAGAGAGAGCGACCGATTGAATCTGCTTTTCGTCGGCGACATCGTCGGCCGGCCGGGCAGGGCTGCCATCCGGCAGCGCCTCCCGGAGCTTCTAAGCCGCCATCAAATTGACTTCACCATCGCCAACGGGGAGAACGCCGCCGGTGGACTGGGGATCACTTCGAGCGTGGCAGAAGACCTCCTCGTCGCCGGCGTGGACGTGCTGACGACCGGCAATCACGTCTGGCGGCACCGGGACTTCCTGGAGTTCGCCCAGTCCGAGCGGCGCGTGGTGCGCCCGGCGAACTTCCCCCCCGGCACCCCCGGTCGGGGCGCGGAGGTGTACGTGACGCCTCACAGCGGCTCTGTAGGTGTTATCAACCTCGTCGGCAGGGTCTTCATGGAGCCCCTGGAGTGTCCCTTTCGGGCAGCGGACAGGGAAATAGAGTCGCTTCGTGGAAGAACCAACGTGATTGTGGTAGATATACACGCGGAGGCGACCAGCGAGAAAATAGCGCTTGGTTGGTATCTGGATGGCAGGGTGGCAGCGGTCATCGGGACCCATACCCACGTCCAGACGGCCGACGAACGCCTGCTTCCCAATGGAACCGCGTATATCACAGATGTCGGGATGACGGGACCTCGGGACTCCGTCATCGGGATGCGCCAGGAGGCCATCATCGAGCGCTTCCTCACGGGGATGCCGACCCGGTTCGAGGTGGCAACGGGACCTACGGTATTGAGCGGAGTAGTCGTCGCAATAGACGCGGAAACTGGAGTCGCACGCTCGATCGAGCGTGTGGTAGAATTGATCGAGGCATAGCAATACGGTCGCGGGCCCTTGACGGGGGCCTGCCTGCAGCGAACATAGCAGGGCGGAGTCAATCTAACGGTTGCAGGAGGACTTCAGAGATGGAGGTCCTACGGGTCTCGACGAAGTCGAATCCGAATGCGGTCGCGGGCGCACTGGCCGGTGTCGTGCGGGAGAAGGGCTCGGCTGAGATGCAGACCATCGGAGCGGGGGCGCTCAACCAAGCAGTCAAGGCCATTGCCATTGCCCGCGGCTTCCTGGCCCCCTCAGGGGTCGATCTGATCTGCCGACCGGCCTTCGCAGACATAATAGTAGACGGCCAGGAGCGGACGGCCATTCGGCTCATGGTGGAGCCGAAGTAGCGCCGCACTTCCATATCCCAGAGCGATCGAGACATCGCGACCCCCTCAGGGGCTGCGTTGTTTGCGTCTCAACCCGAAGTCGTCTCTGCCGTGCAACGCGACAGAGACGACACGTCTACTATAGTATCTTCTCCAGCCCCACCACAAGCCCGCGCAGCCCCCGCACTTTCCGTATTGCCATCAGCACCCCCGGCATGAACGACTCCCTGCTCGTCGAGTCGTGTCTGATCGTCAATGTTTCGCCCGTGCCGCCGAAGATCACTTCCTGGTGTGCGACGAGCCCCGGCAGACGTACACTGTGAATGTGAATCGCCCCCTCTCCCTGCCCCCGCGACGGCCGCCCATCGGAGGACTGCTGCCCAGCGAATTTGCTGCCGGCCGCGCTGCTCATGAGCCGCGCCGTGCGTAGCGCCGTCCCCGACGGCGCGTCGGCCTTGCCGGCATGGTGAAGCTCGATAATCTCCGCTGCCTCCATGTGTCGCGCCGCCTGTGCCGCGAACTGCATCATCAGCACCGCGCCGATAGCGAAGTTCGGCGCCGCAAATACCGGCCGCTT
>SDBT01018410.1_pt1 | contig 10980 bp, 18 predicted proteins | sample 2277101 | NCBI WGS metagenome assembly SDBT01 (sample SAMN10404973, study PRJNA504765) | marine sediment metagenome | isolation source: marine sediment core GS10_PC15, 103 cmbsf | place: Arctic Ocean: Southern Knipovich Ridge | collected 2010 | reverse complement strand
GAACGGAACACACAGAGTTTCGGTTGAAGCCGGGGTCGTTTATTCAGTATCAGTCTCGACAAGAGATGTGTCCAGTGTTGACACGTTTGTTTGACAGGGGCAGTATAGAGTATTGGCAACTAGAGATACCAGAGGTTGAAAACCACGAAAAAGTGGAATGGAAGAAAGAAGGATTTTGATGTACACACACAAAGACGGAATCAAGCTGCGAAAGCTTCACAAGGGAGACCTGCATTCTCTCTTGGCTCTTAAGCAAGAAAGCTGGTGGGGCACTCATGCCACGATGATCATTAACATCGAGGATCAATTGGAGTGGTATGAGAGGATATCATCCAGAGAACTCTACATGATTGCCGAGGTTGATTCTAATAAACCTTCAGTTTCAGGCAAGAAGGGCTTTATGGGGTCTGAGGTTAAGCGACAAGGTGTTGTTCCTGTTGGGATTGCTTGCTTTACTGAAATTGATTGGTTTGGGCATAGCTGTAATATCAGCGGCTCAATCTATAAGAGTCAACGGAAGGATTTTGCCAACATGGTGAAGCCAGCCTTCTCTTCTGGACTCGACTTTGCTTTTGAGGTGCTCAACATGCAGAGAGTGGGCGCAGAAGTGCTGGAGACGCACGCTATGGCCCAGCATCTTGAGATAGGACATCTAGGTTTCAAGATCGAAGGAAGGCGTCGTAGGGCCGTCTACAAGGCTGGGAGATACTATGATTCCATCCAGCTTGGCGTTCTTCGAGAAGAATGGGTGACAAGCCCCAGAGTTGAAGCATATGAGGGCTGCTGTAACGATAATTTCGACCATGAGATGGCCGATAAAGCAATCAAACGGTTCAACCGAGATATGGCGGGGGCTTTAGCATCTGGATGGCCTCTTCCAACAGATGGGTGACGCCATCAACGATTATTCTCTTGTGCCCTTCAGTCCAGATGATCTCTGCATCAATCACGAATTGATTGAAGTGTTTGTGGTAGTTTCTTACGGTGTCATAGAACCAGTCTATCTGTAACGAGTCTCCCTCAACGGCTTTGATTTCGTGTCGGCTGCGACCGGTGATGATCCCGGCATATTCTGCTGCCACAAGATGTTCTTGCTCATACTCGGCCCAGTGACCGAGTATTCGTTTGATGTCGGCATACATTGTTGTAGGGTCGCACTCAAACCCAGAATATTCATCCGGCAAAGTGGACGGGTACTTGAGGGCCGTCATGAGGACCACATAGTCAGCATTGATCCTGTCGTACTCTCCCAGAGTGATTTCAGGGGCTACCGGCCCCCAGCCTTTGATTAAGACAATTTTACTTCTCATTAAAGACTACCCCTGCGGAGAGTGACACGATACGGGGCATCTCTCTCACCGTCGTCTTTGTATTGTATAAGCGGGATAATTTTTTGTGTGTTAGACCCCAGAGATTTACTTATCTCACGAAGATCCTTAACAAGCTCATCTAGGCTTTTGTACATTCGTCCTCCAAAATAGTCCATCAACTCTCTTTGAAACTTTGTTTTTATCCAGTGATTCATTTTGGCCATTCCCCAACACGTGGCATCATGTCCGTGTTGTTTCTAAAGAATTTCAGCACTTCTTCTGTTGCCCAAAACTCCATAAGACCGTGTAGGAGTTCGGGCTGGGGATCTTCTATCATAAGCTTCCAGATTCTTACAAGTCTGGTGAAACGAGTCCCCAAATTCTGATTAGTCATGTAATTGTACCACATTTCCCATCTTTCGCAAGAGGCTCCTCGCCTTTGAAGAGCCTCGTGTCCTAAGCACTTTCTTTCCCATTGGTTATAAGATCGAATAGGGTAGTGATGACGGTAGACATCTGTTGTGGTAGAATAGCTACATGGACTTGAGATGCCATGGTTTCCGTGGTCGATCACCACGTCTGGTATGGGGCGGTGAGCGATTTTGCATTCTTGAGGGATGGGAAGATGATCGAAGTCAAGGTAGAATCTTGATTTGTTAATATCAAAATCCCAGCTTATAGGAGGGTGTAAATACATCCTCTCGCATCTTACAAGGGGTGTGTCGAAGTGTCTAAGGTTTTGTAGCCCACACCACAGTTCATCAGCGTCAAGATGCACAATCCAGTCTGGATTGTGCTTACAGGCCAGCCGAGCCATCCGTGTGACCCACTTGGTTTGATTGTGGTCGTTACCCGGTTCGTCGATGATTTCCACAACCTCGGGGTAGCTGGCGGCGATCTCACGGGTGCGGTCGGTGGACGCATTGTCTGTGAAGATGATCTGTGAGACGCCCTGCTTGACAGTGTGCTCGATCATGCGCCCAATGATGTCTTCTTCATTCTTCGCAAGTATCGTCGCAACGATTTTTTGTCTAGGTTTCAGTGTTAGCATTTTGTTAAAGGAGTATGAGGTCGAAATGTTTGTCATATCCAAAGACCTCGAACTCTTCCGCCCACACATCCCATAAATGTTTCGCCATTTTAAGAGTGAAGTACAGTTTCACTTCTGGGAATTTACTTCTGTTTACGTGGGGAAATTGAATTTTTTGTTTTACAAAGGGAAGATTATGAAAGTCCTCGGAGGCTGTTTCCATTCTGATGAAGTGGCTTATTTTGTAGGTGACACAGCCAAAGGGAGGTTCGTAATCGTCGTACAATCGCAGAAGGTGGTAGCAACCTCTTCGAGATGTCTTTTTTGTGAAAGTAAATGACTCAAATTCCTTTTGTGACGGTGGAGTTATTTTGGATCTTTTGCCATGTAGATATCGAGACATCTGTCTTTCATAGGGGTTTCTTATGCTGGCGAACACGTAATAGTCTTTCAGTTCCTCTGGAAGATGACATCTGTGTCTCATGGTAATGATGTTGTCTTCGTCGAATGGCTCTCGATATTTCCATTTTCCTTTTTCCTTTCCCCAAACGAAAGGGTCGCCCCCAATTATTTTGAGACCTTTCTCTATTGAGTTTGTTCCGGTCTTACCGGGCGACATGTATACACACTGGTATTTGTGGGAAATGATCATAACTATATCTATGCTTAAAGGATATCCGCTCAAAATACTGATATTATCTTCTTACTACAACAGGCCCATCTTGGTAAGAAATATGTTGCACAGCATTCTCGGGGCCAACGAACATCACGAGCATTGGGAACTGGTTTTTGGCGATGACGGAAGTAAGACTCCCGGCAGACCAATTGTTGAGGACATTCTTGAAGATCATCTCGGAAAAGTGACGTTTGTCCATAGCGGAATGAATTTTGAGGACAAGATCGAACAGGGTTTGATCTTGGGAAGATTAGCCAACGAAGCTATTGCTAAATCGGACGCTGACGTTGCTCTTATACTGTGTGACGATGATGAGTTGGTCCCAACGTACTTAAAGGAATTATCGGAGTTTTTCACAAGACACCAGAACATCTTGTATTGTTATTCCAAGATTCATCTGTATAATCCACTATTCCAGAAGAGCGAAAATGTGAACAATGTTGACAGATCAAACAGGTGGAATAAGTGGGACACAAAGATTGAGCCGTCTGGTAAAGTGGACGCCACTCAAGTTGCGTGGAGGCTAGACTGTTGTAAGAAATATGGCGCTTGGTTTGACGACAGCACAAAGTCTGTACAAGGTAAACCATGGACAAAAAACACAGACAAGTCTTTCTTCGAGAATCTTTACGACAAATGCGGAGAATGTCACCCATCCGGATTGGTGGCGCAGTTCAAAGGAGTCCATGATTATCAGTTGCTTTGGCACAAGAACGTGCCTCCGGCTCAGTTGGAGACTTACGATAATATGTGTAAGGAATTAGAAGGAGTTGAGTTTTGAGAGACCCATATGAGATTTTGGGCATTGACCGAAATGCCAGCAAAGAAGAGGTTAAGAGGGCGTATCGCAAGCAGGCGAAGAAGTACCATCCTGACGCCAATAAAGAGGAAGGTGCTGTTGAAAAATTCAAAGAAAGTGCTAGTGCTTACGAGGTGCTTAACGATCCGCAGAAAAGAGACGAGTATGATCGTTTTGGTTCTGTAGGTCGTGGCAGCAGAAAACCTTTCACATCCCCGATGGATGATTTTTTCTCTTCAATGTTTGGGGGAAATCATCACAGGCAAGCTCGTGGAGAGCATATTGTTGTTGCGCATGAAATTGATCTCATGGATGTGCTCAACGGTGGTGCGACAGAAATCAAGTACAACAAGCACTCGTTGTGTAAAATTTGTAATGGAACTGGTGGTGACCAAATCGACTGTAAGCATTGTGGAGGGTTAGGAAAGAAAATCATACACGGGCGAGCCATGACAGTTCAAACGATGTGTCCTGCTTGTGAAGGCACAGGCAAATCAATTGAGAAGGAGTGCGGAGGTTGTCAGGGCGGGTTTACGGGGCCGGAAGAGAAAATATCGGCTTTCAATATTCCCAAGGGGGTTGAGAGCGGAATGAGATTTTGTTTTCGAGGAGAAGGCGAACCCTGTATGGATGGAATCTCGGGTAATTTGTATGTTGTGGTTCATGTGAAGCCCCATGATATCTTTGAGAGGTTGTCAAATGGTGGGATTATTTGTAAAATGCCCGTTTCTTATACTCAATTGGTGTTGGGATGTGAGGTAGATGTTCCCACATTGACAGGCATGGTGAAGTTAAAGATACCAGCAGGCACCCAAAGTGGAGTAAAATTCAAGTTGAAGGATCACGGGCTGCCAATCTTTAACAATCATGGAGACATATATACAAGCGGAGATGAATTGATTCAGGTGGACCTCGTTGTTCCTACAGGACTAAGCAGTGAACACAGGGAACTTCTTGAGAAGTTAGCTATCACAGAAAGAACAGGAGAATGAAATGGATGATCTTCTAAGGAATAAGTTGTTTTGGGTTGTTGTAGGTGCCACTTTAATGAATATGAGTTTTTTCGTCATTAGCAAAGTTGTCATTGACAAGGCTGCTGATAGAGTGATTGAAAAACTGGAGAAGGGTTACTCGCCATCCCCTTATGGTCCCGGATTTGATCCAGACAAGGTTAATGCTGTGAGGCAGTTAGTCTATGAGTTAAGGAAGCACAATGAAAATGACAAAGTTTACAAAAGAACCACATCGAAGAAACTATCTGGTATGATTGAAGAAGCCGATAGATGGCGAGCCGAGTGGGAAAAAGAACGAGGCGCTAATCCCTGACGATAGCTTGGTCAATCTTTGAGTGTTGTCCAGATGCGTCCTCTGGTCTTCTTTGGAAGATCAGGGTCATGTTCTTGCCCAAGGCAGGCTCGCCCTCAATTTTTTGGTACTCGTCATATGTGAAGCTTGCTTCCGTGCCATCGGACAGCCTGATGTAGATCGGGTTTTTCTTCAATAATAGCGTTGTGATTCTGCCAGTCTTTTCAACGGATGGAAGATCCATGTCTGTAGATGGTAGTTCAACTTGATTACTGCGTGCCATGGATTGGTTGCCGAAGCTCCCTCCAGATGCTCCTATCCCTTCTTGCCCGACAGGATCGGTGTCCATAGAGGTCATGGCACCGCCGATCTGGTTCCCCAGCAGTTGGCTGTTGAATAGATCGTCAATCTTCGGCCCCAGTTCCCCGAGGCCGATCTCTTCGTTCAATAAGAATTCTCTGAATTTACCCATAACACTACTCTATTTAAGCATGAACGAGAAAAAAGACTTTAAGTATGAGGCCCAAGAGCCAGTTGTTGTAAACAATACCATTGCTACACCTATGCCCGCAGGTTTAGACCCGGAGGAATACGAAATCACAGATGTTTTGTTTCTTACTCCAGCGAAGGTGAAGGGCAAATGGAATGGCAGAATTTCAGAAGAGGTTCTGAATATTGATATCGTGAACCGCAAGGCTTATGACAAGCACGGTCTCTGTAACTACAGCGACAAAATTTTTGAGTACCTTGATCGTGTTAACTCACTTCCAGAAGACTTTTTTGAAGCGGGCGAGGATATTTACAACGAAGCTAACAAGGCTGTCGATGAGATGGAAGATATAAGAAAAGCTGCTTTGCAAGGAGACGGATAATGTCTGGAAACGAAATTAAGACCGAGATTTTCATACCCGGTCAGACCAAACAGGCTCGTGGCATGGCTCAATATCCATCGGGAAGGTTAATGACACTAGGAGTCATTACTGAATGGATCAGACTTCAGGGACTTGATGAGTACACCACTCAGGGGTTGATCGAAATGGCAGGTAAGTACCCAACTCAAGCATTGCCCCATTTCCGGCGCAACTTCAACTTAATGATTGCGAGGGTCAGGGTCAAGCGCCAAGAAGAACAGAATCAACCGACAACCGAAGAAACAGAAGATTGGGCCACAGAGATATCAGTGGAAGATTTAGTAATCGCAGAAGAGGAGAAAGAAAATGGCGAAAGTTAAGGTAACAAAAGGCGAGATCGTTAATGGGGTAGTGAGCGTGCAGTCCGTTCAGGACAGCCCTCAAGACAGTGTGGGAATGCCGAGTCGATATGTGGCAAAGGTTCACACCGGAGTTGAGGTTGAGGTTGAAGAAGGTTTCTGCCTTTGCTTTTCTGCCGTGCCAGCACTGGCAGAGAAGGGCATTGTTATCACAAACGGGCCGGGCAGAATCACCAGTGGACCGCTTATCTTTAGCGTGCTCAACGGCGGCAGAGAGATCGTGACTATCGGTGCTAACGTCGAGGTTGCGAATGTTTGGGTTGAACCAGTGGTGGAGATTGAATGAAGATTGCAATTCTTACAAAGATCGCTCGTCAAGTAGAAGGCGAGTTTGTATTTATCAACGTGATCAAGGCCACCGAGAACCCGAACGACTTGCGCAAGTATCTCTTTGATAACGATCTTCCTCGGACAGAGAAAGTTGGGGATGTGGATTGCGTAATCGAGTATGGGATTATCGAAGATATCGAAGTGGAAAAATCTACTTCTGAGTAACGAAGTCGATGATGACTCGTGTGACACCCGCTTCGGGATGCTCGATCTTCACACATTTTGACATGGCCAGAATCTTGTCAATGAGATCCTTGTCGGCCAGCTTAAACACGTCCATGAATCCTTGTGCTTGAATTTCTTCTGTCATTTTGCCAACCTCTTGTTTCTGATGATTAAGCCTTGGTTACATACGATGATTGACGGGATGTAGGCGAATCGCCTGACACGTCGATTGTTGACTTCGTGTATTCCGTATTTTGGTGGCCATCTATCTGCTGCAACTCTTTCCCAGCGAGGGACAGTCCGATTAAGACAGGCAATGGTAACGATGGTAGGGCTGACACCCTTGTTGCTGACAATGCACCCTCCCAAGGCAATTTCATTAAATACGGACATGTTAGTCTCCAACTTATGTACCCCCATTACTGTAATATCCCAAAGGGAGGAAACTATGGCCGAAAGACCGCACAACCCGCTGGAAAGCCCCGATGGGCCACCCGAGATGACCATTGACCTACATGATGGTAGCACCGAACAGGTCTCTATTATTGTCGTTCATCATGATCGTCCGGAATACTTGAATATCTGCCTGCAATCGATCCACGTCTGCAGTCACTTGAACAACTACGAAGTGATCGTCGTGGACAACGACTCTGGGAAAGAAACCCAAGAATTTCTTGATGTTCTTCAGGAAGAGGGCATCAAAGTCGTCAGAAACAAAGAGAACAAATTTTGGTCAGAAGCGTGCAATCAAGGCGTGGCTGTATCCGATCCAAACTCCAAATACTTCATTTTTCTCCATGCAGATACCGTTGTGATCGATCCGGCTTGGATTGACGTTTTGGTTAACATATCAGAGGGCCAAAATTCTGGAATCGTGGGTACTTCCATGCAGCACTACTACATCCAGAAGCAGAAGGTGGATTTTATTCAAGAGTGGTGTATGTTGATCACTCGGGAATGCTGGAATGATGTTGGGCCGTGGCCGGAAGAGCTTCCGATTGTCGGTATGTCATTCATTATGACTCTGCGTGCGCAGTTCAAAGGGCACAAGCCGCAAGCGACAGGGAATAACATTGTCCATCATTACAGACAGTTCAGTATGGACCCAAGTGACTTTGAGAAAATGAGCGAAAAAGCCATGGGCATTGTGGCAAGGCTCATGCAAGAGACACAACAGGCGAAGTGATTACGTTGGATGGAGGTTCTGTTGAATAGCCAAATGTTTCGAAATCCATTTTTCGCTTGGTCTTTATGATCTCTATCGTTTCTTCTGTATATGTTGGATAGGGTTTAGTTTTGGTTCTGTTGAACGGTTTTGCCAACGAATACTTGTTTAGATGTTTGATTTTGATTTTTTTGGCAAATGGCAGTTTTTCGAAGTCCTTCTGCATGTGCTCCATTCTTACATAAGCGTTCAACTTAAATTTGACGCAATTTGGAGGTGGTTCATATTCTTCATGTTGTTTCAAAATTACATACAGGGATTCGCATTCCTTTAGGATGTGTTGTGCCCAGCACATCCTCCTGAAATAATCCCACTTTGACAATTCATGTGTGTATGGATTTCTCACGGTGGCAAACACAAAGTAGTCGGACCACTCTTCTTTTAGACCCATGCCATGTCGGTCAATTCCACCATTTGCTCTCGGAGTTTCTTGGTATTCCCACTTAACACCTTCATAGTGAGTCGTTAAGTGATCTTCCATACTGGTTGTGCCGGTTTTGGGAGGGGCCATGTATGCAAATTTGTGCTTGTGTGACACTATCATGCAGCAGGATATCTCCTTGCCCTAACATTGGTGTAGCTGTCGGGATTTTCTCTGGTTTGTTTCAGCCATGCAACCAGCGAGTTCTCTGTTGATTTTTTGAGGAGAGCGTGTTGTGCGTGTAATCTACCGAATAGATGTTTGATGTTTTCCAGCGCAGGATCGTTGTCTCGGCTTAACAACTGTTTGACTTGTCCAAATGCTTGAGTTGCGGATCTTAGGACGGTCAGAGGCAATGCGTAATGAATGGGATATCGTGGTTTGTCGCTATTCATGTATTGTCGTTTGCCGAGTCGTCGGAGCATTTCACTCTTAAACAACATCCAATTGTCCAGTGTTTTTGCTGTCAGTGGTTCCTGATTCGGAAAGAGTTGAGACAAATCCCTTAAGAATATCTGGTAAACGTCGGGTTGTCTGGGATCGGCAGAAAGGAAGCTTTCTGGTGCAGCATAGTCTGGAGTTCCACTGAATCCTCGTTCTTCAGGAACATCCAGAGGACGTAGAATTTGTTCTATATTGGCCAGAGTTGAGTTAGAGCTATCCCTTGGATGATGGCCAATAACAGTTTTGTCTGGATCGTCGAGCCCCCAATCTGGCATATCGACTGTTTTGTGGGGATCAACTTGTGCTTCTAGCCATTTTTTGAAGCTCATTGTGGCAATCTCTCGATGAACTCATGCCATTGAGGATGATCATGAATTACAATCTTGTTCTTGGCGTATCTGTTGGCGTAGGCCATGCAGAATAGTTCCTCTGGGCTTTGATCTTGTTTGTCTTGTGTATTCTGAACAATATGGAACCACATTTTCTTGTATTCTGGGGGAACGAGTTTTTCCCAAACTCGGTGGGCGATTTCGTGCAGAACTGTGAATTCTCGACCATAGTTCCAAGGAGATGAGATGGCGATCTCTTTGTCTTGGTCATCCATGTATCCCACGTGTTCTTCATCGCCATTGAGAGTGTTTCCGGGATGGAGCTTCCAGTTATACCCTTGCACGAGCGCTGCGTGGCTATCTGGAAGCTTCTCAAGTGTTTTGGCGATGTCAGCTTTTTCGCTATCCATATCATCTTGCATTCCAGCTTGCATGAACTGATCGCCCATCCCACCTTGCATAAATTCTCTGAAAGATCCCATCATACCTTATCTATCTTGCATGAAACAAATTATTCTGTATAATGAAAATCCTACAGGCAAAGATTCCTTCGGGGATCGGTCATCCAAAGACTCAAACATGGCGAGTAAACTCTGCGATAGAGAGTGGGGTGCATGGTGACAGCCACCTTACAACAAACACACCGGGGTGCATGGTGACAGCCACCTTACAACAAACACACCGGGTTTGTCAGTTTACCTGTTCTATCAAAATATCTGACCGGACTCCGTCGTAAAGGAGAAGCTACAAGGAGAAATCCTTAAAATTTGCTTGTATTAAGACGACCATTGATGAACCGAGTTTGGTGGAGGAAAAGTCTCCGAAATGTAGGGAATCTTGCATAAAGTCGCAATGCAAGGTTCTGAGTTCCAGTCTGGCAACATATCGGATGGCGTGGCTAGCTCGCTTGTCAAGCATAATACTGGCCTTTCGGGAGGTAGTTTGGCGGGTATTGTGTCAGGCTTGAAAAACAGCTTGTGGAAGTTTGGAGTCCCTGTTGCAACTTTTGTAACAGGGATTTTTTATTCTCCACCCCCTCTCATAAATAAAGAGAACTTGTAATGAAGGAGAATTATGACACGAACGAAGAAAAACAGAACTTCAAGGACTGGTGGCAACTTTCATATCGAATTTAAGAATGATGCTCAGAGCATGGCATGGGGTGCTTTTCAGCAGCATGATGTATTGTTTATGATCGGACCCGCTGGCACAGGCAAGAGTTTTTTGGCTTGTGCATTTGCGATAGAGCAAATATTAACCAAGGTACGCAAGAAGATTGTGATCACGAGGCCCATTGTGGAGGCCGGAGAATCACTGGGATATCTTCCCGGAGAATTTGAACAAAAGGTCCATCCTTACATGATGCCGATGTATGACTGCATAGATAAACTTGTAGGCACGGAAGGTGGGTGGAAAGACAAAATTGATCAATCTCTTGAAGTAGCCCCCATTGCTTACATGAGAGGTCGCACTTTTGACGATGCAGTTTGTATCTTTGACGAAGCACAAAACTCAACTTTGATGCAATTGAAGCTCTTTCTTACAAGATTCGGAGAGAACAGCAAGATTATTATCACTGGAGATCCAACTCAAAGTGATATTGGCGGGGGTGATGTGGCTTTGACAAATGTGATGAATAGACTCAAGAACGTGACGGGCGGGGGAGTGGTTCAGTT
>SDBT01018409.1_pt1 | contig 10980 bp, 12 predicted proteins | sample 2277101 | NCBI WGS metagenome assembly SDBT01 (sample SAMN10404973, study PRJNA504765) | marine sediment metagenome | isolation source: marine sediment core GS10_PC15, 103 cmbsf | place: Arctic Ocean: Southern Knipovich Ridge | collected 2010 | reverse complement strand
GAATGAGTACGTCTGTGAGTTCTGGTGCAGCAGGTGCGGCAGCACCAGCGAGCGGTGCGACTTTGATAAGACGATCCAGACGAGCGTTTCTGGCGTTGCGCCGTTGCTGGGCCACAAGTAATTTCTGCACCTTGACGTTGGCACCACGATCCGGGTTGTAAAGAACCTCCCCGACTTTATCCAAGACAGCCTCGATGCGTTTGCTCCGAGGCGCTGACGAAAACTTGGCACCGAGTTTCTGGAGTGAACGACGAATGGCAAACATGCTTGATGCGGGATCAGAACCTGCCACCGCGATGTCGAAACCAGCGGCTACGTCCACTTCTGCTCCGGCGATTTCTTCTCCCAGTCTTTTTGCAGCTCCGAGCTTATCAGCCGTGTTGCTGCCTTTTTGAAAAACGTCCAGTGTCTGGCGCAAATCAGCCTCTTGGTTCACACCGTCAACCAAATCATCAAAATTCGATTGATCCCCGAAAACTTCCCTGATGCGTTTACGCATCTTCGGCCTATCCAGCAGACCGATTGTTGTGTTCGCGGTGTCTCCGCGACGGTCAATCACATCCACGAGTGCTTCCAGCACACCAACTTTGTACGCTTCCTGTTCACCTGGACTCATGTTCTGCATCTCCAGGCGAATCTGTCCGGGGCGTTGCGTCAGCACCTTGAACCCTTTTTCACTGGCTTCACGCAATTGGACTTCCCCAGCGAATATGTTGGTGGCATCCTCATAGAGCGAGGTGCCGTCTGGCTGTCTGGTGGCATCGAAGCCAGATTCCATCAGAGCTTTACGATCTCGCCACAAGACAGTGGTTCCACCCTTGGCTCCGGCGCGGCCTTCTGTGTTAGCCAAGTCAGCTATCGCCTGCTGAATAGCGTGAATGTCATCCACGTTCATTGTGGGGTTGAGACTCACTCTGCCGGTGGCTGGATCATATATGTCTGGAGCGGTGCGAGTGCTGTGGAACTTGGCAGATTTGTTTTTCACGAGCGACTTGATTTCCGGGTCATTCAGGATGGCGCGTTGAGTCGCGTTAAGAGTCACTGGTGTTGGCAGCGACTGCGCATACAAATCCTTGGTGCCTTCTTTCGCGGCGGTAACGCGGGCGGTCATAAAGTCATCGAAATCCTCGCCGCCTGCCCGTCCGAACGTAGTCTTGATCCTACTCTCCAGACGCGGATGCGTGCCCAAGTCTCGCTCTCTCATGACTGGGATAGCCGCTCTTTTCGTTGCTGGAGACTGCACGCCTACGTCTTGCCCGAACTGCTGCAGGGAAGGATCAAGATCAGCAATCATACCTTGCGCCCCGCCTGTCTTTGCACGAATATCTCTGATCCGGGGAGTGATCTCGCTGGGGTCTATGCCTGCTCTCTGCATCTCAGACAGTATGACTTCCCGTGCAGCAACGTCTGTGCCAGTGCCGCCCAGCTGTCTGCGCAAGAAATTGCCGAACGCGCCACCTCCGGCTCCGACAGCCCCACCAAACAGTGCTCCCTCTCCTGCGCTTCCAAGACGATCTTTGCTTAAAAATCCACCCCGCCCGACATTGTGCCCGGCGATCGCGCCTTCTACTAAGCCTAAAGAGCCGCCACGTGCGGCTCCAGACAAGAGTGTTCTCACCGTGCCAGACCTACGCAGAACATTCGCGGCGGTTCCGGCAAGCCCGGCACCAGGCGCCACCAAGTTCAAGCCCAGACCACCAAGAGCCTGCCCAGCCAAAGACGCGCCGGGGCTTTCCTGCTGAAAGACATTCATCTGCGCCCGGTTGGCAGCTTGGGCTTGGTCGCCAAATACACCGCCAATGGCTTCATCAGCCGACCCCAGCGAAAGCCCCTGCGCCATCTCAGACACGAAGGGGTTCAAGACAGCTTCCTGCCCTTTAGACACACGCAGGTCTGCCACCAGCTGCGCGTCTGTCTGGGGGTCGATCCCGGCGTCTTTCAGTATGTCTTGAAACAGTTCTTCACGAACGTCATCCGCGAACGGTTGCTGGTTCAAAGCCTGAATGTTTTCATTTGCACGTTGAAGGTTTTGTATGGTTGGCGGCATCAGTTACCCCTCCGCTGTGACTTCATAAACTCCCTGAACTGTGCAGGGGTCATCGTCGGCTGTGCTGCACGCGGCTGTGTTGCACGCGGTGCAGCTCTGGTCCGACTGGAAGGCTTGGGCGTGATCGACGGCTTAGTGGTCTCGTCAGAACCGAGACCAATGCCCTGCACATCCGCGTTCATGTCTTCAGCTTTGGTTGGAGCGCGATGATTTGCCCCCGTATAGTCTGTTCGCACGACACCACCCGGTGTCAAACCACGCCTCTTGGCCAGTGCCGATGCTTTGCCAGCTGCACGTTCCGCTGGCTTACGGTAGGATCGCACCCGGCGATCAGCCACCCTCAGAAGCGCCGCACGGTCTTTGGCGTTTAGTCTGTTGCCGCTGGCTAACCAACCAGCCCAGTTCTGCGCCCATCCTCCTACACCACCTGCACCAAAGACAGTGGCTGCTTCGCCTTCACGAACCACACTTCCTGGGTCGAGGATGTTAGCAGTAGCAAACACCAGATCGATGTCTGCCTGACCAGACGGATCGTTCACGGTCTCAAGCATACCGTCATAAAGCGCAGACGCCTCGTTGTACTTGGCTACGTTGGTACGTTTGGCGAAAGCCGCGTGCATCCTGTCTTCGACGGCGAACTTGTCTTTCTGGCTCAGTGTTCCCCGTTCAGCAGCTTTGTTCTGTTGCGTCCTGATATTGTTGAGAAACTGTCCAGCTTGGGCATCGCCCAACATCTGCTTGATCCGAACGAACTCACCGGCTTGCTGCCGGTTCATTCCCATGAATGTTGGTTCTATGGCTTGGGCTACTCGTGCCTGTGGATCAGGATGCGGTTTTGTTTGCGCGGCTTGTGCCAGTCTTTGGTCTGGAATGTGTCTGGCTGCGATCTCCGGCGCTACTCGACCCTGTGTCACAGGCTGCTCGGGCTGCTGCTGCAAAGCCGCAAACTGCTGGCCGGCCTGCAAAGGTATGCCTTGCGGGCCTGCGTCAGACAGGACTTGGCCCGGTGGTGTCTGCGGGGCCGCTGCCTGCGGTGGAAGAGGTGCCGGTTGGATACCTGGCGGAACTGCACTTTGGGGTTGAGGTGCTGCCGGAGCTGGTGTCTGCGCCGGAGCTGCGCCCGGAGCTGCGCCCTGCGAAAAAGAAGTCAGGTCATTGAATAGTTTTTGCTCACGGGCAGCGTCTGCCGCCTCGCGGGCGTCCTCGGCCTGCTTAACCGCCAAGCCGCCTTGTGCCACAGCCAGGTTGCCCTGCGAAATACCCAATTGGCTCCCAGAAATACCGATCCTTTGATCAGCCTGTGCGTTGGTGATTCCACGCTGTTGCTCAAGCGCCGCTGCCTGCTGGGCGACCTGTTGCTGTCTGATCAGAGCATTGCGGTTCTCTTCAGCGAAGCCTGCGCCCGCGCCCAGACCCTCGAACCCTGTCTGCGGCAACTTTGTAAAACTCTGACTCAGTAAACCTCGACCAAAACCACGAAGATCAGCAGCCATCGTTGGACTTAAAAATGCCATATCATCACCTGTTGAATTCTGCCGGGTTGAAACCAGCACCACCACCAGAACCGAAACCACCACCGGAGAACACGCTGCCAAGCGAGCTGCCTATACTTGCGCCCGCTGGACCACCGGCCAAGAATCCCAGTCCCGTAGCAGCTGCGCCTACCAGCGAACTGCCAAGGCTTGGGCCGAATGTAGGCGTTACGTTGGAGCCTGTCTGCGCACCAAATGCTTGAGCAGTCGGAGTGATAGCTGCCAGACCCTGTTGCCCGCGAAGGAACGGATCGTTAAACGCAGCCAGTTGTGCGTCAAGTTCAGCTTGGTTTTGTGCCTGGAACTGGGCACCGGCACCAATTTGCCTGCCAAAGTCATCGAACTGGAACTGTCTGGCACCTGGAGCACCAGCTACGGCTTGCTGTCTGAGAGCTTCAGACTGCCCCGCCAGGCCACCTTGGCCCTGGAACCCTTGGATACCCAGCTGTGACAGTTGTTGGTTCGCCTGGGCCTGTCTGCCGAGCGCCTGGTTGCCTAAGTCAGCAGCACCGCGCCCGAAAGCATTAAAAGCTTGTTCAGCGTTGCGTCCGAAGGTGAGATCGTCAACACCTCCGCCCCGGCCCCTGAAGCGCCCCACTGAAGACAGATCGCCTGCTGTCTGCGTGTTGGCTCTACCCAGGAAATCCAGTGTGTCTGTGCCCAGACGGTTGATTCCCTGTTGAAAAGCCTGGGAGCTGAAAGGATCACGCCCTAAGTCTTGAAGACCCTGCGCACCACTTAACCCAAACTGGCCAAGCTGATTCAATCCCTGCGATGCAGGGTTCTGGAAGTTAATGGATTGAAGCGATCGATTGGCGGCTGCCTGCGTAAGCGGCGTGCCCGCCTGGGCTGTCTGTATTGTCTGGTTCAGCCCCTGTGTCTGGGCAGGATCAAAGCCAGCAACTCTCTGGCCAGTGAAAGCTCCCTGGCCCAAGCCCTGCTCTATCAGACCGAAAGACTGATCAAGCCCCGGCTGCGCCTGTCCGAGAGGCGTTCTTTGGCTAGCGGTTGTGGTTGTCACATCCTGCTGCTGCGGCTTAAACAGATCGCTTAGAAAACCCATAACTCTCTCCTGTGTCTACGGTAACACATATTCATCCGATTATTAACGCCCTGAAATTAAACGGCCCATCGCCCGGTTGTAGCGGAAACGCGCCTTCTGAAGTCATAGACCAAGTAAGCGAATAGGGGCTGAGTATGAAACTCGTGGTGGCCTCCCCGAAAAACTCCAGCACATCCCCAGCCTCAAGTTGAGCTAGGACAGAGCCGGAAATGCTCACGGTATTGTTGCCCTGTCCACCGCCACCTGTTGAGGTTGCCACGGCAAATTGGCCCCCGACATTTGGCCCCGCTATCACACGCACGCCAAAAATAAAGTCTGTTCCAACTCCATAGACGCCCGATATTGTGAAGCTGATCTGTTGGACACCATTAGTCAGCACCGTGATCGTATTGGTCGGGTCCACAGCAGCGATGTAGTTGACATTAAAATCAACAGTTTGGAACGGGATTACCGTTGGGACTAAAAGGTTTGGCCCGACACCACTCCCCTGCACCTGAACAGCCGAACCTTGAAACTCTTGCGGAACGACAGACAGATCAAAAGAACCGTTTATGATGCTGCTGATAAAAAGATCATCTGCGAGGAGTATGCCGTTGAGATCAGTTGGTACGAGGTCAATCCATTTCTGTTGGCTTACTCTTAGGTCGCTCACGGTGAACGTGCCACTGTCCAGACCACCTGCCGGGATATTGATGTCCAACACGCAGTTCTGGAAGCCACCCAGTATCTGATTGACCGTCCGGGCAACATCGCGATCGTTTTTTGCACCCTCCGGTGGCAATCCTGTGTAGCTAATACGAGCCATGTCTACCTCAGACTCGTTTTTTGAGCGCGAACGAACACGCCTGTCGCGTCACGCCACCCGCCTGTTACGAGGCTGGTGATATTCACGCGCACGCGCTGGTAGCGGCTGTCTTGAAGCACTGAGTATTGTCCGTCTCCTGTCAGCTCTCGCTCGGGTCCAAACGTAACAGCCTTGCCCAGACGGTTGCGTGTGCCAATTTGCACCGTAATCTCTTGTGCATCGCCCTCGATGGCTGTTTGTACCATCTGAACTCTGGCGCGTTTCTCACCACCCAGACGTAGCTCGGATGTATCTATCTGAGCCACATCCGGCACTCCGGTAAATGTGTTCAGCTTGCTCTGGGAAATACAGCCAAAGCTCGGAGCACCAGCTTTATAGAATACACCGTCTAGTGGCGTAGTCAGGTCATCGATGCTGGCTGTGATTGCCGTAGCCGTCCAGAACGCACCTTCTACCGGCTCTTCATCAAGACTGTCTGCAACCGCTTCCCAGATCACGTTCTCGAAAGACACACGATCTGGCCCGCTGCCGGGGTTGGCGGGGTTAGACAGCAGATAATTTGTCGTGGATCGCCAAGTTCCCCGATACCCATCCGGGTCCGAGATCACCAGCTCTGTGACATCATCTATGTCATAACCCGGAGACACGAAGTTCCCCAAGATCGAGTGAGGAAAGCGGGCGTAACTCGGCTCTTTGATGGCGTAATCATAAATAAGCGCTGAGTCGTTGATGTCCGTAGCGTCTGTCTGCGAGTCAAAACCCCAGATAATAAGCTGGTTTTGCGGGTCTACCTTGGCAGTCATGTTGTCGCGTGTCTGGATCGCGCTGATGCCAGAAAACCACCTGTCGAACACCTCTGCACCAAACGGAACCACTGTCTGCCCGTCGAACATGGCCCAGCCATCGTCGGACAGATAGTAGGTGTTCTGACCCTCGGTCACGACAGAGTTGGGTTCGGAACAACCTCTGGCGTTTTCAATACGCTGAAATGTGAAGATTGCTGGCGGGCCTACGAAATCCACCCGGAAAACACCATGTTCCATCAGCAGCGTGCCGTATTCGCCACCCACGATGCCCCGGCAATCCCCGGCATTAGGCACGTCTTGGAAATCAGACAGGTTGTCTTCGTCTCCGTCATAAGACCAGACATCCGGCTGACCCAGACCGGACCATTGGCAACGGTTAGGCAACGGCCCGAGGATCGGATCGTCCATGAAACACCCGAACATGATGTCTCGGATCGCAGTCAGGAATTTGGGTTTGACGGGTAAGCCGTCGCCCGCGCCACCTACATAATTAACCGGGTCAAAATCTGTACCAGTGGCGAGGAGCATGGAGCGCAGACCCTCGGTGAAATTGGTGATGAACAGCGTGTCATCAAATTGCGCTGGCTGGAAACGAAACTTGCTCGTGACCTGAACAGTGCCAACACGGTTCCACGCCTTCCCGTTTACGTCTAGCTCGTAGATACCGGTATCAACTGCCTCATTGAAGACAGCGGCAAATTGTCTGGCGATCCCAGAGGTGTCTTTGGCGTTGAACAAACCTGTGGGCTGTCCAGACACGAGCGCGGCAAACCCCGCGTCTGCCAGTCCGGGGAAAGGCCGGTAGCCATTCTTGGTGCGAATAACGTTAAGCGCCTGTTCCGTCCCTTTCGTGTTGAACTCGGAACGATCTGGTGCCCAAGGGCCGAACGGTATGAAAGGCATCTGCGACATCAGGCAACCCTTATGTAATATTCGAGCGCAGCACTGGCTGGCTGTCCTGCGGTGTGAATGTGGTCTGGGATGGTGAGATTGCTCATGGAATGGTCATGCGTGTCGCCACTACCGGCGTTTGATACACTGCCAGTCAGGGTATGGCCATGAACGCCACCGCCTGTCGTGCTGAAAGATGAATTACCGTCACTATGCGCGCCGCTACCAGAATGCCCAAAGCTTCCCGGCGAAGTGCGCTGGTAGGTATGCTCGTGGTTGCTGCCCGTAGTGCTGACAGCAAAAGTGTCAGGATGATTATGAATTGGCATCTGCGCAATACTGATCGCAGTTCCACCGGTTCTGACCGAAGACGTGTCTACGGCACCGGCTGGCCCCATGTTTTCAGCGGCTTTCTGATCGCCCGTGAAACTTTGATCCGGTCCAGACACTGAGTTTGCACCTGAGATCAACTGCAATGACAAATCAGGAGCACCGCCCGTGCCACCTGCATCGCACTGTTGCCAGTCCACCGAGGAAAACTCTGGGAAATCTGGTATCTGATCCGTGAAAAGTATAGTCCCGGCCTTGCTGTCCCACGCCTGGATTGTGTTGACCGGCAGGAGTGCGTCATAGATCAGCTTCAGGAAAGGCCCACTGATAGACAAAGCCGCTTGCGGCGCGGACGTTCCGTCGCCCGGACCCAGCACTTTCTCACCAATCTCAGCCACCGCAGACATATTCTGCCGCTGGATGTTATTCACTTGATCAGGGAAGTGATCTTCTGGCGCACCGTCAGGCGGTGGGTCACTGTTATTGATCGGCGTTTTGTCGTAGCGTTCCCACCAATAAGCCATCTCTCACTCCTATTTCACACGTTCAGTCAGGTCAAACAGCCACGTGCTGCTCCGCTTCGTCAGGGAGCGCCCAGCCAGCTCTGTGCATCCATCTTTGATCATTCAGGTTCCGTACTTTTGTCCCACTATGATACAGCGCCAGCACCTCGCCCATCGTGTGCAGCTCCCTGCACTTGTAGAACAGGAACGGGTGCGGTTTGTCTTCCACTTTAAGGAGCACCCGAAAAGTGTCAAATCCTAACTCGTTCATGGCGTCCCACCGGGCCTCGCCAGGCTCCACAAGCCACTGTTCGAACTGAGGATACCAGCAGACATGGCAAGGGTTCAGCTGACCATGTTCTTTCAAAGATTCAAATATGTCTGCGCCGTAAAGTCTCTTCCAGGTTTTGCGGGAAATATCGACTTGTTGGCTGGGGTTGTCTGGAGTGTCATAGAGTTCCGGGCGCTCCACAGTCGATAGCGGCTGCACTTTATCGATCGGCATGTCTGGAAAGTAAAAAAGCCTCACTTTTTCCTCTTAAATCGATTTGGAATTACATCAATTCCTGCGTCCTGCAAAATGATGACAAGGATCGTTACGCTTAAAACAATTCCAACCATAAAACTCATTGTGATCCATATGACCCCCACTACAAACTCAGCTCTGAAACTTTCTGGCCCCATGTGCATGAGCCACATTTCTGAGCCTTCGCGCATCCTTTTGTAGATACCTGAGTAACCAACAATTATCAGCAGCGCTATTCCCCGAAAGTTGCCTTTGGCAAGCATGTCGAAGATTTGTTGCACTTACTTTTTCCTAAGTTCTATCTCCAAGTTTTCGTAGAATTTCTGCTTCCGTTTGGCATCGTCGATTTGCTCTTTCCAGTATTGCTTTTGCTCCATTCCCTGCGGCTCCGGTATCACCAGCAAATCGTGAACTTCCTTGGTGTATATCTTTCGGCCCCACTTGGCACTTTCCTCAGTCTGTTTCTTGTTTACACCCTCAACTTTTCTAAAGCTGCGTGTCATTACTTTTTTAATTTCATCGCCCGATTGCACCACGTATTCTACTGACGCGGGCACAGGCCCGCCAATCTGTACCCATGCGGCAGCAATGGCGGTGCAGACGCCCAGCACGGCACCTATGGTTATGATCACGTTTTTAGGGGTCATACGTTTGTCCCTATCGCTTGTGCTGTTGCCAGAGGGAGTATGAAGTGCTGTACGAACTGCATGAAATCCAGTGTGCTAGCGATATAGACACGGAACGCATCTGTCGTGTTTGGGAAGTTAATAAATATAACTATCTCGTTCACTCTTACAGTCGGTGATCGAATGTAGTTGATCAGTGGGTCTCTGAGTAAAATTCTTGTCTGAACATCTGGCGCTGCGTCGATTTCGTTAATAGCGTCACGATCAGTTTGTGATGCAGCCTGAAATTGCTTAGAACTCCACGTAGTCTCAGGTTGAACCGGTTTACCTAACGCAACAGGAATGGCAGACCACTGAGGCAACACCAACTGCATGAACGCCAAGCGATCAAGCGATAACTTAAACAGCACACGTTCAATCAGAGGGCTGTTTTTGAACTGCATCAACACAAATGATTGCCCGACTTCAACAGACTCAGATACTTGCTCTATGACAAACGGGCGATTGAGTATGATGGTACTGTCAACATCACCAGCCGCAGCAATGTCATCCATCACAGTCGTTTCGCCAGCACTTGCCTCTACGAATATGCCTACAGGCTGAGTTGCCGCTGCCGCTGCTACATATTCAAATACCGCGTCACCCATTAGCCTATTTCATCCTGATCTGCGTCAAAGTCGTCCCAAGTTACTTTTTTGCAGGGAGTGCCCTCTCCTTGCCCATCTTGTCACCTAGACCCAGACCAATCATGACTGACGCAATAATATCGCCAAATTGAGTAGGCAGGGCTGCGGGCACCACATCCATGTACTGCGCAGCCAGATTGACCACACCAAGCGCAATCCCTGCGATGGTTTTCCACCCGTTGAGCGGGCCAAGACCCTTGAGCAGAATTTTGGTTATAATGTTGAAAATCATATTAAGCCTCCGTGCGTTTGACGCCTAGTTGCTGTCTGGCCTGATCGCGGTAGTAGTCTTTCATGGCCGCTTGGTCTCTCAGGCTGTCCCATGTCGCTGTGTCTGGGCTGATCGCCTTCGTCAGCTTCTGTCTAGCCAGCTTCTCCACTTTGACTGATCTGGTCATGTTACTTCCTTATAAAATCACCATGCTCGTCTATAGGACCGTAGGTAATGGTTATCCCGCAAAGACATGCCACAGCCAGCAGCCACAGTTGCGCGGGGTACGCCAGAAACTCGAATATCTGCTGTCTCATGCTGTTTTCCACTTGCTCGGTGTCATTTCTGCTGTCTGGTCGCGTGGCGTTGGGTAGCCATGCTCGGACGCCCACTTGATCGCGTCGAAAGACGGGCACTCTTTAGCCACTTGGGGGAAGTCTCTGTGACCTTGAACAACGGCTGACCCATAGCAGCGCACCATACGATCCACGAGGCTGTCGAGACTTGCCCACTGGGCCGGAGTGAAGTTGTTTTCCGCAGTAACACCATCTTCCTTAACTCCTCCTGCCATGCAGATACCTAGACTTATAGCATTGTACCCGGACACATGCGCGCCTTGCTGGTCACGCGGGCGACCCTCTTCGATCATGCCATCGTTGCGTATGAACCAGTTGTAGCCAATGCCCTGCCAGCCACGATCCTTGTGCATCTTGTCTATGTCCGCCGCAGTCGTATTGCTGGACTGCCGCGTAGCGGAGCAATGGATCGCCAAGAAATCTGTGCCTGTGCGTTCGGTCATGGCTGTCCTTATAAGATAGAAAGCGTCTCTAAGTCAGCGTTGATTAAATCTTCAATCCAGTAGGCTTGCCTCGCGAGGGTGCCGTTAAGATTACGCTCTCCCAATTGACGTGAACCAATAAGCATTCTTGTCAAGATTGGAATATCTGCGGTTAT
>SDBT01018408.1_pt1 | contig 10981 bp, 10 predicted proteins | sample 2277101 | NCBI WGS metagenome assembly SDBT01 (sample SAMN10404973, study PRJNA504765) | marine sediment metagenome | isolation source: marine sediment core GS10_PC15, 103 cmbsf | place: Arctic Ocean: Southern Knipovich Ridge | collected 2010 | reverse complement strand
CAGCAACAGTGATACCGTGGCTGAATACACCTACGACGCCCTTGGCCGGAGAATTGAGAAAAAAGATCTTGTTGACAGGAGCAAGACTGCCCGTTATTATTAGAATAATGGCTGGGTTCAGCGTGGCGGGACTGTTCCTGAAAGGTCGGGTGCAGTGAAAAATGGAACTGCAATCAAAAGGAAAACCGGAAGACCGAGAAAATATACCGCACCCTTTTAATTTTCCCTTTCAGAATACTCTGATTGAAGGCGCCACTTATGGATAGGATATACATAAAAAAAGGGAGCCGAACGCTCGTGAGCATGTTTTACTTACAGTGGGCAGGTTTCTGGCTATCCCCGCGGCGGTTCATATATGCGTTTCTCTCACTATGCCTGGGTGGTTTTCTCGTTGTTGCTTTTATCGAAGCCCCTCGCTACAGGCAGCTTATACAGTGCCTCGCTGCATTTATTTGCGGGATATGGTTTTTGGCCTTCTGGGGAATCGTCAGAAGTACCCTGTATTACCGCAAATGGACTACCGTTACGAAATACGATGAATTTTATCTGGATAAGAACGGGGTCGGATTCGAATCCGGGGCGACGAGCGGTTTCCTCGGTTGGAAGGAATTCTCAAGTCTATGGGAAACTCGACGTTATTTCTGCCTCGAGTACAAGGCCCAAGGGAACATCCCAATTGTCAAGAAGCTGCAATCGGCCGAAACTGTTCTCGCAATCAGAGAGGTGCTTCAAGCTACCCCAGTAGAAGATAAGTACTTGAGAATTCCGTTGAAAGGATAGGAGACTTAAAGCAACAGTTGAGGATGGTTACTTTTTCTTTTCAGGGGGCAACCAACGTAGATGCATCAGCGCCGAGCGCCTTGCATAAGAAATGCGGGTAATTTGACGAAAGACCAGCGGGGCTACCAGTACGAATACGACTACGAAACCCGTAGCCGTGCGTTTCTTGAATTCTGAGACAGTGTCAGGAACGCCCTATAAGAATGAGTTTCTGGGGAAAACACCTTTCATAGAATTACCCGGCACGATACATAATGTAATGCAGCAAGTTGTCAGCGATAGAGGTCGATTAGATGATTGACGGGTCGAGGGATTAGTTATAATGTAGAAGCTATAAATTGAATGTTGATGGAGAGTGTGAATGGACAGTGTATCAATTTTGCCTGAGGGCAGTATGGGGCGTGGTTTCATTGGCGCCGAGTACATCCCTGAAGGTGAGAACGAATACTATATACGCAACAGCCAGTCAGGCAAGCCTGCGGACACATGGCGGCATTTAGGGGAAGAGGAGGCGGAACTGCTCGCCAAAAACGGCAACACCAGCGACAACTGGGACGACATTCTCGTTACCGACCAATTTGATCCTGCACAAATAAAGAACACGGAGTTTTTCGGTTTGGTTCGTATCGGACGCGTTCGAAATGCCATTCTGGAACATCACGATCTTCGGATACCCGTGGGGATTACCAACAGTCGAATAGTGGCGTGTGACGTAGGCGACGATGTCGCTATTCACGATGTCCGGTATCTTGCGCACTATATAGTGGGTGACCGCTGCATTTTGATCAATATAGACGAAATGCATACGACTAATCATGCAAAGTTCGGCAACGGCATAATCAAAGAAGGCGAGGCTGAAGATGTACGAGTCTGGCTGGATTTGATGAACGAGGCCGGTTGCAGGCAGGTCCTGCCGTTTGAGGGAATGATAGCGGCGGACGCCTACATTTGGGCGAAATATCGTGATGACACGGCTCTGCAGAATAGACTGAAAGAGATAACGCAAAACAGCTTCGACAGCCGTCGTGGTATTTACGGCACGATTGGTGATCAATGCGTGATCAAGAATTCGCGGATTGTCAAGGATGTAAAGATTGGGCAGCACTGCTATATCAAGGGCGCCAACAAGCTCAAGAACCTGACTATCAAATCCACCGAGGCCGAGGCGACACAGATAGGAGAAGGCGTCGAGATGGTCAATGGCATTGTCGGGTATGGTTGCCATGTCTTTTATGGTTGCACGGCGGTTCGGTTTATTATGGGCAATAATTCGAATCTGAAATACGGCGCCCGGTTGCTGAATTGCTTTATGGGTGACAATTCGACGGTTTCGTGCTGTGAGATAGTGAATAATCTGCTATTTCCGGCCCATGAGCAGCACCACAATAACTCGTTTTTGATTGCATCGTTAGTAATGGGCCAAAGTAATGTGGCCGCCGGGGCTACGATAGGCTCGAACCATAACAGCAGGGCGAATGACAATGAGATTCAGGCGGGCAGGGGTTTCTGGCCCGGGCTTTGTGTCAGCGTAAAGCACTCCTGCCGCTTTGGTTCCTTCGTATTGCTGGCCAAGGGCGACTATCCGGCTGAGTTGGATATCCCGCTGCCGTTCTCGCTGGTTAACAACAATACGTCAGAGGACCAACTGGAAGTGATGCCGGCATTTTGGTGGTTATATAACATGTATGCACTGGCGAGGAATACGTGGAAGTTTCAGAGTCGCGACAAGCGGAAAAGCAAGGTTCAGAACATTGAATTCGATTCGCTGGCGCCGGACACGGTGGAGGAAATCGTCAATGCCCGTCATCTGCTGGAGGTGTGGATCGGCAAGGCGAGTTTGCGAGAAAAAGGTGAGTCGATAAACGAAATGGAAGAGGCCGAATTAGCTGAAATCGGGCGTTCACTTTTGCTCGAATCGGAAAACGAATCAGCGGGACCGGAGGTTCTCGGAGAGAACATGGAAAAGTCAAGGAGGAAGGTTCGGATCCTTCGTGCCTTCAAGGGTCATCACGCCTACGGCCAGATGCTTCATTACTATGCCATGAAGAACCTGCTGGCATATATGCAATCAAATCCTGAAGCTACATTCTCGTCGATGTCCGCCGAACTGTCCGGGCAGCGCGAGCGAGATTGGGTCAATCTCGGAGGACAACTTGTGCCTGTCGCAGAGGCGGATCTTATACGATCAGACATAAGGTCGGGCAATCTCAATTCATGGGAAGATATCCACCGCAGGTATGACTCGCTGTGGGATGAGTATCCTGCGGCAAAACAACGGCATGCTTTTGCGTTACTCTGTGAAATATCCGGCGGCGGCATTACAAAAGAAGGCTGGTTGTGTGCTCTTGACAAGGTTGTCGAGATTCAGGAACTCATTCGCGATCAAGTGTACATCACGCGCAAGAAGGATTTTGATAATCCCTACCGTCAGGCTACATACAGAAACCTGGAGGAAATGACGGCTGCAATCGGGACGGTGGAGGATGATTCTTTTGTAAAACAGATGAGCAGCGAAACGGAAGCTTTGAAAAACATGGTCGAAGATATCAAGAAAAGAAGCTGACGCGAAACATAATATCAGAACACACTTTATTTACCCCGTTGAAATCCCTTATTTTTGATGCCGGCGACAGCGGTAAGACTACTGACCGGCGTGGTCGAGGGCTTTTTGAAAGTCTTTTAACTGTTGGAGATTCTCGATTTTTTTCCATCCCTCGGCAGGGGGGTCGTGGGGGCAGCGGGAATGTGCGCCGGTGTATTTTGGTGCGTAAATGTTGCCGGTTTCATCGGCCAGGAATGTTACGCGACCGGTATTCTTATAGCCGATCGGAACGGCGGTGACGGCCCATTCTTTTTCGTGGTCGAGGCCTCTTTCTTCGCCCATCCCACCGGGCAGGGTGCGGTTGTGCAGGTCGAAGAAATAATAGCCGTCCAGCGGTCTCGACAGGCCCATTGCAAAGCCGAGTTCCTTGTCAATAAGCCCGACCGGCACCGGTTCGCCATCGGCATCGATGCTCTGCCAGAGGTGGATATAGAATTTGGCGTAGGTTTTTCTGCCGTCGCTGTCCCAGTCGGTTTTCTTATATTGTGCCTGGGCGCGGGATATGCGTCGCAGGTTCTCGAATGCCTTGCTTTCGTTTGCCTGCCTGTCGCGAAGAGTAAGCGACCGCGGCCAGTTGTGGCGATTGGCCCATTGAAATCCGGCCCAGACAAATCCGGCCGTCACGATAATCGTCAGGACAACGCCTGTTGGGGTGACTTTTCTATTCTTTTGAGTTTGCCTCATCGCTGTTCCTCTTGTTTTGATATTCAACGACAATTGGGCAGTCGGGGTCCGGGTTGTCGAAACTTGCAGTGACGTGCTCTGCAACGGCGTGACATCCACCTTTGCAGATGCTAAGATATTTGCAGTCGCAGCAGGGCTGTGGGGGATCTTCGAGCCAGGCTGTCATCCTGTCTTGAAGGGGTTGTCTTTTTCGTCCGGTACCAAGTTCGAAAACGCTCATTCGGCAGCTCTTCAGGAACGAACAGCCGCTCACTGAGCCGTCGCTTCGGATGCCTAAAAGCACATTGCCCGCTTCACAGCCGTAGGTGGCCATTTTTTCGAGCAGTTCGAGCGGTGGATAGTGGTAGCAGAACATCGGCACGAATGAACAGTCTATTTTCGCAGCGATTTCATGTTGGTCTGAGAATTGCGCCAACATGGGTACAAGGGCAATATTCTGCTGGTACGTTGTGCGGTGCCTTGCATAAATCTGCCCTCCGCGTCCGGCCGGCTTAAATCTCAAGAACTCGATTTCATTGAGTTTCTTAGCGGCGGCGTATTCGAAGAGTTCGCCGATCGAGTCGAAATTCTCTTGCCCCACGACGCAGTTGATTCCCGCAGGCACGCCGGCGGCGACGAGCATATCTAAGGCCCTGTCGGCTGCGGCGAACATGTCTTTTCCCCTGAACAGGCCGTACGCGGCGCCGACCGCATCGATTGAGACGTTCACCTGTCCGAACACTTTCATTTTCTTTGCGATGTCCGGCGTTATGCCGACACCGGAGACGGTCAAATTCGGCACGAGCCCTTTTTCGCGTGCGTATGCGGCGATCTCGAACAGGTCGGGCCTTTCCAGCGCTTCTCCGCCGCCCATGGCTACGTGAAAAACTTTCATTTCGGCCAGTATATCCAGCGCGCGTTTGAGCGATTCGGTGTCGAGTTCGCCCTGCTCTTTCGCCCCCGCGGCCATGTAGCAGTGCGGACAGCGGGCTGAACATCTGTTGGTGATAGCGAAATGCACCTCGGTGGGGGCCGACAACATACCGACAGATTCGTCTTCGGTGTCCCAGAGTTCGGATTCGGCCAGGTCGAGGTTGCGCATGTAGTCCCTGTCGACAAAGGCGAGAAACGGCGGGTCTTCACTGGCAATTATGCCGCCGAAATTCTCGTAGCGATATTTGATCGTCTCGGTCTTTTCCTGTTCGCTGCTCATGTTTGAATTAATCAGCTCCCGTGGTATCGGCTTTTGTCGTCGGCGCGTCAAACGGACAGTATTTGATAACCCACTTTCGAAGTTCGGGTTCGCCTATGTTGCCCAGGTCCAGGTTCGGATACGCCTTCGGATTGGTCAGGATGTAGGACTCAAGGTCGGCCATGTACAGGTATACATAACCCTTCGGGTAATAGAGTTGATCTTTTGCCTGGGAGTTGAAAATACTTTCGGTGCCTCTTTCAAGGTGTCGCAGATAGAAAACCGTTGTGACCGACGCCAGCAGCGCCAGGCCGAATATGAGGTTGATGAATACGGCGACGGATCTGCGTTTAAGCCCGGCGGTTGCGATTGAAAATACGAAGACACCGACGATTCCGACCAGGCCGTACAGGAACAGGTACTTCAGGACTTCCGAGCCGGGACTTCCCGGTGCGGCGCCTGGGAATGAGGGCAGTTCCGCGTGGATCTGTTCGACGGCCTTTTCCGAGACGCGAAAGGTCGCACCTAACCATGTGCACGACACGGCGAGAACTATCGCCCATAGAATTATCACCGCCGCGCCGACACGCAAATGTCGCAATCTCACCCATCGCCACGGGCGCGACGCGTAGAACGCGATCATGGTGATAATCAAGAGCACGCCGATGGTGGTCCATGCAGTCGTGGCTGCCGTTGAGTGTATCCATTTTTCCCGGGCCTGCGCGATGCGCGTGGCGACGGGCAGATAAAAACGGATGCTCGGCTTCAACTGCGTGGGCTTTTGAAGGATTCTGTATGCCCTTGCATACTGCTTCAGGGCGATGTAATCGCCGCCGAGGTAGAAATAGATTTCGTGCAGCCTGTGATACCCGGGATTCTCATCGATGATGGCCTCTAATTGTGTGATCTCATCCTTGATCTGGGTCTGGTCTCTGTCTTTCGAGGCCTCGATTCGTGCGCGCCTGAGTATTGAATCCTGCCTGCGGTACTTTGCAGTCAGGGCGTTTAGCCTTGCGATTTCCTTTCCCGCCGAAGATTTCGCAGGATGGGCGGGGCCAAGGTCGGCCCTGAGGACCCTGTGATAGTTCCTCGAAGCCATGTTGTGATTTCCAACGAACTGCTCGTAGAATTGTGCCATTGTCCCGAGCACCTCCGCTCGCCCGGCCGGGGTAAGGTCCGAATCGCGGAGCGTGTTGTTGAGCAGGGCCAGTCCTTCGTCGTACATGCCCTGCTCGAAGAAAGCCTTGGCCTTCGAAGCCGGCTTGTTCGGGTCAGCGTATACGCAGGCGACGGCAATAAGCAGAATAGTTGCAGCGACGATTTTTTTCACTGTTCATTCTCCTTCGCCACTTGCAGGATTTACCGTTTTTCCCCGTTCGGCGGGTGCGTCCTTTTCTTCGGATGCAGCTTTGGCGGCATCTTTCTTAAGAAAAGCCGACATGATAATTCCCGAGACCGCCCCGAAGCCGGCTGTTATCCCCAACAACGCCGCGGGCAACGCGAAAATAATCGAGCCCATCGAACTGGAGTTCGGATTGTAACCGTGTTTTACTCGAAGGAGCTTACCTTTCATCGCAAGTACCTCAAATTACATATTACCATAATTGCCGCCAGTGCAAAAATCACGGCAAGGACTAATCTCACCACAAAGGCGTTTTGTTTGCAGTATTCGGCGAAATGGTTCGATTTGGCGGCAATTATTGTCAGCAGAAATACCGTAGCGACCGGCAGGGCGAAAGCGAGATTGTAAGCAAGCAGCTGTGATACGGCCGTGACGCGATAGCTGGGTTCAGCGATCATCGTAAGGATCTGGATGTAAAGCCGGCCCGTGCACGTCGGCTGGATCATTGCAACCATCACGCCCAGAACAACCGCACTGGCCGGCAGCGCGATCTTGTTCTCGGAAAACTTCGAGAACCTTCCTCTGAGGCGCACGGGGGGCACGGGGCTATTGCCGTGGCCGGCTTTTGGTTTGCGTATAAGATCGAAAGCGAATAATCCGGCCAGGGCGACAGCGGCATGGCCAAGCAGCAGATTTACAACCGTTCCGATTGTCCGGGCGATTTGGTTAAGCCATGCGATGTTGAAAAAGGCCAGGCCTAACACAAGATATGTAAGCAGTACCGCCGCCGTGAAGCTTCCGCCGGCGCAGAGCACCTGCTCGGGTTTTCGGCAAAACAGTACGACGCCGCAAAGAAGCAACGCCGCCGCGGGTAAAGCACACGGCCCGAGTGCTTCGGCAAGGCCGATCGCAAAAGTATCGCCTAACCTCAGCTCGTCAAACTCCTGTTCCTTTATTGTTGCGGTGTCATGAGTTTGCCTGAACGCCGGGGTAGCCCGTTCAAGATAACGCGGCGGATCTTCGAGAAATTCAGCGATTTCGCCCGGCAGGGCATGGGTGATTTCTTCTTGCGAGCCAAACGCCGACTGCCCGACGAAAACGGCAGGCAGGTCAAGGCCGCTTCGGCCGAATTCGGCTTCGATGTTCTTCAACAGGTCGTATGTTCCCTCGGCGCCCAGATCGTAGTATGAGATTTTCAGCGTCACGCCGTATTCTTCGGCCAGTTTCGGCAGGTAGCTTTTGAGCAGCTTTCTGCAGTCGTCGCAATCGGATGAGAACAAAGTCAGGCCAAGGACAGGATTGTTCTGCTGCTCGTTGAGGATTATCTCTTTTGCGAGTCGCTTTGCCGCGCGTTCGAGGCGTCCCGCCCTTGCCGGATCCTGCGAGCCCGATACGAGCGTCACGCTGTCGAGAACGGTTCCATCGGTGGCGATTGGGCGTATAGTCATCGCGCCGGAGCCTACGTCGACGCGACAGAAGTGATGCCTTCGTGCTTCGACCTGGGAAGGGTACATCGGGTCTTTTCGCATCCAGATAAGTTCTGCTCCTCCTCCGCCTGAAATGATGTAGGTAACGCCTTGGTTTACGGAGCGTTCGTACATGTGCCAGGCGGCGAATACGACGTCGACCTTATATTTCCGGAAGATCGGCGCCCAGAAGCGGCGCAGCAGTTCGGACGAGCGTCCGCGGGAGATGTATACCGGATCGTGCAGGAAAACCACCCTGAAGGGGGCTTTTTGGACGTGCTCTTTTGCAAGTTCGGCTTCGAGCCATTTGACCTGGGGGCTTTGCGGCCCGATTTCGCGGCGCCTCTGCCGGCCCGCAGTGTCCCAGGCGTTCAGTGCAAAGAACTGAACGCCGCCCCACTCGAATTTGTAGTAGCCTTTGCGAAGCTTCGGGAAGTACTCGGCGGGCAGTCCTTTGCCTTCGGCATAATCGTTGTCCCCGATGACCGCATAGATTGCGGTCCTTCGCAGTAGTTCGGCCTCGACGTCGAAGAACTGCTCCCACAATCGGCGTTGGCGGCCGTCGTCGACCATGTCACCCAGTACCAGACTGAAAAGCGGTTCATGAAGCATCATCTGTTCGACAACGTCGCGGTGATGTCTGGTTGTTTTCGTATCACCGGGACGTGGGTCACCGTATACGGCAAATGTAAAGGACTCGCCCGGCGCACAGGCGGTTCTTATCTGAAAAGCGCCGTCGTTTTCGGCGGTTCGAGGCCCTTTGTCGCAGACGACCTGGTAATTATATGTCATGCCGGCCTTTAAGGGTGTCACCGTGATAAAGTGAGATGCGGACGCACCGTTCGATTCGAATTCTCTTACGCCCGCGGCGTCGAAAATTCTTACCTTCGCCGAAGCGGGCTTGTCAAGGTGAAAGGCCACGGTCGCCGATTCGGTGGTGACGTCCAGCAGGTATGGCCCGGCCGCGAAGTCGTTCGGCATATTCTCGGCGAGTGCAGGTTCCCGACCGCACAGCCCCGAAGCCAAAGCAAATACGATAACGATCAAAGACCGTTTTACTGTCATGCCTTAAATCCTTTTGCCCCGCTCGATGAGTGATACGACTTTGCTGTGAATCTGATTTGAAACCGATGGGCTGTATCCCCTCCAGACCTGGCTTATATTTCCCTCGCGGTCGATAACCACCGTCATTGGAAGACCCGACACCTTGTATTTGTGCGCCACTTTCCCGCCCCGGTCCAGAAGAACAGGGTATTTGATCCCGATGTCCCCGACGATTGTGGTGACTTCATTGACATTCTCCGGGTCGGTGCAGACGGCGGCCATTACGAAATTCTCGTTGTCGGCGGTCTCCGGCAGCGATTGCAGGTCCGCCATCAGGCTTTTGCAGTACCTGCACCACGTCGACCAGAAAACAAGCACCACTACTTTGCCCTTGTGCTGGTTAAGATAAAAGCGGTTGTGGGCGAGGGTATCGAGGCGAAAATCCTGTGCGGCGGCGCCCGTCTTTAACCCGCCTCTGCGTCTGCCGCATCCGACTATGGTTGCGGCAAGACAGGCCATCAGTATTATCTTACAGGATAGTTTCATTTTTCAGTCTTCGAATTGAGGTCGTCTTTGTTCTTGCGGATTTTGCCGCCGATGGTGCTGAGCAGGTTCATCACGATAACACTGACAGCGCCTGCGCCTGCTGCAAAGGCAAGAAAGGCGGGTATGTGGCTTCCCACCGAGCTTGAATTTGGGTTGTAGCCGGTCTTGACACGGAGGATTTTGCCCTTGCTTTCGTTTTTTTTCGCCACGGTTCACTACCTCAGCGTAACACCGGCCAAGCCGGTCTTAAGGTTTGCCTCGAGCAATTTCGCATTCATCACATCGTAACTGCGCTTGAGCATATTTGAGATTACTTCGTCCGTCCCTGGACTGCGTTTTCTGATTCGCGGCTGAATTATTCGGTAAAAGATCAGCGCCTCGGCCCTTTTGGCGTCGCATTTGGCAAGGTCGGAATCTCGCAGCTTCTCGATTTCCAGCACCTCATACAGAACACAAAGCGCGTATGTTCGTGCCAGAACGTCTTCCAGTTGGCGCCGAGCAGTGATGATAGCCGCAGAATCGGCTTTTGCCAATCTCTCAAGGGCGGCATCGGCTGCTTTTTCGAGCGTCTTTGTCTGAGGGAAGAAATTCTGGTCGCGACGAACAAATGTCGGGCGTATGCCTTCGAAGTAGGCTGCGATTCTTTCGGCGGCGATCTTTCTCCCTGCCGAATCTGCTCTTGCCGTCGCGTCCAGTTCGGCCGTTATCGCCATCACCGTCACGTGCTGCAGGCCTTTGGCGAGCGTCTGCTGGTTTACCTTGACGTTTTCGCCGGCGGCACATTTCCTAAGCGCCTCGCGGATTTGCGGGTCGTAACCGGTTCGGCGCTTTGAATCGATTTTCTTCACAATCGTTGATGTGATCTCGTATTGCACGGCTATCGCGTCCCAGTTCGGCTCTTTCTGTTTGCGGAGTCTTTCGATTGTGACCTCGGCCTTGGCGTAGGCTTCGATTGCGGCAAGGTCGGGATCTCGCGGTTTCTTCTCACCGCCGCAGCCGGCCAGGCCTACAATCAGCACAAGAACGAAGAATCCGGTACCGGTTTTCATACTGTTTTCCGTAAACGGTGTCACATTCCTACGACGATCAGGTAATGCATGTTAATATAGTATATCGCCAAATAGAGCGCTGCGATGAACAAAATAAGGCCCGTTAGGCTGCCTGTTGCGACCGATAAGATTCGCGGGGTCTTTCGGGCGCCGTCACCATGGTCCTGGAAGATTTTCTCGGTCAGGCTGGTCGAAAACACCGCGGCGACGGCCGCTGCCGCGGCGAAGGAGGTTACCAGTAACAGCATTTCCGTAGGTGATGGGAACTGCGCCTTTATCAGCCATGCGCCGAACCAC
>SDBT01018407.1_pt1 | contig 10981 bp, 15 predicted proteins | sample 2277101 | NCBI WGS metagenome assembly SDBT01 (sample SAMN10404973, study PRJNA504765) | marine sediment metagenome | isolation source: marine sediment core GS10_PC15, 103 cmbsf | place: Arctic Ocean: Southern Knipovich Ridge | collected 2010 | reverse complement strand
TCCGGAGCGAATCGAACCAATGCATGAGCCAACACACGTTTTGATAGACGTCCTCCCAAACATCCTGCGTCATCCTCGTGGCCCTTCCGTGCCCCCTGCCCATCTGCTTCCAACAATCTATCGCCCAATATTCGTCCAGCAGCCTGTCGCACTTCCTAAGTACCCGCTTGACAGTGGTTCCCTTCCATACCCCCACCTCGGCCATGACCTTCACGTTGCGTTGCCTTATTATCTCCATCAGGGCATGGCCCTGCCACATCTTGCCCCCTTTGGCGAAACGCTTCTCCATTTTCGTGAGGTCTACTATCATAATCTGCAATCAGGCCTTCCCGGTTCCTTTTTCATTACCATCGTTAGCCCCGCCTGGCAGGCGGTGTACGGCCACGTGAAGGTGTATAAACTATCGTCCTTTTCCAACAACTGCCTTACCAGGTATACGTTGCCGCAATGTTTCTTGCCGCTCTCGTGCGCCCATTCCTCGGGAGGGTAGGTGTCGTGCATGAACAGCACCCCGCCTACGGCCAATTTATTGAGAACGGCGTTCACCTCGGGAAGAACGTACTTGGCCTGATGCGTTCCATCTATGAAGGCCATGGCTATCGGCGCGGGTACCAAGGGCAGGAACATTTCTGACTTCAGCTTGTACACGTACTTTATACCCTGCCCCATGGCCCAATCGCAGACGCTGTGCTTGCGGTCGCAACCGTGATACTCGACCCCGTGTTTCTTGGCGCACCTGTGAAGCACAATCGAGGAAGGACCGAGCCCTATCTCCATTATGCAGCCCTTCACGTTCTCCAGTATGGGCTTCGCCAACCTGCCCATTATTATCCAGTCCGTTACCTTACTTCTGCCCATTGTTTTCTCCCAAAATATCTGTTCCATACAGCATAAGAAAATCCATAAACATATCTATGTAATCTACGTTATACCCATCAGCAATCAACTTATCCACCGTAGCAATGTTGTCAAACACTTTAATTAACTTACCATCCAAATATGTTTTATCGCTTTTATACACCAAACAATCAAAGCTCATTCCGACCTCCTGTTCCTAAACGGAAAAGGCTTATCCAGTATATCCCTCTCAACGAACGGGCACAGTTTGTCCCAACCCTCCCCGTCGCATATATTCATCACAAGTAGCCTGTCCTGCCTGCTCTCGAAAAAGGAGTATATACCCGCGCTGTGCCGCACGTATGACTGTCTGTACACGCCCTCGTCGAAATGGGTTATGCCGTACAGGTAATACCTGCTCTCGCAGGTCATGGGCGTTGACCCCGCCACGCTGCCGTCTTCCCGCCTCTGCCCCGCCTTCCTTGCGGCGTGCCACCTGCTCGACTCGATCCATCTATCGATGCCCCTCACCGTCAAGATGAACTTGGCCCTGCTGCTATAATAATGTTCTAAAAATTTGTACCGTGCCGCCACGAAAATGTCTGAGGTGAACTCATGCTCCCTGACGTCCAAAAAGGTCTTGGGATTATGCATGGTCTTGAAACCCAATATCCTCATGGCAGCCGTGAGGCTCGTGGTTCCCGTCCTGCCCATGCCTATTCCGAATATCACCCGCGTGCCGTCGCTCAATTGCATGATTTCAATAACCCTTTCACTTACCCAAGTAAACCCGACTTTCCTCAACCAATCCAGAATCCCAGCATAACTCGTCGGGGTCCTTTACGTACCCCGCGGTCTCGTACTGCAACACGTGCAGCATCTCATGTCCCAGCGTTCACATATCAGGCAACAGCTGACTACCAACTTCCATTGACTGTACCCAAATATCCCCCGACCTTATAAAATACCAGCCCAGATAACCCAGACCAAACTCCCGTCCCGAATATGCCGGGAACAGAATGACGTCCAACTGAACCGGTATTACCCTAACCCCCTCCATCGGCCGCAAACCCATAACCGACGAACGGCTACAGGCAGAACAGACCCCAATCAAAAACCCCAATAAAACAATCAAGTATAGTTTCTTCATTCGCTCCCCCCGCATAACCCCTCGATTACCTCAACCCATTTCCGGGGATCAAGATTCTTCCTCGCCCAATCCTTCGCCCTCATTCCCATGTGGTGCCTGTACCCCTCCTTTCTCTGGAGCAATCTCAAGGCCCACCTGAAGGCGTCATAGTCTATGCAGTACAGCCCGGTGTCCCCGTGCACGATCCTGTCCCTGGTTCCGTCCCTCGGTTCGGACAGCACAGGCAGTCCAGCAGCAAGCGCCTCGGCCACGACCCTCGGGTACTGATCACGCCACTTATTGGAAGTACGGTAGAGATAAACATGGCCGCGTGTCAAGAACTCGGTTACCGGCAGGGCGTTCCATTCGTGGAAAACCATCCTGTCGTCGTCCTTGAAACACTCCTCCAACTCCTCGTGCGCCTTCATGAACTCGAATCTCACGTTCTTTACGTCTTTCAGCAAACGCTCATAGAACTTGGTGTCCAATTCCTTGTGAATGTTCTTCTGCCACAAATGGATCTTCTCACCCCCGCCAACAGAATCCTTAGTAATATATTTTCTGTGGTCTGGTATACAATGTTTCAACACCACCAACGGTTCGTCCTTCTTCCTCTCGACCGGGCATACCTGAAGGAAGGTGTTAAGGTCAATGGCCCCGAACATCACCACCCTCTTGGTGGATTCAAAGCCTATGGCATCCCTGTCGAACTCTTCCCTTTTCTCCTCGTTCTGGAATATGACCGCCCCCAACTTGCCCGACTTGGCGAGCCAATTCCACTTGGGCAGCCCGCTGTTGATGTAGTTGATGCCCACTATCAGGAGAGAACTTTTCTCCACGACCCCCTGCCCTTCCTCGACGAATGGCCTTATCTGGTCGTTGGCGTAGAACAACAGGGGCAACCCCGGCTTCATTTTCTCCGCCATACCGTCCTTGAAAGAATAACCCTCTATATCCACCCCCGCATAGTTCTTATGAACCTTTTCCCAGGGAATGAAGTTCACCTTCCAACCCGCATCCCTCAGTACCTTGGCAACCATCAAGGCGCTTTGCTCACCCCCGCCTTTCGAACTGAGCGAGGCGAGCAGGTTGATTTCTTTCTTTTCAAGGGATTCTATTTTACAAGCCTTACCCATCAACTCTAAACTTTTTGCTATTTCTTTGTATTCGAATCCAGATGAATGTTTCTCTCCCTCCATATAAGTGTAGATGTTCCCCTCGTAATACTTCTCTATGGCCCGTATCACGTCACGTGAGGTTATGCTGTCCATGCAGGCCTGTATCGTTTTGCCCTCCGACTCCACCGTCTGCCCGCATATCCGCTTGTTCGCGTCCGCGCTCTTCATCTCAGGATGTATGCGAGAATGCCAACACCCGCCCCGCCTGCAGCAGGTGAAGGCCCCGGTTGTATGCAGTATCTGGTGACCGTCGTATCCAGTGAAGTTCACGGGTTCCCTTCCCCCATATATGGACACGCACGGCTTGCTCCCTTGTCCGTCTTTCGGGGGCATGGCCGCCGCCAAATGCATGAGGAAAGTAACCCCGCTCACGCAGCCCTCCGCATGGTAGCAAAGGGGTATCAGCCCGCGAACATCGTCATTGAACTTATCCGTCAGGTCGATCACGTTCCTCAGTTTCTCCACCAGGTGGTCACCCCTACCTATCACCACGAACTTCAACCTTCCCTCGAAATGGTTAATGACAGCCTGGAACCTGCGCCAGTCCCACATCTTGCAGGTGCAATCGCGCTTGCCCCCAGGAGCTATTACCCAATACTTGTCTGCGCCGTACAATTCTTTCACCGTATTGTACGATTTTTCTTCATCGGTCAGGTGAACGTCGCCCCACTGCCGGGCAAACTTGTCGGAGAAGCCCTTATACTTCTTACGCAAGGCTATGAACGGCTCCCTAGCCTCTGCATGATCCTTCGGATCGTAGTAGGAACTGACCCTACCGCTCGCGAACGCCGCCGTGAACTCCCCTATCGACATTGGCAGGCGGTTGCTCAAGTCCGTCACCGCGAGCATCTCGAAAAGGAAACCGAGCTGGAAGCCCACGGCCGCCCCGTTGCATCCCTGAATAACGGGGTAGCCCACCCTGTAGAACTCAACCCCATCCTGGTCCTTTTCCAATCCCCTGTCCAGGTACGGATTGTTTTCCCACAACGCGGAGAAGTTGCTCTCCACGTTTATCCTTATCTCCGGAAAGAGCAGTTTGAAATCCCTCACCCCGGAGGTGAACATGAGGGCGTCGCCTATCGCCCTACTGTGCTTGAACACTATCTTACGACCTTTAGCGGATGCCGGAACGGGGGTAGCCTTTCCAAAGTTCTTGAAAAGTAGGGGGTTGCTTCCCCGTTCCGGCTTTGCCTCTTCCGCTTTGTTGGTTTTACATTTGCAGGCCCCATGACACTTGACAGGTAAGTTAGCCACATTCAAACCCCTGCTATCTATCGCCCTGGCCACGATCTCTGAAAGGTTATAATCGCTGGGCCATAGATAAGCCGGGTGCCCGTCTGCAAACCTCAAAAACAGCATGACATCCAACACCTCACCATGCCCATGTATATTATCGCTACTCGCGATTATCCCCACTTCTTTTTCAAGCCTTTTCAACAATCTCTTCTTGAACGTAGACATATTACTTCCTTACGGTCTCGCTCTTGTCATTGGTGGAACCCATCATCTTGTCATTGGGCGGCCCATCATCAAATCCCACTTCCCGACACCCGCAGACGTATACGGGCATGCCCTCCTTCTTGACCTTCTTCATCTCCGCGCCGCATCTTTTGCAAATCAATTTCATCTTCAGTGCCTCGGCTCCTTCACCCAATGTCGTCATGCCCTCAACCCCTTTCCAACAGAACGGCTCTCACTATCTTGTCGGTGTATTCCTCGCCGGACCTTGCCCTCATCCGGTCATCGAAATATTCCCTGTGCTGATGACACGTGACCTTCAGCATATCCCTGTCCAGAAAATCATCGTACACCCCGCGGGCGAACCTCCCGCAATCGTATACAATGCGCGGTTCGTAACCCATGTCCGTAAACATCCGCGGATGGGGTACGCCCGCGCTTATCACGTACTTCGTGGTGAACCCGAACGACAGTATTTTCTTCAGCACCGCTTCCAGGCTATGCTCTTCTGAATAGAACTGGGGATGTACCTCCATGAATATCTTGCAGGGAAAAGGGTGTCTGAACAACGAATACATGCCCTTCAGGGCCTCAACCTCGTGACCCTCTATGTCCATGCGTATGAACGTGTGGCCGAAACCCACCTGCTTCTTGGCCCGCAGGCGCGAGTGAAACATGCTCAAGGACATTGCAGGCACCTTTATCTTTTCGGTAGCATGCTGTGTCTTTTGCATACTGCTGAGGTTAGTAGCATCGGCCAGGTGAAAATCAAGAGGCCCAAATTTATCTGATATGGCCATTGGATGAACGTCTATCAAATCCCCGTAGCCGTTCCGCTCGACGGCCCTATCCAACAGCTCCACGTTCCGGGGGTCCGGCTCTATGGCGAACACCCTGCAACCGTGCCGCGCGGCCATGAGCGCGTAATAGCCCAGGTTCGCCCCTATGTCGAACACCGATTCCGACGTCTCCACTTCCTGTTCGAAGATGGGGGCGAAGGCCGGTTCCCTGTGATCGTCCCCCGGTTTCCAATTCTTTATCTTGCCATGGATGCCCCCGCCGTTCTTCAAGTAATACATCCAATGTCCGAACACCAGGTTCTTGCCTATCTCTTTCTTGTCAATCATTTCCTCAACTTCTCCTTTTCCTTTGGGGCATCTATCATCAACTTGCCAAAAGTCAAAGCCCTCATATCTTCAAGATGAATCTTCGTAGCCTTCAATTCCTGTTCCGTTGCTGTTGGACCAGATGGCCTGATATGTTCAAGCAAAACATCCACAAGTTTAACAGCAAAATCTTTATGGAAATATAAAAAAGGAAAGTCATCTGGAATACGTTCACCCACCGGAAATTCTTTATGTTGCCACTCTCCATCCTTGAAAAAATATACAATACGTATTCCATTAACATCATCTTCATAAAATGGAATTACCTGAAAAGAATTACGCGCCCAATCATTAACAACGTGCACTTTCCAATGTCTCATCTTTTACCTCCTCAGTTTCTCCTTTATCTTTTGCTCGCTTGGGTAAACCTTCCAATCCCCCGAACCCATTGCTACCTCAAGATGCCTGACGTGCTTCGCCACTTTGAACACGCCTTCCGGTTCTATGCTCGCCGCCTGATCGCTGCCGTAAGAAGCCCTGTCGAGGGTCACGTGAAATTCAAGCATGCGAGCACCAAGGGCTACGGCGCATAGCATATACATTATTCCTGGCGAGTGATTGGAAAACCCTATATTGTACATGGGCTCGAAGTCTTCCCTCAACGTAGAGACGAAATTAAGGTTCATCTCATGGTCAGCAGTGGGATACGTGGAGGTGCACGCCAGGATGTACTTAACCTTAACATCCCACCCAAGTAACTCAAGGCTGTCTCTAACCTCATCTTCAGTGGACATTCCCGTTGAAATAATAATCGGCTTGTTCGTCTTCTTAATGGCGCTAAGTACTTCCGTATCAGTAACCAAAGCCGAAGCCACTTTCAGATAAGGTAAATCGTACCTATCCAAGAACTTCACGGACTCAACGTCCCACGGCGAGGCGAACCAACCTATGCCCACCTGCCTGCAATACTCGTCTATGAAATCATATTCCCTTTCACCGAATTCCAGGCCCATCTTCTGCTCCTGGTTCGTGGTCCCCCAAGGCGAGTCCCTGCACTTGTCCAATTCCTCTCTTGTGTAAACCAACTCGACCGTCCTCTTCTGGAACTTTACGTAATCGCACCCGGCCGCGTTCGACACGTCTATCAACTTCTTTGCTACCGCTAAAGAGCCGTTGGCGTTAATTCCTATTTCCGCCACAAGCACAACCTTCTCTGTTTTCATATATACCCACATTCTCCTTTTGTTTATTATGAACAATTGTAGTTTCTTCATACTTGTCACTTTCCGATGCAAGGATATACCCCAATTCATTACGACATTTTGTATTGAATGGGGCAATTACAATACCTCTTATTTCACCTTCATAGCCATAAACCCCAGCATCAGAAGGAAAGTTCTTTAATTCTTTTCTTAATCTTTTAACTGTAATCATTTCTCCCCCTCCATATAAATGGAATTGCAGGCGTAGGTCTCGTAATCCTTTCCCTCGAACACAGGGTCACCGTACCGCCTATACCCCATATGTTGCCTCCCCGAAAACCCCGCCTCCTTCAGGTACCAATCCAACGTCTCCTTGTCAAACCCCATTTTGTGTCCGCTCTGCACGCTCTTGTCCGGGGTGACGAACCAGGCGAACAGTTTCCCGAACGCCGTGGCCGGATAGTACGGCGGCATGGCCGGATACTTCTTGTGCGGGCCATTCTGCATGTTCTTCAGATACAGCTGTATGGCTATCATGGCGTCGGGTACCACTATCCGCACCCTACCGCCGGGTATAAGCGTCCTGTGCATCTCCTTCAGGGTGAACACCGTCAGCCTGGGGTCAACGTGCTCCAGCGTATGCGAACAGTAGTAATGCGCCACGGTATTATCCTTGAGCGGAAACGCCTCGCCCCTGTTCAGGTCCTGCACATAGTCAACGTGCTTCAGGACGTCCATCACCTTCCACCTGCCCTCGAAAGTAACGGGATTCTTGCCCCCGCCCAAGTCTATCAACAATCGCTCGCCCATCAAACTTCCTTCTCAAACACCATCAGATTGGAAAAGTTATAAGGCCCCATGGTCGGGGTCCGGCCATACTTATAATACACCGCCCGCGCCCGTAAACTAAATCTGCCATCATCAACCAGCAAAGACATCAAATTCTTGCGCGAGAGAAACTGACAATGGGCAGTTCCCCCCATGCAGTACCCCCTATTGCCGGGAGTAGAAACAAGCAACCTGCCCCCCTGTCCCAAAACATTATATATCGAATCAAACACGGCACTATTATCGCGTTGGTGTATGTGTTCCAAAGTTTCAACGCAAAAGAAGTAATCGAACGCCCCCTCCCTTACGCCCAAGTTCTCCAAATCACTCAAGGCGTAACAGGCATCCGCGCAATGGCCCCCCGCCTTCTTCAACTTATAAAAATCAAAATCAATCCCCAATAGAAGCGAGGGCTCCAGCAGTTGTTGCAAAATTCTTAACCAAGCGCCTTCCCCGCATCCGCAATCAATCACTTTCTTTCCTCTAAGCAGGTCCCCCAAGACTATCAAACCGGTGTACCTGGTTATCTTCGACACCCGTTTATGCCTCACTTCACTACCCTGTCCATGTATTCCCTAACGGCCTTCTGGCAACCCTCCAATTCGGTCTTGAGCCTTATCTGAGGATGGAGCCCCATGTTGATTCCCCACTTGACCAATTCCTCCCACGTGGCCTCCTCCGCGTACTTCGGCGTGCCCACCCGAAACTTCCTCGGCTTGTATATGACCCGCTCGAACATCGTCAGCCAGTAGGTATCCTGATCCTGCGGCACGTAGATACCGTCTTTGGGGTTCATCCTCCTCGTGGCCAACACGCGGTTCCTCCAGTTCTCCGGCACGAACACGCTCAACGAAAAATCCAGTTTGACCTTCCTACCCTTCACCCGCACGAGGTAGGTCCCCTTATGCGGCTGCTTCATTCCCGGCTTGACGAGAAACCCCGCCCCGAGAACGTCGATGGCCCTCGTCCTGTCCGAACAGATTATCTCTATATCCTTGTTGTGCTTATAGACGTTGTCCCTGACCGACAAGCCCATCTGAACCACCGCGTAAGAAATACCATTACTGTCCAACACCCAAAAAATCTCCTGGAATGGATCAATGGCGTCCTTGAACTCCCCCTTGCGCGAACCGGGGCAAACCCCGACCTTTCCGAACTTGGAACAGGAAAAATCGAATACCCAATCCAGGGGTATCTCCATGGCCTTCTCATCCCCCGTATACCTGTACGAAGGACCCAACAACCATTCCAGATGCTCGTTGGCTGAAACGGGATTGTCCGCCGTATGTATGCAGTTGCACCCGGTATACTGCCTTATCTTCCTTTTCAGGGGCCGGATATTGTTTTTGTCCCCGTCCACCACGATCACCACGAAGGAACTGGAAAACCCCTGCGCGGCTATCTTCGCCATCGCCTTGTGCAGCTTCGAGGGGTCGATGTTCTTATACATATAGACCATCTTATCCTTGAACGCCTTGAGCGTCATAGTCCTGTGCCTTATTATGTCTATTACCCTGAAGGTCTTCTGCGTCTCCTCAAGGATGTACCTCATGTGCTTTTCGCCGGTGGGAAATATCAAGAAAGCAAACAGGCTCATTTTTCGTAATCCTCCAGCTTAACCCTTATCCTCGTTTCCTCAAAGAAAAACCGCAGCCTTCCCATGTGCTTCATCAACCTGAATTTTGCTGCTTCAAACATGGCAAACTGCTCGGACGTGAGGAACGCCTCATAGTTATTTCTATCCCGCGTAGGACCGTATGAAGCCTTGTAGCCATCCAAGAAGGGCTCCTGACACCACCACAGCTTCTTGTCGTATTTCAACGTCACCAAGAACCTCTTTGACGGTATGCCCTCGTTATTCAAACGCAATCCGTAGGGCCTTTCACGCAGCCAATCCCCCTTGCGCACAGCCCGTTCAATCCACTTAAAATTCTTCAGCAAAAACTGATTGTGGGCGAGAGCCAGACCCGTATCGTGCCCGTACTTTTCCTTCAACCTGGAATCAAACTTCTTGGACAATACGGGCCACAACTTCCTATAAAGATCATACATAAAAGCATACTCTTCGCTTTCAATAATAAGCCCTCGGGCCTTCTCAAAACTCCACCCCGCATCCGTAATCAGATGGTACTTAACGACCAGGTCATACCGCTTCGCCAGAAAACCTTTATAATCAATACAGGACGATTGTTCCATTCTTCAGATGACCCACCTTTGTTTTTTCTGAGAAGTAATCACCTTCCCTCATTACCATAAGCAACGTTCTTTCCTTGTCCCTGAACAAATTGAACTGCTGTCTGGTCAATACGTCTTTATATGTATCCCTGTTCCATTTGTAGAAGCCCACCTTGTCCATGTCCATATGGTGGTCGATCTGCATCCAGTACAGTTTTACTCCCCAATATCGGGTAGAAAGCAAAAACCTTTTCACCGAAAGCCCGCAACCCCCCATAGTAACAAGGTAGGGAAAGCGTTTCATCCATTCCACATCCTTGCTCACTTGAGCATCTATATACTTCCAAGTCTTCTTTTTATTTGAATCAAATATCTTCAGGCGCTCCAAAACAGGTTCCAGAAATCCGTATTCCTCACTTTCGTATATCTCCTTGGCCTTCTCCACATCAAACCCAGCAAGCTCCAGGAAGTAAAACCTAATGAGTATATCATATCTCTGCTCTATGAACTTCTCATGGTCTATAAGAGGGGCGTTCATAGGGACGCCACCGCCCCTATCCTCTTGCTCATCCACGGCTTGAACTTTCCCCCCTGCATATCCAATACATACATTGACGCCTCATCCTGTGGTTTACCATAGTAAAACATTTTCTCTACCTTGTACCCCGCGAACTCAACCACCTGTCTCAGCGTCACCTCATCATACCAGCAGGTATGCTCATGGCTTATCTCAAGGGTACCCTTCGCCTTCCTCATCCAGTAAGTCAAATGAAATATGTTCGCGGTGCCTATCACCAATTTGCTATTCTCATTCATCAAATGCTTCATATTAACAAGGAAGTTTCCCACGTTCATCAGATGCTCAATTATGTCTGTGGCAATGACTAAATCAAATCTCTTTCTATAAGTAAGCCTCATCGACATAAAAAATTCAATTTCACTGCTTGCTGCTCCCCCATAAGCTACGTTCCCACCTGTATCACAAACATCCACACGCCAAAGATTTTTAACCCCTTGATTATTAGCCTTTCTTATTCCCTGCTCATTCAAATCAAGTCCGTGACATTC
>SDBT01018406.1_pt1 | contig 10981 bp, 10 predicted proteins | sample 2277101 | NCBI WGS metagenome assembly SDBT01 (sample SAMN10404973, study PRJNA504765) | marine sediment metagenome | isolation source: marine sediment core GS10_PC15, 103 cmbsf | place: Arctic Ocean: Southern Knipovich Ridge | collected 2010 | reverse complement strand
GACCGTACAGGACGAGGCCGTGCGCATCTTATCGACTTGGCCGAACAACTGGCCTGAGGACAGCGAGGCAGGGCAAGCCCTGCTGATGTTGGCCGCATCGGCTGAGAAGATGTCCCATCAGGTTCTGGGTCTGCGTGGTTACCTCCAGTACATACGCGGCAATAAGAAGCTCAGCAACGAACAAAAGGTGGCCAAGGTCAAGGAAGTGCTGTCCTACATCAAGCGGCCCGAAGAGGAGCGGCAGGCTATCGCTGTTTTGGCCGAAGCGCCGAGCTCTAATGCCCTGGAGCTGTTGACGACGTTCGCTGAGGACCCGGCGGTTGCCGAGGAAGCCTATTCAGCCATGGTCCGAATTGCCGGCCAGGATATCCGCGGAGTTTCCAGGGACAAGCGCCGGGGAGTGCTGGAAACAGTGGTTGAGAAATCAAGGAACGATGGCACCAGGCAGAGAGCCCGAAAGGCCCTCCGTGGAGTTCGGTAAGCAGGCATACCGAGGAATGCCTTATGCAAGACGACAGATGCTGTCGTTCGAGTCCTGTATGAATAAATGCATCCTATGCGCCGTTTTTTCCTTGAATCGTTATTTCTCCTGGTGATATAATCACCCCTGGAATTGGGAATTGTATTTCCTATCATTCATACACGAAGCCGTGGATATTTAATGCTTCACGTGGGGGCCTTGCCCGTGTATACTTACCGATCAGAGTGGACGCAAGAGGAGTAAGAAATGCAAAACTTTGGCAAACCCTGGTTTTGGTTGCTTTGCAGGGTGGCCATTTCAGCCATTTCAACCCAGGCAGTCTATGCCCAGCCACCCTCGCCGGCGCGCAGCGCCACCTCGAAGGTTGGGCATGTGCCTGTCGCCGACGTTCTCCAGCGCCTGGGGGCCGGGCTTGAACGTGGAATTACAGCCAAGGAGTTCGATGCTTACTCAACCCAGTTCGACCGGCAGGACACAAACCGAGACGGGAAACACACGAAGGCCGAATATGTCGACAAGGGAGGTTACATGACGCCCCAGGCTCGGGCCGGCATTTTTCGAGCCGCCGATGGTAACGCTGACGGAGTCGTCACTAAAGCCGAATATGTCTTGAACCGGATCATTACCGATGAAGCAAAAGCGATCGTTCAGGGGATGGACGACGACCAGGACGGTTTAGTCGAGCGAGCGGAATTCGTCAAGCATGCGGCGAAGCTGCTTTCCGACCTCGAGTTGGCCGAGCAGGTTTACGCCGCGTTGGATGCGAACGCCGATGGCGGGATTCCCATTCCCGAGTACTTGCGAGTTTGGGGGCAGTGGGCACGGGCCGGACGAAAGTCGGCCGAACAGCGCATCGCGGCGCTACGGCCGGAAGGCGCTGTAGGAAATCGTGGCACCTCCGGCAGCGAACGACCGGGTCGGTTCAGCCCGTTCGCCCCGGGTGGTATTGGGCCGGGGCAGGCCGGACTTGGGCGTCTCGCCTATTCGGGACTTGAGATCGGCGAGCCATTTCCATCGGTCAAGATCGTCGATGCAAATAGCAAGGAGTTCTCGACCGAACAGCTCAAGGGACATTACACAGTGCTCGTCGCCGGATGTCTGACGTGCCCGGCGTTCCTGGGTAGCTATCCCGGTGTCGAAGCAGTTCATCGGGACTACGCATCGAAGGGAGTCAAGTTCTACTACGTCTATCGAGCACTCGCGCACCCGGAGAACAACGGCATCGTCAAACCTTTTTCGCTCGAGGAACGGCTGATGCACGTGGCCGAAGCTCGGCAACGCCTGAAGACTCAGGTTCCCTGGCTCGCCGACAACATGAACAACGATTTCAAACGGGCCATCGGAAACACCAACAATTCCGAGTTCGTGCTCGATCCCAAAGGGCGTATTGTTCACATGCAAATGTGGAGCAATGGCGACCGGCTGCGAGCGGCCCTTGAAGAGCATGTCGGACCTGTAGAGAAACCGACGACCGTCGCCGATCTCGGGATTCCTTCCTTCCGCATGCGACCAAACACACGTGGCGCCGTTCTGCCGAGAATCGAAGTGCCCGGCATCATGGTCCCCTTGAAGATTGAGCCAAAGCAAAGCGGACAGCCGTTCTATGTCAAGTTACGCGCGGAGGCCGAGCAGTCCGTGCTCGAAAAGGGCAGCGGAAAGATCTACCTCGGATTTCACATCGATCCGATTCACAAAACGCACTGGAATAATCTTGCCGATCCGCTCCACTTCGAGATCAAAGCACCGCCGCCCGCGATAGTCTCACCAGGTTCCGGCGACGGACCAAAGCTTCAAGTCGAAGCCGACAGCGATCCTCGCGAGTTTCTTATCAGTCTCGAAAACGCCGATCCCAACGCTCCGTTGAACCTGACCGTGCGTTACTTCGCCTGCAGTGATGAACCCGCATGGTGCAAGCCAGTCGAGCAGGAATACTCCATTTACCTTGCCCGTGACGAATTTGGAGGGGCCGTGTTTGGCCGCACGTTCGTACCGGGCCGGCGCCGAAGCGGGCAACCTTTTGGCGGTTTTGGAGGGCAAAGGCCGCAGGCAGGACGCCCCGGCTCAGCCGGGCCACCGAATGCCGAGGCGCTCTTTTCTCGATTCGACGGGAACGGCGATGGCAAACTGACTGAAGGTGAGGTCCCCGCCGGGCTTTGGCAACGACTCCGTAACACGGATGCCAACGATGATGGAGCGATTACGCCGGAGGAATTCGGAAAGAACCGCAGCCGGCGGCCCCCTGACTGATCCGCCGACAGGTGAGCGTTCAGGCCAGCAGAAACGATCAAACCGACCCCGGGGTATTGGCCCTCGTATATTATTTTTTGTGCTTGTGTTTGGGGCTGTGGAGTGTTACCATATATAGCATGAGCAGAAGCGGACTGAGTATCCCATCAAGGATCGATATATCGGCGACCGAATAGATTAGCCGTTCTGTGAAATTCCGGGTGCGATAGAGGAGATTAAAAATGAACAGATATATTTTATTTATAGCGCTGATGGCAGGTGTTTTGTCGGCGATGTTTCCGCAATCGGCGCGTGGACAGGATGGAAACGATGTTGCCGATCAGAATGATGTGGATTCAGTCATTATCGCACTGACCCGGCTGGATGTGAATGACATAATCCTTGATGTCAACGATCAAATCCCGGATGTGAACGATCAGACTGAAGATCCTAATGGCGAGACTTTAAATATAGAAGAACCAACTCTGGAATTACGCTGGAAGATCAAGAACAATTCCGACCATGATGTTTGGATCTGCGACAGTGTGGGTTTTATTGAAGATGAATTTGAGGTATACTTGGGCGAAGATGACCAAACTCTCCTGATACACAGACGGCTCGACGTACCATCATTGATCATCTACTATATATGGCCTGAAGGTTGGTACACTCGTTTGCGGGCGGGTGAGGAGCAGGCTAAATCCTTGTCTATCAATCTGCCTGTTCATCACCATTGGATGTTTATGCCCAGACTGGAGAAACAGGGTGTTATATATGCCCAACGCCTAATTGTAGAGATCGGCTACCATACCAAAAACCTTGCTCAGATGATTTTGGACTTTCAGGAATCTGACGAAGATCCAAATATGTTCGAAAAGGCCGGAATATCCTACTTGAGTCCTCTCAATGAGGGAGAGCATGTCTTACGGATTACAGTGGATGGAGTGCTTATTCCCTACGAAGATGTGTGGGTGCAAGATCCTCACGGTAATGCCGATGCGATGGAGCAGTCCGAACCCAGAGAAGCCCAACTAACAAATAGACTCAAACCGGAACAGCACTGACAAAAAGTCCTCAAACCAGCCTTGAACTGCTAAAGTTGTTGGTTCATCGGTTCGCATGATGTTGATTCTTTCTTGCAAAGGCGGGTGGGCGGATTATAATTTCCGGGGTCTTAGAGTTTATCTTGCGATTTGAAAATCGACAAACGGAAATCGACAATTTATGGCTTAGCCATCGAAAATCTTAAAATGTCTATGCTTATCCCATTAACCAGGATACAGAAGCTCATCGGCCGAAGGATGTTGAAATCCAAGCAGAGCAAGCCCTGCTTTTACCTCGAAGCCAAAGCGGATGTGACCGAGCTGATGGCCCTTCGGCCCAAACTCAGGAAATCATTCGGTGTCAGAATAACCACGAACGCCTTTTATATTCACATTCTGGGCCTGGCGGCACAAAAATATCCTCTTGCAGTCGGCCGGCTTCAAGGCGAGAGCATAACAATTGCCAAACGCGTTAACGTTGGTTTTGCGGTCAATGCTCCGCAGGGTCTTGTTGTGCCGGTAGTGAAGGATGCCGCAGATAAAACGTTGCCTGAGATTGCTCGCGAGGAGAAGCTGCTGACAGATAAAGCACGAGATAATAAGCTGACACTTGAAGAAATCGAAGGCGAGACGATCGCGCTGAGTAATCTCGGCGCTTACGGCATCGATTCTTTTTTGGGAATTGTCCCGCCGCCGGCCAGTACGATATTGTCCGTCGGTAACGTCGTGGCCATGGTCGTTTGCAGAGACGGCGAAATAACGGTGCGAAAAATACTCAGCCTGTCTCTTGCAGCCGACCGCAGAGTCCTCGACGAGACCTATGCCGCCGAGTTTCTAAACCACATTAAAGACCGATTGCAAAATCCGCAGCAGGTGATTTGACAAAAAGCCGGATTATTCCACTATCACGGTCTCATCGGGCTCTATGCCGAGCCGTTTGAACCTGTTGGCCCGGCTTTTTTCATCGCCGATATTAATTTCTCGGGCGAGCTTTCCCACTGTCAGAGCATGTTCCCTTGGCACAACGATCACACCGTCACCGTCGGCGACGATCAGGTCGCCGGGAAAAACAAGGGCGCCGGCACAACTTATGGGAAAATTATAAGACTCGGCGATGAGCCTTCCGGGCCGGACGCCGCGGGAGCTGTATCCGTTTTTACAGTAAACCGATATTTTTTTGACCTTGACGATTTCGTCGGTGTCGCGGGCGCCGCCGTTTGTTACGACTCCTACGACGCCTTTCTCCGCCCAGCCGAGACTGTTGTTGGAGCCGATAAAACCGCATTCGTCAATACCTCCGGCGTCGATAACGACTATGTCTCCCGGCTTTGCCGTGCTTAGCCAGGCGTCGGGGGCTCTTTTATATTGCTCGGATTTGAAGTTCTTGAATCCATCGAGGTCTGGAAACGAATTCTGTCCGACTCGGACGTCCGTGGGCACATGGCGAACGGTAATGGCAAATCCTACGACTCTATGAGAGAATTTCTCGACGTCCCGCCACAGGGGCCGGATATCCTTGTTCATCAAGCCGATGTCCTGCAGGCCGATCAAATCCATGCCGTCGAGTACATCCGTCAGTCGCAAATCCTTGTATAATTCGAGGATTTCCTTTCGTGCCTGCTCGCTGTCGTCGAAACTCTTGTTTTTCAGCAGCCTGACACCCGTTGGCGTTGTTAGTTTCGACTTCTCCGGCTTCTGCGCTTCTGCGGCGGGAAGATTTACCGCCAGGACAAGCAGTAACAGTAGTGTCATCCCGCTGATACATTTTGATTTGCGTTTAGTCAAGCAACACATGGCCGTCTCCTGAATGAAGGTTGAAAAGTTTTTTAATACCCAATTCGGCAAACACAGGTTACACTAAGACCACAACGAAAAACACAAGATTTTTTTGTGAAACGCGGATTTTGCTCCGGGTAAATTTAACGGCCTTCTTTAGGAGAGAACGAGATGAATCGGGATATTCGAATCGCTTTTGTTTGCACAATTATTGTGATGATATTTGCCGTGACAGTGCCGGCGGGGCAGGCGGTGACTTCACATGAGGTCGAGCTGCTCTGGCCAAATGGTGCTCCGGGCGCCAAAGGCAACGACGAGGGCGATAAGCCGACGCTGACAATCTACCTGCCGGAAAAGGAAAAGGCGACAGGCGCCGCGGTGGTGATTTTTCCGGGCGGCGGTTACGGCCATCTGGCGATGGACCACGAGGGACATCAGATCGCCCAGTGGCTCAACTCGATCGGCGTTGCCGGTTTTATTCTCAAGTACCGCCACAGCAACAGCGGGGCCGGCTACGGTCATCCGGCGCCAATACAGGACGCCCAGCGGGCAATCAGAACGGTTCGCAGCCGGGCAAAACAGTGGGGCGTCGATCCCGGCAGGATCGGCATTATCGGTTTTTCAGCGGGGGGACATTTGGCATCGAGCGCGGGCACGCACTTCCAGAACCGATACGCTGAGCCGGCAGATGCGATTGATCGTTGCAGTTGCCGGCCCGATTTTATGATCCTCATGTATCCGGTCATATCGTTTACCGAATGGTACACTCACAAGGGTTCCAGAAGGAATCTGCTGGGTGACAATCCCGAAGCCGATCTTGTTGAGAACTTTTCGAACGAAAAGCAGGTGACGTCCGAAACGCCGCACACGTTCTTGGTTCACGCCAATGATGATAAACCTGTGCCGCCCGAGAACAGTATCGCTTTCTACCTCGCGCTGCGAAAGGCCAAGGTCCCGGCTGAAATGCACATCTACGAAAAGGGAGGCCACGGATTCGGACCGGGTGTCGGCAAGGGCACCTGTTCGAGCTGGATGGTCCGCTGTGCCGACTGGATGAAAGGGCGCGGATTGCTGGATAAAACGACCAGCCAGGGCGAACAAAAATAAGAATGCTGCGCGAACGGCTTTGTCACGTGCTTGAGGTCGATTTCGGATTCCAGCGTCTTTTGGATAGCAGGATCAATATTCGCCTTGTCCGGTTTCGGGCTGGTTCGGATCTTCGTTTGACGGCGTAAATTCGGTCGGTGATTGAGGTTCGGATTGTAGGGTCGATTTGATTTCGAATGGAGGCTTGCTCTGACTCTCATCATCTCCGGCAGGCTCTGCGGGCGGTTGTATCTGAGGCGGTGAAGGTTCCGTCGAATCGGGCTCATCCTGAATCTCGCCGGCGGTATCGGGCTGCGGCAGCTCGGTTTGTGCCTGCGGTTGGAATTGCGCGTGTACGAATTCCGCTACTTTCTTATAGTCCTCGGCGCCGTGACAATTTTGCTCGTATTCGAAAATTGTTTTACCGTAGCTGGGCGCCTCTGCGAGCTTGATATTTCTCCGGATAAACGTTGGCAGAATCTGTGCCTTTGCCCAGGCGCTGTTGGTACCGCGCGCGTTGTCGAGGAATTGTTCGATATCGGCTTTGACCTCGTTGGGTAGTGACGCTCTGCTGTCGAACATGCAAAGCAAAATCCCCTTGACCGTCAGGTTAGGATTGATTCTTTTGTTGACAAGTTCGATTGTCTGGAGCAGTTGCCCAAATCCCTGCAGGGCGAGGAAATGCGGCTGCAGCGGAATCAAAACCTCTTCGGCGGCGGCCAGGGCGTTGAGAGTCAGCAGACCCAGAGAAGGGGCGCAATCGATGATACAATAATCGAACTTATCTTCGCTTGATTCAATTGCCTCTCGCAGAATGGTTTCCCTGCCGACCACACTTACCAGCTCGCTTTCGGCGCCGACCAGGTTGATGTTCGCCGGCAGCAGCCAGAGATTGGGACGCACGAGCATAATTTGTTCTTCGAACCGGGCCGACTGAATCAGGACCTTGTACGAGCCGGCCTCGACGATTTGCGGCTCCAGACCGAGGTGTATTGTCAGGTGGGCCTGCGGGTCGAGATCGATCGCGACGACCCGTGAGCCGGCCGCGGCAAGGGCCGCTGCTATGTTGGCCACGGTCGTGGTCTTGCCCACTCCTCCTTTTTGGTTTAGTACTGCGATCGTTCTCATAATTTTTTTCTCGCCGCCTGCGGCTCGTGTCAAATCATTCGAGCCGTCAGTCACGCGGTACGATTTTTTTCAGGATGGCATCGAGCACACCGTTAACAAATCCCGGCGACTTATCGGTGCTGTACTTCTTGGCAAGCTCGATAGCCTCGTTTATAACAACTTTGGGCGGGATGTCAGTGCAGAATTTCAACTGATAGACCGCCAGTCTCAAAATGCTTTTATCGACGGGCGAAAGTCTTGCGAATTGCCACTTTATTGTCGAGCTGGTTATCAATTCGTCACACTGTTCCAAATTTTCCCAGGTCCCTTTTGACCAGTCCAAGGCAAGATTTCGGACGAAATCATCCGGATCTGCTTCTCTGAAGAACGGCCCTAAATGCTCGAGCACGTCCGGGCCCTGCGCATCGAGTTGGTATAATGCCTGCATCGTCAGTTCTCTGGCCCTTGTTCTTCTATCCATGTGTATAGTTCGTAGTCTACGAACCACGATCCTGTAACTACAAACTGCTAATTTGTTGTATCACGTCGGCCATTTCCATAGCTGTCAAGGCAGCATCGGCGCCGGCGTTACCCATTTTCGTGCCGGCCCTTTCTACGGCCTGTTCGAGTGTCTCGCAGGTCAGCACGCCGAATACCGCCGGGATCGCCGAATCATAATTGATTTGCCCGATACCACGGACTACCTGCTGACAGACATAATCGTAATGGGCGGTTTGGCCTCGTATTACCGCGCCGAGGCAGAGTACCGCGGCGTATTTGCCGCTGTTGGCCAGTGTCTTGCAGGCCTGCGTTATTTCACAGGCGCCCGGCACCCATACTACGGATATTTGCTCGTCAGCGGCACCATGACGCTGGAGACAATCTATCGCACCGGCCAGCAGCTTTGACGTTATGAATTCATTGAATCTGCTCACGACAATCGCGTAACTGCCTTTACCGGCTGTTATCTGGCCTTTTATTTCTCTAACCATAGCTTCGATTCTCCAAATAACTATTGCGTATAGCGTTCATTTTTTGCTCGTTATCCGCTATTTTCAGGTCACACATTATAAGACTATCTACTGCAACTTTCCAGAAAAACAGGTCAGCACCAAAGTAACTCCGGTGCATGGTCTTTTAGCACTAAAAGCTAACTTTCGCTATTATAAGAGCTTATAAGCCAATATTGCAACAAAATTTTACTGCAAACAAAAAGCTCTCGAATAGCCGGGAAACTACTAAGGCGGCGGTGTTTTGTTGGCGATATGTGCATTGGTAATATTTTACTTATTGAGCTAAAACAAAGTAAAGGATTATTTATGATTTTCGATGATATGGAATTCGGCTCTTATGACAAAGCTGAGCAGAAGGCTCACAAGGCTTTTGAACTTTACGAAGACGGGAATATGTCGCAGGCTCTCGATGAGCTGGAGACGGCTATTGAGATAAATCCCGCCAATAGTTCGTGGCATTTCAACAAGGCGCTTACTCTGGATTCGATAAGCCGGTTTGACGATGCGATTACCGAATACGAAACCGCCCTCGAATTGAATCCCAATGACCTGGAGATATTGAACTCGCTGGCGGTCGATTATACTCGAACCGGCCAATATGATCTGGCCATCGATACTTTCGAGCGTATTCAGAATCAGGACCCTGAATTTGAGCCGTGCTACTGTAATCGGATTATTACGTACACCGAGATGGGCCTGCACGATCTGGCCGAGCAGATGTTCTATCTTGCCCAGCAGATAAAACCGGATTGTGCTTTGTGCTATTATAATATCGGCAACAGTCTTTTCGCTCGTGGCGAGTATAAAAGGGCAATTCGCTGCTGGCTGCGCACGGCAGAGCTTGAGCCGAGCCACCCGCAGATCAACTACCGTATTGCTCAGGCTTACTGGTCGGATGGCAAAACCGAACAAAGCCGGGAGCATTTCCTGGCCGAGCTTCGTAATAATCCGGGTGATATCGAAGTTATTTTTGATTTTGGAATGTTTCTGCTTGAGGCCGGCGATATCGAATCGGCCAAAGAGAAGTTCAACAGGATTCTCGAACTGGATCCTGATTTTGCCGCCGCCTTGTTTTATCTCGGAGAAATTGCCTTTAACAGCAACGATTGCGAGCGATCGCTGGAACTGTACAATCGGGCGCTTCAGAAAGACAGTGCACTTCAGGGGCCGTGCTACAGGCTGGCCCAGCAGGCGTTGATGAAAGACCAAAAGACGGAGGCCAGGACTTATCTGGTTTCCGAGTTAAAGCTGGCTTTGGAGGATGTTGATACATTGGTCTCTATGGGATCGATGTTTTTGGCAATCGAGGATCTCGGCTGTGCGACGCATTGTCTGCTGCGGGCCGTTGATATAGATTGTGCCAATGCGGAAGCTTATTATTATCTTGGAGTTGTCAGTGCTATTAAGGGCGAGTTCGAGGACGCGGTGGAGCTTTTCTCCCATACGCTTGATATCGAAAGCGAGCACATTCCGACTTTGCGCGATTCGGCTTCTGTTTACCTGGCAATGGGTAAATTGACCGACGCCGCAGAGAGAATCAGCAAAGCAAGGGCCCTGGACGGCAGCGATCCGCAGTTGAAAAGGCTTGAAAAGACCATCATTCTGGCCCGTATAAAGCGGCGAATAACAGATTCTATCAGCCGATTCAGGTCTGGATTTACCGCCTGCAATTCAATTCTCTAATTTTTCACACTTAATCTTTATTTGCAAATTCGCGCCAAATACGTTAGTCTATTGCGCCCGGCCGAGTGGCGGAATGGCAGACGCTGGGGACTTAAAATCCCCTGCCCGTTAGGGCGTGTGGGTTCGACTCCCACCTCGGCTATTGTTCGTGTGAAGAAATTACGCCATAGATTACGATTAGAAAAAGAACCTGAGCGAAAACGAGGGGTAATTAAGCCGGGCTTTGTCAGCCGGCTATATTTTGGAGATAATGATAGTGAATAAGAACCCTAAGCTTGTAGATGTAGGAAAACCTAACCTGTATCGTGAGATGTTTCCATATACCGAATTTCCGGCGGTAGTATTCGATGGCCAGCGAGTTGAGTACGATATCCCGGAAAAAATCTGGATTACCGATACCACTTTCCGCGATGGCCAGCAGGCCAGGCCGCCCTATAAACCCGAGCAAATCCTAAGGATTTATGACTTATTGCACGAGATCGACGGCGGGACCGGCCTGATTCGCCAATGCGAGTTCTTTTTGTATTCGGATCGCGACAGAGAAGCAGTCGAGCTGTGCAAAGGGC
>SDBT01018405.1_pt1 | contig 10982 bp, 9 predicted proteins | sample 2277101 | NCBI WGS metagenome assembly SDBT01 (sample SAMN10404973, study PRJNA504765) | marine sediment metagenome | isolation source: marine sediment core GS10_PC15, 103 cmbsf | place: Arctic Ocean: Southern Knipovich Ridge | collected 2010 | reverse complement strand
CTGGAAAATACGATCGGGTACTCTCTATAGGATTCATAGAACATGTCGGTCATAAAAATTACCGCACTTATATGGAGGTAGTGAATCGCACATTGAAGAACGACGGAATTGCTTTTTCTCATACCATAGGGAGACATATCAGTGGTACTACTTTCAATTGTCGTTTCAGCTAAATCTACTTCTCCTTTTCCTCCAGTTCTTTTTTCAGCTTGATGATCTGGTCCAGCAGGCCGTCATTTTTTATCTGGAGATCCTTCAGGTCACTGTCCAGTTTATGGATCTTCTTTCGATAGATACTGCGATAATAGAAGTAGGAGGTAAAGTATCCGATTATCCCTGCTACCAGTAAGAGCACGATGATTTCAATGACAGTGCCTGACAGGCTTTGTGCCAGTATGGTGTTGAATGTGGCCATTTTATTGGTTTTTGATGAATATTTCTGATCTTCTGTTCTTTGCCCTTCCCTGGGGAGTAGCATTATCAGCAACAGGTAAACTTTCACCCATTGAAGAGGTTTCTATCATATCGGCAGGCATGCCCTGTCCAACAAAATAGGATTTGACACTTTCTGCCCGTCTCATTCCAAGAGCCTGGTTATAGGTTGCGGTCCCGGTGGCATCCGCATGGCCTGTGATATCGAGCATTGTACCCGGTTCTTTTTCAAGATAGGCTTTGCATTCGGATAAAAATCGTGATGTCTCTTCTACGGGTTTGAAATCACTTCGGTCGTATGCGAAGTGGATGATCAGATTCTCTGGAAGAGGTGTGATCTCCTCTGCCTGTTCAGTTTCAGCCACCGCGGCACTGTCAGTTTCAGGTTGGGTTTCCAGATTGGAAACCTGTTGGGATACTTCCAGTCCATCACAAAAATCATTTACATGGAACACGTAATACCATGTAGAAAGAGAGGACCAGATCAGAAACAGCAAAATTCCAATGAATAGTGGTCTCATGGTTTCACATAATATAATTGTTGGTTACCCATGCAAGTTATGACATAAGGGAAGCTAATTCAATCTTTCGGCTATGTTGGATATCAGGAATCCGGAGTAATGTGAATAGAATTAATTACAATTACTCTGCATATCCTGAGTTTCCTAAAGAATCATATATTTATGATCGAATCAAATGATTATTGAATAATGTCTTCAGGAAGATCACTGCTGCCGGTTCTTGTTTTTTTTATGATGGTTTCATGCTCGGACAATAAAGAACTGTCTCAATGGCGCGGCCCTGACCGTGATGGCAAATACCCTCAAACAGGTTTATTAAAACAATGGCCCGATGATGGTCCTGAAATGCTATGGTCTTTTGAAGGACTGGGTGCCGGACACGGAAGCGTAAGTATCGCTGATGATCAATTATTCGTTCTGGGAATGCCGGATACCACCGGTGTGATATATTGCTTTGATCTGGAGGGCAATCTTTTATGGCAAAAGGATTATGGACTGGAGTGGTTTGCCAATTATACGGGTCCGCGTTCAACCCCTACCATCACCGGTGGACTGCTTTATTTTGTAAGCGGACAGGGTGTGGCATTCTGCATGGATACCGGAAACGGAGAGGTTCTCTGGAGCAGGGATATGTTCGGGGAGTTCGGTGCTCAGAAAACATCCTGGGGCATTGCGGAGTCTCCACTGATTGACGGGGACCGGATTATCATTACCCCTGGTGGCATGGAGCATAATGTGGTGGCCCTGGACCGTTTTACAGGAGAGACAATATGGTCCAGCAAGGGGAATGGCGAACAATCTGCGTACTGTTCGCCCATCCTCGCACAGCATAACGATACACGGATCATAGTTACCATGACGGCCGCATCGGTCCTGGGTATTGATGCGGATAATGGTCAGACCTTATGGAGAATAGCACATAAACAGGGAAATAAAATTAATGCGAACAGCCCCTTGTATGATGGTGGGAGGGTGTTCAGTGCCAGCGCAAAAGCTGATACCACGCATGGCCATTTAATGACACAGCTTTCTGAAGACGGGAAAACTGCCGAGGTTGGCTGGCGTAACGAAGAGTTGTTCAACCTTCTGGGTGGAATTATCCTGCATGAAGGATCTCTGTACAGCTCCACATACAATAGAAAGGAATGGTACAGCATAGATGCTGAGACCGGGAATCTCAACTATGTTTCGGACCAGGTATCCGGGGGAGCGACAATTTTTGCGGATGGGCTCTTTTATTGTTACGGAACCGACGGAGTGTTTGCCCTGGTTGAGGCAGATGAGAACGAATGCAGGGTGATCAGCAGTTTCGAGGTGCCCCTTGGAACCGACCAGCACTGGGCCCACCCGGTCATTCATGACGGAAGGATCTATGTGCATCACGGGAATGCCCTGATGTGTTACGATATAACAACTGAATGATCGTCAAATAACTAATAAATAAACTGTTATGAAAAAATTAGCATTCATCGTCTTTTCAGTATTGGTGTTGACCGGATGTAATTCCCCGAAGTCGACCGATACCGGCTCAGTATCTACCTCTGATCCCACCTATTCCCTCTCCGAGGTGTGGAGAACAGATACCATCCTTACTACCTGCGAATCGGTGCTTTATGATAAAAACCGCCAGGTCCTGTATGTAGCCTGTATCAATGGAGCTCCGGCAGATAAAAACGGAAAGGGATTTATTGCCTTGCTCAACCTTGATGGAAATATGAAGTCCCTTGAGTGGGTGACGGGACTGGATGCCCCCAAAGGAATGGGCATTGAAGGAAACCGGTTGTTTGTAGCTGATATTGACCAACTCGTGGTCATCGACATTGAAAAGGCTAAAATAACAGAAAGGATTCAGGTGGAAGGGGCAACCTTCCTGAATGATGTTGCTGTAGGGGCAGACGGGAAGGTATATTTTACCGATTCTGATACAGGCATTCTGTGGATTTACAGCAATGGTGATCTAAAAAGCTGGATTACTGAAGGATTGAGCAGGCCGAACGGGCTTTATGTTGAAGACGACAGGGTATTGTTAACCTCTTCCGGAAGCCAGGACCTGAAAATCATTGATATAACCACCGGGACCTACGAGACTGTTACCACTGAAATAGGTCATGGCGACGGTGTGGAGTTTACAGGCACAAAGGGTCACTACATCACCTCGAGCTGGGCTGGCGAGATTTTCCTGATCTTCCCGGATTACAGCAAGGTCTCCCTGTTAAAAACATCCGGTCAGGAAATAAACTCCGCCGATATCGGATTCAACCAGGAGAGCCAGGTGGTCTACGTCCCGACTTTTTTTGATAACAGGGTTGTGGCTTACAAACTGGATGATCACTCTTCCCTGGATCCGTAATGCACTAATAATCGGATCTATTTACTTTCTGTATCTTAAAGTAGTATAGTTGAGTTAAATTTTTAGTAATTTTCGTCATAGCTTTATTTAAAATTTTTGGTATGAAAAGAAACACTATGTTATTACTAACATGTATAACTGCAATGTTCATTATGCTGCCTGCATCCGGGCAGGGAGTAAACAAACTCAGTGAAAAAGAGAAGGCTGATGGATGGGTTCTATTGTTCAATGGCAATGACTTTAGCGGATGGAGGCAATGTAACGGAACAGAAATGCCGAAAAACTGGATGATTGAAGATGATGCCATGAAGGTGTATACCGGTGAAGGTAAAAAACCCGGTTCAGGTGCAGGAGGAGATATCCTTTTCGGCGATAAGAAATTTAAAAACTTTGAATTATCAATAGATTGGAAGGCCAGCAAGATGGCTAATTCCGGTATCTTCTTTAATATAAGGGAAGTGCCCGGTAAACCAATCTATTATGCAGCACCGGAGGTTCAGGTTCTCGACAATGTGGATGCTACCGACAATAAAGTAGCAAGTCACCTGGCCGGTTCATTGTATGATATGATTGCAGCAGATCCAAAAACGGTTCATCCTGCCGGAGAATGGAATACAATTGTTGTTCGTATGCAAAATGGCAAAGTCACACACACTCAGAACGGAATAAAGGTTGTTGAATATGAAATGTGGACTCCTGCATGGGATGAACTGGTAGCCAGTAGCAAATTCAAAAGTTTCCCTGGCTTTAATGAGGGTATTGCTAAAGAGGGATTTATCGGTCTCCAGGACCATGGGTACCCAGTCTGGTTCAGGAATGTTAAAATACGGGAATTGTAGGAACTCCTAAATTGAAACCCTGCCAAACTTGTTATTCGTCCTGCACACAGCGTACGTTAAATCCATTGCCTTTGTATTCAGAAGATCTGTATATCTCGGAATGATTATATCTGAAGTACCTGGCGAATGTTTTTAGTTCAGATTCCTGGTCCGATGTCCAGATATGGGCTTCATATCCCATGCTTTCAAACCATGCATCAGGTGTACGACGTCCAGCGGGCATGATTGTCATCAGCGTTTCATTGGTGGCCCCGGTATTCGGGCTTTCCCAGAGTCCGGTAACCTTCATCATGCCGCCTTCCACTGTGCCCCTGTAGCCAGTCTGGTCGGCCTCTGTTTCATCCATGCCCAGGTAGATCTCAAGTTGCTTCCACTCCTGGTCGGATGGTACATGCCATCCTGAAGGACAGAGCAACCCTGTATTCACAGCTTCCCAGGTGTAAAGCGCTCCCCAGGAGCGATACATTGTGTCATTTTGATACCAGCAATAACCTGGCCCGCCATTGTAGGTCCAGGCAATGCTATCGGGAAGATGGGGGATTTCACTGGCATCATTGTATATTGTGGCCCTCAGGTTTTCGGCCATCCAAACCTGCTCACCGATCATAATCATTCCATATTCCACGTTATCCCGGGTATCAAAAAAAGTGCTGAATTCAACCTCAGCCAACTCAAAAATCAGCTCTCCGGACCTGGAGCATCTCCCCAGTAAAATCCTGTTTCAGTTACTGTTACTCCGCCGTCGTTACTCACAGATCCACCCACAGCTGCTGAGTTATATGTAATAGAATCAGCAGCGGTTGTGGTCACCTGTGATTGCGCGACACTGATTGTGACTACAACTTCATCGCTGGCTTCCATTCCTTCATTGTCCCAGGCCGTAACTTTTAAGGTATATTGCCCCGGGGTATATTCATCAGTGATTAGATCATAGTTATACGGAAAACTCAATCCGGTTAGTTCCGATCCGTTTACATACAGCCTGACCTCTGCAACTATTCCGTCGGGATCATTTGTGTCAACAGCGATAGGAATTACTCCCCCCCCCTGCTGAATTCCGATCCATTGTCCGGGCTAAGTATCTGACAGGTAGGTGGCTGATTCTTCTGACATGAAATAAAAAGGCTGATTGCCAGGGATAAAGCAATGGCTTTGTATGTGTTGGGGGTATTCATTTGTTGAGGGTTTGGGGTTCTTATTTTATACGCAAGTCCATATGATTGGTTGCGTTTGGTTTATGGGCCTTATCCATGATCAATAATTTGGCGGGAATTACTATTTCGAATTCCTACCCACATCAAACTTTAGCTTCTATAGCAGTATCGAATGTCGATACCAGGGGGATTGAACTGAGTCCGACCGACATGGGCAATCTCTTAAGACTTCAGCTCGATAAGACAGGTCTGTTCAATATTGTTGACAGGTATGACATGACCGACTTATTGAACATAGCAGAACTGGACATTACAAATTGCTATGGTAAATCATGCTTGGTAAGAATGGGTAAGGCGTTGAATGTGGACAAAATACTTACTGGATCTGTGGAACGAATGGGAGACAAGATTGTGATCACACTCAGATTAATTAATGTGGAAACTGAGACGATAGAGAGAACGGATATAACTGAATATCAGAATATTGTTGACGAATTACACATTATGACTGAGATATCTGTGAACAATATCCTGGGACTTGAAAGTGATCCCCATCATGTTGAATTGCTGGTAAACTTTGAAGAGCCCATCAGCTCCGTATATACAAGTCAACGGTTTGGAGCAGCAGCTTTTTATACCCTCGGTAGTTTTCATGAATGGTTTCAGGTTCGGGAGAGGTAACTGGGAAATTGCTTTTGGTCCATCAGTCAGCCTTCGTAAAGAGGCTGCCGGTTTTTACGATATAGACGGTTTAATGGGTAATGAGGGTGATTGGCATCTGGAACCTGAATGGTATGCACATGACCCTGAGAATATCAATCCGTACCCACTTGTTGAAAGATATGACAGTCGCGGTGAGGTAGGAGTCAACACCGGGTGGATTTGGGCAGTGGGCAGAACCTTTCGCTCTGGATCTCTGAACATTCCATTCAATATTTATTGTTCCCCTCAGAAAACAGGTTGGTACATTGGATGTTCTGTAGGTTTCAATATTAACAGAAAGCGAACCGTAAAGAAATAATGGGTCTTAGAAAACTTTGTGTAAACGCCATTATTTAAGCCATTCATTTACAGATTCAGATACAGAATTATTATCATTCATTATACAGACAGGACTCAAAAAAATCTTATTAATTAATCTATTATATATCTCCTCTTTAAATTACTATAACATATGGAAGGAAACAGTGATCTCAGTTGAGAATACAATATTATAGCGGATCAAATAGGTCAATCTCCAGATCTCTTACCTTAACATATTCAGATCCTCTATACCAAACGTATACACCAAGTTCATCATTTTTTGACCTTATTTCAGGGGTTAAATAATCCATTGTTATGGTATTCCAGGCTTCATATTTTATAGAATCCATGTTGATACCTCGGGTACAGTATTTATACAGCCCTCTCCGATTCTCAAATGATGTGACAAGTAGTGGCAATTCACCCTGGTGATCTCCAGGAATATATATGTGTACTGTGGACCTAATATATGCATGATTATTTTTTGTCAGGTCCTTGTATTTGATCCTGTATGCCTCAGTAAATCTCTTAGTGGTATCTAATTGAAGGTAGTTATCAATTGAGCCTGTTAGCGTGGAAGAGTTACTAAATTGATTGTAATGAATTCTATACTTCGTATACTCGCCCTCATCTGGAACATGCTCAATTGGCCATTCATGTCTTGATACTAACAGCAATTTCTTGTCTGCTTCATAAGCATGTGTCTTTCCAAAAACCCTAAAATAGCACTCTCGTGTCATCCTCGTTCCACTGATTATTCCCCTTGAGTATTGCCATGTTTGAAAGAGGTTTAAACATAACAAAGCAGTCAGAATCAAATAGATTGGCCATTTGTGATACACCTTATAGCTTTTGAGAGAGAGAATAAAATAGCCCAGTGGGATAGCCAATACAGGATAAGAAGGAATTAGCGCCCTTTGACCATAGCATGCTGCATACCACCATGTAGACCAGCAAGAGACCAGATATACATTAAAAATGCAATATATAAGAACAGCATATAATATTGGTTTGTTGACACGGTATAGATCAGCGAATCCAATGAATGCAAATAGGATAACTGGCGTATATATTAACCAACCTTTCCTAAAGCTAAACAGTACTTTGAAAATATGGGGAGTTAGAAAATCCATCCCCTCACCACCACCACCACCATAATTGTAATACAAAATATGTCCACTTGTGACCTTCCAGTATATAAGTTGTGGTAGCCCAACAAGAAAAACCACAAGACCAAATACAATAACTTGCCTGCCCTGAAGCCTTAAAAGTCGCACTTTACTTTTCAGTGACTGTTTATCAGTTATTCCCCATACCAGTGGGATAAATAGACATATAATCTCTGTAGGTCGACTTAGTATTAGGATACCACAAAATAACGAGAGTAGGATGGCATGTTTAATCTTATTAGATCTGTGCCATAGTATTGTAAACCACAAAATGATGGAATACAGGGTAAATCCAAAATTTTGTGGATTGATATTTTGTCCAATATAAGATACATTATAGAGGTAGTTTGTACCCAGTACTATCAGTATAAGTACGACTGTGGTAATAATATCATCAAAAAATTGAACCAATACCTTCCGTAACATAAAGAGCCCGATAGCAGAATAAACCATACCACCAATCCAAATTGAGTACTGATATGGGATAGAGAAGCCATCTGCTGGAAACTCAGTTATCAAAGCAACTAAATGGCCGATGAAGAAGAAAGGAGCAAGCAAAATGGCTAATCCCATACTGTATTTCATAACCTTTCCACCATCTGGCGCAGTTACAATCTGATATAGCGTGCCAGTACTTTCATACTTCTCAACTATTTGATGAATGATATCAATATCCTCAAGAGTGATGTCCTTGTAAATAAAAGTCATCGGAAGGTATAAGTAGTAGCCAAATACGTCCCAGGCTAATATGTTAGGTGAGATGTTATTGAAATTAATGTATACAATAACCATAACAAGAATTAGGGCTACTGCTTTAGATAGGGGATTTTTCAGCATACTTAAAATAATAAATTATAGTTAAAAGTATCAATAAATATAAAACCAAAGTCAGTGACTGAAACGGTATGGGTGGTCATTTTTTCCGGCCGAAGATGGTCAGGTTGGTCGTTTTTTCCGGATCGGTAACATTATGCGAGAATATCAGTGATTGATAAGTAGCTGCGGGATCTGAGACTCATAAAAAATCGTCCCCCAAATAAATAGCCCTTTCTGGCTTAATTATTACTATAGATCAGATTGAAGAATTATATGAATAATAGTTCTCAGGACCTAATATTTTTAATAGAGACAAATGTAGAAGGTCTTCATTGAGTTCACCTTCTGTTGAGAACAGGTGCTGAATGAATGCATTGTTGTTTTTTACGGATTCAAGCATTTTTGTACTGAGTATGGCGCCCATGGAAGATACCATGCAACCTTCGGGAGCCACATTTAACACCAGGTCTGTACCATCATTTAACCGGGATATGGTTTCACCCACATAGGGGACCAGCTCGCCACATGGTTTAAATGTGGGGAGAACCGATTCGGCTTCTGCAATGATCTTCTTCATTTTATGAGGCATTTCCAGTCCGGCAGCATTATATAATGGACCCGCCAGTATATTCCTCAGGTTTTTAATAGTTTTTGTGGCTTCCATCATCGAATCCTTCTTCTCACTGATCAGGTTCAATAAGTCGTTTCTTTCAGATGGCTCATCAGTATGTTTTAATTTATTCTCATACATCTGGATCTCCTTACCGGTAAACTTGATCCTTGATTCCAGCAGATATTCAAAATAACTCCATAAGGGAGTGTATGTAAGGTTAAAAGAATCAAATCCAAGGGTATCTGTAAGGGATTTGAGTATTTCTTCAAGCTGCGTAACCCGTAAATAGACTTCCCCGTCCACATGGATTGATATTTTCCCGTTCGTTAAATCAGGATTACTTACCTGTCGCGTTGCCCATTTGTTTCTAAAATCCTTTAAGACTCTCCTGATCCCGTTATTGTTATACAATCCGTAGCCAAAATATTGGGCAAGCCCTCCAAGCTTTGGAAGGTGCTGTTCAATTCTATCAACAATAAACCTGTTCAGTGTACCTGGTTTTATTTTGTGTTCCAACAGATCGTATATGGCATGCTTTAATTTGCGGTAATCATGATCCAGTCTCTCCAGCTCTTCATGATCCCTGCAGTTTGAATATGCTTTTAAATAAATGGAGTGCAGTACACCCTTTGTGATGATGGCCTGGAAGCTCTGTATAGTGGTCCACTTTTCTATCTCCGAAACATAGTCATCACTGTCGTCCAGTTCAGTAGCGAAATTTACCAGGAACTTTACCGGAAAATCCACATTCCGAAGATCAGAAGACTGATTGATCGAATCATTAAGTATTTTTTGAAGATTGAGCTGGCAGATATTCATGTATAGTCCTTGTCTGCAGGGGCCGTCACCACTGTGAATAAACAGCACGACTCTCTCTTTCCCCTCAACCTGTGGATCATTGATCTCTTTTTTTACCTTAAAATCATTGATTGCACCTACCATATCTGAAAAGACCGCTGCCAGGGGAGCACAAACCGAATCGCCCACATATTTTTTCCCGGTCTTTACTTTCTCTTCCAGATCGTATGAGTCATCATCAAAATTATCTATTACAGTCATGCCTGCAGCTCTGAAAACGGAAACAATGGCCCTGTTATCGTGCATGGTCGGAAAGTATATTGCATCCGTCTCCTTGTTCAACCCGTCCATCTGGAATTTATTTAAAAAATCCGTTGAAGAATCTGCTGCTTTATAAGGATTTAATTCCTGGTACAAGTTTTTATTTAATTGATTCAGATGCGTATTCACGCGATTCTCCAGATGGGCGAGTTCAGCAATAATGGCATCAGATTGAATCAACAGCGTGGGGATATTTTTAGTGATCTCAGCAAGGATGGGCAGAGAGATACTGTCCGGTCCGCACCTGAAAGTTGACACTATAATAACAGACATCAGGATTCCTGCATTACCGGCTTCAATTTCCCGGACCAGCCCTTTAAGCCGGATGTTTTTAATGATCCGGTGAAGTTTTTTCTCAGAGATTGCATTGATTTTGGTTGTCAGGTCATTAGGATTTTTCCAATAGATGAAATCGAATCGTTCGTCCGCGTGGGTATCAAATACCCAGGCAGGAATGGCAACGATTCCTTTATCGTTAAGAAGTTTCCCAATATGGCTGTCATAGATACCCGGGTTAAGGATATATTCCCTGGCACATAAGAGTGATATATTCAGTTTTTTATCGATGGCTTCCTCAATGATATCTGCCGTAAGCTCTGATATCTCTTTGTTTAAATCTTCGTACTCGCCTGTAGCAAAAGTGATTGCATCAATAAACCTTTCTTTTGACACATTCACTTCATAGAATTCGAAGAGATCATGAAATTCATCATACAACTGGTCCGCAATGTGTTGCGGATCGGTTTGGTTAAGGCTGATATCGAACAATTTGAACCTGGCTTCGGGATATTTCGATATGGCAAAATGCCGTGCAATAAATACACCGCCCTGGTTTGTGGTACAGGTTCTGCCCACACTTTCCCCTTCAACAGGCAAAAAGTCAATTTGCGGTACCAGTATCATACCGTGTGGTTCCCTGGCCAGACGCAGGAATTGTCCTGCTGCG
>SDBT01018404.1_pt1 | contig 10983 bp, 8 predicted proteins | sample 2277101 | NCBI WGS metagenome assembly SDBT01 (sample SAMN10404973, study PRJNA504765) | marine sediment metagenome | isolation source: marine sediment core GS10_PC15, 103 cmbsf | place: Arctic Ocean: Southern Knipovich Ridge | collected 2010 | reverse complement strand
TACGTTCATGTTTTGAAACAATCCTGTACGGCATAAATGCTCAAAAATCTATCGCATAACCGTTGGGCGGATTTAACCGTCACCATGCGGCACATGTACTGGGCCGTTAGATATCCCCCATGGGCCGCGTAAAGGTAAATTTGGCGGGTTCAACCACCAGCTTTTGGTGTACCTCTTTGTGGTTGCCCCCTCCGAGAAGTGACCAGGGGAGTGCAAGTAGAGATAGAACCGTCCCCACGGCCAGAGCCGCAAGCCCGAGTGGCCTGACAATTAAAATATCGACGGCGATTTTTTCAGCGCTGGGTTCCTTGCGGACAGTCTCTTCCTGTGCCATTACCGACGAACCCAAAGGAACCGTTACGATTGCGGCAATGATAAAAAAAACGAAGCCTTTAGTGACATTTTTCATTTCAACTCCTCCTCTTTTAAAACGTCGACAGATGGCCATTCGAGATTGGCTCAAAGGGCTCATGCATTGACGGGCAGTCTTGGAAGTACCAATATAATGTTTGACAAAAAAAAGATTTTTTGACAGGCATTTTTAAAAAAGCCTAAATAATACTGTATTTTAAGTCAAGTAAAAAGGAGCCCGTTTCAAAACGTTTCAGTTTGGTTAAGGTCAAGGAAAGCGAAAATCTTAACCGCAGGAATACATTGAGTATTTTGAGGATTAAAATTTGAGTTTGACGCAGAGATTGGCCGAAATGGAGTGTTTTGAAACGGGCTCAAAAAATATGCTAACCCATATGTCATACATCGAGGTTGCCGTCGCCCTTCCCGTATCCCATACCTTCACCTATGGCGTTTGCAAAAGCCTGTCACCTCTTGTTGCCATCGGAAAACGAGTTCTCGTCCCCTTCGGGCAACGCCAAGTCACCGGATATATACTGGGTGAAGCGCACGATTTTGGCTCCCGGGACATTAAAGAAATTCTGGACATCCTGGATGAAAAGCCCCTCTTTCCTCCTTCCATGATCCCCTTTTTTAAATGGATCGCGAACTATTATCTTTATCCCCTGGGGGCGGTAATCAAGGGCGCACTTCCAGGCGGTTTGAATATTTATGACTTCGCCGCTATTCGCATAACACCTGCAGGTCGGATCGCGTTTAAGGAGAAAACGGGAACGCATTTGGAAAATGCGGTTTTAAAGGCGGTGATGGAAACCCCCATTCGCGTAAAAGATATCTCTAAAATACTCACGCTTAAAATCCCCCGGTCCTTGATGCAAACGATGGTCAAACGAGGCTGGATTCAAATCACACGGGCACTTGCAAAGAGTCGAACAGGTCCCAAGGAGGAACGCTTTGTGGCCCTGATCGATTCTCAATTCCAATCGGGAATCGCGCTTGCGCGGCTTTCAGACACCAAAAAAAGTATTCTAAATGTCCTCAGGACCAATGGTCCACTTGCCGTTCCAAGCCTCAGGAAACAAATTCCTTCCGCTCCGCGGTTGCTCAAATCTTTGCAACAGGCCGGATATATTTCGATTTTTAAAGAAAAGGTTTATCGCGATCCTTTTGGCGAATCGATCCGGCCGGACACCCCCCCGCCCCTTTCCAAGGAGCAAAAAACCGCCACGCACAAAATCATCAATTCCTTCGAGGGCGGATTTAGAGCGTATCTATTGGCAGGGGTTACCGGAAGCGGAAAAACGGAAGTTTATCTTCAGCTAACAGACGAAGTCATCCGGGGCGGTGGAAACGTGCTTGTTCTGGTTCCTGAAATCGCACTGATTTCACAAATAGAACGGAGGTTTCGCGCTCGCTTTGGGGAATGTATTGCCGTGCTGCACAGTGGACTCTCGACCGGGGAGCGATATGATCAATGGATCCGCATTATGCGTCAGGACGCCTCTATTGTTATCGGGGCGCGTTCGGCCATCTTCGCTCCGTTCAATGATCTTGGGCTTATTATCGTTGATGAAGAACATGACACCTCTTACAAGCAAGATAGTCACTTGCGCTACAACGCCAGGGATCTTGCAGTGCTCAGGGCCCGAATGCATGATTGTACGGTCGTCCTTGGATCAGCCACCCCCTCAATTCAGTCCTTTTTTAACACCCAAACCCGAAAATTTTCCGTGGTCACTTTACCCAACCGCGTTGAGCGGCGAACGCTGCCCGAAATTAAAGTGGTCGATTTGCGCCAATCCCGAGACGCCCGTGGTTTTAGACGTTTCATTACGCCTGAACTTCAAACGGCAATAAAAGAAACGCTGGCACGGCGGGAACAGGTTATTCTCTTTTTAAACCGGAGGGGATTCGCAAATTTACCCATTTGTGTCGCCTGCGGAGAAGCGGTTCGCTGTAAAAATTGCGATCTGACACTGACGCTCCATAAAAAAGCCAACGCCTTTAAATGCCATTATTGCGGTTTTAGCAAGGCGGCCGTGTCGCATTGCGAGCACTGTGGTTCGGCACGCATCCGAAATCTCGGGCTTGGAACCGAACAAGTGGAAGGAATTATCCAAAACCTATTCCCGGATTCAAGCGTGGTCCGGATGGATCGGGATACCACCAGACATAAAGGTTCGATTTTAAAGATCCTCAAGGGCCTCAAAGAACGGTCCATTGACGTCATCGTGGGGACCCAGATCATCGCCAAAGGTCACGACTTTCCGAATATTACCCTGGTGGGTATAATCAGTGCCGATCTTAGCCTCAACTTCCCTGATTTTCGAGCCAGTGAGCGCACATTTCAACTCCTGGCACAGGTTGCGGGCCGGGCGGGTCGGGGCGACATGCCGGGCCAGGTGATTTTGCAAACTTACAATCCCGACCATTTCAGCATAATATCGGCCCAGAAACAAAATTTTAAGGAATTTTATCGACAGGAAATTCGATCTCGGCGGGCACTCAATTATCCGCCCTATTCCCGCATGATTCAACTCACGATATCGGGTAAGGATGCCCATAGAACCAAGACCCTCGTCCAAACCATCGGTGACCTGTGTCAAGCCTTACACCGGCGCGACAATTCGTTTATGAGGTTAATCGAAATATTGGGACCGATCGAGGCACCGCTTGCCAGAATCGCCCGCTATTTCCGTTGGCAAATTCTTTTCAAAGGATCCCGGGCTCAAACGCTGCATCGGTTTGTACGGACATTGCTGTCTGAAAATACATCCACCTTTAACAATCGGCATATCAAGGTTGTGGTGGATGTCGATCCGATGTTCATGCTGTGACCTTATGCAAAACAGGGTGCGGCTGACTTCGGACTTTCCCTCCTGCCAAATTGAATCTTGACATTTGGCAACCAAACGCTATCATTTTAATAGTGGTAGACAATAGCAGATCAAAAATCAGAGGAGAATTTGATCTATGAAAATTATCCATTTAATGCGCCTTGCGGTCACTTTTGGTTTTATCTTTGCGGCAACCGTTTGGGCCGGCAGCCAAGCCGAACCCTTTAATTCGCCCAGTGCTTATTTGCCTGCCTATCGATACGAATTTGGATCTGTTTTGGAGGGGACTGAAGTTCTACATGATTTTGTTATTCAGAATAAAGGCAATGCACCCTTGAAGATTATCAAGGTTGAAACCACCTGAGGGTGTACGGCTGTCTCTTACCCGAGACAGATCCCTCCCGGCGGTGAGGGAAAAATCACGATCAAGGTCAAGACCGAAGGTTACGGCGGAAGCCGCGTTACCAAAAAAATAAAGATAAAAACCAACCAAAAAGAGCGCCCGATCATTAAGCTGACGATTTCCGGGCAGGTCAAAAAATTTGTGACCCTGAGCCAAAATAGCGTTTTCCTAAGGGGATCCGTGAAAACGGTCCTTAAAAAAACGGTAACCATTACGCCCCAGAAAAAATATCCCTTCAAGATTGTAGCCGTGGAGACCAAAAAGAGCGGGAATATCGCTACCAAGCTTGAAGCCATCCATAGCACTGTACCAACCACATATAAATTGACGGTTACCAACCTGAAACAAAACAAAGGCCGCTATGTTGAATCGGTTACCTTAAAAACCGACAGCCCCGTTCGTTCTGAGATCAAAATCCGGGTTTATGGTCATATTTCAGAAAAGCCGCAAGGGTAAAGTGCACTTCAATAAAAGCGTAAAAGTCGTTGCTTTCGATTGTGACGGGGTCCTTTTTGACACGCTTCAGGCCAATAAGGCTTTTTATAATCGCATCTTGAAGCATTTTGGCAAACCTCAAATGAATCCGGCGCAGTTTGCCTTCGCGCAAATGCATCCCGTTGAAAAAGTCCTCGCCTTTCTTTTTCCGAATGAGAATAATATGGATGCCGTGCACGCTTATCGGGAACAAATGAATTATGTTCCCCTCATGGCCCTGATGGAGATCGAACCCAATCTAAAGTCATTGCTGAAAAAATTAAGGCCGCAATATAAAACTGCCGTCGCCACAAACCGGACCGATACGATCGAACGTGTGCTTGCCGAATTTGAACTTAGGGATGATTTTGATTTTGTGGTATGCGCGCGCGATGTCGAACGCCCCAAACCCTATCCCGATATGTTAAATAAGGTTAGCGGATACTTCCGCTTTAAGCCGCGGCAGATCATGTATGTCGGTGATTCGGAACTGGATCAAAAAGCCGCTTATGCCGCCGGGACTATTTTTGTGGCTTATGGCAATCGAATCCTCGAGGCCGATCTGCATATCAGCACCTTAAAGGATCTCGAAAAAATCCTGCAAGTTTGATGGCGTCGTAAAAAGTCCCATCTACTGCGTTGTAATATTTTTTCAGACACTCGGCATACTACATGTATAGCCTCGTTCCTGAAAAAATACTACGCCTTGTATCTGAACCTTTTTACTTAGCCATCTATAGTTAAATTCGCGATTTTTTATGAGATCATAAAGTTTAAATCTCACATGGTTTTTACTGGTTGCCAAACCCATTGTAGGAACCGCAGTCGGGGCATTCCCATATGATGCCGTTACAAGACATCCCCCAGATGTTTGCCTGCATACAAACCTGGCAAATGGCAAAACCGCATCTGCATCGCCAGCAAAAACGAACCGTTTCACGGCAGCAATGACAATCACAAGATTGCCTTTGGGGGCGGCGTCTTGTCCTATGACCCGAGCTATTAACCGAAACGCGCCGGCTCAATTTTTAGGCACCTTTCAATATCTTGTTGTTTGATCTCAATTTTGCTATGGATACAACTCACCATTTTACCACACCGGCGACACTTTATTTGTTATAATTATTTCAGGAGCTAACGGTTGTCAACGAATGGGTTACAAAAATATTCAGTGAAATTCGGGAGGGTTCTGTGAGTTCATCAGCTAAAACATTGTATTTGATTGACGGATCTTCTTATATCTATCGGGCCTATCACGCCATCCGCAGCCTTTCCAACTCCCAGGGCCTTCCCACGAACGCTGTTTTTGGCTTTACCCGAATGCTGTTGAAACTAATCCAAGACAAATCTCCCGAATATATAGCCATCCTTTTTGATACCAAGGCCCCGACATTCAGACACAAAATGTATCACTTATATAAAGCCAATCGCCCCCCCATGCCGGAAGATCTGGTGGCCCAAATCCCATACATTAAAGATATCGTCGCCGGTTTCAATTTGTCGGTTTTTGAGATGTCGGGTTACGAAGCCGATGATCTGATCGGTACCCTGGCGCATAAAGCGCAAAAAGCCGACTTTGCCGTGGTCATGGTTACCGGGGATAAGGACTTTATGCAGCTTGTCAGTGAAAGGGTCTCCATCTGGGATCCGATGAAAGAAAAGCGTATCGATTCTGAATTCATCACCGCCACAATGGGAATCAATCCACGGCAACTAATTGATATAATGGGTTTATCCGGAGATACTTCCGATAATATCCCCGGTGTGCCCGGCATCGGACCCAAAACAGCACTTTCCCTGATTCAATCCTACGGCAGCATGGAGAATCTGTATGAAAAGGTGGATCAAATCACCAAAACCAAACAGCGCACAAACCTCAAAGCCCATAAAGCGCAAGCCTTCTTGAGCAAAGCCCTTGTTACCATTGATACCGCTGCACCGTTAAGCTTTGATCTCGAAGATTTTAGACATAAGCCGCCCAACGCCCAAGCGCTCTCCAAACTGTTCAAGACCCTTGAATTCAGTCAATTCCAAAAGATGTTTTCGGAAAGGGAAGACATTCATCCAAAAGATTACCGGGCCGTACTTGATGCGGATGATCTTCGCGAACTGGTGGCCCGGCTTGAAAAAGCCGCGATTTTCGCCATTGACACCGAGACCACCTCGCAAAATCCGATGATGGCTCAAATCGTCGGTTTATCTTTTGCTGTTAAACCGCACCAGGCGTTTTATATTCCGTGCGGCCACGATTATCCCGAGGCGCCTCAGCAGCTAAAATACGAGATGGTGCTTCAGGAATTAAAGCCGATTCTTGAAAACCCCAAAATCAAAAAGATCGGACAAAACATCAAGTACGACTGGATCGTGTTAAAACGACACGGCGCAAACCTCAACGGGGTCGTTTTTGATACCATGATCGGGTCCTATTTGTTGAATCCTACGAAGCGGGCCCATAGTTTAGACCAAATTGCGCTCGATTTCTTGGACCATAAAACAATCACCTATAAAGAAGTCATCGGCAAATCCCCAAAACTGGCCGGCTTTAATCAAGTTCCCCTTGAACGAGCTGTTCCTTATGCATGTGAAGATGCCGACATCACCTTGATGGCTTACGATGTATTATTTAAAAAACTAAAACCATTGGATCTGAATACGCTTTTAGAAACCGTCGAGATGCCGCTGGTTTCGGTATTGATGAGCATGGAGATGAAAGGCGTCTTGCTGGATAAAAACCGGCTTGGGCGCCTTTCAAACTCTTTTGAAGATCAGCTGGAACAGATTGAAAAAGATATCTATGCAATGGCGGGCGAAGAATTCAACATCAAATCCCCGGTACAACTGGGAAGCATTCTTTTTGAAAAATTAAAACTGCCGACACACAAAAAAACCAAGAAGAAAACCGGCTATTCAACCGATGTAAACGTGCTAACAACCTTGGCCCATCAACACGAACTCCCCGCACTGGTCTTGAGACACAGGACCCTGGCCAAACTAAAATCGACCTATGCGGATGCATTGCTTGATCTGCTTCACCCACAAACCGGTCGGGTTCACACTTCCTACAACCAGACCATAACCGCCACGGGTCGTCTCAGCAGTTCAAATCCCAACCTTCAGAATATCCCGATTCGGACCGAAGAGGGCCGGGAAATCCGCCGGGCATTCATCCCCAACGAAGGGTGGTATATGGTATCTGCGGATTACTCTCAAATTGAACTTCGCATTCTGGCCCATTACGCAGATGATCCGATTCTGATAAAATCATTTTTGGAGGATGAGGACATTCATACCCGAACCGCTTGTGAAGTTTTTCAGGTTTTCCCGTCCTTCATAACACCGGAGCTTCGACGCCAAGCCAAAATTATCAATTTTGGAATCATTTACGGCATGAGCGCCTACGGCCTTTCAAAAGAGCTTGGAATCAGCAATAAGATGGCTCAAACCTACATTGAAAATTATTTTTCAAGATACAAAGGGGTCAAACAGTTTATCGATCAGACCATCAGAAATGCGCGCATACAGAAAAAAACAAGCACGCTTCTCGGCCGTCACCGGCTCCTTCCGGACATTACAAGCCCCAACAAGAATATACGCCAATTCGCGGAACGCACGGCTGTTAATACGCCCATTCAAGGAACCGCCGCCGATCTGATCAAGGTCGCAATGATTAAAATAGATGCCGCCCTGAAGGAAGCCGGGCTGGAGACAGCCATGCTGATTTCGGTCCATGATGAACTGGTTTTTGAGGTACCGCCGCAGGAGCTCGAAGGCGTCAAGCAATTAGTTACCGATAGGATGGAAGGGGTTTGGCGTCTAAAGGTTCCTTTAAAGGTCAATATCGCCTGGGGAAAGAATTGGGCTGATGCTCATTAACGGATCACTCGATTTCTTCATCCTTGACAGGGGACAAATCTTCAGGATCTTTTACGGCAGTTTTGATGGATGTGTACACATTCTTAAATGCTTGTGGAAAACCGGACGGTGAAACCCGGCCGACCTCAATGAATTTAACGACGATTTCTTTGGCTGCGCGCAGAATCTGTTCATCAAGTGTAGCCATTCGTTTTGTTCTCCCAATCGCTATTTATTAAATAATTCTGGATCGTTAACAAAAGAAATGCGCTCTGTCAATACAATTGCAGTAATCGTTCACGGGTTCACGGTTCAGAGGAGTCTGTTTGACAAATGATATAATCTCTATTAGTAAGCCTCAGTTCGGTCAAAGGTATCTATTGGAGGGAAAGAAATCTGCGGCCATTTTACGGCCCGAGGCGGTATTTCGACCCAAGTGCGTGCCGATTACGAAAGGCAGTTATGAGAACAAAAGGCTTGTCGTACTGTATTATTGGGATTTGTAGCGTAGTTTTATTTTCATTCCTGCTTGGAGGTTGCGCATCTTTGCACCAAGCGAGAGAATCGTCCGCCAAACTGCTCCGCCGCCTAATCCCTTTTAAATCTTCAAAAACGACCCACGCTTATCTTAAAAAAAAGATCGGCCTTACCCGCTTTGAAAACAAGACCCAATATACCGAACTTAACTTTGACACGTCTTTTCAAAACGCCCTGCTCAAAACCCTGGAAACATCCTGCCCGACAACTCATTTAGTGCTTCTTGGAGACCCTGGATTTCCTACCTTTCTAATCAACCTGCCGCTGGATTCGGCCGGTAAAATCGATGCTTTCGTTCTGGTCCAAAAAGCCAAACCGTATGGTTTTAACGCCATTCTTAACGCCAGTCTGCTAGGCATCCGTAACAAACCCGAAAAGAAGGGGCTGCGCTGGTTTCGAGGCTTACTGCCCTGGTTCAACGATTCACGTATGATGCTCGAGGTGCAAGTGGCGGCTGAAATGTTTGACACGGAAAGCGGTGCCAAACTGATGGATGAAGTATTTCTTCACGAAATAGAAATTGACCCAACCGATCTTGAGGATTCCCAGAACACCCAAATCCGGAATCTCGACGCGCTCAACGAAGTGTTAGATAAGATCGCTGACGCCATGAGCGAAAAGATTTGCGATACCATCCGCCCTCTTGCGTGGGTCGGATTTGTTCTTCGAGCAGACGCCAACCAGATCATTATTTCGGGAGGGGAAAAAACCGGATTAAAGCCGGGACAATTGTTTGAAGTTTTTAATACCAGCCGTGTTATGCAGGGCGCTGACGGCCAGCGATTTTATCTTCGGGGTGAGAAAACCGGTGAAATCCGGATTAAGATCGTCCATGCAAACAAGGCCGAAGCGGTGATGGTTTCAGGTCAATTGATTATGCCCGGGAATTCCATTATCCCTAAATAATCTCAGCTTACTTTAGCACCGCACCGCCTGCCGCCCTTTTAAAAACCAGAATCTCCATCTTGTACCGATAAACTGCGCCGAATCTTCTCCCCTGAGAAAATCTATCTAATTTGTTTATCCGCTACAAAGGTGAGCCATGGCGCTTTTCAAATTAATACAAACCGCCTTTTGGGCGATCGGCGATATTGGTATCACAAAGGACACCCCGCCCACGGAAAAAAAATATATCCGTTTTCTAAATATCGAAATGCTGTTTTTCGGACTCGTCTGTTTGGCCTGGTTTGTAGGAAGTATCACGCATGAAAGAACTGCCCCGGTTGAAGTCACGGTTTATTTTGTAGGTTTTGTGTTGTGCATGTGGGTATATCCACTTCAATTAAGGCATCACTATACCCTCGCCAGGATCTATAGCTTTCTTCTTTTTTACGCCATAACTCTATTTCTATTCCCGTTAAGCGGCAAGCTCATCGTAGATCATTATTTTATTTTTATCGGTATTGCCTCGGTATTCCTGGTATTCCCAAGAAACCAGAAAGGATTGATGATCGCCACGATCATACTCGGCGGTATTTGCTATTTCGCCGTCTGGGCTCTTTATGAATACGTCACACCGCTTTATCAGGTAAGCCCATCTGCCGTGAGCCGGAGGAACTGGATCATTTTGTGCAATATTTTCATCATTTTTTTTATACTCATGCTGTCAGGAAGATTTTTTACGGAACGAACAGAGACAAATCTCATCCAAGAGCGTGAAAAACTTGCCGAAATGACCACGCTTTTGAAAAAGATGTTTGGCCGCTACCTTTCGACCGAGGTGATGAACTCCCTTATCGACAACCCTTCCGCCCTGGAACTGGGCGGTGCCAAAAAGAGAGTTGCAATGCTAATGACCGATATAAGAGGTTTTACGGTGCTTTCCGAACGTCTGGGACCCGAACAGGTGGTGCAGACCCTCAACACCTACTTTGAAATCATGATTGATGTGGTTCCCAAATACAATGGTACCGTAAATGCAATTAGCGGTGATGGCCTGCTGATCATCTTTGGTGCTCCCCAGACAATACCGGATCAAGCACAGAGAGCCGTCGCCTGCGCTTTAGCTATGCAAAACGCCATGATACAAGTCAATAAAGAGAACTTTGAACATGGGCTGCCGGAGTTGGAGATGGGGATCGGTGTTAATCAAGATGAAGTCATTTTGGGAAATATCGGATCCAGCAAGCGGAGTAAGTATACTGTCGTCGGAAGCGGGGTTAATTTGACCAGCCGAATCGAATCTTACACCGCGGGGGGGCAGATCTTCGTTTCTGAGTCCATTCGTAATGAATTGCGTGATCTACTCCGGGTTGACAGCGAAAAAGAGGTGCTCCCCAAAGGCGCCGAAACGCCCATCCGGATTTATGAAGTCGGTGGACTGGCCGGTCGCTACAATCTCACCTTACGCGATGAGGACTCTGATCTTCTCTCGCTGGTGCGGCAAATCCCGCTCCGCTATACCGTTCTGGAGGGAAAGCATGTCAGCCGGGAGGGCCTGGCAGGATCTATCATTCGGCTTTCAAAAAAAAGCGCCGAAATTAAACTGGAAAAAGCGGCCGCCAACCTTACCAATCTCAAAATGAATTT
>SDBT01018403.1_pt1 | contig 10983 bp, 9 predicted proteins | sample 2277101 | NCBI WGS metagenome assembly SDBT01 (sample SAMN10404973, study PRJNA504765) | marine sediment metagenome | isolation source: marine sediment core GS10_PC15, 103 cmbsf | place: Arctic Ocean: Southern Knipovich Ridge | collected 2010 | reverse complement strand
TGCATGGTTAAATAATAGGGTTCACTTAGATAAGAGCTTAAACATACTTTTTGATTATTTTATTTTATTCAATTTTAAATATAGATTACCTCCAAAACTCTAAAGATATAGATTTAGTTCAAAATTTTATGCTTAAATTGGAAGGTATTAGGGCGCATGACTATCGGATTTTTTGGTTATAACACATGATTTATTCGAAAAAGTGCAACCCTATATATGGGAGAATAGTCAGTTTTTAAGGCTTTATCGCCATAGGTAGGTACGCTTTTGGGGAAGTGCTGGAATTGGCAGACAGGCATGACTTAGGATCATGTGCCGCAAGGCGTGAGGGTTCAAGTCCCTCCTTCCCCATAAAATTATTAAAAGAGGTAGCACATTGAAATTCGAAATAAAAGAGCTAGAAAATCACCGAGTTGAATTAATTACTGAAATTGATCAGAATCAATTTGACGAATATAAATCTTTAGCGGCAAGAAATATCTCAAAAGAATCAAAGATCCCTGGATTTAGGCCAGGGAAAGCTCCTTATGATGTTATTATGCGTATTTACGGTGAAGAACTAATTGAAGAGCGTGCTGTTGAAGAATTGGTAAATAAAATTTACCCAGATTTAATTAAGGAAGCAAAGATTAAACCATATGGACCTGGAAAACTTGATGAGATTATCTGTAAGAATCCACCCAAATATAAATTCATTGTTCCCCTGGAACCTGAAGTAGATTTGAAAGATTATAAAAACATTAAGCAAACGTATGAATTACCAAAGGTCCATAAGAAAGATGTTGATTTAGTGATTTCTAATCTCCAAACTAACTACGCAACAGCAGAGGAAGTAACTAGAGAATCAAGAGATGGCGATTTAATCGCAGTTAAGATAAATGCAATATTATCTAAACCAAACAAAGACGAAAAGGAAGATGTTCTCCATGATACTCCACATCAGGTTATCTTAGGAGAACATATAGAAGATGAGCAATTTCCATATAAAGGATTTATGGGCCAACTAAGTGGTTTGAAAAAAGGAGCTTTAAAAGAATTTGACCATAAGTATCCTAAAGATTCCCCCTATCAGAGTTTACAGGGGAAAAATGTAAAATTTTCTATTGTAGTTCAAAGTATTAAAAAACTGATTAAACCCGACTTGAATGATGAATTTGCAAAAATTGTTGGGGTCGATTCCTTTGAGAATCTTCAGCAATCCGTGCGTGATCAGTTGGAAACAAGCAAGAAAAATGAATATGAAAATGAATATTTCAATAAATTGCTTGACAAACTAACGAAAAAGGCAGTAATCAAATATCCTCCTGAAATGCTTGAAGCTGAAGTGGCTGATGTTTTGAAAATTTTTGAGCAAAACATTGCTCAACAAAACTTAGATTTTGATACTTATTTAAAAATCAACAATCGTGAAAATGACGAGTTCATTTCTAATGATATTGAGCCCTCAGCAAAAAAGCGTCTAGAACAAGCATTGATATTAGAAGAATTGAGCAGGTTAGAAAAAATCGAAGTTGACCAAAAAGAACTGCGATCAGAATATTCTAAATCTTTCATTCAAATGCAATCTTCACCGAACTATAAAAAACTTCAGAAAAAATTAACTACAAAGAAAATGTCCGATGCCTTGGTAATGCAGGCAGCGAGCCGGTTAATGCACCAGAATACGCTAGATCGTTTAAAACAAATAGCAAATGATGAAATAAAGGAATCTGAGCAAGAAAATCCAGAAAATAAGAAGGATAGCGAAAAGAAGTTATCTATTGAAACTGCAAACGAATAGACAATATTTCAAATATAATTTATATACATAAATTATTAATAATGTCTTATGATTCTTGACAAATAACATCACAGGTAAAGAATATGAATAAGTATCTAAATGCAATTGTTCCAATGGTTATTGAATCAACAGGGAAAGGTGAACGAGCCTACGACATATTTTCACTTTTGTTAAAAGAAAGGATTATTTTTGTTGGAACTCCAATCGATGACCAAATAGCCAATCTTGTGGTTGCCCAATTACTTTATCTCAGTCGTGAAGATGCTGATCGAGATATATCCATGTATATCAATTCTCCCGGAGGACAGATTTATGCCGGTTTAGCGATTTACGATACGATGAAGATGATTCCCAATAAGATCAGTACCGTTGCAGTTGGAGTAACCGCTTCATTTGGCACTGTTTTATTAGCAGCCGGAACCAAAGGTAACCGTTTCGCATTACCGAATTCAACTATCCATATGCACCAGCCCTTAGGTGGTGTCCAAGGACAAGCTTCTGACATAGAGATTCAGGCTAAAGAAATTCTACGTCTTAAATCTAGCCTCAATCAAATTCTTTCTGAAAGTACAGGGCAGAAATTAGAGGTAATTGAAAATGATACTGAAAGAGATTTCTATCTAACTGCAAAGCAGGCTCTTGAATACGGTTTAGTTGACAAGATTCTTAATCCATCTGATAAATAGGATCTATCTGATATAAAATCACAACCGGATAGCAATAAACGTTATCCGGCTTTTTAGGAAAAGTATATGATATTAATCGATAACGCGCCTATTTCAGCCATCATTTTGGATATGGACGGTGTTCTATGGCGTTCAAACGAACCATTATGTGATTTAAGAGAATTGTTTTCTACTTTTAAGAAAATGAAAATTAATTTCCTTATGATAACAAATAATGGATTAAAAACTATTGATCAATATGTCTCTAAATTTCATGGATTTGGTGTGCATATCGAACCGTGGCAAATATTAACATCCGCGATGGCAATTGGATATTTAGTCAAGCAACATTTCCCAAATGGTGGACCCGTTTATATAATGGGTGAAAAAGCCCTTGTTGATACTTTAAAAGAATTCAACCTCTTTCATTCTATAAAAGATGCTCAGGCAGTTGTTGCCGGCCTAACAATGCATTTAAATTATGAAATGCTAAAAAACACGTCACTCATGATCCAAAAAGGGCTTCCGTTCTATTTTACAAATCCCGATCCAACCTACCCTTCTCCCGAGGGAAATCTCCCGGGTGCAGGAACCATATTAGCTGCACTAGAAACCGCTTCAGGTGTCAAAGCACAACTCGCTGGTAAACCCCTTCCTTTTTTATTCGACGTTGGCTTGGAAAGACTTAATTCAAAACCAAGTGAAACATTGGTGGTTGGCGATCGCCTGTCAACTGATATTAAAGGAGGACAAAATTCGGGTTGCAAGACAGCTTTAGTTCTTACGGGAGTATCCACTGTAGAAGATTATGAAAAATGGGTTCCTAAACCTAATTTATTGCTAAAGAATATTATGGATCTCTTTTCCTTGTAACACAATGGAAAATATCCTTGATCTTGAATATTCCACTCTCAAAGAAAAGATTGACCAATTTGATGAGCGAAGTTTTAGAGCTAACCAAATCTGGGAAGGTCTATATAAACATAATTATTCTAACTGGAATGATTTCTCAAATTTACCAATACCCTTAAGAATCTCGCTTTCTCGGCAATATAATATTATTTCTCTTATTCCAATTAAAGAAAGTAAAACAAAGGACGAAAGAACAACCAAGATATTATTTCGATTAGATGACGGTAACCTAGTTGAATCTGTTCATTTGATCAATAAGAATCGAAATACGATCTGTATCTCCACTCAGGTTGGGTGTCCTGTGGGTTGCACGTTTTGCGCGACAGGTAAGAATGGATTCTTTCGTAATTTATTGGTTTCTGAAATAATTGGCCAAGTGTTATTTTTCTCCCATCGCCTTCATGCTATCAGCCAGAAAATTACAAATATTGTATTAATGGGGATGGGTGAACCATTCATGAATTACAATGCTACACTTCAAGCCATGAAACGCTTCAATGACCCAAATGGGATCGATATAGGAGCACGAAGGATCACAATCTCTACAATAGGAATTGTCGAAAAGATCATCAAATTCGCTGATGAGCAACGCCAATTTAATTTAGCCATATCATTGCATGCACCTGATGATAAAATTCGTGAGAAATTGATACCAATAGCTAATAAAAACTCAATAAAAGAAATATTGAAATCAGCAGATTATTACGTCTCAAAAACAAACCGTAGAATAACTTTTGAATATGTTCTAATCAATAAAATAAATTCAACTCGACTTCACGCCAAATCTCTTTCGGAATTATTGAAAAAGAAAAATTGCCATGTAAACTTAATTGCATTAAATCCAAATTCTCATTATAAAGGCAAACCACCCAGCGCAAAATCCATAAGCGAATTTAATACAATTTTATTAAACAATGGCATCCCCACTACGATTAGAAACAGCCAAGGATCAAAAATAAATGCGGGCTGCGGACAACTCGCAGGCATTAAATGAGTTCCGGGTTATTCATTTGTGTTTATCTATCCGCAATTTATGGAATTTTGGAGAAATTATGTTAAATCTTATTAAAAAAATTGACAGCTTAAACGATCAAATTTCCAAATTATTGGAGCATCTTTGACTTAGATAATAAAAATGCACAATTAATAAAATTAATTGATAAATCTAAAGCTGAAAATTTTTGGGCTGATAATAGATCCGCCCAATCAGTGATGCGCGAGATTGCTAGCATACAAGAAGAAATAGGTATTTGGAATTCAATCTCCGCAAAAACTAATGATCTCCTTGATCTTGCAAAAACTGGAGACGAAAGCTTTCGCAATGAAATTCTTCAAGAGATAAATCAATTAAAACAAAAACTTGATAACCTCGAGCTCACAACACTATTATCCGGCCAATATGATAAAGGTAATGCACTTCTATCGATCAATGCTGGCGCGGGCGGAACAGATGCCCAAGATTGGGCCGCAATGCTTATGAGGATGTATCTACGATGGGCAGAGCAAAATAACTATTCAAGCGAAATTATTTCTAAATCTAATGGTGAAGAAGCAGGAATAAAAAGTATTACGATCCATATCGAAGGTAGCTACGTATACGGGTACCTCAGGGCAGAAAAGGGCGTTCATCGATTAGTTCGTCTTTCACCATTTGATGCCGCTCACCGAAGGCATACATCTTTTGTTCAGGTGGAGGTCCTCCCAGATGTAACAGCCGAAGATCCTTCAATAACAATTAACCCTGATGATCTTCAAATCGATATCTATAAATCTTCTGGAGCTGGTGGGCAAAATGTGCAAAAAAATGCAACAGCAGTACGAATCACACATAATCCAACAGGTATAGTTGTTTCATGCCAAAATGAACGGTCACAATTGCAAAACAAAGAAAATGCATTAAAGGTCTTGCGCGGACGTCTCTATGAGATAAAACTTGCAGAACAAGAAAAACGAATAAGTAAATTACGAGGGGAATACCAAAAGGCAGAATGGGGAAGCCAAATCAGATCTTATATTCTGCATCCTTATCGTATGGTTAAAGACCATCGTACTGAATATGAAACTGGCAATATTGATGCGGTTCTGGATGGAGACATTAACGCATTTATTGAAACATACCTTCATTCAAAGAACAAAAAGAAATAACTTTAATCCAAAATCCGAGCTAATTCAAAAAGATCAAGATCGATTTTCTTAATTTTTCCCACAACATCTTTCAAAGGTGTTGTTTTAATTTTTCCCTCCATCCAACCAACTAAAACACCGTATTCTTCACGTTTAAGGCAATCCGTTGCACCTGCCCCTAAACTGCTGGCTAAAATTCGATCTGCCGCACTTGGTGTACCGCCTCTTTGAACGTGCCCTAATATGGTCACTCTTAAAGCAAATCCGATGCTCTCATGATGTTTTTCAAAGTATTCCGCGAGTCTATTTGCATTATATTTAGCGCCTTCCGCTACAACAACGATCGCATGTGATTTTCCCCGCTCATATGCATTTCTGATAATATCTGCAATTTCCTCAGGATCAGTTTCTACTTCTGGAAGAACAACAGCTTCAGCTCCACCCGCAATTGCCGCCATGAGAGCCAAATAACCACAATTTCGCCCCATTACTTCCACAAGAAATCCCCGCTTGTGCGATGTGCCCGTAACTTTAAGACGATCGATCGCCTCTAGTGCAATATTTAGAGCTGTATCTACCCCAATCGTCACATCTGTTCCAACTAAATCATTGTCAATAGTTGAAGCAATTCCAACTACTGGAAACCCCAACTTATATAATAAAAAACTGCCCGTTTGTGATCCATTCCCCCCTATAACAACCAGTCCATCAATTCTATTTTCGTTGAGTGACCGTAATCCTTTCAAACGCCCTTCTTCTGTTTTAAATTCCTCACATCGCGCACTACCTAAAAAGGTTCCCCCTTTTTGTATAATACCACCTACATCCCTGGGGCCTAAAGGAACAAAACTTTCATTGATCAGCCCGGTATATCCATCACGAATCCCAAACACTTCCCACCCCTTCTTATTTCCCGTTCGAACCACCGATCGGATTGCAGCGTTCATACCGGGGGCATCTCCACCACTTGTTAATACAGCGATTCGTTTCACATTTTCTCCAATTAATTAATCCGCTCAGATTTTAACATTATTAAATAGATTTTTCTATAGACAATTATTATGATTGAGGTTAACAAATGCTAAAATCCATTATCTTAATTTATAAGGATAAAAATGACAAATCAAATAATTTATAAATCAGTATCTTCCCTGCGAAATTTCATAAAAATTTCTTTTCAAAAATTAGGCGTACCCGAAAATGATGCGGTTGTCTGCGCAGATATATTAATAACATCGGATCTACGAGGAATTCAATCACATGGGATTGGAAGACTTAAGATGTATGTAGACCGAATTAAAAAAGGTCTCATTGAAGTTGTTAATACTTCTAAGATCACCAAGGAATCACCCACAACTGCGGTTATTGACGGTAATCATGGAATTGGGATGGTCATTGGTTATCATGCCATGAATTTAGCCATCAAGAAAGCAAAAGTGTTCGGGCTTGGTGCTGTTGCTGTACGAAATTCCACACATTTTGGAATAGATGGGTATTATCCACTTATGGCAATTAAGACTAATATGATAGGAATGAGTTTTACCAACGCAAGGCCCGCAGTAGCACCAACTTTCAGCAACCAACCCACATTAGGAACAAATCCAATCGCATTTGGGGCACCAACTGACGAGAAATTTCCATTCTTGTTTGATGCGGCCACATCCATAACCCAACGCGGGAAAATAGAGGTATTAAATAGACAGGAAAAAGACGCCAATAAAGGTTGGGTGATTGGAGACAATGGCAAACCTCTTACAGATCCACAAACAATTTTAGACATGCTTATGGTAAAGAAAGCAGCTCTCCTACCCCTGGGTGGAGTATCAGAAGACTCTGGGGGTCACAAAGGCTATGGTTTATCCACCATCGTTGAAATTTTATCCTCCTCCTTACAAAGCGGAGCTTTCCTTTTTGCATTATCCGGCATTGACTCACAAGGGAAAGAAACACGATTCAGAGTTGGACATTTTTTCCTCGCTATGAATATCGAAAACTTTACGCCAATAGAACAATTCAAGAAAAATATAGGGAATCTTCTGCGTGAACTGCGTTCGGTTAATAAATATCCTGGTAAAGACCGGATTTATACTGCAGGAGAAAAAGAATATGAGATAGAGAAAACTATAAGAAAAAAAGGTGTACCTATAAACTCTAACTTACTTTCAGACCTTAACTATATAGATAACCTCTTCGGAATCGGTGAGTTTATCAATCAAAGGTTTAGTAATGAAAGTTAAAGGTATTATTTTTGATTTTGACGGATTTATTCTGGATACTGAAACTCCAGAATTAAAATCTTGGGAGTCTATATACAGAAATATGGATTCCGCTTCCCAGTTGAAGAGTATAAAAATAATATTGGATCAACATTTAACTACAGTGCGCCTATCCAGCACCTAGCGAAAAAACTAAACGGCGACAAGATTTCGCAGTCTAAGATACGGCAGAAATTTGATGAATTGAAATCTTCTTTTATTGAAAAAAAAGTCCTTCTTCCAGGTGTATTAGACTATCTGAAATATGCGGCTCCGTTAGGGTTGCATATTGGATTGGCTTCAAGTTCAGATTCAATATGGATAAACTACCACATTGACAGATTGGGGTTGAGGAACTTTTTTGATAGTATTCTTACCAAGGATGAGGTTGAAAATGCTAAGCCATCCCCCGATATTTATTTATTATCACTCTCAAGGATGGGACTCGATAAAACCGAAGTTATCGTTCTAGAAGATTCTCTTAATGGTGTTTCTGCTGCAAAATCCGCGTTATTATTTACAATTGCGGTCCCCAATCAAGCAACAAAGTCTTTCAACTTCGAAAATGCTGATTTAGTGCTGGATTCTTTATCCGATATATCTCTTATAGATCTTTAAAGAAAGATTGAAGTTTTTAGAAAAAACAATTAATATATACAAATTATCTATTAAATACTAATATTTCATTGTTATTATATGAACAGGAATATTATTCATAAAAAAAAAGCAAAAAGATGAATTTCAAAGATTTGGAGAAGTCATTTCCTAATAGTTACAGCGCAATTGATATTGAGCAGATCAGATCTGCTTTCATGTTTGCTAAAGACGCTCATAAAAGCCAGAAACGCGCTTCTGGCGAAGCATATATTACACACTGCGTTGCCGTTGCTAATATCCTGGTTGAACTTAAGGTTCCTGCCATCGTAATTTCAGCTGCTTTACTGCATGACACAATTGAAGATACAAGCATCACTTTGGATAACATCAAAGGAAATTTTGGTGATGAAATCGCTTCCTTGGTAGATGGAGTAACTAAATTGTCACATATCCCCCATGTTTCACGGGCTGACAAACTCCCAGAAAACGACACAAATGCCACGGGGGAAGTTTCACAAAAAGCAGGTCCAATCACCCATTCCAAGATCAGGCATCAAGACCTGAAAACAGAAACATTAAGAAAAACGCTTATGGCAATTGGGGACGATGTACGGGTTATTTTAATAAAGCTTGCTGATCGCTTGCATAATATGCGCACGTTGATATATATGCCAGAAATAAAACAGAAGAGAATTGCGCAAGAGACCTTGGATATATTCGCCCCCCTTGCTAGCCGTTTAGGTATCTGGCAAATGAAATGGGAATTAGAAGATCTTGGATTTCGTTACACTAAACCAGAAGAATATAAAGAAATAGCCCAAAAACTTTCAGATCGCAGGTCAAACAGAGAATCTGAAGTAAATAAGATCATAAAAGATCTGGAAAATATTTTGGAAGAAGGCGATATCAAGGCACAGATAAGCGGAAGGCCGAAGCATATCTTTTCGATCTATACAAAAATGATTCGAAAAGAACAACCTTTCGAGATGGTACGCGATCTGCGAGGTGTGCGGCTACTTGTTCCAAATATCCCTTCATGTTATGCTGCCCTTGGGATCATTCACACTCACTGGCGGCCGATACCCTATGAATTTGATGATTATATTGCAGCACCAAAGGATAACTTTTATAAATCCTTGCATACTGCTGTCATTTACTCAGACGGAAAACCGCTAGAAGTACAGATTAGAACACCAAAAATGCATCAAGATGCGGAATTTGGCATCGCAGCTCATTGGCTTTATAAGGAAATGGGGAGCAAGGATGATAATTATCAGCAAAGAATCAATTGGCTGCGCAGACTTATGGAATGGCGGCAGGACGTTCAGGATGCCCAAGAATTTGTTGATGTTGTAAAGAGTGACGTATTTGAAGACCGGGTTTATGCTTTCACACCGAGAGGAGATATTATTGATCTATCCCTTGGATCCACTCCGATCGATTTCGCTTATTTAGTTCATACTGAGGTGGGCAACCGCTGCCGCGGTGCTAAGGTGAACGGGAAACTTGTTTCCTTGGATTACCAATTGAAAACAGGTGACCAGGTTGAAATATTGACAGCAAAACGAGGTGGACCTTCGCGTGACTGGTTAAATCCTCATCTTGGCTTAGTGAATTCTCAACGCGCTCGGGTAAAGATTCGCCAATGGTTTAAGAAACAAGCACGTGAACACAACTTATCGCAAGGTAAAACATTATTAGAAAAAGAGTTTCATAAGCTAAGCATATCGAGTATTGACCTCGAGGACCTTGCAAAAGCTTTTGAATTCAAATCTCTTGATGATATGTATGTTGCCATTGGATGCGGCGACCTTTCAATTCGGCGTATCATAAATCATCTCCAAGAATTTGAAGAACGAGAAGATGACCCATTGTTCTCCATTCAGGCAGTATCTCTAGATCGCAAAGACAGCGATTCAGTAAAAGTGTTGGGATTAAAAGGAATCTTATCAAATTATGCTAAATGCTGTAATCCCGTGCCTGGTGATGATATTGTCGGCTACATTACGAGAGGACGCGGCGCAACTATCCATAGGAAAGATTGCCCCAATATCTTAAGGACAAAAGACAAAGAGCGGATCGTTAAAGTAAGCTGGGGAGAAGCAAAGAGAACTTTTCCAGTATTGATACATATAACAGCTTATGATCGACAGGGCTTATTGGGCGATATTTCTACTATCCTGGGTAATGAAGGTATCAATATGCAGGATATAAATATTAATTTTTCAAACAACATGGCTAACATCAAGATAATGCTCGATGTAGGTGATATAAATCAACTCAGTAAGGTCCTTACAATCACAGAATCTCTTCCCAATGTCATGGAAGCTTATCGGGTGAAGCCGGGATAGAGCTAAGAATAAGCCTAATTTGGAAAAAGATGACGACTTTGCTTATCAAATTGTTACTAAAATACATCCCCAATTGATACAACTCATACCAACCCAAAAGAACTGTATCAAAGATCGGGCAAAATTGAAGAATACGAGCAAATAAAAAAGAAATTGATTCTTGATCGCAAAGAATTCCTTATGAACTTTGAAAACCTAAACAGAAGACTAATTCGATTGATATAAAAAACAACTCCATATGAGCTGCTTTAGCTGGGGGCAAAGGATTTGAACCTCTATAAACAGATTCAGAGTCTGTT
>SDBT01018402.1_pt1 | contig 10983 bp, 11 predicted proteins | sample 2277101 | NCBI WGS metagenome assembly SDBT01 (sample SAMN10404973, study PRJNA504765) | marine sediment metagenome | isolation source: marine sediment core GS10_PC15, 103 cmbsf | place: Arctic Ocean: Southern Knipovich Ridge | collected 2010 | reverse complement strand
TGTCTATGGGCCAGATATTCCTATGACCAGAATTGTCAGTCTTGCTTTAGGGGGTACTTCAGATGAATAAGAGAAAAGATTATGAATTGTTTACCAAAGAAAGTCGATGCTTTTTTCTAGGTACTCAAGAAAAGGCCGCCCAAAGAATGCTGGATTTTGACTATAAGAATCAGCGCAGTCCAAGTGTAGTCGCATTTGTGGGAAATAACGAAGGATTAAGTTGGCTCTTTTTTGGCAAAGAAGAGATTGCTATCCCTATCTATACTTCTTTAGAAAAAGCGGCCAAAGAACATCCTGATGTTGATATTGTGATTAACTTTAGAAGTTTTCGCAGTGCTTTCCAAGACGCAAAATCTGCTCTAGAAATTCCTTCAATCAGAATATTGGTTATTATTGCTGAAGGGATACCCGAACGGCAGATGAAGATTCTAATAAGAAAAGCTCATGAATTGGGAAAAATAATCATTGGCCCAGCCACTGTTGGTGGGATTGCTGCTGGACGATTCAGAATAGGAAATAGCGGCGGAACCATCAAGAATATTATGGGTTCTAAGCTTTATCGCCCTGGTTCGGTTGGTTATACTGGCGTTTCCGGCGGGCTATTTAATGAATTCTGCAGAATAATAGCTCTTGTAGCCGATGGAGTTTACGAAGCAATCCCAGTTGGTGGAGACAGCTTCCCTGGAAGTACTCTCCTAGACCATCTCTTGAGATACGAAGCCAACCCTGAAATCAAAATGCTTGTTTTGGCTGGAGAGCTAGGTGGAAAAGATGAATACGAGATAGCTCGAGCTTTAAAAGACGGACGGATTACTAAACCATTGGTTGCCTGGGTAAGCGGTACTTGCCAAGAAGTGCTTCCTCCTAGAACCCAATTTGGTCATGCCGGAGCCAAGGCTTCTGAAAAAGCTGAAACCGCTCAAGCAAAAAACAAAGCCCTTGCGGAAGCTGGAGCTATTGTTCCCCAAGACTTTGACGAATTTCCGCTCAAGATTAAAGAAACCTATCTTAAGCTCGTCAAAAAGGGAATTATCAAAGAATTTAAAGAACCAGAAGTGCCTGAACTTCCCTTAGATATAGAAGAAGCTTTAGGAAAAGGTTTAGTTCGTCTTCCTACTCCTATCAAGTCAACTCCCTCTGATGAAAGAGGAGTGGTTCTGCGTTATGCGGGCTACTCGGTGGTTGATTTAATAGAAAGAGGCCGCGGAATCAAAGATGTGATGAGTCTGCTTTGGACAAAAGAATTATGGGAAGAGTCTGATCTTTACGCACTAGGAATCTCTCATCCCGATATTCAATCAGGAATTGCTCATGAATCAAGAGTATTTATAAAAGACAATGGCGACAGAGCTGCTGTAGCTGCCGCACGAGCAGAGGTAGATTTAGTCCATAGTGTAACTAGTGGCTTAAGTGCTATAAATATACCAGAAACAATTTTTCAACGTCCTTCTAGTCTTTCCGCGGCTTCTTATTTATTTGGCCGGACGATAGATCTTATTGGACATTGGCTTAGTGTGACTAACAAAAGAAAGGGGGCTGCTTCTAGAACAACTAAGACTAAATTGAGAAAAGCCGAAGATTTGCCAACTCTTATTTCCCTTCGCTGGTTCCAAAAAGAACCAAAGGATTACGAGAAAGAACTGATTAAAAGAATCATCATGCTCCTAGCTGACAATGGTCCTTGTGTCAGCGGAGCAGTAGTTACTATTCTTTCCTCTCGAGCTGGTATTAAATTGCCTCAATCAGTGGCAAACGGCCTTTCTCTTATTGGCCCTCGGTTTGGCGGAGCCATTACCGATGCAGCTAAGATCTTCGGGGAGGGACTTAGAAAGAAAATAAGCCCTCGAGAATTTGTTGAGTGGAGAAAATCTATTGGTAAGGCGATTATTCCAGGAATCGGTCATAGAGTCTTTAATAAAGACAAACCAGATTCTCGGTTTATTTGTCTTAAGAAGTATATTGAGAGTTTAGGCATCCCTATGCCCCACCTTAATTTTGCTGTAGGTGTGGAGAGAATAACTCTTGAAAAACGGAATAACTTGATTCTAAATATTGACGGAGCAATTGGGGGAATACTCACAGACCTTGGTTTCCCGAAAGAAGCTCTTAATGCTTTCTTCTTGCTAGCTAGAAGTATTGGCTTTACCGGCCACTGGCTAGACCAGAAACGCTTGAAGTCTGGACTCTTCAGACTTCCTTATTGGTTGGCTGGATACTTGCCGGAAGCAGAAAGAGAAGTGCCAGAGAGAATAGGAGCTTAAGATGACAAAAGGAATAATTTTTGACTTTAATCGGACAATCTATGACCCGGAAAAAAATGCATTGACGGAAGGTGTGATAGGATTGTTAGAAGATTTATCTTTGAGATTCCAACTCTGTCTATTAAGTAAAGGGGTTGAAGCTGAACGCAGAAAACAAATTTCTGAGTTAGGTCTTGATGAATATTTTAAAGATATTCAAGTCAATGAAGGCGAAAAGCAAGAATCCCATTTTCAAAGGTGTTTGAGAATTATGAATCTCAAGGCTTCGGAAGTAGCCGTGATTGGCGATCGCGTGGCCGGAGAAATCCGCGTCGGGAATCAGTCGGGCATGCTGACTATCTGGTATAAATCCGGTAAATTTGCAGCACGACTGCCCCAGAACAAGCAAGAAACAGCCGACTACACAATTACCGCACTTACACTTCGAGAATTAAATAAAATATTAGAAAAATAGAAACAAAAAAAGGGCGCCCTAACCAGCGCCCTTTTAATATGTCCAAGACTATATTTAACCCACGAGGTTAAACACGAGAGCTTATCCTCCATAAGGTCTCAAAGATTGATTTAATGCTTTTGGCAAAGTTTTCACTTTCTATGGTGAAACCAAAATTTTCTTCCTTGGGACAAATAACGCTGACTTTGTCGTCGTATATTTGAACCATTACCGAAACCTTTATATCCTCCGGTAAAAATCTCACCTCTCTTAATTCTTCTCTTTGTTTTTCAATATATCCTGGTCTAAATTTTTCTCCTTTTATCCTTAAAGCTCTGGAGAAGATTTTTTTCTCGGCTCTCCTTTTGGCAAAACGGATGCTGGTGCCGCTGGCTTCCTTTACCTTTTCAACAGAGCCAATGGAGTAAATTCTTTTTTCTTTGCACTCCAAAGCTTCTTCGGAGATTTGCTTCATGGCGTCTTCACCCTCAAAAAACCTTACCACGGAACGCGCTCTAGAGAGGTCATATAAATCTCTTAAGTTTGGTAGGAATTTTTCTAAAGCAAAAATTCTTCCTTCAAGAAAGGTTTTTATTTTGTTCGGGTTTTCAGCCACAAAACGTTTAACGCCTTTTTCTTTGTAAGAACTGACCAAACCTTTTTTAATTAAGTTTTCTAGAATGTGGTAGGTGGTAGTTCGCTTCACTTCTGCTTTTTGAGTAATCAGCCCAACCGGAGCATCAGCCAATCCTAAAAGGGCCAGATAAACCTTCTGGTCTTTTTCTTTAAGACCAATTGATTGAAGATACTTAGTAATAGACATGGTTTTTGTTGACCAAAAAAGTCGACACTTTTTATCATATCAAACAGCATCTATTTTTGCAAGACTATCCAAGAAAAACCCCTTGAATAAGCCAAATCTAGCCAGATGCTTCAAGCTTAGTCGGATGTGTCAACTTCAATCATAAAATTTTTGTCGGGATTTTATAACATTTGCATTGATTTATCTTATAGTACAGGTGCAATAAGAAAAGTTCTTTGAAAACAAAAAATAAAAAGGAGGTGGCTAAAATGCCATACGATCCAAGACCAGTTAGTCAAGGTGGAAACAGGGGGATAGATGAAACATTCTCAAGAAATGCCCCCAAGGGAAAATTCCGCATTGTCGGAGTAGATACTTTTGATGGAACAGATTGGGTTTATAAAGATGTAGATACTTTTGAGGAAGCAAAGAAGTTCGCTGACAAAAAAGGTGATGTGATGCTAATGGTTCATGTGTTTAATGATGAAGGTAAGCATGTTTATAAAGCAGGTACTTTTTAGAAATGTTGTTAAAAAAATCTAGAGGAGGAAGAAAATGAAAGAAAAGCAAAAAGGAGATAAGACAATGTTTAAGGTCGGTGATATCATTGATGTAAAGAACAGAAGAGATTTAATCGCCTATGGGAATATTAAGAAATTTATTGACGAAGATGGCACAAAAAAGGCTGTAATTCATTTCCGACTTCCGCGGGAACCGAAAGAGTTTAATGTGTGTGACGAGTGTGATTGGCCTGGATTTATTTCGGTAAGTGGTAACACAGGAGAACGGGTTTGTATGAAAACCGGTTGCGGTCATGGACATGGCTTTGAGGAACGAGAGGAAATTATAGCCGTAGATAAATTAATAAACATTTCTTCAAAAAGAAAGAAAAAGAAACTCAAAGAGATGAAAGAGGAAATGGATGTTATCCTTAAACAGGCTATTGAGGATGATGTTATTTCTCAAGACATACAAAAGAAAGTCTTGGAACTTTTGGAATAAAATATTCAAAAACGGCTCAAAAACGAGCCGTTTTAATTATGTTCTAGAAAATTTTATAGTTATCTTTATTCCAAAAGATCGATGATGCGGTAGATGAACTGGCGGGAGGTGGCGAATATCAGCCAATTCTTTTCTGAATATAAAGCGTAATCAATGGTTATATCAGCCAAGGCAAGATTAAGATAGCGAATATTAATGCCTTTGTAGACATTATCGTTAAATTCTTCACTAGCCGGCTGGTCTTGGGAGACTAGATAGAATCCACTTAGGTTTTCAGCTATAGTTTCCTCCCAAGTTCGCATGACCTGAAGGGTAGAACTGGCACTTTTAACTTGACTAATAAATCCTAATCTTGGAGTATCTGCCTCTGATAAGAGCTCCCCTTGAGCAAAAAGAAATAGGGTATAATCTTTTTCTAAATTATCAATTAATGCTTGAGGAACTTCTAACTCAAGTTCCTCAAAAATTTTATCTAAACTAATAGAGGTAGTGGAAGCTCCTTTATAAACCAAAATTTGAGAAAGACCGGAGGGAACCACTTCCTGAACCTGTTCCTTTAGTTTTGCAGTTAAGTCCTCACCTTCTTCTAATTTTATAATTATCTGACGTTCAACTGGAATTAGAGGAATTAGTTTTGTTATTGGTGGTGGGGGAGGAGGTGGTGGAGGAGGAGGTGAAGGTGGAGAAACAAATAAAAACCAATAAACAAGGAAAGCAGCTATACCTAAAGCTATTACAATCCCTCCCAGCAACAATGTTCGACGAAGTCTAGAAACTTTAGGAATTTTTGGAGCCTCAAGAAGCTTTGGTTTGAGTGGAACCGATTTTTCTTTGGAAACTTCTGGTAAAGATGGCAGAGTAACTGGAGGTTTAGAAGGAGTTGGAGGCGGAGTAACTGGAAGTTTAGGAGGGGCTGGAGACGGAGTAACTGGAGGTTTAGGAGGAATCGGAGGCAGAGTAACTGAAGGTTTAGGAGGAGTCGGCAGCTTTCTTTCAATAGTAGGCAGCCCTGGAGGTGGAGGTGCTTGTTTTGCCGGCTCTTCTCTTCTCTTTATTGGCTCTTTCCCGCCTCTTCGGCGGGTCGCCGATGAGGCGACTTTCTTTTCCTGCTTAGATTCTGCTTCAGGCTTCGCTTCAACAGGCTTCTCTTCAAGCTTTTTTTCAGGCTTCTCTTTCGGCCCTAATTCTTGTTGAAGGCGCGCCAAGTCGCTCTTCATTGTTCTAATAACTAAATTTTCTTCTAGTTTACCTTTTAGTCCGTCTTTTTTTACCATATTATTACTTTTTACTGTCTGGTGATTTCTTTGCGTCTTTTAAAGATAAACCGATTTTCCCCTGTTCATCAACTTTTTTTACTTTTACCGGAATAATATCGCCCACATTTACTATGTCATTTACCTTATTTACCCGATAATTAGCAAGTTCTGATATGTGAACTAAACCTTCTTGACCAGGAAAGATTTCCACAAAGGCGCCAAAATCAACAACCTTAGTTACTTTGCCCTGGAAAATTTCTCCTATTTTTATTGGTCTAGTGAGGTCTTCGATCCAGCTTTTTGCTTTTTCAGCTGCTTCGGCTTTTTCTGCGGTAATGTAAACAAAACCATCATCTTCAATATCAATCTCCACCCCTGTCTTTTCAATAATAGTATTGATGACTTTACCGCCTGGGCCAATAACGTTTCTGATTTTCTCTGGATCAATTTTTATAACAAGAACACGTGGAGCAAACTGAGAAAGCTCTTCTCGAGGCTTGGAAATTGCCTCCTTCATTTTATCAAGAATAAAAAGCCTTCCTTCTTTTGCTCGATTAATTGCGTCTTTTAAAATATCAAGGGTAACTCCATCAACCTTTACGTCCATCTGGAGAGCAGTAATTCCATCTTTAGTGCCGGCTGCTTTAAAGTCCATATCTCCATAATGATCCTCTGGTCCTTGAATATCAGAAAGGATTTTATAATTACCCTTACTATCTGTCACCAGCCCTATAGCCAACCCGGCTACAGCCTCTTTAGTAGGAACGCCACTATCCATTAGAGCTAAAGATGTCCCGCAAGTTGAACCCATCGAAGAAGAACCATTGGAAGAAAGAACTTCCGAAACTACTCTGATGGTATAAGGAAAATCTTCTTTTGCAGGAAGGAGAGAGAAGACTGCCTTCTCAGCCAAAGCACCATGGCCAATTTCGCGCCTACCAGGACCACTCATTCGGCCAGTCTCTCCTACTGAATAGGGAGGAAAATTATAATGATGAAAAAAATGTTTCTTCCCTACAATTTCCATCCCATCCAAATACTGTTCAGCTCCAGGAGCGGCTAGAGTAACTACTGAAAGAATCTGCGTTTCTCCTCTCTGAAATAGGGCTGAACCATGCGTTCTAGGTAATATTCCTACCTCACAAGTAATCGGTCTAACCTGATCAAGTTTTCTACCACCCGGCCTTTTTTCTTTTTCTAAAATATTTTTATGAATAATCTCGTCTGTGGTTTGCTCTAAAATGATTTGGGCTTCACTTAAACTTTCTTCAGAAAACTTATCCTCAATATGCTTAAAATAATCTTCTTCCAAGCTTTTTAAGGCTTGATCGCGTTTTTCTTTCTCGTCAATATAAAGAGCTTTTTCCAACTTACCTTTCAAGAACTTACTTGCCTCATCAATCAGTTTTTTCTCTGGTATAATTTCTTCTGGTTTTGCCTTCTCAACGCCCACCTTTTTTATTATCTCTTGTTCAAAGGCCAGGAGCTTTCCTATAGATTTTTGAGCAAGCTTAATGGCCTCTAAGACCGTCTCTTCTTTTACCTCTCTAGCAGTTCCTTCTAACATATTAACTTTACTTGCGTTTCCAGAAACTATTAAATCTAGAGGAGATTTTTCTCTTTCTTCATAGCTGGGGTTTAAAACCCACTCTCCTTCAACCTGGCCTACTCTCACAGCGGCAATCGGCCCCTGCCAGGGAATATTAGAAACGGCTAAAGCAAGTGAAGCTGCAATCATTGAAGGAACATCAGGATCATTAACTCCGTCTACACAAAGAACGGTAATAACCACTTGAATTTCACTGCGAATGGCTTGAGAAAACAAAGGCCTTAAAGTTCTATCAATGAGCCGACCTGTAATAACTGCTTCGTCTGTTGGCCGACCTTCTCTTTTTATAAAACGACTCCCTTTTATTCTTCCGGCAGCATAAAGTTTTTCTTCGTATTCAACCATTAAAGGTAAGAAGTTTATTCCTTCTCGCCGTTTACTGGACATAACGGCTGTGGCTAAAACTACCGTATCGCCATATCTTACTTTTACCGAACCATTGGCCTGAAGAGCCAATTTGCCAATTTCAACTTCAAGTTTCTTGTCGGCAATCTCCAAGTTAAATAAGTGTTGCATAAACTGTTTTTCCTCTCATCCACAGATTTTAGACTACCCCTCAATAGTCTACTTATCTATGGAAGAGAAGATTTATTTAATTAAATATTTTTTACTATCTTTTCCTAAATCTACAAAATCATCAGCCACCTCTTTTAGTTCAGCAGAAGTGCTTTTACCAAAAGCAATCACTTCCACCTGGCGGCCTTGATTTTTAAGATACTCAACCAGAGGAACGAAATCTCCATCCCCAGTGACGAGAACAACGGTATCTAAACTATTCACCAACCTTACTGCATCAATAGTCATCCCCACATCCCAATCACCTTTTTTTAAACCTCCATAATATACTTTTAACTCTTTAATTTTTGTCTCTATGCCTAATCGAGTCAGAGCCTTAAAAAAAGTTTCTTCCTCTCCGCCTTCGGTACTAACCACATAAGCAATGGCTCGAACAAGTTTTCTGTCAGCCACTGCTTCTTTCAAGACCTTACTAAAATCAACCTTAGCTTTAAAAAGGTTTTTGGCTGAATGATACATGTTCTGGACATCAATTAATACCCCAACTCGCTGTTCCTTATGTTTTATAATCATTTTTTTAATTCTAACTTTTTGACAATCTTATTGTATCTCTTGGTATCCTTATCTTTTAGGTAGTCTAAGAGCTTTCTTCGTTTACCCACCATACCTAAAAGCCCCCGGCGAGAATGATTGTCCTTGGAATTTTTCTTAAGATGCTTAGTCAACTCTTTAATTCTTGCAGAAAGTATAGCAATCTGAACCTCGGCCGAGCCAGTATCACTTTCACTCATTCTATGTTTTTTAATGATGTTTGTTTTTTTACGTAGTTTTAACATGGTAAAAATTTAGATTACTAATAATATAATAACATATAATAAAAATCAAGCAAAGTATCAACCAGTAACTGCATTTTTGATGTGTTTTAATGCAGCAATTCTTGTTTCTTTGTCAACCTCAACAGAAATAACATCAATCCGCCAATTAGTGTCTGGGGAATACTTCTTGACAAGAAGATAACCCTGGGCTAACCGAATAAGTTTCCTTTGCTTTCTTGGACCAACTTTTTCTTCTGGCGGGCCGAATCTAAGGCTTGCAGATTTTGTCTCTGTTTTTACTTCAATAAAGACCAGCCCGGGATTCTCCCCACTATTTTTCTTACTTGCCACGATATCAATTTCTCCCCAGGGCCTTTTGAAGTTTAAAGCAAGAATTCTGTATCCTTGCTTTTTGAGATAATTCTTAGCAAGCCTCTCTCCTAGACGGCCCAATCTTTTGCGTTGATAAGTCATCGTAGAAAAAATAGGAAAAAGCGGTGGACGGGATTCGAACCCGCGACAGCTTGCTTGGGAAGCAAGTACTCTACCAACTGAGTTACCACCGCGCAATAACCGCTCAACTAATCCCACTTACCTTCTGTTAAACTGACCCAAATGCTCTGTCTCCCGCATCGCCCAGCCCAGGAACAATATAACCATCATTATTTAATTCTGGATCAATTGAAACCGTGACTAGAATAGCATTTTGGTGTGCTTCCTTAATCTTATCTATGCCAATTCTTGTTGAAACCACCGACAGGATAATTAATTTCTTTGGTTTCTGATTTTTTTCTATATATTCTATAACTTCTAAAAGTGTACTGCCAGTAGCAAGCATTGGATCAGCAACAATTACAATATCTCTATTAGTAATTAATGGAAACTTAACATAACTAATACTAATACCAATATCAAACGAGTCTCCTTTCATGCCCCTTTCTTCCTCTCTCTTAGCGCTGATAACTCCTTGTTTTGCCTGTGGGAATGCCTTAATAAGTCCTTCAACGAAAGGAAGTGCTGCCCTTAAAACATCGATTATTATAATATTCTTTTTGTCTGGAATAGAAATACCTTTAGATTTTGCTAGAGGAGTTTCAATCTTAATTTCTTCCTTCTCTAAAATTTCCATAATCTCGTAACCACAAATCCTTCCTATTTTAATAAGACCATTTCTAAAACTAATCTGGCGTGTATTCTTGTCTCTTATTTTGGTTAATTCTTCTTGCGCAGCAATACTATCAACAATCCATAAATTGTTTTCAACTTGTTTCATTTTACTTCTGTTTGATGTAATCAAATTCGAGTCTATTGTTCCTTAAATTATCTTCTGCAAGCAAAAAGCAACTCCAATAACAACCTGGACAATCTATTTTTATTCTCTCTTTCTTCCAATCTTTTTTAAATTTTTCAAATTTATCTTTATCCATATCTAAAATGTTGTACTTTTCTGCTACCTTTCCTTTAATGTCATTACAAAGCATAAGAGCACCATCGGCATCTATCCTTAACAGAGCCAACTCTTTGCATTTCCAATTGTTGTAGATCCCATATTTTGACATATTTATTAGATAAGATTTAGGAGCTACTATTTTTGCTCCCTCAAGTTTCATTTGCAATAATTTTATCATGATATTATTAATCTTTAATATATCAACATCTGAAAACTTAAACTCATCAGAAACATCTGCTCTCAGCTCCCAGAAATCTTCTTTTCCATATACAATAGGGCATAAATTAACCCAGATACCGTTTTCTGATAATACTTTTATAATTTCTGGTATGTCAGAAAGATTTTTCTTAGTAATAACAACATTAGCACCAAGAAGTTCAACGCCTTTTGCTTTGAACTTCTTAAGTTTGTCAAATCCTGCATGCGATTTTGCGACCCCGTATTTATCTACTGTTTTGATATTCTCTATACCGTCAATACTGGCAAAATATCCTTGAATTTTCGCATCCACTAAACTATTCAATTTCTTATCATTAAATATAGAGTTAGATAAAACAGCATATTTTATCGAAGTCTCTTTGTCTATAAACTTAAGAAGGTTTTCAAAACCATCCACAATAGTTGGCTCTCCACCTAATATTTTGACGGTCTTAATGCCAATCTTTTCTAAATTTTTAAACGATTTCTTCCATTGGTCAATGTTTAACTCTTTCTTGAGTGGATTCTGGGTAAGCTTACAATACCCACAACGAAGATTGCATCTTCTAGTTAAAAATATTTGGCATTCTGTAATTTTCTTAAAAGATACTCTCTGGGTGGAAGATTTTAAATTTTTCATT
>SDBT01018401.1_pt1 | contig 10983 bp, 5 predicted proteins | sample 2277101 | NCBI WGS metagenome assembly SDBT01 (sample SAMN10404973, study PRJNA504765) | marine sediment metagenome | isolation source: marine sediment core GS10_PC15, 103 cmbsf | place: Arctic Ocean: Southern Knipovich Ridge | collected 2010 | reverse complement strand
AGCAGCTGAAGAGCAGGTCCGGCCGGGGGCCACGCCCGCTGACGAGGGAATATCTGAACCGGAGACCGGTCCGGGTGACGATACCTCCGAAGGGGAACGGCCGGCGGTGGAGCTCTTCGAGCCTGGAATTGAACCGACCGGGGAGGAAGAGGCCGTCCCCTGGGAGAAAGACCTTGATACGGCTACTGCAAAAAGTGATGACGCCGGGGAGGAGCCGGCCGGGCCCGATGTCTCGCCGCTTCGGGAGCAGGCCGCACCGGAGCGGGCGCCTTTCGAGGAGGCCACTCTGGAGGAAAAAGACATGGCAGAAGAACATGCGCTGCCTGGTGAGGTGACCGACGGGAGGCAGACCGCCCTGGAGGATGAGGTCGCTAGCAGGGTCACGCTTGAAGACGAGGACCTGAAACGGGAACCGTTTGAGCCCGGTGATCAGCCGCTGGATGAAGGAAATGAGACCGAGCTGGAGGCGGCGGCTCTGGAGGAACGCACTATCGAAGATAAGGACCAGGAAGAGGAACCTTATCGACCCGATGTGGTGTCCCTGGAAAAAGAGGCCGAGCTCGATCTTGAGGTTATTGACAAGGCGACTCACGACGGCAAAGATATGCCGGGGGAGCTCTTTGAACCCGGTGTTACTTCGCAGAAAGAGGAAGCTCTATCAGAATCAGCCGCAGAGCAGGATCAGCCGGCAGCGGAAGAGGCTGAGCTGGACACCGAGGAACCGGATGACGGGGAATACGAGTTTGAAACCGAGTTTCAGGCTGCAGAAGAGGCTGAGAGCAGGGACACCCTTGCGATCGACCCCAAACTGGCCACCTTCACCCTGGCCACCATATATAAGGTTCAGGGCTTGTACCACCAGGCCCTGCAGGTACTGGACCTGCTGGAGACCAAGGGCGGCGATCCTGAGCGCATCCAGGCCGAACGTGAATCCATCCTTCAACTGATGACTACCGGCACCAGTCTCGGGCCGGAGTGAGCCTCCTCTCAAAGCAAACTCTCCGGAAGCGGTGGGAGCGGCTCCGGCTGCGCCTGACCGACATTGAGGCCGACGGTATGCTGGTAACCAACCTCACCAGTGTGCGCTACCTGAGCGGCTTCACCGGCTCGGCGGGCGTGCTGCTGTTCCTCCCCGATGGCCGGCATTTCATTTCGGACGGACGCTACCAGGAGCAGGCCCGCCAGCAGGTAGCTGATTTCCAGATTCATATTGACACCGGCGACTCCCACAGGAAGGGCAAGGAGCTGTACGGGTTCATTCACGAGCTGGGCCTGCTGGAGGGGTCCTGTCGCCTAGCCTTTGAAGGTGACCACGTTCCCGTCAGCCGGTTCAGCGATTGGCGCGAACTGTTTCCCCGTATCCGGTGGGTGGAGACAACGCAGCTGGTGGCGGGGCTGGCGATGATCAAGGATAAAGAAGAGCTGGCGGCGCTCACGGAGGCTGTTCGGATTACCGACCAGGTCTTTGAGGACCTCAAGAATGACTTGAAGCCTGGCACCAAAGAACGCGAGGTGTCCGCCAGAATTGCCTATCTTCTAAGGCACCATGGCAGCGAAGGCGACAGCTTTGACTCCGTCGTTGCCAGCGGCCCGCGCAGCGCCCTCCCCCACACCTGCCCATCGGATAAACCGCTCGATCCCGGTGACTTCGTAGTGCTGGACTTTGGCGCCCGGTACGACGGTTATCGCGCGGACATGACCCGCACAGTCTGCATTGCCGAGGCCACGGACCGGCATCACGAGCTATACCGCATTGTCCGGGAAGCCCAGCGCCGGGGCGTTGCGGCAGCCCGGACTCACGTGCCCGCATCGCAGGTGGATGCCGCCTGCCGCGATTACATCACCGAAAAAGGCTACGGCGAATACTTCCTCCACGCCACGGGACACGGAGTGGGATTGGAAATCCACACGCCGCCGCGTCTTTCCAGGGAAAGTAGCGATGTCCTGGAAGCAAATATGGTGGTGACTATTGAGCCGGGTGTCTATCTCCCGGGTTGGGGCGGCGTACGGATCGAAGACGACGTCCTGATCAGGGTTGACGAGGGAATCCCCCTGAACCGGACGACCCGTGAATTGCTGATACTTGGCTGATTTAAGTGAAACTATTGGGCGGGAGGACTATCTGGGACTACCACTTCCCCGGTCGGAGCTGCCGTTTCCAGGTCCGCCTCGTCCCCCGGAGTCGTAGAGGCAGGCAGTTCACCGGCCTCAGCGATGGCGAACGCGGTGGTGACCTCCCGGACCTCCAGGTGGAAGCTCTCCATTCTCATGCCAGTTTCGGTCACGGAAACGCCCCTGGTTTCCTTACGCTCGGGAGTTAGGACCACCACCTCTTCGTCGCCCTCCAGCCTCTGCCGCAGGCGTGCAAGTATAACCGTCAGCTCGATCAGCGCCATAAGGTCGTGGGCCAGCTTGCCGTTATCCAGAGCAAAAAGCTCACGGAAGTCCTTGTAATCGAGGATCACACCTCCCAGGACTTTGTTCTCACCGGAGGCCGTTTCCTCAATATCCCTCAGCAGTCGGCGCACCAGGGACATGATGTCCTCCTTACGCACATAGGGGGTAACGGTCTTGCGGTTCACCTGGGAGACGCTGATCTGGAGGTCGGCTTTAAAAGTGCGCAGCTCGGTGTGTCCCTCGACAGTCATCTCCTTCTGGAAGGTAAAGAGCAACGACAGGTTCAACGTCTCGGTTTCTTTGGAATAATAGCCCGATACCGAGAGGCGCTCGACCGAGCTGGAGGTGAACTCCAGGTTGAAGTCCATGCTCCCCGACAGGGTCTCTACCGACGACGCGCTGAAGTCCAGCCCTTCCTCGGAAAGCAGTATGGCCCAGGGCGAAAGGTCGGCGGATACAGCGCCTTCCCGGCTGGCGGTCGGTGATGGCATCCTTTCCCCGGATGGCTTGCGTGGCACCTCCGGCCCCTGGAGGGCGGGACTCCACTGCGGATTTTGAACTGGCGTAATCATGGCTGAAACCATAGCTCTCTAATACCGGTATCGGTTGGATTCAGCAAATTATTATACTAAGTACTGAAATAATTGAATTTTGTGTCAAAACAAACCAGGACTTTCCCTCGAAATAATCGGGCGGAACCAGCCATGTCTGAAGCCATCATCCCCGCCCTGTCATTGCGAACCACCGGGAGCAAAAGGGGGCGCAATGACCGGCACAAAATTGAACAAAATCTATACAAAATTCGTTTTTTTCAAGGCTTTTCACGACGAGAGCCGTAAATCGCCCTGTTCAAAAATATTTCCGCCCCAAAACAAGTGGTGGCAGAGGCAGCGGGGCGATAGCCTCGGCGTAGCCGCCTACGGCGAGCCTGGCAGCGGTATCATCATAGCGCCGGAATATACGCTAGCGGCGGGGGCTTGTCGTTCGCGAGGTGCGCGAGGTGCGCAAAGATGCTTATGGCGTTAGGGCGAGGGGTAAACCTACTTCAGCAGCACGGTCTTGATGCTGCGGGTGTACTCCGGTGTAAGTATTCGGACGATGTAAATACCTGAGGAGATGTCCCGCCCATAACCATCCTTGCCGTTCCAGATCACCTGCCGGTAGCCGGCCTCCATATAACCATCAACCAGCCCGGCCACCTCCCGGCCCAATATATCGTAGATCACCAGGTAGACCTCTGAAGCCTTAGGCAGCTCAAAGCGAATGGTGGTGGTGGGATTGAACGGGTTCGGATAGTTCTGGTGGAGTGCAAATGCCTTTGGGATGAGAGGCTCGACGATCTGTACCAACTGACCAGTCTCAACGATGTCACCGTCCAAACTCCACAGAGTGTAGTCCAGGACCAGCTGTTGTTCTTTCGGGGATTCCTGCCGGAAGGTCATCGTGATCACAGGCAGATCCTCACTCCCGGCTTTTTCCTTTCGGCCTAAACCTACGGTCGCAAACAGGGCAACAGTGCTGTCGGTGTTGAGATGCTGGAACAGCGGCGCCGATTGATAGAGTTGCTCTAGGTATCCGCCTGATGTTATCTCAACGGCCTGCATGTTGAACCGATCGAGGACCAGGAGTCCTTCCACCATCATCAGGAGTCCCGTGTTCTTGACGTGTACTTCAACACGGATCCGCCCATTATGATTCCAGGGATCCTCGGGCATGCGCTGCATCAGCTCCAGGGAGGACGCTTCTGCCCGTGCCTTTGCCAATACGGGAACTGTCTTGGCAAACCCGTGGTGCTCAAACGACCAGTTCCACATCTGGATAAAAACCATGAGGTCTTCGAAGTCCAGCACGCCATCGGGTTGGGGCAGCAGGTCGGGGGCGGTGCCGGTAGCGGGACCGATCTCATAGGCTAGGTTCTGAGGCTCGGCATTCCAGGCGGCAGCGAACTCCACCAGATCATCGGTGCCGATTCTTAAGTCACCACTATAATCGGCGGGATAATTTATTACGGTAAGCCCTAGTAGTGTATCGGGTATACCCGGATCATTATCAGAAGGTACTAGCAACAGTGAGATGTTCTCATAATGTCCATGTAAGCTACCAAATGCCAGCCAAGTTAAAGAGCCGCTGTAATCCGAAGGAGTGATTCTATGGGTACCATTGCTCACGACGGATTTCAGCCAAGATTGCTCCTGGTTGAATGAGTAATAAGCCACTATTGAGAGTGTATCATTTTCCACATCTGAGAGTAAGTAAGAAATATCTGTTGATGAAATGACGGTATCTGAAGATATGGGATTAATATTAATCCTGGGTATCTCATTATTATCTAAATGAAAAATGACTTCATCTGCCGTACCTTTTTCGTAATCACTGGGGATTATTCGAAAAAAAACTTCAGGTATATCCATTCCTGGCAGGTCACGAGCAGACTCCCATACTATTCTGCCGCTATATTCATCTTCCAATATATTCGATACTGTTCCTGAAAAGTATGGCAGATGCCATGTCTGCCCACTGTCAATAGAGTAGTAGCACTCGAGGTTCAATGTATCTACCTCATCATCCTCGAGAAAGTAGCTAATCTCAACATCATCCGATAGCTCATTAGTAATTGGAGTAATTATTATTTTTGGCTCGTGATTGTTATCTAAATGAAAGGCGGGAGATTCAATAGCTCGGCCAAGCTCGTAATTATCATAGGGTGTAATTTTAACGCTTACTCTCTCTACATCAACACCAGGTAAATCAAGATAGGAATTCCAGAAAAGCATTCCTTCGTAGAAGTCGTTGGTCAGATTGGCAGTATCACCTAAAACACTTGCTGGAAGCCAAGTATTTCCAGAATCTGTAGAGAATTCCGAAATGAGGCTTACTTCCCAATTCCTTGGGCTACTAATAAGATAGTGAATTCCTACTGTATCAGATTGCTCAATTTCTGTATCTACAAGGGCTCTGGCGAAAAGGATATCCATATTATGGTAAACAAAGACGTTATCACCAAGTATATAGGAATTTGCCGCCGCGAAGTCCAAATCACCGTCAAAGTCGAAATCCGCAGTAGCTATCGAGTTCGGGTTACAACAGATTTCTCTGTTATATACGTTATCAAAATTACCACTACCATCATTATAGAGAAATCTAATATAGTCTGAATCTGTATCGGTGACCGCAAGGTCGAGGTATCCGTCCCCGTCATAGTCCCCAGCTAATATTTTTTCTGGTTGGCCCATTCCAGGGGCTGTCGTCACAATAAAATTACCTGTGCCATCATTTCTTAATATCGATATCGAATCTGATATTTTATTTGCTATTATTATGTCAAGGTCACCATCATTATCGAAATCTCCAGTAGTTGAGTTATAAGGATATGAATCCAATCCTAATACGGAGTCTAAAGTGAATGTTCCTGAACCATCATTAAAGAAGATAGAAAGACTACCTGTACCGTTGGTCAACCAATGCCCAATTGCTAAATCAAAATCTCCGTCTCCATCAAAATCTCCTGTCGATACAGACCCAGTCATGTAGGCGCCGCTAAATGTGAGTGTGGCCTTATGAACGAGATTCCCTTCTCCATCATTGAGAAAAATCGGAACGAAGTTCCCATGAGTTGTTGCGATAAGATCTAAGCTTCCATCATTGTTGATATCCTGAATATGAAGATTGTGTTGCGCCTCTCCGCCGGTGCTCAAACTTGAAGTTTGCACAAAACTCCCTGTGCCATCATTCATATATATGAAGATTTGCCCATCTCCTTTGCCGACTAATAAATCTAGGTCGTGATCATGGTCCAAATCAGCTGCACTAATAACGTTGGGGCGACTCACATCTAGAGAAGCTGATTCAGAGTAGCTACCTGCGCCATCATCAGATAAAAAAACAATCTTGTCCTCTCCGCTCGAAACCACAGCTAAGTCTATGTCCTTATCTGCATCCCAATCTCCAACGATAATCGAATAGGAACCACGATTCCTTGATGGCATATCTGCAAGATCGAGAATGCTGGCGCTAGGCTTCGTGGAAACATTGAATTCCCATCCAAAGCCGAAAAACGGTACATCCCCTAGTTGAGACTCAATCTTTTTTGTTAAAATTACAGTAACACGTTCCCCACCTTGGAATTGATTATTCGGTTCGAAACTCACCGTATTTGTCTGGCTCTGATAGCCGATATTCCCTTCCAACCAACCAGATTGTGTCCCATGCACAAGCAAAGTAGTATCGCCAATCGTTGATGAATCCAGGGGGTAATTGAATGTTATTTCGATGCTAGTATTATTAGGAACATTTAGGGAATTTTGACTAGGATTGGTAGTAATCACTTTTAGAGGGATGCCTAGAACTCGTACTAGCCACAAATCCGCAAGACCAGCTCCATATGATGATGTGGTACCAGTTATGATAAATCCTTCATCATATGTGATATCGACAGATTTGCCATAATCAGCACTTTCTCCCCCAAGTGCATCCGTCCATAGAGTATCACCATCAGAGTCGGTTTTAACGATCCAAAAATCTACGCTTCCCGATCCAAAGGACGAGGTCTCTCCAGCTAATATATATCCTTCATCTCTTGTTTGCCTGGCAGATAGGCAAATCTCTTTACCGCTTCCACCATAGGTCTGCATCCACTGCAATTGCCCTATGCTGTCAGCCTTGATTAGCAGGAAATCAAATCCCCCTGCTCCAAAGGAATTAGTGTATCCTGCTGCTATGAAGCCACCGTCATAAGTCTCCTCAACCGCGCGACACCACTCATCGTCATTGCCTCCAAATGTCCGGCTCCATATCTCATCACCTTCAGGATTGATTTTGACAAGCCATATATCTTTACCACCTGCTCCGTAAGAGTCTGTGGTCCCTCCAAGGATGTAGTTACCGTCGCGAGTTTGCTTAAGTGATTGGCTGCCTTCCCACCCAGTTCCTCCGTAAGTCCTAGTCCAAATCGCTTGACCTATAGAATCAGTCTTAATAAGAATTGCGTCATAATATTTTGCTCCAAAAGAGGATGTATTTCCAGCTAAGAGGTAACCCTTGTCAGTAGTCTGTTGAACATCTTGACCCCACTCGCTTCCCGATCCTCCATAAGTACGCATCCATAATAATTCCCCAGTAGCGCTTGTTTTTAAGAGCCAGATATCGGTGCCGATAACCCCATAAGATTGTGTGTACCCGACAATAATGTACCCACCGTCCGCTGTCTGTTCTACTGCAGTGCCCACATCTAGATTATTACCACCATAAACTCTCGTCCATATAGTATCACCTTTTACGTTGGTCTTTATGAGCCAGAGGTCATGGGAACCATCGCCAAACGAATTAGACCCTCCAGCAAGAATAAAACCCCCGTCCTTGGTTTGTATAACGGAATAGCCGCCGTCACTACCATTTCCTCCATAAGTGCGTGTCCATAGTGTATCTGGAGCTTGGCCCTTTAGCGAAAAGGGCATAAGAAGAGTTCCACTTATAAAAAGGAGAAACAAATTGAGGCGGAACTTTAAACCCGGTCTTCTGTTCTTACTCTTCATCGCTACTGTATTGCTGCAAACGCTCCGACTAACTCTAAAATGGGGATATGGGTATTTTCGGGAGTACGTAACTCGGTCACAGGTGTAAAAACAATCTCAATGCTGGCAGACCGATTGGCAATAAAGGTGATTTTGGCAATCGGACCAGTACCGCTCACCCCTGGTGGGTCGCCGGTGGCAGCGCCCGCCTCGATGGTGGCACTGCCGTCGGCGTTGTCATAAGAATAAAACGGAATTACCGTGCCACTATTCTGCTTTAGCAGTGATTTTACGTCTTCATAAATATCGATCTGATCAACTAGAAGATATACTGGATCAAAGGTTATTACAGCCTTTACCCCAGCAACATTTACAACTTCTTCCAGAAAAACTTCTAGCGAGAATGAAGAGCCAGAAGATACTATTTTATAGCGAGGATAAAACCGCAGAGCAGGTCCATGAATATCATCCACCGTGAATGATAACGATATGGGGGCTTGTGATTCCACTCCATTGTAGTAACGACTTCTGATCAAAAATGTATGCGATCCTTCATCAAGATATGTATAGACCACCGAAGTATCGCCGACCCAGTCGCTCCAGCTTTCGCTGTCCATCTGGTAGGAGAATGACATCCCAGGGTGGTTGCCTGACCAGGCCAGGAGGACATAGCAAGTGTCCACTGTAGCCCCTTCGTTTGGGGCTATAGAAAAGCTCACTTTTGGCGTCTCAAAACTGGGATCCGAAGGGTCCATAGGATTAGAAGGGATGTTCGGCACATCTAGAATACCACAGGTGCATGCAAGGAGCAGCAGCACCAACTGACCTGCCAGCCTAGAACGATGTCGAAACCTGGAGCGTGAGTCCATAGTTCCTATCTATAATCAGGCTGTTAAGGCTGATATTGGTGCTAGTTTCCTTGTATGGATATAACACCGTAATGTCCACCATGTTAAACAGATAAGTCACGGTTGCCAAGCCTATACCGAAGAGAAAATGATTTCGGTCTTCGAGCAACTGGGCATTACTATCATTCATCAAGGTTCGATATTGATTCATTTCTTCAATGTTACTGGCATTGACATATGCCTCTGAGAATCCGTTATAGCGCTCAAGTTCCTCTCCATATGAAGTGTTTGTTTGATTGAGCCAGGCTACAGTTGCAGTCATAGTCGCTGCCAGGATGATGCCTTTGACATATTGAAGAGAATAAATCTGGCCTAATCCCGGATAGATAAATGAGCCGATCGTAGCTTTCTCCCGGCTGGGACTCCTAAATGCCAGTTGGATGCTTTGAGGCCCGGCAGAATAAACTTGGATTGTATTCCTGTATCGGAAATGGCCCTTTGCCCGGGCTACAAGGGTATAGTTACCGTAGGGCAACGATAAAGATACTTTGTCATTGGGAGCTATCTGGAATGTCTCCTGGATATCCCCTCCGGCTATAAGCCCATTGACCTGATAATTCGTGCCTTCCAAGGCTAGCTTTCCCTGAAGTCTCGTGAATACTGGCTCCACATTATTCGCTGGGTTCCTTGATGTCAACGAAACCTGAGTTTCAAAAGGTTGATGGTTTTCCTTCTCCAGGCGCACAGCGTACTCGCCAAAGTCAAGTTGGTCTACTATCCAGCGTCCTCTGAGGGTATGGGCATGGGAGTAATTGCTGATGTCTATATCATCGAGGTACACATGAACAGATGGATCTTCCGGAAGGGTAATGCGCCCACAGGGGACTAGATTGTAGCTAGCCCGGAGCATGTTATACTCACCGAAATGGAGCGTATCCAATGCGGTTATATGAAGGTCCTTTTTTAATTCAACGATGTAATCCAAGGTCGTATCGGTAACGGTGTAGTCGAGAGGCGTTCTGCCCATTTGTCTACCGTTGACCAAGACTTCTGCATCTTCCGGGTCACTATAAATACGGAGGACAAACTCCTCCAGAGCCAGATCGACGGTGATCTCTTTCATCTCCAACCGGCTCAAGGTCACCACCGTTTCCCCAACCAGATTGCCCTTACGCACGACAACTGTATGCTGCCCTTCCTGTAGACCCTGCAAGCGGAAAGGTGTAACGTCACCCACCGGCTTATCTTCAAGGTAAATGGTCCCACCCGGCGGGTTGGAGCGCACCAGCAGGTCGCTGGAGCCGGTAAACAGCAGGGAAGCGGCATCCACATCCAGTCCGGCCAGCTTGCCCGCCACAACCCTGGTGGTATGCACCAGTAGGTTCTCAATAGGGCCTACATAGTCCTCAATGACGCTATTGGCTATCTGACCTGTCTCTATGTCTATCATCCGGGCTTCGATGGTATAGAGGTTCCCAATCTTGGTCACGCTACCACCGATCATGAAGTGCACCGCCAGGAGCTCCCCTACCTGCACCAGGCATGACGACTCAGAGCAGGCGCCGGTGAGCTGGAAGTCTTGCTCCAAGAGGATCTGCTCCATCATCTCCCGCTCTATTACCGAGTAGCTTCCCGACCGCGACATTTCTAGGCGAATCCTATCGGTGACCGATTGGGCCTCGATAACAGATAATCCGCGTGCGTCAAACTCGTAGACTGCGATGTTATTGCGTTCCTGGGATAGCAGGAGGCACGGCAGGAGCAGCAGCAACAGTAGCCTGGCTGCCCTGGTCATCGGCTACTTGAGTACGTCATCACAATAAGCACCGGCACCTAGTAATTTAATCTGGTTACTTCCCGCCGACGGGGATACCTGGGGTGAAATGTAATACATACCGGTCTTGTAAACAATAGCCCGTGCCCTGATATGTGATGTGGGTCACATTTGCTGGAAGGAAAGGAGCCGTATCCGGCAATCGGTGCGGTTGTTTGCGTTAATATAAAAGTCCTCCGCTGATCGCTGACTGCTGACCCGGCTACACTACGTTACGCCGGGCAAGCTCGAAGCTCGAAACTCGAAACTCGTAACCCGTAACTCGAAACTATCTTTCCCCTCCTTGCGCCAGGGGCACGAAGCGCACCGCTGATTTTCGCGCACCAGGCGCACCCCGCGCACCACGCGAACGACAAGTCCTTTCCGATTCCTTATATTCCGGCGTTATGACGAT
>SDBT01018400.1_pt1 | contig 10983 bp, 33 predicted proteins | sample 2277101 | NCBI WGS metagenome assembly SDBT01 (sample SAMN10404973, study PRJNA504765) | marine sediment metagenome | isolation source: marine sediment core GS10_PC15, 103 cmbsf | place: Arctic Ocean: Southern Knipovich Ridge | collected 2010 | reverse complement strand
TTAAGAAGCATACCATAGAGCAATATGCCTCAGCATCCTCCTTCCTTGGGAATACACAGTAGCCATAGCCTGGACTTAAGTGGTCTCGCTGCTGCCATTTATTAAACTCTACTACACGCCCTGCAGTAGGTCCGGAACGTACTTCTGGAAGGTGTATAAGGTTGATTACTTTCCAAGCCTGCGTAGATTCCAGCTGAGTTTCTCCTATTACTTCAATGCACATAAAATCTCCTTCCCTGGTACACAAGGAGCCTGCGAATCTATTGAATTAAAGTATATCCACTGTACAGACCAACATACACGCACGTCACCGTAACCTGAGTCTTGTATACCCACCCCGCACCATCCGTATACCCAACATAGTACAGGCAGGTCTAGATACATATTATCGGCATAGGTTACAGCATCTTCCCTCCTAGGGAATACATGCCACCCTTTAAGGTTAGCGGGACTAATACCAGAATTAAGCTGGTCCTCACTTCCCCCACGACCTGTTCTCATCCATGTATCCTGTTTTATACGTGTGCCCCAAAATGGCCCGGTAAAAATACCCGAAGTGATAGCGTTTGTACATTTCCATACAGGCGTAGGTTCTGTTAACTGAATCTCACCCGCTTGTTCAATACACATCTCTAAACCCCCTACATCATCTATACAGTCTGCTATTACACATTAACCAGTAGTGGAATCTAACCCACCTAGAACCTATAGCAAAAACTTCCGCCGGTTTGCCGCTTTACTTATATCCAGGTAGCCTAACTAGAAGAAGCAGTGTGTTACTTTTCCTTTGAATTGCATTCAACCCCCTTAGTGAATCTTATCCATTCAACCGACCAGGCTACTCGAAGCTCTATCTGTAGAAACAGAAAAGCTCCCCTTGCTATTTCCTGGTAACCTATCTGTACAAGACCCTTTACCTTACAAGGCACTATAGACAGATTCCTACTAACTTTCTCCTCATACACTAAGGCATCTTCCTTCCTAGGGAATACACAGAACCCGCTACCGGGATTGGTGTGCATTGAAGTTCCATCTGAGTAAATAGTACTCTGCATCCACTGATCGAAGTAGATACGCTTTCCCCAGTACGGCCCTGTGAGAGTCCAGGATGGAGTACGGATAATAGCCTTCCAAGCATCTGTCTCAGGAAGTGTAATTTCCTTAGCTACTGTGATACACATGTTGCCTCCAATGCATCTAGATCGCCTTGCTCAAATCTAATCCACTCAGCTGCCCATGCTGTACGGAGGATACCTGAAGGATACCTCGTTATATACTCATCACCTTTATATCTACTCCCGTAGTCAGCTTCATAGCCTATACGTAGCTCTCCTTTGACCATACAACAAACAAGTTTAAGGTCATAACTATTGTATATTTCTAGCAGTGCATCAGCGTCCTCCCTTCGCGGCATGACACAGAAGCCATAAATGACAAGATCCTTAATATACAGTAGCTTTGCTTGTATCCAGGTATTGGGGATAATAGGCACCCCAAAACAAGGCCCCGTACGCCACTTGTGGAAAGATGGAGAAGGCACAGTGTTTTGCCTAATCACCTTCCATGCCTTAGTCGGCTTATCTAAAAATGTCTTATGGTAAGGGTTAATACACATAACTTATTCTTTTCTCTCCTCAATCTTTAACCATTCAACTGACCAGGCTACTCTATGTGGGTGATGGCATATAAGGGGTAAATTCAAAACAGTCGTTTCCTGTGTACCTACCTGACACCAACCTTTTACCCGGCACTTTACTACTACACTAGATACACCTGTAAACTGAGGCTGAGCCAATGAACTCACGTACGCAACCGCATCCTCCTGACGAGGAAACACCGACCAGCCTTTATAGTTATCCCTACAATCATGTGGAGTAGCCTCCACCCACTTTCCATACTGTATAGCTACACCATAAAAGGGACCAGTTAAGTCAAACATGAAACGACGAGATACAATAACCTTCCAAGCTTCTGTCTCAGGTAAATCTATTTTAAATGCTGCTTCTATGCACATGTTGATATCCCTCCTGTTTGTTTAACCGCGACATTTCTTGTACCATGTCCCATGCTGGTTCTCTAAATTCCTTAGATTAACCCACGGTTTGTCTTCCTTTCCACTCCCCCAACACCTGTCACAAACATCTCCGGTTATTACCTGGCCCCCAATACCTGCCAGGTGGCTGTGCTTCCATATGCACGAACGCCACTGCCACCACATACTGAACAGACAGTATCGTATCCAGGTTCAATCCCACGCCATTCTAGCATTCTTTTATGGAGGTCTTCATTGTTCATCTATAACTCCCCTTTAGGTACATCACCCCTAACTCTAGTCTATCCCCATGTACCCTTTAACATGTGTACCTATACTCCACGACTGAGGTATGTACCCTTCTGCACGCTAAATATACAATTAGGTACCCTTACTTTTTGTCTTGATCAACAACTCAGCCTCACCAACAGGCTCAATGAGAAATACGCCGTCAGTGTACATATGAATCTTGTTGTCCATCACCAGTATAGAGGTCGTGCGGCCCTTGAGTGTGATTTCTATAAGGCTATTGAGAGGGATGTCTATAGCTTGCCTTTGAGCCACGCCGTCTATACCCTGTTTCCACCCAGGGAGAGGCAAAGTATCTTCTTTCTCTACATAGCATTTGATCTCTGTCTTCTTCATTCTTCCTCCAAATACTTTTCCACAGCAGTACTCCACCTAACTCGTATAGCAGACAAAAATACTATGTCAAATGTGTTGAAGGAGATATAGACAGACTCATAGCCCTTTGCCCTATCCTGGTACTTCTCATTCAGCATATCCTCAAACCACTCTATAGGAGAGAGAGATGTAATACAGTTTCCTGTTATCCATGGCCCCTTCTCTATGTCAGAATTAGCAGAGAACTTGGTTCGGTTCTTGTCGATATACCACTTAGTATGCTTTACCTTACGTTTGTTGTAAGTGATTAACCAATGGGTAGCTTCATTCATGGATAACCCTTCTAATGTATTCCGTGTTAATTGTCATATTGTTTGTCATAGGGATGGCTCCTAACAGCACCACATCAAAGCTGAATGTTTCGTCTCCTGATGCAGCTGCAAACTTTCGTGATTCTCTTATTCTCTCAACAGCTTTTGTTAACCAGGTTTCAGGGTCATGGATTGTAAGCTCATTACGTGTCTCCCATTTTCCATATATATTAGACATCTTGCCAGTTGCATACATAGAAGCATGTCGGCTGTTGTACGTCAGCTCTCTGTAGTTATAGCTAATTAACCAATGGGTTTTATCGGTCATCATGGATTTACACCTTTTATTTGGGTTACACAATTGAAGTAGTTCATACCGTGGATTAGGGTTACACGATGCGTCCAATTCAAACAATCATCTCGGGTTTCATTGTACGCTTGTTTCATACTAGTCAAATGGTTTAACACCACGAAACAAATTCAAACAGCGTGATAGGGTTTCACTTTAAGATCGTCTCATACGCTGCCGACAGGTTTCACCGATGACAAAGATTCGAACAACATATTAGGGTTTCACTGCATAGTATATCTCGATCTTAATAGGTAGGTTTCACCTTCAGTATGTCTCAAACTTATAGCACGGGTTTCACTATTTACTTGTTTCAAACGCTACTTATATGGTTTCACTTATGGTCTGTCTCAAACAAGGGGACAGGGTTTCACTTTCAGATTGTCTCACATAGATTGAAAGGGGTACACCTTTTGGTTCATTTAGATAGATGTTTTGTTCATGGGATTAAGCTTGGGTACTAATACAGCAGGCATAACCACAGGAGGCTTACCTTCCTTCTTGTTCTTTCGTATATCCTCTGAATTAGTCATATACTGCTCCAATGCAGCCCCCAACATGCCGTAGAACAGGATAGGATTGTTCAAGGGGCCTCCTAACCCTATCGTGTGATTTTTGTCATCGTAAGTGATAGCCAGTACAATTTTCATGTTTTTCTCCTCAAAGCATCTTTATTACTAACTCAGGACATCGCCATAGGAAATCTACCTTGAATTCCATATAGCGTTCCAAGTCATTTGTGTCATAAGCGATGCCGTAACTTATGACGTTGTAATGTGTGTTGAAGTACTTGAAGATAGCGTACGCCCGAGGATCACCTGGGTAGTGGCCGTCTGCCTTAACTACTTCCATTGCTATTTTTTTATTGATGCTTGCCATTAGATTCCTTCAGAGCGTTATTTATTCTGTCCACAAGCCTGGTAATATCACAGTGGCACACTCCTTCTGTGTGTGTGCAATCACCCATTGTAATCCTAATTGCATATAGCATATCTGCTGCTGTAGCAAGAAGGAGTCGATATTTAAGTAACTTGGTATCTTGCTTATTGCTGCTTGTCATCTAAGCACCTTGCTATATCACTAATTAACTCGCGTAATTTACAATGACATTTTCCTATATCGTGTTCGCAGGGAGTCTCATATGAAAGTTGTTCCTCCAGTTTAATGTGTGCTCGTTTAAGCAGCTCCCCCCGCACCCGATACTTCTCCTTAAACACCTTCAGTTCATGCATCTTCCTCACCCTTCTTGGCTCTAACCTGCATCCGCAGCACAGTAGCCATAGGATATATATCCTCAGCAGTCATTCCATCCTCCGTGTGTTGTACCGTCAGTAGCCTATCATCTATTAGGTGGGTTAGGACATCAGGGAAGAAATCAATGGTGGAGGTGTTGCCTGACATGTATGTGACAGATATTGTGTAGTTAGGCATTGATTACCTTCCAATATAGAATTGTGTCCATAGGTATTGAGTAGGATATTAGTGTATCGTCTGGATCCTTACATTCAATCGTGAGGTATTCCTTTTTTGTAGCGGGGTTAACATGAGGCCCAGCTGTGGATACCATGGGTTCATAGATATCTTCTGTATCTGTAACGAATACGACCCTTATACTAGAGGGTTGATCTTCCATATTAAGCCCCCACAACTACAGTTTTATTACTTGTCGCCTGTGCCCTAGTCATAGGTATCGAGCAGGACGGACAAAGGGCCTTGTGGCCTCCAAATCCTTCCTTAGCACGACGAACGCTGCGCAGTTGGGTCTTGGATGCCCATTCGGCTCCACAATCGCGGCAGGACAGTTTTTTGGGTGTGTATTCCATTAGGGACTCCTTTATAAGTGATTCAATTTGATCTTTGTCTAAGTCAACACTTTTTGGTATCCAACCAAGTTGCATAAACATTTTGATAATGACACCACGTATTTGTAATTTCCACTGATCAATTGGTGACAGGAACCTCTCCCACCACCTAACAGGCATAACTGGTACCAGAGCAGGAGCAACAAGTATCTTCAACAAAGCTCTACGTTCCATCATCCTCCTCATAAGCCGCCTCAATCTTATACCCACATCCCCCATTCTCACATTCCATGTCTGGACCTTCCAAATGAGACTCACACATTATGGGCAAGTCACACTCGTCCCACAATTCACCAGCAAGCTCCTCCTTAATAGCATTGTTAGCACAATCAGCACATAGGATGCAAGCGAGTTTATCAACGTAGTATAGGGGATAGCCATTAGGGAAGGTATGAGAAGGAAGAGGATCACCATAGTTAGCTAGGAGCTTTTGTGTTGCTTTGGGTAGACTCATAAAGTTTATTAGCCTCCTTTGTAGCATTAGATAATGCTAAACGGTCTTCAGGCTTCTCTAAGTTGTAGTATTTGTAATCAGGCTCAGCAGACATCCTCATATACCAGTGAGACATCTTACCCGAGAAAGTACGAAGTTTGCGGTTCATTATTTACTCCTATATGTATCTGTGAGAGCTTCAGCACATGTACAGATACGGTCAAGGGCTTTAGCACATACACGTATTGCAACATAAGCCAAGAAGGACTTTCCATCTCGGCAATAAGGTCCGACATCAGAATCTACTTCTTCTAGTAGGTAATCAACGCTTTTCATTTTTCCTCCTTAAAATCAAAATAGAATCGTCGTAGGGGTTCCCACTTCAGTACCCCCTTAACTCCGTCTGACTTGCGTGTAGCATAAGAAAAGTTACAAGAATATTGATGCCTTGTTATGTGGAAAACCCTTTCCGCTTCCTCAGTAGTCCAACGTTCACCGTACACAGCATCAAGCATTTGTTCCATCTCTGTCTCCTTTATACAAAGCTTCTATCCTGTCATCCTCCACAATCCAACGCCGCAGCTGCTGAAGATCAGCAATAACCTTATCTACCATCTTGACGTTGTTGAACTTGATGTTGATCCCTTTTGTATCAGGGGTGATTAAGGTTAGGGTATAGCTGGGACCACTTTTACAAGCCATTAGTCCTTACCCGCCCAATTCCAGTAGTATTCGTGAGCTGCATCTACATCACCATCTAGATACTCATATGCTACCTGTGTGATCATAAATTCAGCATCAATTGACTCGTCTCCCCTATATTCTTCATACAAGTCATCCAAGAAGGCGAATATTTTGTGTTCTAGTCTTTCCATACCTACCTCCCAAACAGACCTTAACATAACCCAAGCGGTTTGTCAAGCACAAAATGAAAAGTCAGGGCCTTTTGCGCGGCCTCCCACCAAGCTGTCCATTAGCTCTAGCAGCCACTGCTTTGGCCTCTGACTTAACACTACCACCTAATGTTCCTAGTGCTATAGCATCAGGATTTTTTTTACGTCTATTTAATCGCCTTTTGCGGCCAGGCTTTGCTTTTCCACCGAGTCTCCCCAGGGCCACAGCAGAGCCATTTTTTTCCTTCGTCATTTAAGTTCCTCATTTATGTTCTCTTAAGCTCTATTCCCATTTATTTTGTAACCCTATGTGATCCGATATAAAGACCCTCTGCCTTTCCTCTATGCCCTTAAGTTCATCATCACGGGCATCAAACCTATCAAACAACTGTATCAAAATAAGCTTTAGTTTAGTTATACTCTCTCCCATATCATGTGCATATGCAGTTATAGACATAAAGGGGATAAAAGCATAAAACCCGGCATCCGACCGGGTTATGGAATAATTTATGTGTTTAAATATGCGACAATGCAGTGCGTAGATGGAAGGATAGAAGGTAGTAATTACAGCCATTATCCGGCTGCCTTCATATAAATATCACGAAGCCAAAATAGCTGTTTCTCACTGACATACAGTTCATCACCCCACTTGGATGACCGATCAGACATATTGTCAATAAAGTCTTGCTCACCGTCACTCGGGCTATAACCACTGTCCTTAATACCCTTGAGGAGCCTGCTGACTTCTTTTGGGTATTCTAGATCTCTATCACCTTCACTCATTTTTCTCTCCACATGGTACAACAGCCATACCTTCTGTTTCCTTGAATACAAGGAAGCATTCTCCTGTCTTTGTATTAAGTGCTCAATATATACAGAAGCGCACTAAACCATCTTGTTCCTTTATTACAGCTCAATCACCGTTTTCTTTGGCCATGGCAACCTTTTCTACTGATTGGGTACACATATAGAAACAAAGTGCTGCAGCACCTAGTACACCGAGAGGAAAAAGGGAACACAAGAAATTCTTTAGTTCATTCATTTAAACCTCCCTACACTAACTTCTTTTCCACTAAATCTTCCCACAGCAGGAAGTAATCTTTATCCTTTGAGATGTCAAAAGGACTCCACACTTCTTCACCATCCTCGTCAACTTTATCTTGCTTGCGCTCCCATACATCACTCGCTACACTCGTCCAAGTAAAACACACCCCGGCGGTATGTAGAGGAGACTCTAATAGGTGCATCTTCATCAGGTCAGTAGCAATATTAGCAGCATGTCCTGTGTTTTCAGTACCAAAGTCCTTGATAAACTCTGTAAGGCAGCGAGAAACATCAGGTATGCTGTCAAAACTAACTACCGCCTGATCGAATGTCAGGGCAATTATAGCGCGATGGTGCGGTTTGACATCGGGATGCAGATATAGCTTCCATACCGTATCCATACCACCACCAAACGGGAGAAAACAATCACGAATATAGTCGAAGCCTGGTCTATTTAACTCACCATTTGGTCCAGGTCGGTAATGCTCTGCTAGCACCTGCCACCACATGGAAGCAGAACGATGACTATTGCGGTATTCCTGGAGATCTTCAATCCCACCAACTTTGGGTACTCGATGCATAGTTGTACAACTCATCTAAAACTCCTTTAACTCTATATGCGCTGCTGGATTCCATTAGACGATACTTACGTGTCACCCTCTAATGCCAGCCGTAGCGAGTGTGACGCTGCCCCAAGTAACCCGCATATGAACCGAGACGGACGGCGTTCATTGATACGTGCGGACATTCATGATATGCGTCGGCCTCGCACTTGGTTGAACAAACGACCCGAGTGGAGCAACGGCGCTTCGAGGCGCAACGCCCTTCGTCGGCCCCCGTCTGTTTTCCCCATCCGCCACGCGTGACGGGCGAAGCGCAATTATCACTGTATGGAACGTCATCAACGCTCCCGTATATTCGATGGAACTTCCCCACCTGTCCGGGTGTACACTGAGACAATAAATTCTTCAGCACCGGTCTTACGATTTCTGCTATTTCCATACTAATCACCTTTTGATCCATACTCACGGTCAGGTGAATATTTTAAAACAGCAACAATATGTTGCCATTCCAGCAGCCTTCCTCCATCAATGAATTCTTGCTTTAGTTCATCCATAGCTTGAATGTTCTCACGAATAAGCTGCTCATAAGCTCGACGATTCAATTTACAGGGCATAATCGCCACCACCAATAGCATTACTCAGTCGTTCTATCTGTTCCTGCTTTATTTTCACTTGTTCTTCCAGTTTCCTAATCGCCAACAGCATCCTCTTATTTTCCTCTTTTAGTGCATTATAATTGGCGCGTTGAATTGATTTCATGGTTGCGTCCCTAAATGGTTGTAGCACTTGTGTCCTTCCTCACCTTCCGCACTACATACACAGGCTCCCACACATCCCAGGAAGTACATTCCATATCAGAGAGATATATGTCGGCAGCTCTCCATTTAGACTGTTCACTAAGCTTCCTAACAAAGCACCAAATAATCTGTCTAGCTACATCATCATTCGCCCTATATTTGGCCGAACTTTCAGATGAGGTTCTGTAGATAATCTCTCCATCCTCCATCTGCTTACAAGCCCACACCCAACTACCATGTAGACTAAATTTCCGCGTAACCCAAGCTACTAACCTTTTGAATTTCATCTAAAACTCCTTTTAATTACAACTCCTCGGACAACATAATCGTAATGTCTTTCCGAAAGGAGGTTGTACCATTTCTTGTCCCTTCCATGACCAAACGCCATCAGACTGGGCTGAGTAGCTATGCAGACCACCTACTACCCAGACTTCATGCTCTACCCAACCCCTTCCCATGTTTCCGGGGTTATTTAGCGTAGTAACCCTAACTCCATCTACCTGGACAGTGACTTTTGTAATGCCACAACTATAAAAGTCACCAGCATTCATTTTGAATGTGATGGAGGTGTTGGGCACAGGATCAACCGTACAACTCCAACAGACTAACAAGGTTAAGAGAAAAAGTATTCGTTTCATTTAAGCTCCTTTTTGGTAGGCACGGGTGGATTTGAACCACCGCGTCTCCTCTTTGTAGGAGAGGTGTTTTAGCCAGCTAAACTACGCGCCTATTCTTATTATATTCTCTCATGTAATCAGCTTGAGCATCTTTACAACTATTACAGGTACTTAGCCCTCGCCGAATTTCCTTATGGTATCCAGACCTAGTACCATGGATTAACTCTTGCATACGTCCTTTCGTTTGTGGAAACTTTCTATTTTTTCTATTTAGTTCGACCTTATACTGTATACAAAGAGTGCAGGTACATCGAACCAGTCTAGCAATCTCGTAGGTATCTGAGAGTTATTTGTCTTGCCCCTGTAAAGTACACTCTGCCCTCCAATAGAGTTTAGCAGAATGCGCATGTTGGTTCCATCCACCTTCTCAGTAACCAACCACTGCTTCACCAGATCAAACTCAGGATGTCGTAGTTTGTTAGTTACCTTGAAGGTTTTCGGATCTCTCTCATACAAGGTTTCAATCTTTGGGTATAACATCTAAGCTCCTTTTTGGCGAATCAGGTAGGACTTGAACCCACATCTAACAGTTTTGGAGGCTGTTGTTTTTCATTAAACTACTGATTCTCTAATGCTGCACGAAGCCGCTGTGCTGCTAACTTTTCCGCTTGCTTCATGCATGTAGGGCACACACGAACAAAGAGAGATAGTTCATCTGTACGTACCTCAATGGAGTTATACTTGTGTTTCTTGTACTTCTTTCCGCATACTAGACATTTTTTCATCTAATCCTCCTTTATGGTCAAGGTACGAGGATTTGAACCTCGACTACATGCTCCCAAAGCACGGGTGCGACCAGATTACACTATACCCTGAAGGAGAGACTATACCACAAGCGTTTGGGTAATGTCAACCAATGGCTTTTTTAATTGCTTCTAAACACTTAGCTGTAGGTACGGGAGACTCTACTAGAGAGTTATCCAAAATAGCCTCTATCTTCTTTACAGCCTTAGGGTTAGAGATAGAAATCATGATTCCTGTGTGAGTTAACTCAGTATTATACTCACGCTGCTTATCAGGAGAAAGCTCTTCATAGTCTGACACACCTCTGACAACACGCTTACGTGCTTTTTTTAATGCCCTGGTGGTCTTCATGCGTGCTTCCGTAGCAATCCCGATAGCACTCTCGTCTGTCATCCGTTTGACACCAACATTAGGTATAGTACCTAATGCCCAGCCTTCGAAGTTATTCTCAATACGTTTACGGGCTGTTACAAGATAACCACGAGCTTCCTTTTGGACATTACGGCCTATGAGTTTACTTAGCTCCTTGTACTCAACTATCTCATTGTGCTTGAGTTTAAAGATACGTTTCTCTAGCATTTGTGCGTCAATACTTAACTCTGGAATTGCTTTTTTAATCATTTTTCATCCTTTCGGTTATTAGTTTCCTTACCT
>SDBT01018399.1_pt1 | contig 10984 bp, 7 predicted proteins | sample 2277101 | NCBI WGS metagenome assembly SDBT01 (sample SAMN10404973, study PRJNA504765) | marine sediment metagenome | isolation source: marine sediment core GS10_PC15, 103 cmbsf | place: Arctic Ocean: Southern Knipovich Ridge | collected 2010 | reverse complement strand
CGTTCTTTGCTTGTGGGGGCAAGCACGCCAAACTTAAACGTAATATCAACAAAGTCTAATACTTCAGTTTCTTGATAGTTATGTGTCCAGCCGGCTAGGATAGCTAAATCGCCAATACCTGTTTCACAAAATGGTTTTCTGCTCAGTTTATGTTTTTTCAAAATGGCATCAAACTGATCTAAAAATGTTTGCCAGATTGGGGTATTGATATTCGGGCACGGTTCATCGAGTGGTGAAAGATCTTTAAATTGAATGCAGTTAATGTCAAATCTACGGATGGGTAAAATAAATTGTGCAAAGAACCCGCGCTTGAAGTTTTGCGTGTAGGCAACATATGCTTCGATTAACTTAAACCGGCCGCAGATGGAAAACGTTGCAAAGCAATCACGTGATACGGTTAATGCCAATTGTTCTAAAATAAGATCAAGCGGATCATTCAAATCTTTATCCGGTACATTTACGCCCAACTCATGCATATCGTGCAGGCCAAAAACATCAAATAAGGGTACCGTGCAATGGTCACGATTGCGTGCGGTATCGGCCGAGCCACCGGCAACCGAGGCATCAAACGAAGAAAGCCAGTCACGTTCAATGCGAGGCTCAAAAAAGAAATTCGTGGCACGATAAAAATGAGGATTATCAAATGCAGCGGTGAGTTTGCTTGCCATAAAGACACAGAGCGGTGCTAGGGCTAAAAGAGCGATTTTTTTGCAATATCTGTTCATTGATTAGTTCCTTTTTCCAGTTCGGTGTTTTTGCATTGTATGCATTGTTTTTACTTATAGAAAAAATAGACCAAAAAAGAAAGGGTCAATACGAGAAGAGGGTGATCTTGCCCGTATAATTCCCTCTGGTATACTGAATAATAAATTACGGTATTTTTACGTTTTAGTGAATGGGGAATTTTTTACATGAATGACAATGAGAAAATTAAACAAGTCAAACAGGAAGCAGCAGACCCGAATGGGCAAGAGCAGGTAGCAGTACTCCAAGAGCAACTTGACGCCTGCAAAACAGCCCAGCAGGAATGGCAAGGTAAATATATGCGGGTTGCGGCAGATCTGGAGAATTTCAAAAGGCGCATGGCCAAAGAACAAGCAGAGTGGGCGCAAGTAGCACAAGCGAACGTATTGCTTGAGCTGCTGACAATCGTTGACGATTTTGACCGTGCGATCCAAGAACAAGAAAAAGAGAAGCTTTCAGATGAGGTGCAAGCATGGCTTGCGGGCTTTGATATGATCCATAATGCGCTGCATTCGTTGTTAAAAAAACAGGGGGTGGAGGAAATTCCTGCTGATAAGCCATTCGATCCGCACTATCACGAAGCATTGCTGCAGGTTGAATCTGACGAGCATGAATCAGGGACAATTGTTGCGGTTATGCAAAAAGGGTATCTGTTCAAGGGGAATGTTTTGCGTCCGGCCAAGGTGAGTGTAGCGAAGTAGTCTGTTGTTACTGTTACTTGAGGTACGACAAGATACCGATAACAAGCTCAATAAAAATTAATACGATAATCAAGACCGAAAGAACATTTTCTCGTGCAACATCTGTCTTGTGTTGGTAAATACTTTGAATATCACGGATAATATTCAGTTTTCGTTCAATAGCATTTTGCCAGTTTTTCAGATCAAGTTTTTCTACGAGCAGTTCGTACAACTCAGAAAAATAAGGTTCACCGGCAAGTTTGATGGAGCCTTCGAGCCGTTCAGTGATAACTGAAATGTCAGCTTTTAATTTGCCCAGCTCGGCAACAGGGTCTCGTTTGGTGAATATCTCAAAAAATGGCAGATAGGTACGCCATGGTAACCGTTGGCCTTCAGCTTCATAAATTTGATTGAGCTTGAGGTCAAGCAACCGGTCAAAGTAGCGCAGCTCAAGTTGTTGGATATTAGCAAATTCAAAGAAATCTAAAATGTTCTCGTATTCAGCATCATACAGAAACGAGGCATCAGTATCGACGATGATCATATCGCCACGGTAATAGCCAATGGCCGAATCCAAAATTTCATTTTTTTGATCTTCTGCAAGACTTTCTGTTTCAAAGCGTAAGGTGGAAGCAATAACGCCGCCATATTGTTTTTGCAGCTCAGCAAGTTCTATTTTTCCTGGTTCTGGGTCAACTTGAATGATGACGTATGATGAGCGTGTTTGGAAAAATTTTGGTTGGGCGACCTGTTTTTTTATTTTATTGAAGATTGATTTGACGTCGATGACGCTCTGTTCCTGGTATTGGTTATATAGTGTATTAAAATTTTTGCGTACATTTTCAAGTGTATCGGTAAACGGAATTTTGTAGGTGAGCGAAATGGCGCCAAAGTCATGTATTTTGCAGCTCATGCAGCGAGCACTTTCATGTGGATGGGGTAATTCAATGGCAAGTGGTGTGTGATAATTTTTGAAATATTTGGGTAGGGCTAACGGGACACTGTTAATAGCCCGCAGCTGCTCAACTTCCTCGAGGTCAATGTCATCGCCGACATCAAAGGCGTGGAAGATATAAATATTGCCGGAAAATGTATGGGCTTCTTCGTCCATAAAAAAATGCTCCTATAATTTGAGTTATTTTTCATCACCATAGCATAAATGGCATGGTGATCAAGGCTTGAGTAATACCCCCGCCCTTGTTGATATTTCAAATAGAATCATATCATAGCCTTTGAGTTCCGTCAATAGGGGAGTATACTGGGTAATTGGTTGGTTAGAGCATTTTCTACCGAGTGATGAAGCACAAGATAGGTGTTAAGATCTCAGATTGGCCCATCTGAAAGTGTTTTTCGTTATATAAAATTTCAGTATGTTGCACTTGACGGGATTATTTCTAATAGTATAATGAACATGATGTGTGATTATTCACTTTACACAGAATATACTAAGACTTTTATTCAGGAGGTTATCATGAAAAAGTCTCTGATTTTTGCTTTTATAGCAAGCATTAGTGCTTGTGCCTATGCGATGGAAGGTGAAAACAAGCGTCCAGCTGAGGGATTGCTTGAAGAAAATTCAGCTACTAAAAGAGCACGAACGTTAACGATTGAAGTTGTACAAGGGCTTTTGAGTAATTTCCAGCAGGGTATTCAAAGTACTGCTCAGGGTGAATTCGACAAGCTTAGTAGCAAGATTGGCGGGTTTGAGCAACGTCTCGGGGTAGTAGAAGAAAAAGTTCGTCCTATGCTTTTGGCGGTGCAGCAACGAGCAGCAGTTGCACAGCAGAATCAACCTTCAATTTCACCACAACAAGTACAGACGGTACAAAGAACAGTTTCAGCCCTGCAAATACAAGTTCCAGCAGCGCAAAGAACGGCAGTACAGCACATTCCGGTAGTAACAACAACGCCGGCATTAAAAGATCGTCTTCATAATCAACTAAGGCAGGAATTGAACCGCATAAGTTCTCTTTCTTCAAAGCAAGAGAGAAAGCAAGCATTTAACCAGCTACATACCAGAGTAGAGAATCTTTCTAATAGAGAATTGAAAAGACAATCATTGCTAAAAATGGAAGAATGGCTTGATGAACAACACGATCAGGTATCGTCGTCAGATAAAGAGGAGGATAAAGAGGAGGATGAATTATCAGCTATAAAACGGTTTATTGAACAAGAAATAGCTAGATGTGAACAACTGAAAAACATGAAATCGAACAAACGTGAAAAATCGGCGGAACCAAAAAAGAAAAAAAGAAAGAGAAAACAAGACAGTGACGATGAGGCCTATGAGCCGAATTTCGGATATAAGGAGAATGACCAATGGTTTGGATTGCAAGAGGTTTTACAGCGTTCAGTAGAAGAAAAATAAGTTTTTGGGAGGTTCTAGATTATGAAGAAATATACTGCATATTTACTTGTTATCGCAACGCTTTTTAGTTTGCAACATCTGCATGCGATGGATGATAGTAGAAAGCGCCCACTTGAATCAGAACGTCAAGAGCAAGCAGAAAAAAGGCAACGTACCGATGATCAGCAAGCGATTTCATTGCAGCAGTTTCAACAGTTGCTTGAGAAGACGGAACAAAATATTCTTGGTTTTCTTAATGGATATTGTGCAAGTCTGAACAGTAGACTTTCAGAAATTGATTCGCGGCTTGTTTCTTTAGAAAGGATTGTAGCTGCAATAAAAAATAATAGTGTGGCAACAACGTCGCTGCATCAGTCTCAACAGTATCCTTATCAGTATGGTTATCGTCAGGCAGTGCAGTGTTCATCGCAACAACAACCTCAAATCAGTGCGCCAGTACAAACAACTACTCAGGTAGTAACACTTTCTCAAGAAGAAAAAGATAGGCAATTATTTGGAGCTGCTGTAGCAGGGGACTTGGAGCGTGTCAAAGAATTGATTGAACAAGGGGCAAATAAAGATGCACGTGATAACAGAGCGTCCAAAGGAACCTCATTGCATTGGGCTGCACATAGAGGTCATTTGTCGGTAGTAAAATATTTAGTTGAGCAAGGAGCAAATAAAGAAGCGCGTAGTAGTGGACAGCAAGGAACGCCATTGCATTATGCTGCACATGGAGGTCACTTGCCCGTAGTACAATATTTAGTTGGGCAAGGAGCAAATACAGGAGCTCTTGATAACACGGGCCTAACCCCATTGAATCTTGCTGGTCAGCGTAAGAAACAGGCGGTAGCTAATTATTTGAAAAGTGTTCAAAATCCTCAGCCTCAAGTACCGCAACAACAACCTCAAATCAGTGCGCCAGTACAAACAACTACTCAGCCAGTAACAGTTTCTCAATCTGAGAAAAACAATCAATTATTTGATGCAATTGAAGATGGGGATACTGGGCTGGTACAATGTCTTATTGAACAAGATAACAATAACAATGTTGTCAATGAGATTGACGGTATTCATGGTTATAGTCCATTGCATCTAGCTGCATTCTGTGGCAACTGTGAAATGGTAAAGTTGCTTATTGAAAAAGGTGCAAATGTGAATGCGCAAGAGATAACCGTTCAGAATACGCCACTTCATTCTGCTATCTTGGGAGCTGATGACAAGTCAAAGAATTTCAAAGATGCAGACGATAATATGATAGCAATTAAGATTCTGCTTCAAAATGGAGCTAATGTATTTCAGGCAAATGCTGATAGAAGAACCCCGAAGGAATACGCTAGAAGCCTTTGCTTGGGTAAGATTGTGAACATAATTGAGCCGCATGACCGGGTTATTGTTTTAGAAGATGATGAGTCAGAAAATGATAAGGGTTCTGACTATGAAACGGATAGAATTTAAATAGATAAGACTTTTACTTTAGGAGGTTATTATGAAAAAGTCTTTAATTTTTGCTTTGTGTGTGGCAAGCGTCAGCTTCTGCGCATATGCAATGGAGCCTGCTAAAAAGAAGCAGAAAACCGAAGCATTTGCCACTGAAGGGGATACGAGCGAGGGAGTTACATTTATCCACAATGAAACTATGTTTATCCACAATGCAACTATGTTGTTGTTCTATCTGAAGCCAGAAGCAACGTGTAGAAATGCGGAAAAAAGTGCAACCGGTGAAGATGATGTTTTTGAGGGTATACGTCAACTGTATATCAGAAGAAAAAATCATCGGGTGATGAGGAATGATAAGAAATCTCTTCTGTACTTATTGAAAAAGGTTGATCTACAAAAGAAGAATGCTGATGGGATGACGCCAAGGGAATATACTGAGTCTTTGGGTGATCTAATGAAGAATATTGTAGACGCAATTGATACTATTAATGCAATGAGATCCTAAGAGTTCTTAAAAATACAGAAGAACTTATTCAGATTGCCTGAGTGTGTGTTTTCACATTCAGGCAATTTCACTTTTTCAAGATAGTTAAAAACGCTTCTTGTGGCACTTCAATGTTGCCTACCTGTTTCATTTTTTTCTTACCCGCTTTTTGTTTTTCGAGCAGTTTCCGTTTTCGGGTAATATCACCACCATAACATTTTGCTGTTACGTCTTTACGTAGTGGGGCAACACGCTCGCGGGCAAGAATTTTTGCACCGATTGCGGCTTGAATAATTACTTCAAAGAGTTGACGGGGAATTGCCTTTTTCAGCTTTGCTGCTAAATCTCGGCCGATGTAATAGGCCTTGTCTGTATGTACAATACAGGAGAGCGCATCAACTGCATTGCCATTGAGCAAAATATCCATCTTGACCAGTTTGGCCGGTTCATAATCCGCTTCCTCATAATCAAAACTTGCATATCCTGAGCTTAACGATTTGAGCTGATCATAAAAATCGGTAGCAACTTCATTAAGCGGCAACTTATATTTGATGATTACTCGTTGTTCGGTGATGTAGTCAAGTGATTGTTGGATCCCGCGTTTTTCTTCACAGAGCTTGAGCATGCTACCGATATAATCGATTGGCGTGATAATCGTTCCATTGATTATCGGTTCATCAATTGTTTCGATTTGAGACGGTTCAGGAAAATCAGAGGGGCTTTCAATATTAATTTTTTTGCCGGTATGTTTCATCGTAATTTTATAGAGCACGCTTGGTGCGGTTGCAATGACAGAAAGTTCATATTCTTGTTCAAGCCGTTGCTTGAATACGTCCATATGCAGCAGCCCCAAAAAACCGCAGCGAAACCCAAGGCCAAGTGCCGTCGATGTTGTTTTCTCAACCGTAACACTTGCATCATTGAGCGTGAGTTTATCAATAGCTTCTTGTAGTGCCGGAAACTCTTCATTATTGGTTGGATAAATGCCTGCGAATACCATCGGCTTTGCCGGTTTGAATCCCGGAAATGTTTTGACCGGTTTTTTGCTCAGGTAAATTGTATCGCCAATGCGTGCTTCTTTAACTGTTTTCATACCGGTGATTAAATAACCTACTTGGCCTGCATAGAGTGCGGTCATCGGTGTTAGCTCGGGGTACATCAAGCCCAGCTCAAGTACCTCGTATGTTTTATTTGCTTGAGCAAGCGTGACCAGATCGCCTTTTTTGATCACGCCGTCATGCAGCGCAATCAAACAAATAACGCCACGATATTCATCAAACCAGGAATCAAAGAGCAGTGCTTTGAGGGTGTTCTCTGTTGTTCCCGGTGGGCTTGGAATGTGAGTAATAATGGCTTGCAGAATTTCTTGCGTGCCAATGCCGGTCTTTGCCGAGGCGTGAATAATTTCTTTCGGTTTGAAATCGAATAACATATCCAGTTCAGTGCTTACGCGTTCAGGGTCAGCGGTTGGCAAATCAATTTTATTGAGAATGGGTACAATGGTTAAATCTTGATCAAATGCTAAGTAAAAGTTCGCCATTGTTTGTGCCTGTACCCCTTGAGCAGCATCGACGAGTAACAACGCGCCTTGGCAGGCATAGAGCGAGCGCGAAACTTCGTAGCTGAAATCAACATGTCCGGGGGTATCGATTAAATTGAGCAGATACGTTTTGCCGTCATGCTCATAAAACATAGAGGCGGTTTGGGCTTTGACGGTGATACCGCGTTCTTTTTCCACTTGGAGTTTATCAAGGAATTGCTCTCGTTTGGTTCGGTCAGAAAGTGTGCCGGTATATTCAAGCAAGCGATCAGAAAGGGTTGACTTGCCATGATCGATGTGCGCGATAATGGCAAAATTACGAATATGTGCCGGGCTAAAATTTTCTAAGTTAATTTTTTTTGGATCCATGCTAAATTCCGTGGTTATACTGTAATTATTCATATATTAGTTTAGGTTAAAAAACGGTTTTTGTAAATTATCCATTAGTTAATTTCTTGTCATATTTTCATATTCAGGTATACTAAACGTTAATAAGAAAACCCGTACTGATAAGGTACAATGAATAAGGATATATGGTATGGAACCGGTACGCGCCAATAACCACAGTAAGAATAAAAAAGTTAAGCCGGTTTTGATCGAAAAAGAGCTCAAGGACTCATTTTTAGATTATGCCATGTCGGTGGTGGTCAGTCGTGCGCTGCCTGATGTGCGCGATGGGCTCAAACCAGTACACCGTCGTATTCTCTATACGATGCAGCAACTTGGCTTTCATTATAATAAACCGTATCACAAGTCTGTTCGTGTTGTTGGTGAGGTGCTTGGTAAGTTCCACCCGCATGGTGATCAGGCGGTTTATAATACCATGGTCGGTCTGGTTCAAGATTTTTCCAAACGGTATCCACTGCTTGATGGGCAAGGTAACTGGGGATCAGTCGATGGTGACAATGCAGCAGCAATGCGTTATACCGAAATTCGCATGGCCAAGATTGCCCAAGAAATACTTGCCGATATCGATAAAGAAACTGTTCGCTTTGTACCAACTTTTGATGAATCAACGGTTGAGCCGGTTATTCTGCCAAGCAAATTACCAAATTTATTAGTTAATGGTACCACCGGTATTGCCGTTGGTATGGCTACTTCAATTCCACCACACAATCTTGGCGAAGTGATTGATGGCTGTCTTGCCTTATTAAATAACCCAGATATTGCCGAAGAACAATTGTTCGACATTATTCCCGCACCGGATTTTCCCACTGGTGGTATTATTTGTGGACGTGCGGGTGTAGTCAGGGCATATAAAACAGGCCGTGGCAATGTGATTTTGCGCGGTGTTGTTGATATCCAAGAGACAAAAAAAGGCACCAAGCTTATTATTACTGAGCTACCGTACCAGGTGAATAAAGCGGACCTTGCGGTCAAGATTGCCTACTTAGTTAAAAATAAAGTTATTGATGGTATTACGAATATCAAAGATGAATCGGATAGAAAAGGTATGCGCCTGGTTATTGATATCAAGCGGGGCGAAATACCGCACGTTATTTTAAATCAGCTCTACAAACATACGCCACTGCAAACCTCTATTTCTTTTTTAATGCTTGCCTTGCTTAATAATCGTCCGATTATCTTTAGTTTGCGCCATATGTTGCAGGAATTTCTGTATCATCGTAAGCAAGTGGTTTACAAACGCTGTGTGTTTGAGTTGAACAAAGCAAAGGCGCGTGAACATCTTTTGGCCGGATTTATTATTGCACTGGATAATATTGATGCAGTTGTTGCAGCAATTAAAAAATCATCGGGTGCTGATGAAGCAATTGCGAAACTACATAAGCTCTTTTTATTAACGCCGGAACAAGGTAAAGCGATTTTGGAAATGCGCTTGCAGCGTTTGACGGCGATGGAGCAGGAAAAAATTCGTCAAGAGATGGAAGAGATCAAAAAAACCATCGTGTTTCTGACCTCGATCATTGAAGATGAAAACGTGTTGATTCAAAAGGTTGTCGAAGAATTACAAGCAATAAAGGAACAATATGCGGATGAGCGCAAGACGCGTATTGAGGGTGCGATTGATATACTAACCGAAGCAGACTTGATTCCTGATGAAGAAGTTGTTGTCACCTTGACGATGAAGGGCTACATCAAACGTGTGCCGCTTTCCACCTATGGTGTGCAACATCGTGGCGGTAAAGGAAAGATGGGCATGGCATCATTAGAGGGTACTGAAGATGTCATGAAAGATCTGTTTGTTATCAAAAATCATGATACATTACTGTTTTTTACCAGCTTAGGGCGCATATACAGTTTGCGTGCATTTGAAGTACCAGAAGCATCGCGTATTGCCCGTGGCCGTGCGGTGATTAATCTATTGCCGTTGCAAGAAGGTGAGCAGGTTGTCAAATTACTCTGGGTGCGGGAACTTAAAGGTAAGTTTGTAGTCATGGTAACCAAAAAAGGTATTATTAAGCGTACCAACGCATCTGGTTTTGCGAAAATTCGTGCAACGGGTATTCGTGCATTGACCTTGCGCGAAGGTGATGAATTAGCTTTTTGCCGCTTAAGTTCTGGAGGTGATTCAATAATTCTTGCTACTTCACGAGGCCAAGGAACTCGGTTTATGGAAGAAGAAGTCCGCGCAATGGGTAGACAGGCAAGTGGTGTCATTGGCATTCGCCTGAAAAAAGATGATTATGTTGTTGGTATGGAAGTGGTGAGCGATGGCGGGGATATCCTCTTTGCCACCGAAAAGGGTTATGGCAAAAAAGTACGCATTGAAGACTTTCGTGTTGCGCATCGTGGTGGTGTTGGTGTGCGTACGATTCCAACTGATAAACGCAATGGTAGTGTGATCGGCTTGACAATTGTTTCTCCGGATTCAAACGTGTTGCTTATTGACCAAGCAGGGAAAATTATTCGCTTGCCAGCAACAGAGATTAGAACAATGGGCCGCCAAGCAAAAGGGGTACGTTTGATCAGGTTAGACAAAGGACAAAAGCTGGCCTCTATTGTAGCGTTTGAGGAAGATGGTTCAGAAGAAGGGACGAGTGGTCCTGGCGGTGGCGAAACTCAAAAAAACCCGATGATAGTGCAAGGGGCAGTATCAGCTGAAAAAATGCACATGGATGCAGCGGGACAAGCAAGTGAGGCTGAGCCTGTGCAGGAAGTGGCAGGGCCGCAACTTGAAGAGGGTGATCCTGAAGAAGCTGATGAGTTTGAGGTAATGCAACAGCACACGAGTGAAGAAGGTGAACCATCTTCACAGCAAAAACAAATGACAATACAAGCGTCTGGTTATGACAACGATGATGATCCATTCCTTGGGTTTTAAGATTCAATAATATATTTACATGAAAAATATTTCACCACAGCGGGAAGTTATTCTCCACCTATCACTTATTGATGGCATTGGTCCGGCGACGGTTCAAACTATTATTACGCAAAAGCCGGAGGGTTGTGCATGGCACGATTTGTATCGCTTGCGTGCTTCTGACTGGCGATATCAGTTTGGATTGTCAGAAAAAGTTACCGATACACTAATTTCCGGCCTTGCAGATACAGCATTACTCGATCAAGAAAGACAGCTGATCGAGCAACATGATATTGCATGGACAACATGCATTGCTGATGATTATCCTTATCTTCTTAAACACATTCATCTGCCGCCAATAGTGATATATTGGCAGGGTGAGCCATTGCATGATGAACAAAAACGATTAGCCATTGTCGGTTCGCGCAAAGCAAATCAGTATGGCAAGCAGATTATTGAACATTTTGTTCCAACATTGGTTGCCCAT